>JRHI01000135.1_pt1 | contig 79448 bp, 85 predicted proteins | sample 215371 | NCBI WGS metagenome assembly JRHI01 (sample SAMN02929681, study PRJNA255918) | sediment metagenome | biome: cave system; feature: Ice Cave; material: Sediment; isolation source: sediment from deep within a dark volcanic ice cave with no known source of... ... | reverse complement strand
GCCAGCCCAGCTCAGTTGGACGCACCACGCCAGTCCTTGGCGACCAACGCGGCCAAGTCGTAGGGGTTCCCCTCCAGCAACAAAAGTGAAGAAGCGAGGTCCCCGGGATTGCCCGGGGACCTCGCTTCGTCCGTGGTTGTACTGTGACCGGCAAAAGGGGGAGGCCCGATGAGCTCGCAGGATCGGTTCTCGATTTCGGGACGCACGGCGTTCGTGACAGGCGCTTCCTATGGCCTGGGCGCCAACTTCGCCGGATACCTGGCGGAGGCCGGAGCGAAAGTGGTGCTGGCCGCCCGCAGCACGGACAAGCTCGAGGCGGTGGCCAAGCAACTCGAGGCGGACGGCGGCACCGTCTTGGCATTGACGTGTGATGTCGCCGAGCCGGCCAGCGTGAAACAGGCCATGGCCGCAGCGTTCGATCATTTCGGCCGGGTGGATATCCTGGTCAACAATGCCGGCGTGTCGGCCGAGGCGGGCATCTTTCCCGAGCGGGTGCCAGACKAACTCTTTGCCCAAACGATGGCGGTCAACCTCGGCGGCCTGTTCACGTGCTGTCGGGAAGCCGCCGCTCGCTGGCTGGCGGACGGCCAGGGTGGGTCGATCATCAACGTGGCGTCGGTAGCCGGACTCGGTGGGCAGCAGCACTTCCCGCCGGCCTATCAGGCGACGAAGGCGGCGGTCATCAACCTCACCAAGAATCTGGCCTGCTCGTGGGCGGACCGCGGCGTGCGGGTCAACGCCATCGCGCCCGGCTGGTTCCCCTCGGAGATGACCGCGGCCTGGTTCGCTTCGCCTCCCCATTTGGAACGTTTCACGCTCCAGGCGCCGATGAACCGAATAGGTGATCCCGAGGAGTTGGCGGGCGTACTCCTGTTCCTGGCCAGTGACGCGTCCAGTTTCGTCACCGGCCAGACCATTGCCGTTGACGGCGGGTTGTCGGCATCGCTTGGCGCGTTCCCGTACACCGAAGAGGTCTACGCGGTACAGGCCGCGTTCCTCGGCGAAAGCGGGACTCCGATTACGCAAGCAGACCAGAGCCCTACGTAGGTTCCAGCGTCTCGGCCAGCCGCCTGGCTTCGACTGGGTCGATGCCGGCATGGCCGGCCAGAAAGCAGGCAATCGGAGCAGCCGTCCGCTCGGACGCGTGCGCGGCTGTACCGGCCAGGCCGAGCAAGGCTTCGGTGGTCGCCTCGTCGGGCGGGGCAATCCCAAGCATGGCGGCGAAGGCGGTGATCCACTCGGTGGCCGTCATCCGTGGCCTTCCTTCTGTCGGTGGGCGCCCAAGGTTGTCATAGGGACGGCACGAGAGCGGGAAGAGGATCAGCCGTTCGTCGGTTGCACCAGCCGTTGTGTTGAAGATCCTGGCTATCTCGGGCAGCCTCCAGGCGAGCTCTTCGAACACCGCTCTGCTCCACACGGCGCGTCGCATCGCGCCCGATGGTGTCGACGTGGAGATCTACGAGGCGCTCGCCGACATTCCGCCCTTCAACCCCGATCTGGACGGCGAGTCCGCTATCGAGCCGGTTGCGGACCTGCGGACCCGGATCAAGGAAGCCGACGGTGTCCTCTTTGCGAGCCCCGAGTACGCCCACGGGATGCCCGGCTCTCTCAAGAACGCCCTCGACTGGGTGGTGGGCTCGGGAGAGCTCTACGGCAAGCGCGTCGCGGTCCTGTGCGCATCGCCGAGGGAGGATGGCGGGGTCTACGGGCGCGAGGCGCTCGAGCGGACTCTCAAGGCGCAGGGCGCGTCCGTCGTGGCGTCCTCGACGATTCAGATCCTGCGGCGCACTCGCGACGACGGCCAGCCGGCACCCGAGACCATCGGGGCGCTGACGACGGTGCTCGGCGCACTTATCGCGCCCGGACCGGCGTGACGATGCGAACGTGTTGCATACTCCGCGGATGTCAGACCACACATTCGGCGGGGTCATAGGGCCAACGTGGCGAGAGTCGACCTCGTGGTGGCCGCCTCAGCCGGCGCCGCCGCCGGGCGCCCCCAACGTGCTGCTGATCGTGCTCGATGACGTGGGATACGCGCAGCTCGGTTCTTACGGCTCCGACATCGCCACTCCGAATCTCGACCGGCTGGCTGCGGGAGGTGTCCGGCTGACCAACTTCCACACGACCTCACTGTGCTCGCCGACGCGCGCCTGCCTGCTCACGGGCCGCAATCATCACTCGAATTCGATGGGGCGGATTGCGGACCTCGCCGTCGGCTTCCCTGGTTACACCGGTCGCATGCCGCGGCAGAACGGCTTCCTCTCCGAGATACTGGGCGCCAACGGGTACGTTCCTTACGCTGTCGGTAAATGGCATCTGACGCCGCAGGATGAAACCCACATGGCCGCCCCTCGCGACACCTGGCCTTGCGGGCGGGGATTCCAGCGCTGGTACGGCTTCCACGGGGGGGAGACCCACCAGTTTGTTCCCTTCCTCTTCCAGGACAATCACGCCGCCACGCCGCCACGTGCGCCCGAGGAGGGTTACCACCTCAGCGAAGACCTCGCCGACCGGGCCATCGCGTATCTCGGTGAGCTCCGCTCAGTGGAGCCGGACAAACCCTTTCTCCTCTACTTCGCCACTGGCGCCTGTCACTCGCCGCACCACGCTCCCCGTCAGAAAATCGAGGAATACCGGGGAAGGTTCGACGCCGGCTGGGACGCCTGGCGGGAGGCCACCTTCGCCCGGCAGCAGGCTATGGGACTGCTGCCGGAGGGCACCCGCTTGTCACCCCGGCCGGCGTGGGTCCCGGCATGGGACGATCTCGGCCCTGAGGATCGCCGGGTGGCGGCCCGTTTCATGGAGTGCTTCGCCGCCTACTTCTCGTATTCCGACGAGCAGATCGGGCGCGTCCTCGCGTTCATCGACGAACTCGGCGAGTGGGACAACACCCTCGTCGTTGCTATCTCGGACAACGGTGCCAGCGCCGAAGGCGGCGCCTTGGGGTCCGTCAATGACGCGCGCCTGTGGAACGGCGATCCGGCCGGGCGCCGGGAGTTGCGCGCCCGCATCGACGAACTCGGTGGTCCGAGCGCCCACAACAACTACCCGTGGGGCTGGACGATGGCGGGCAACACGCCGTTCCGTCGGTGGAAGCGCGAGGTCCACGAAGGCGGCATCGCCGATCCCTGCATCCTTCATTGGCCGAGCGGTATCGCCGCCCGCAGCGAGGTGCGCCACCAGTTCGCCCATGCCATCGATGTGCTGCCGACCGTGCTCGAACTGCTTGGGCTGAGCGCCCCGGAGGAGATTGCCGGCGTGGCCCAGAGCCCGATCGAGGGAACGAGCTTCGCCTACCTCCTCAGCGACGCCGACGCGCCCGAGCGACACACCACTCAGTACTTCGAGATGTTCGGCAGCCGTGGCATCTACCACGATGGATGGAAGGCAGTGACTTTCAAGCCCCTTGGGCCGATGTACAACGATGGGCTCGACCCGGCCGCGCCATTCGACGAGGACGTGTGGGAGCTGTACAACGTGGCCGCCGATCTGTCGGAGTGCGACGACGTCGCGTCACGTCACCCCGACAAGCTGGCCGAGCTGGTCGATCTCTGGTGGGACCAGGCCCGCCGGTTTCAGGTGCTGCCGCTCGACAACCGGCCGATTGCGTCGCTGCTTTCGCCGCGGCGAGAGTTCGGCACCCGGCACCGGTACGTCTTCTGGCCGTATGGAGCGGTCGTACCCGAGACGGTCACGGTGAACGTACGCAACCGGGTACACACCATCACCGCTGATGTCGACGTCCTGGAGGCCGGCTCGTCCGACGGCGTGCTGCTGGCCATGGGCTCGTCTCTCGGTGGTTGGTCATTCCACGTCCTGGAGGGTCGACTCCGATACGTGCACAGCTATCTCGGCAAAGAGCGCCACGTAGTCGAATCGGATGTGGTGGTTCCGAGCGGAGCTCACCAGCTGTCGTTCTGGCTGGACACGAGGGGCGACTTTCGCGGCACGGGTCGGCTGCTGCTCGACGGGCGGATTGTCGGCGAGGCCGAGATACCCCGGCTCACGCCGGTGCGTTACTCGATCACGGGAGGAGGCATCACCTGCGGCTGGGAACCGGGACCGCCGGTCGGGGAGGGCTACCCCGCCCCGTTCCGGTTCGCCGGAAACCTGCGTCGAGTGGTGGTCGAGGTCGACGGCCATCCGCACCGCGATGTGCAGGCCGAGTTCGAGGCCATCATGTCGGAGCAGTAAGTCCCGTCAGCCTTCGTTGGGGACCTTGCGGGCCCGGCTCGGGGCCACCCGCTGCGGTTCGTCCGGCATCTTCGGGTACACCGGCGGCCATGGCGCGTCCTGGAGGCCGGCGGCGCGATCGCGCTCGTGCAGGGCGAGCAGCGGCTCAAGCGACTGGGGGTTCGCTGCCATCGCCAACCACGGGTCGTTGCCCTGCTGCACGCGGCCCGGTACGACCGCGATCGTCAGCTCATCCGGCACGATCTTGTCCAACTCCTCCCAGGCGAAGGGAGTCGAGACCTGCGCGCCGGGACGGGCCCGGACGGACCACGCCCCGAAGATGGTCTTGTGGGGCGCGTTCTGGTTGAAGTCAACGAACACCCGGCGGCCGCGCTCCTCTTTCCACCAGGCGGCGGTGACGAGATCGGGACGGCGCCGCTCGAGCTCACGGGCCACTGCCACCGCCGCGGACCGGACCTCGTAGGACGTCCACCGAGGCTGGAGGCGGGCGTAGATGTGGATCCCCCGATTGCCGGTGGTCTTCGGCAGCCCCACCACTCCCAACTCTTCGAGCAGGGCCCGGACCTCGTGCGCCGCCTCTCGGACCATCGGAAACGTGACGCCGGGCGTCGGGTCAAGGTCGATGCGCAGCTCATCGGCGTGGTCGGCGTCGGACGCCTTGGTCGGCCAGACGTGAAAGCCGAGACAGGCCAGATTCACCGCCCACAGGATGTGAGCGAGGTCGGCGGCCACGAGGGCCTGCGACGTCGTCCCATTGGGGGTACTGACGATGGTGGTCTCGAGCCAGTCCGGGCGGGCTTCGGGTACCCGCTTCTGAAAGAACGACGAACCGCCGGCGCCGCGCGGGAATCGCTGCAGCAGTACGGGCCGCCCGCCCATGGCCGCCATGATGGGCTCGGCCACCGACTGGTAGTAACGCACGAGGTCGAGCTTGGTCTCGCCGCGCTCCTCGAAGAAGACCTTCTCGGGGTGGGTGATCACCAGTTCATGGCCGGCGGCCTCGACCACCACGCCTTCGTCGGCCATCAGGCCGAACCCGAATTGACGGTGACCACGACTTTCCCCTTCGCCTTGCGATCGGCCAACTCCCGGATGGCCTCGCCGGCGCGCTCCAGCGGATACGTGGCGGACACGTACGGGCGCAGCTTGCCCGCCCCCCACCACCCCAGCAGCTCGGCCAAGTTCTGGCGGTGGCGGTCGGGTTCTTTACCGGTGAATGCGCCCCAGAACACGCCGACGATGGAGCAGCCCTTCAGCAGCGGGAGGTTCATCGGGATCTTCGGGATATCACCGGCGGCGAAGCCGATCACGAGGTACCGGCCGTTCCACGCCGTGGACCGAAGGGCCGGCTCGCTGTACGGGCCGCCCACCGGGTCGTAGACAACATCGGCACCTGCGCCGCCCGTGAGTTCACGCACCCGGGCCTTGAGGTCCTCGGTGGCGTAATTGATGGTCATGTCGGCGCCGTGCTCTCGGCACAACTCGAGCTTGTCGTCCGTCGAGGCGGCCGCAATCACCGTCGCCCCCAGCAGGTGGCCAAGCTCGACCGCAGCCAGCCCCACACCGCCGGCGGCACCGAGCACGAGGAGTACCTCGCCGGGTTGCAGCCGGCCGCGGTCCTGCAGCGCATGGTGCGAGGTGCCGTAGGCATACAGGAAGGCCGAGGCGTGGACCAGGTCGACGCCGTCGGGCACGGCGATGACGGATCCCGCGCCGACCGCGACCTTCTCGGCCAGCCCACCCCATCCGGTCGAAGCGAGAACACAGTCTCCGACGCTCACCTCGGTCACGCCGTCCCCCACCGCGCTCACCACGCCGGCAATCTCACCTCCTGGCGAAAAGGGTAGGGGAGGCTTGAATTGATAGAGGTTCTGGAGCATCAGCACGTCAGGGAAGTTGATCGCACACCCGTGCACATCAACGATGACCTGGCCCGCGGCAGGGCGCGGATCATCGATCTCCTCCACCACGAGCGACTCGGGCGGACCAAACGCCTTGCACAGGACGGCTCTCACGAACATGCGACAGTAGCGGCTGCCTCGTCTTATCTCACGTTTCGTCCGGGCCCATCCACTTGTCCAAATACGGGACCTTGTAGGCGCGAAGCGTGGGAAGCAGATCTCCGAGCTCCTCGACGCTGGCGATCAGATTGAGGTTGGCCCGCTTCATGAATCCGGTGTCGGCGATCTGGCCAAGGAAGGCATGGAGCGGGCTCCAGAAGCCCATGACGTCCAACGTGGCGATGGGCTTGTCGTGAATCCCGAGCTGCCCCCACGACGCAATCTCGAAGAGCTCCTCGAGCGTGCCTAACCCGCCCGGCAGCGCCACGAACGCGTCGGAGAGCTCGAACATGGTGTGTTTGCGTTCGTGCATCGATTCCACCTCGATGAGCTCAGTCAACCCGGGGTGGCCAATCTCCTTCCGAAAGAGCTTGCTCGGAATGACCCCGATAACCTCGCCGCCCGCGTCGAGGGCGGCATCGGCGAGGACCCCCATGAGGCCAACCGCGCTGCCTCCGTAGACCAGGCGGATATGGTCCTTAGCCAAGAGGTGGCCGACGGCGATGGCTGTCTCGGTGTAGATCGGGCCGGTTCCCGGTGTGGACCCGCAGAAGACGCAGATGGCCCGAAGATCTCGCACCGGGCGACCGTACAGGAAGCGTCGTAGTGTGATGGTCATGCGGGGAGTACTTGATTGTGACCAGCACCTCTACGAAAGCCGGAGCTTGTGGCGGGACAATGTCGAGCCGCGCAACCGTGACGATGCGATAGAGATCGTCGACGATGACCTCGGCTTTCCGTGGCTCACGTGGCGGGGCCAGCGCCTTGGGCTGGCCGACGTGCAACGACCCGGTGATACGACCGCCCTGGGACGGTGGCGGGAGCTCCGCCGCCGCGGTGAGCCTCCCGAGTACCGGTACGACGATGCCCTGCCCGTCGACTACTGGGAGCCCGCCGCCCGCGCTGACCGGGTGGTGGCCATGGGGTTCGACCAGGCGGTCCTCTTTCCGAACTACGGGCTGCTGTGGGAACGCAAGCTCTCTGGAGACCTGGCCGCCCTCACCGCCAATATGGCGGCCTGGAACCGCTGGTGTGCGTCGATCGTTCAGGATGGCGCGGGCCATCTCGCGCCGGTCGCGCATCTGACGCTGCGGGACCGGCCGTGGGCGATTGCCCAGCTCGGCCAGCTGGAGCGAGCCGGCGTTCGTCTGGCCAAGATCGCGCCAGCACTGATCGATGGCCGCCGGCTCTCGCACCCTGACCACGATGAGCTCTGGCGCGCGTTCGTCGACCATGGGGTGACTCCGGTCTTTCACGTCGCCGACCAACCCCGCGTTTTCGACGAGGCGTGGTTTACCGACGGCGACGACGCGCTCGACAACGTCCTCGACTCCGTCTTTCTCTGGACACCACCCGCGCTGGCCATCGCCGATCTCATCATCAACGGGACACTTGGCCGGCATCCCGACCTTCGCATCGGCGTCATCGAACTGAGCGCCGTCTGGGTGCCTCTTTTCCTCCTGATGCTCGACGGTGGATGGGACTTCACCACCAAACTCAACGGCCGGCCGATCACACCCCTCGACCTGCGGCCGAGTGAATACTTCCGTCGCCAGGTGCGGGTGGCGGCGTTCTCCTACGAACAGCCGTCACGCCTGACGGCCAAGTCAGGTGACCTGTTCATGTGCTGCAGCGACTATCCCCACTCCGAAGGGCAGTCCGACCCGCTCGCCAGCTACGCCGCCGCCGGCTCCCGGCCGGAGGACAACCACGGGCTCTTCCACGAGAACCTGGCCTACCTCCTGCGCGGCTAGTTACCGCGACAGGGCCGCCGCTACTGGCCGCGGCGGGACTTCAGAAACGATTCACTGGCGGCATAGAAGGCCACCGTGCCGGCGGCTATGGCCACGCCTACGGTGGCCACAAACCCGTCGAGGCGGAGCAGCGCCAGACCCTTCTCCGAGATCACAACCAATGCCCGGATCACGCCGTAGAGGGTCATGATGGCGGCCAGCACGGCGGTGACCTGCAACAGCAACGAGCGGGGGATCCCGCCCCGCGGGTCGACAGTGAGTAACAACAGTGCGACGGCGATTCCAAGCAACGCCACATCGCCCACGTCGACGGTGTTGGTCAGGTTGAGCAGGCGGCCTCGGAAGCCGCTCAATCCCGGATCGGCCAGGAAGCCAAACCAACCGGCCACCACGGCGAACACCTCTGCCGCGATCAAGCCGGTGGCGGCGAGGGTGGGCGGATCCTGGAGCATGCCCTCCATGCCCCCGACTACACCGCCGTGTCCATGCGGCGGCTCGTTCGATCCGGGCGGGGGAGCTGCTGGGTCACTCATGCGGGAAGTCTCGCACCTCGCGGACCGCCCGGCGCGGCAGACTCTGCAACGGCCGATGCGTCTTCGGCCCGAGAGGAGACTGGGTGGCTGTCGCGATCGCCGGCATCGGCCAGACCGCGTTCGGGAAAAGCTTGGGTCGCACGGAGGTTGACCTGGCCTGCGAGGCGGTGATCGGGGCCTGCGCGGACGCCGGTCTGCCGGTTGAGGAGATTGACGGCCTCACCAGTTATCACGTTGAGCAAGTATCGGAACTCGATCTCCTGTACTCGTTGGGCATCCGGAATCTCTCGTTCCTGGCTATGACTCCGTCGGGTGGAGGGGGCGCCGCCAGCATTGTCGGCCTGGCGGCGATGGCCGTGGCCTCGGGAGCCGCGACCGCCGTGATCGCCTTCCGTTCTCGGCGCCGGTCGAAGGACGCGTCGTACGGCGCCGGCCGGAATCAGGGTGGCCGCCCGTGGGCCAAGGGGGGCACCCAACTCTCCGACGAGCGGCAATGGCATCACCCCTTCGGATTGGCCGCGCCCGTCCAGGAGATGGCGCTGATCGCCCGACGCCACATGCACGTGTACGGCACCACCGCTGAGGTGCCGTAGTCCCGACCTGTCCTGGCAGCCGGTGAGTGGGCGCGGAACCGTCTGGTCGTTCACCATCTGCCATCCGCCGGTACTGCCCGCCTTCGCCGAACGAGTCCCGTACAACGTGGTCGTGATCGGACTGGAGGAAGGACCGTTCCTCGTGAGCAACCTGGTCGATTGCCCAGACGACGAGATCGTCGTCGGTATGCCCGTCGATGTGGTGATGGTGGCCGTCGACGACGACCTCGCCATCCCTCAGTTCAGGCGGACCCCTTGATGATGCGGTCGACGACCCAGCACAATCCGACGACCACCAGCACGCGTCCCACTCCGGTCCCGCGGGCGGAGATCGGGTCAGGCGGTGCGGGAAGGGGCGGCTCGGTCACGACCGTCACCGGTGCTCTCGCCACCTCCGGCGTCGGTACGCGAACTGTCGGCCGAATTCGGTGTTTGGCCGATGACCACCGGCTCCTTTTCCCATCCGCCAGATAGGCAACGGGTCCGAGGCCGACGGCGCAGCAGCCGAGCAGTACCAGGACCAGACCGAGAAGTGGCACACCGCCCACGTTGTAGCCAGTGCGCGCCACATCAGTCATCGGGAGCACGTCGAGGTGTCCGTCCGTGGCCTTGACGATCCTCACCGTGGTCTGTACTCCGGCAATGGCCTGCCAGCCGGTGATGCGCACCAAGATGCTGCTTGTGCCCGTGTTCCGGATCTCGATGTTGTAGGTGGCGGGTGGCACCGCCACGTACGGGCTGGATTCGGGAAAGGCCAGATCCTTGACCAGAACCGGGCCGCCGACGACGGCCACGTCCACAGCCGGACTACCCGGCACAGTATGGACAAAACGGACTTGAGCATCACCTGTGACGGCAGACGCGATTCCGCCCCCCGCCAGAAGGAGCACCCCCACCAACGCCATCAGCGCTGCTCTCTTCACCATGAGCAAAGGTACTACGGCTGGACCGGCCAGTCACGGGTGAACACAGTCGTTGTTGTGGAGGCGGTCGTTGTTGTGGAGGCGGTCGTTGTTGTGGAGGCGGTCGACGCGCCTGCGGCGGGAGTCGCCGTCGAGGTTGGTGCGGCGGTCGTGCCCAGATCCGGCGCGAGCAAATGGACAGCCGGTCGAAACTGCGTGCCCGGTGTGGCCGGCCGAGCGGCGTGGATGGCGAAGAGCGAGATGCAGCCGGCGATAAAAAGAACGACGGCAGCTGCCAACACTGTGCGGGTCACGCGCTGGCACCCATGTGCCCTAAGTGTACGTTGCTGTCCCGCCCCTCGGGACCAGCGAACCCTACCCGGGGGCGCTCTCCCCACGGCGGGTGATAGGCGAACTTGCCGCTTGCCGCTTGCCGCTTGCCGCTTGCCTCGCATGACTCGAGACCCGGAGACCTACGCGGCCAGCCGGCCGCGGAGCACGTCGACGCCGCCGGAAGCGGCATCGGCCCACCCGGCCGGAACTTCGGCGTCGGCGTCGGCCAGCACGGGAACGTCGAGGATCACGGTGGCCCGTCGAGGCGCACGCGCTCGTTCTCGTAGAGGACCTTGGTGTCGACGCCGCCCAGCGTCGCGCGGCTATATCAGCGTCCTCGTGTCGTCGTCGACGGGCCACGGATGCCGGACAGGGCGAACCGGACGAGGTGGTCGGTCTGGGTGGCGCTGGGCCGGGTCCGATGGGTGAGGTGGGAGTGCAACGTGCCGAACGCCAGGTGATAGATGGCCGTAGCGTCAGCGCGCGCGTCGTTCCGGCGACGAGTTTTTCCCGTCGCTCCACCTGCGCCCTCTGTCACCTTTTCGATGGCATCAGCGAGCAGGCCGATGAGCAGGTCGATCGACGCCTGATGCTCCTCGGGGAACGCTTCGGTCAGCCGGTCCTGGTTGGCGACGAAGGGACGGGTGCGCGAGGCCGCCTCGGGGTGGGTCGCCTGGGCCAAGACGCCCTCGATCCAGGCCCGCGCCTGGCCCTCGGGTGTCGTCGCCGACGCCATGCGATGCTCGAGGTAGCCGACCAGGCGACGCCGGCCGTCGTCGAGCAGCAGCAGGAGGAGCTCGTTCTTCGACTGGAAGTAGCGATAGAACGCCTGGGTGGACAACCCGGTCTCCTGCAGGATGTCGCGCAAGGAGGGATCGACGCTGCCACTACGCTCGATCAGGCGATAGGTGGCTTCGAGGATCCGCTGGATCTCCTGCACGTACTCGGCTTGGCGGTCGGCGACGGAGCGTTCGACGGCTCGTCGCGCCAGCGTCTCGGTGAGTCGAGGCATCGCCCTCCCTGCTCGTCCCTTGGCCGCGTCCGATGGAGCCAAGCGCTGCTCTCGCACTCTAAGATCAGTGTTCTCAAGGCGCAAGGGCGGGCACCGCCCGTGTGACTACCGCAGGACTCAGGGGTCCAGCTGCATCGGCTTGTAGGCGAACGCGTTGAACAGGGCGACCTGATCACCGAAGTGCGGATTCGGCCTACCTCGGGCATCGATGAAGCCGCTTTGACCTGGGGGGAGGACGTCGACGGCGCGAAGGGTTGGTCCGGCGTCAACCGCCATCATGAACGTGCTCCGCTCCTGGGAAGGACTTGTACCCAGGCGTGTCGTGACTCCGACGGCTAGCGGATCGAGGCTGTCCCAGTTGATATCGGCATAAGGCTTCCACCCCCATCGGCTGACGTCCGGCGTCCCAAAGCCCGTTGCTCCTCCGTTGGCTAAGACCGGCCCATTCCCGGCCAACAGCAACGTGGCGTCGTTCAGACTCTCGACAAGGAGCTGGTCGCCGTGGCCGGCGGTGTAATCACCGGCGAAGCACAGCCTGTTGCAGGGGACCAGACCGCCGGTGGCGCCGTAGACGTGCCAGGTCAGATTGTAGGTAGCCATGCCCAGGAAGTCTCCAAGGCCGATTGCGCCATCGCGTAGGTTGACAGTTCCCGTAAACGGCAGTTGGCTCGACCGCCCGCCGCCCCAGAGGTTGGCCTGCAATGAGGCCATGAGCTCCACCCAGATCGACATGCCGGGGCTACCGAGCGATGTCGTCCGGTTCCATGCTCGTAGCGCGCCTACGGCCGCGGCCGTCAAGGGATGGGCATGCGGATCAGTGAGCGGATCATGAGCGGCTACCTGACGGTCGTACGCCTCCAGCACGGGATCGAGGAGGAAGGCCGCGGCCGGGCGGTAGGTCTGGTCACCATCCATCGTCCCGATATCACGTTCGACGCCGAGAATGTCGCTTTGGCTGAGCTTGTCCGCCCGGCTCAAGAGCTGCGCGATCCGATCGGAGCGGTAGATCGTGCCCCAGTACTCGTCACCTCCGTTCTGCTGGTAGAAGTGGGCCTGGTCGGGCTTGGTGTTCCAGTTGACCAGATACCCCTGAGGGGGATTGACGCTGTGCGGCATCTGGGCGAACGGTTCGAATCCCTGCCACTCCTGCGAGCCATCACCCAGATGCGGGAGCCGCGGATCGCAGGTCGCACACGCAGGCAGGATGGGGAGGAGCCCGGCGCCGAAGTAGGCAATGTTTCCGCGCCGATCCGCGTAGAAGAAATTGTGCAGTGTGGTGACCTTGGCCACCGACGCCCGGTACTCGTTGAGGTTGTGGTCGCCGCCCATCTCCCCGAAACCGAGGAGTGTTCCCGTCTCCTTCATCCATGATGCGAATCTCATGGAGAAGGCCACGCCCGATGCGGGATCGGCCGAGAAGACCGGACCGTGGATGGTACGGAGGATGGCGAGATCGTGCGCGACCTGACCGGCGACGGGTACGGATTCGTGGATGACGGTCATTGGCAGCCAACTACCGTTGAACCGATAGGAGGGCGGGGATGTTGAGAAGTCGACCTGTTCTACATAGATCTGTTGATCGACGAGTTGCTCGCTCGTGGTGGTCCAGGCAATGTCCCGGTTATGGCCGATCAGGACAGTCGGTGAACCGGTGATGTACATGCCGCCGGCGGAGTAGCCCGGGCCGTCGAGGTACTCCTCGCCGTCGATACTGGGTGTCCCGAACCCCTCTTGGGGCGCACCCCAGAGCACGGCATGGCCCGACTGAGTTCGCCACGGGGCCACGACGAAGGCGTTGGAACCGTCCCTCCACGGCACCTTGAGCGTCTGACCCGTGGCGCGGATCAGATCGCGATGGCGCTGCCAGGCTGCAGCCGCCGCCTTGGTCAGAGCGGGCGCTAGCGAAACGACCGGAGGCGGCCCGATGGTTGCACGCGGCCCGGACATGGTCGCCGGCCGGGCCGCGGGATATACAGCGGCTGCGGCCGCAGCCGGTCCTGCGGCCGGACCACGGCCGGGGACGGTGGTCGGCGCCGTGGGGTCATTGATCCACCGCGCGTCGTTGAATACCGCCCAGGCGTCAGAGCCGGCCGCGGCGTCCCCCTTGGACGCGAACTCGGCTTGGAGATACTGATAGAAGGCCAGATTGTTCAATTCGTTCCCACCGCCAGCACCGAAGTCGCGTGCCAGAAAATTGCCAATGGCCACGGTGTCGATCGGCTGCCACGGCGCCGGCCGGTAGGGACCGGCCAGGCCGAGCAGGCGGCCAAGCACAAAGAACTCGTACGGAACCTTGGTCAGCGATGTCGCGCCGGCATAGGCCGATGATTCGTAGGCGTTGATGCCGTCGGCAAATGCGACCAGCGTCTCGCGGAATCGGTCGGGAAGGCTGGCCAGCTGCGCGGTCAGTTCGGCGTCGGAGTAGAAGAACGTCCGAGCCCCGATATCCGAATCCAGCTGGCCTGGCCCGAAGAGCTCGGCCAGCGTGCCCCGCACGGATCGGCGAACAAGCTCGAGCTGGACCAAGCGGTCCGTGGCTTGAGCCCAACCTGCGCCAAACCACATTCCGGCCATAGTCGCCGAGCTGATGTGGGGAACGCCGTAGCTGTCACGGTGGATCGTGGCGTGCTCTGACGGCGTACCGACCGTCTCTCTGGCTCCTGCCGCTCCTGAAGGCGTCCAGGCCACGGCCGGCAGCAGTAAGGCCAAAGTTACAATCGCGTTCACAACGCCACCCGAGTGTCGCTTCGTCGTTCCCCAAGCCCTCATGCGTTCCCCCTCCCGTCATTATCGACATATTGCCTCATCGTTTGGTGTTCGACCTGCCGGGAGCGAACTCAGGAGATGCCGTGATCGGCGGCCCATCGGATGAGCTCGGCACGGCGGGTGAGGTGGAGTCTGCCCAGGATGTTGCGGACACGGTTTTTGACGGTCTTCTCGGCGTATGAACAACTCGGCCCCGTGGCGATGGCGACGGGGTCGACTCCTGGCCGCCGGACGGCCATGTCCAGGGAGGTCAGGCCTCGGGGATCTCGAACCGGGCGGCGCGCTCTACGGTGCGGACGGGATCCTGTCCAGCCAGGCCGCGCACCTCAAACCCGGCGGCGCGCAAGGCCGGCACGTGGGTAAGGCACGCGAAGCCGGTGCCGACCACGACTACGCCGACCCGATCCGAAGTCTGTGCACCGTTCAGAGCACTGCTCTATAATAGCCAGATCGCTGCTCTGCAATCAGACGAGGCGGCATGGAACGCGAATTGCTGATGAGTGGCATCGGCGGCCAGGGGATCCAGCTGGCGTCTCAAGTAGTGGCGCGGGCCGCCATCGCCGAAGGGCGGGAAGTGCAGCTGTTCGGAAGCTACGGCGGCATGATGCGGGGCGGCAACACCGAGTCCACCATCGTCGTGGCGGACGGCCCGATCGAGGCGCCCCCGACCGTCAGCCAAACCTGGTCGGCGATCCTCATGCACCACGACTATGTCGAGCCCACCCTGCGCCGCCTCCGACCCGGGAGCGTGGTGCTGGTGAACAGCAGCGTCTACGGCGCCCGACTTGACTCTTCGCTGTACACCGTGGTTGAGCTGCCCGCCACTGACATCGCCGTCGAGACCGGTAACATCGTGGCCGCGTCGATGGTGATGGTCGGGGCCTATGCGGCGGTGACGGGCCTGGTTGCTCTCGAGTCCCTCGTCGAGTCCGTCCATGAAGCGCTGCCTACGTACCGGCACCAACATGTGGAGCTCAACACCTCCGCCCTACGCGCCGGTTACGAGACCGCGCCGCACGACCTGGCTCCGGCGTGGACTCCGGTGACAGTGTGACGGCCAATCGGGTGGTGCTCACGCGAGGAACGGTGGTCATCGACGTCGATGCCTGCAAAGGATGCGATCTCTGCATCGACGCCTGCCCGCCGCGTGTCCTGGTGATGACCACGCACGAGATGAACGCCCGGGGCTACCGCTACCCGCTTCTGCTTCCTGGCTGTACCGGATGCAGGGCTTGCTCGCAGATCTGTCCGGACTTCGTCTTCCAGGTCTACAAGTACGACACCCCGCTCGAGTTGGAAGTGGAGTCATGACGCCGCGCCGGTTGCTGGAGGGCTCCGAGGCCATTGCCGACGCCATGATCGCGGCCGGATGCCGGTTCTTCGCCGGCTATCCGATGACTCCCTTCACCGAGGTCCTCGAACACATGGCCAAGAAGCTGCCCGAGGTGGGCGGGGTGTGTATGAATGCTGAAAGCGAGCTGGAGGCGGTCGGGATGGCCTGGGGGGCGGCGGCAACCGGTACGCCCGCCGCCACCGGGTCGACCGGTCAGGGTCTGTCGCTCATGCAGGAGTCCCTTTCGGAGATCACCTTGGCCCGTCTGCCGCTGGTGGTGCTCAACATGGCGCGGGCCCAAGGCGACTACTACCAGGCCACCCGCGGCGGGGGCCACGGTGATTACCGCCACCTGGTGCTCGCACCCATGGACGTGAACGAGGCGGTCGAGCTCACCCAGCTGGCCTTCCATCTGACCGCTACCTGGCGCAACCCGGTGCTGATATTCGGCGATTACTACCTGGCCCACACCGCCCAGTCGGTGGCGGTCGGGCCGCTGGACTTCGGAGCGCGGCCGGCGGCGGACTGGGCGCTCGACGGATCCTCCGGCGGCTCGGGCCACGCCAAGGTCGTCTCTCCGCTTGGGTCTCACAAGCAGGGCGACGGCGGTAGTTACCACCTGTCAGATCACTACCAGACCTGTGTCGCCGCCACCGCCGAGATGATTGACGGCGTGACTCCTCTCGTCGAGACCGGGTACACCGAAGACGCGGAGGTGGTCGTCGTCGCCTTCGGGACGCCCGGCAAGTACGTCCGGGCGGCGGTGCGCGAGTTGCGCGCCATCGACGTTCCGGTCGGGTACGTGCGCCCGATCAGCTTGTTCCCGTTTCCGTCCGCCGCGATGGCGGCCGCCACCGAGGGGGTTCGCGCTGTTGCCGTGTACGAAAACAATCAGGGCCAGATGATTGACGATGTCCGGCTGGCCGTGCTGGGCCGGGCCCCTGTGCATTTCATCGGCGGCCTGAGCCTGGATGGTTCGGGATTCGGGATTGCCCCGGACCTCGAGGTCGCCACGCTGCGGTCGAGGATCGAACAGGTCGTGGCCAGTCCCGACGAACTCGTGGGCGGAGGCCGACGGTGAAGCGGATCGAGGGATACACGGTTGTTCCTTCCGACGCCCCGCCGGCGGAGCCCGCCCGGCTGGTCGACGATTTCACCCCCTCGCTGATCGACGTCGGTTCGCACCAACTGTGCCCGGGATGCGGAGAGCCCATCGCCGTGCGCTCGGCGGTCGAGGTGATTGAAGAGCTGGGCGTCATCCCCCGGACCATCGCGGTGTTCGGCATCGGTTGCTATACCGCCTTCTCGAACAACCTCGACGTGGAAGTCCTCCAGGCCCTCCACGGCCGCGCTCCGTCCCTCGCCACCGGGGTGAAGCGAGCCAGGCCGGACACCGTCGTCTTCACCGTCCAGGGCGACGGCGACATGGTCAACGAGGGGCTGCAAGAGGTGATCCACACCGCCGCGCGCGGCGAGAACATCACCTGTCTCATGCTGAACAACGGGGTGTTCGGCGAGACCGGCGGCCACTTGACGGCGACGACGGTGCTAGGCCAGCGGACCAAGAACACGCTGGACGGGCGTTCCGCCCCCGAGCACGGCTATCCGATCCTGCTGTCCAACCTCATCGCCCAACTCGAAGGCGCCGCGTTCGTGGCCCGAGGCGCGGTAAACAGCGCCGGCAACGTGGCCCGCACCCGCAAGATGATCAAGCGGGCGTTCGAGACGCAGTTGGCCGGGCGGGGATTCTCCTTAGTGGAGATATTGACCATGTGCCCGACCGGCTGGTTCATCGAGACGCAGGAAGCCCCGGACTACCTGGCCGACAACCTGGCGCGGGTCCACGCCACCGGCGTTCTCAAAGACGCCGGTGCCTGAGGTGGCACTTGGCCCGGGACATCTGGTGCTGTGGACGAGCACGAGGTCTTCGCTTATGGCGAGGACGAGATGTTTCGGATCGCCGAGGTGGTCGGGGACCGATCGCTGAGCGCCATCGACGTGTTCGGCGGCGAATGGGAACCGACGGCGCGGCTGAGGCGTTCGCCGGGCTATGCGACGCCGCTCACGGCCTCCGCGTCCACGTGGAGTTCCTGCCGTGGTCGAGGTTCCCCGACCTGGCCACGGCGCGGAAGGTGGTCAGTCCCGCCGCCCGGCCCAACGGCGGCATCGCCGTGGACTCGTGGCCCTACTTCCGTGGCCACCCCGACGACGGATTGCTGCGCTCGACATCCGGTGATCGGGTGCTCGGGATCCAGATTGACGACGGGCCGAAGGATCCCGAGCCCAACCTCATCGAGGCGACATTGCACGATCGGCTCCTGCCCGGCGACGGAGCTTTCGACTTGGCGAATCTCAGGACAGCCTCGAGGCCAGACAGGCGGCGGCACCGCTCGGTGTGGAGGTCCTTTCCGACGAACTGCACGACCTGGGTCCGCAGGAGGCGCCGCGCCGCGCTGGCGACGCCACCCGCCGCCTGCTGTCCCGCCTGCCGCTGCCTGGTGACTAGTACGCGAGGGTTTGCTGCACTCCACTGCTTTCGTGGGCCAGGAGCCACCGCTTGCGGTCCAACCCGCCGCCGTAACCGGTGAGCGACCCGTTGCTTCCAATCACGCGATGACAGGGAATGATGATGGCGATGGGATTGCGTCCGTTGGCTCGTCCGACGGCGCGGAACGCCGAAGGTGTTCCAACGCGACGGGCGATGTCGCCGTAGGACGTGGATTGACCGTACGGAATGCGCGCGAGTTCGTCCCAGACCGCCAGGTGGAACGGCGAGCCCGAAGGCCGCAGCTGCAGGTCGAAATCCTGGAGCTCTTTGGCGAAGTAGCCGTTCAACTGTGCCACTGCATCACCGAAGGCGTTTCGATCGGCCTTCCACGTCTGCTGTGCATCGGGGGCGTACCGCTGGTCGTCCATGAAGAGACCGGTCAGCGCCCCGTCAGACCCGAGCAGGGTGAGCAGGCCGATTGGGCTGTCTATGGTCATGAAGCTGGTCATAGGTTTGGCTCCGGGTAGTGGTTGATCGGGTGATCCAGTGCGCCCCACAGATACTGGGTGGCGTAGGCGCGCCACGGGCGCCATCGCTGGCTGTAGGCCTCGAGCCGGCGGCCGTCCGGCAGCCCGAGCGCGCGCGCCGCGCCGACCACGCCCAGGTCACCCGCGGGAAAAGCATCGGGATCGCCGAGGCCCCGCATGGAAATGATGCTTGCCGTCCACGGACCGATGCCTTGAAGCGATCCGAGGAAATGGGCGGCGACGATCCAGTCCGCGCCGGGGTCGAGACGCAGTTCCGCTCCGGCCAGCGCGGCAGACAGCCGGCGCAATGTCTCCCGGCGGGCCGCCGGCATCGGGAACGACTTGTCATCGAGGTCCAGCAGTGCTTCCGGCGCTGGGAACAAGTGGGTCAACCCACCATCAGGCAACGAAAGGGACGTGCCGGCTGCGGCGGTGAGACGGCCGCTGAGTTTTCGGGCTCCGGCGGTCGACACCTGTTGTCCGATGACGGCCCGCAGGGCGAGCTCACTCGGGTCGACAGTGCGCGGCACTCGACGGCCCGGTGCTTTGTTGATCAGAGGAACGAAAACCTCATCGGCGGAAAGCAGGAGATCGACGGCAACAGGATCAGCATCGAGATCGAGCAAACGCCGGCAACGAGCGACGGCCGCGTTGACGTCCCGGAGATCGGTGACGCGCAAGCCGCACTGCACGTGACTAGCGAGCGGTGAGAGCGTGACGACCGCCGGACCGTGAGGCAGCCGCAGCGTTCGTCGGTACGAGCCGTTGCTCCACTCCTCGACACCGGGAACGGCAGTTGCCGCTAGATGCCCAAGCACTCCCTCGGCGTGGAATGGAGGTCGGAAGGGAAGCCGGAGGGTGAGCTGCTCGGCCGACGTCTTGGTGGCGGTTGGTTCGCGCCGCCACCGCTTGCGCATCTCGGTCGGGGTCATCGAGAACACGGCCCGCACCGTGTCGTTGAACTGCCGGATGCTCATGAAGCCGGCTCCGAACGCCACCTCGGTGAATGACAGGTCGGTCGTCTCGATGAGAATCCTGGCGTTCTGGGCGCGTTGTGCTCTGGCCAGGGCGAGCGGCGCGGCGCCCACCTCCGACAGCATCTGTCGCTGCAACTGGCGCACGCTGTAGCCAACCCGCGACGCCAGACCCGTCACGCCTTCGCGGTCGATGGTCCCGTCGGCGATGAGACGCATGGCGCGGGCGACGACGTCGGCGCGGGCGTTCCACTCCGGCGATCCCGGGCTGGCATCCGGCCGGCAGCGCTTGCAGGCGCGGAATCCGGCTTGCTGTGCGGCCGCCGCGGATGGATAGAAGCGGACGTTCTGCCGCTTCGGCGTCATGGCCGGACAGCTCGGGCGACAGTAGATGCCGGTCGTGATCACGGCCGTGAAGAACCATCCGTCGAACCGGGGGTCCTTGCTCTGCACCGCCCGGTAGCACGCCTCGGTGTCATCAAGCACCTGTTCAGTGAACCAGCCGGCGGGGCGTAGAGCTAGCGGGAATACGACATCAGGGCACCTCGGGCGACGCCGGGATACTCCTGAAGAGGGAAACCTACGCCTCCGGCCGTCGGCCGAGCGTCCCGAGGGGGAGACATGGGCAAGGGACTACGGCGGGGCAGCATTGTTCTTGGCTTTGCGGGCGTCCTGGTGTTGGCGCTTCCGTCCGCATTTGCGAACGCGACGCCGCTGGGTAACGCGCAAACCAACCAGCACTGCGACGCGACGACGAACGGTGGCGGTTTCAGCGTCGTCCAGGGGTCATCGGTCGGGGTGAATTACGCCATGCCCACCAACGGGAGGCTGACCAACTGGAGCGTCATGGCGGGGTTCGCCGGGCCGAACAACCCTGACGGTACAGAGACCGCACAACTCGAAGTGTGGCGGCCGACCGGCACCACCGGCTCGTACACGCTGGTGTTCCTCAGCCCCTCGCAGACCTTCTCGACCACCGCCGGCGGGCAAACCTTCACACTGAAGCCGACTGCTGACGTCGAGGCCGGCGACCTGCTCGGGTTGGCGATCATCAACTCGGATGCGGGCTGCTTGCAATCGACCAGCAACACCTCTGACGTGGCGGGCGGCACGTTCGGCCCGCCGCCGGCCCCCGGGACCACCGTCAACGGGTTCGTCCCCTTCTCGCGCTGGCAGGTCAATGTGGCCGCCACCTTGCGCCACCGCACCCAGCGGGAGCGCTAACTCCGAGCCGCAGTAGCCCGACCGGTGCAATTGCGGACCGGTCGGGGCAGAATGTCGGAATTGCCGATCAAGGTGAGCCAGCCGGTCGCGGAGTAAGGATGCGGCGCGTCGTTTGTGGCGTGGTCCTACCGGGGCTCGTCATGGTGGGCGTCGCGGATCTCCCACTCGTCGTGGTAGACCGCCCGGCAGGATCACCTGGCTCCTACTCCGACGGCGTCGGGCAGGTCCGATGGGACTCTCGGCGCCAGGCGGGGCCGGCGCGCAGGGCTCTTTGCCCGGACCAGAACATTGTTACTACCTACACCCAGCCAGGACGGCTCAATCTGTCCCGATGCGCGTGGGGAACCTCAATGGCCGCGCCCCACGTCAGCGGCGCGCTGGCGGTGCTGCGGTCAGCCGGTCTTGGGCCGCGAGACGCCGTCGTGCGTCTCGCGGCGCCGCCCGGCACCTGGATCGCCCGGGACCAACCCCATCTTCGGCCGAGCATGGCCGAGCAGGGAGTCGGTTGTCGCGCTCTGATCGCCTGCCAGGACCAACACCGACGGGTGAGTCGCTCAGACGCGGCGAACGAGGTAGACGATCAACAGGACAACGAGGATGAAGACGACAGTTCCGATGCCGATGTACATGCCTTAGAGATACCCGGCACCGTCCCCGCGTAACCCGTCTCGTCATCCTCAAGTTCTTGCTCCAGCCGCGGCCGTGAATATGACGTTCTGGTAACGGTCTCCTTGACGGCAGACCAACGAATATGTTTGGATAGACAACATTCAAAGTCGGTAAGACCAGGACCTCGGGGGGATTCGACCTGGTGGCTCATTCACAACGGGCCCGCGTGACCTCCCCCCTCCAACAAGCGCTCCTGATCGCCCCGTCGCCCCCCGGAGGAAAGGAAGTGTCGATGCGAAGGTCGGCATTGGCTGTTATCGCTATTCCGCTCATACTCGCCCTCGCCGCGTGCGGGAGCAGCAAGAAAGCAAGCACTGCTACATCCCCAACCACTGCGGCAGGTAGCACGGCGACCACGGCCGCCGCCGTCACCGGCAAGGTCGGCGTGATTCTTCCCGACTCGAAGTCGTCGGTCAGATGGGAAACCGCAGACCGCAAGTTTCTGAGCGACGCGTTCACCGCCGCAGGCGTGCAATTCGACATCCAGAACGCCGAGGGTGACAAGACGAAGATGGCCACGATCGCCGACCAGATGATCACGAACGGCGTGAAGGTCCTCATGATCGTCAACCTCGACAGCCCCTCGGGCGCCGCCATCGAGACGAAGGCCGCTGCCGCTGGCGTCAAGACGATCGACTATGACCGCCTGACCCTGGGCGGAAGCGCATCGGTCTATGTCTCCTTCGACAACGTCAAAGTGGGCGAACTGCAGGGGACGGGCTTGGTCAAGTGCCTGACCGACAAGGGCATCACCGCCCCCCGCGTGGTCGAGCTGAACGGCTCGCCGACCGACAACAACGCCACCCTCTTCAAGCAGGGCTACGACTCGGTGCTGACGCCGAAGTACAGCAGCGGGTGGACGAAGGTCGATGACCAGAGCGTCCCCGACTGGGACAACCAGAAGGGCGGCCAGATCTTCGAGCAGATGCTCACCAAGGCCGGCGGCAAGATCGACGGCGTGCTCGCCGCCAACGACGGTCTCGGCAACGCGGCTATCGCGGTGCTGAAGAAGAACAACCTCCAGATCCCGGTGACGGGTCAGGACGCCACGGTGCAGGGTCTCCAGAACGTCTTGAATGGCGACCAGTGCATGACCGTCTACAAGGCCGTCAAGAAGGAAGCCGATGCTGCGTCCGCGGCCGCCATCGCCCTGCTTAAGGGCCAGACGCCGGCGACCACCGGCACGGTCAAGGACACGCAGACCAGTAAGGATGTGCCCTCCGTGCTGGCCGTCCCAGTGGCGATCTACAAGGCCGATGTCAAGTCTGTCGTCGCCGATGGCTACGTGAAGGCTGCGGACCTCTGCACCGGCACCTACGCCGCTGAATGCACGACTGCCGGCATTAGCTAAACCGTCCCGCGGCCCTGGCGTGGAGCGACTGTCGCCCCCCGCCAGGGCCGGCTTTCCCGGCTCCGATATGCGTGGAAAGGACGTCTCGTGACCGGCCTCGCTCAGCCTCCCCTACTCTCTCTGCAGGGCATCAACAAGAGCTTCGGACCGGTGCATGTCCTCCACGACGTGGACTTTCATGTCTACGCCGGCGAGGTCAGCGCGCTGGTCGGCGACAACGGGGCGGGCAAGACGACGCTCGTCAAATGTCTGGCCGGCATCCACGCCATCGACTCGGGCGAGATCCTCTTCGAGGGCAATCCAGTGACGATTCACGGACCGCGAGACGCCGCCTTGCTCGGCATCGAGGTCGTTTACCAGGACCTGGCTCTGTGCGACAACCTCGACGTGGTCCAGAACATGTTCCTCGGCCGGGAGCGCAAGCACAGCCTCCTGCTCGACGAGGTGACGATGGAAGGGCTGGCCAAGAGCACTCTGGCCGACCTCTCCGTACGCACGTTGGCCAGCGTGCGCCAGTTGGTCGCCAGCCTCTCCGGTGGTCAGCGCCAGACGGTTGCCATCGCCAAGGCAGTGCTCTGGGACAGCAAAGTGGTTGTCCTGGATGAGCCGACCGCGGCGCTGGGCGTCGCCCAGACGAGGCAGGTGCTCGACCTCGTACGGCGCCTGGCCGACCAGGGCATCGGCGTGGTGATCATCTCCCACAACATGAACGACGTCATGGAAGTGGCCGATCGCATCTGTGCCCTCTACCTGGGCCGGGTGGCGGCCGAAGTGCTGAAGACCGAGACCACCCACGCCCAGGTCGTCGAACTCATCACCGCAGGACGCTCGGGCAGTCTCGGACTGGCCGCCGCGGAGCAGGTGCAGCTGTGACCGATGACGTCCCGGTTTCGACAGGACTCGCCCCCGCCGAAGTGCCCCCTCCGCCCGCGTCGACGGCCACGTTGCCTGCAGACTTCGAAGGGCCGATCGCAACCGCGGTGATCCGTGACTACGCGGCGCGCATCCGAGGTGGTGACCTCGGCGCGCTGCCGGCCGTACTCGGCTTCGCGGTGCTGTTCGCCCTGTTCAGTGTCACCGCTACGAACTTCTTATCCACGCGGAACTTTGCCAACCTGCTCACCCAGGCCGCGCCCGTCGTCCTGATCGGGACCGGCATCGTGTTCGTGCTCCTCCTGGGCGAGATCGATCTCTCGGCCGGTGCCACAGCCGGCGTCTGCGCGGTGTCGATGGCGTGGTTGCTGGCCCACGGCTATTCGCCGTGGTTGGCGATCCCTGGAGCGGTCGTAATCGGAATGGCCATCGGCACCCTCACCGGGTTCCTCGTGGCCAAAGTCGGCATCCCCTCCTTCGTGGTCACGCTGGCCTTCTTCTTGTCCTGGCAGGGTGTGGTACTGCTCATCGCCAAAGAGGGCGGAACGATCGCGGTCAGCAACAAGCTCATTATCGCCATCGCCAACAAGAACCTCTCACCGACGCTTGGCTGGCTCCTGACGCTGGTGGTCGTCATCGGCTTTGCCACCCCCTCCTTATTCCGCATCGCGGCGCGTCGCCGCGCCGGTCTCCCCGCGCAGCCCGTCCGCCTCGTCGTGGGCAAGGCTGTCGGGCTGGCGCTGTTGTGGGGCACCGCCACCTACTTCCTCAACCGCAACCGAGCCTTGGGGCGTGTGCCGCTTCGCGGCGTGCCCGACGCCGTGCCGCTGGTCCTGGTCATCGTCGTCGTGTTCACGTTCCTGGTGACCCGCACGCCCTGGGGGCGACACATCTATGCGGTCGGCGGGAACGCCGAGGCGGCGCGGCGGGCGGGCATCAACGTGGCCATGATCCGGTTGAGCGGCTTCGTGACCTGCAGCAGCCTGGCCGCCATCGGCGGCATGGCGCTGGCTTCCCAGTTGAATTCCGTCAGCCCACAAACCGGAGGCAACGACACGGTCCTGCTGGCCGTGGCCGCCGCAGTCATTGGAGGGACCAGTCTGTTCGGTGGCCGTGGGCGAGTGGTCAACGCCGTCATCGGCGGTCTGGTTGTCGCCCTCATTCCCAACGGCCTCGGTTTGCTTGGCAAGAAGGGTGGGATCGACTTCAGCTCCTCCGGCCCGAAGTTCATCATCACCGGCCTGGTCCTGCTGCTGGCGGCGAGTGTCGACGCCTTGTCCCGCAAGCGGGCGCAGACCGGGTGAGCCAGGCCGGGTCGTGACTGCTATCCGCCTGCAGCCCGCCGACCACGCCAGCGTCCGGCGCAACAACCTGTCATTGGTGCTGCGGCTTCTTCACGAAGGACCCGGGCACTCGCGTGCGTCAGTGGCGGCGGAGACCGGCCTCAACAAGGCGACCGTATCGAGCCTGGTCGCCGAGCTCGTCGATCGCGGCTTGGTCCGTGAGCTCGGCACCATCGACAAGCGCCGCCTTGGCCGGCCGGCCACCGTGCTCGAGCTGGACGGACGGGGAGTGGCCTCGCTCGGCATTGAGCTCAACGTCGACTTCGTCACCGCGCTGGCCACCGACCTCGGAGGCCGAACTCTCTTCCAGCGAACCCGCGCCATCGACGCCGCCTCTCGGCCCGCCAGACGCAGCTTGGCCACGTTGGTCTCGGTCGCCAAGGAGGCCCACAAGGAGGTGACTTCCCGCTGCACGACCATCGTCGGCGTCACTCTGGCCATTCCGGGGCTGGTGGACGAGAGCGGTCGTACGGTGACCTTCGCCCCCAACCTTCACTGGCATGACATCAATGTCGGTGACCGGCTGGCCGAGGCTCTTGGCGGTAAGTTGGCGGTCACGATTGACAACGACGCCAACCTGGGCGCCCTGGCTGAATACCGTGTCGGTGAGTTCGCCGGCACCCCGAACCTGGTTTACATCGCCGGACAGACCGGCGTAGGAGGCGGGCTCATCGTCGGGGGCAGGCTCGTACGAGGCGCGGCCGGCTTCGCCGGGGAAGTCGGTCACATGCACGTCGTCGACAACGGTTCGGAGTGCGGCTGCGGCCGGCGAGGGTGCTGGGAGACGCTCGTGGGACTGCGCCAACTGCTGCGCGACACGGTGCCGGATCTGGCCAGCGAGCTGGAATCCCAGCGGGCCAAGGGACCGGAGGCCAAGGTGAGCGCCGTCATCGAGCGAGCTACGGCGAACGACCCGGTTGCCCTCGAGGGATTGCGGCAGAACGCCACGTGGCTCGGTATCGGGCTGGCCACGCTCGTCAACATCTTCAATCCGCAGGTGGTCGTGCTTGGCGGCTTTTTTCGCGACATCGCTCCCTGGGTGCTTCCTTTGGCCGAGCAAACCATGCGCGACTACGCCATCGCCCCAGATGCCGGCGGCTGCCGCGTCGTCTGCTCAAGCCTGGGGTTCTCGGCCGCCGCGCTGGGTGGCGCCATCTTCGCCGCCGAACGGGTCTTCGACGACCCCACGTTCGTTCCCTCCGCCGCCGGCTGACACCGCTCGGCATCGAAAGGAGTCGCAAGATGCCCTACTACGTTCCGACCAGGGAAGATCGTTTTGCCTTCGGTTTGTGGACCGTGGGCCACCAGGGCCGTGATCCGTTCGGTGACGCCGTACGGCCCTGGTTGGACCCGGCGGAATCAGTGCGACACATGTCGGACCTTGGTGTCTGGGGCGTGTCGTTCCACGACGATGACCTGCTCGCCCCGCAGGAAACCTGGTCCGATCGCCGGGCCGCCCTTGCCCGCTTCCGTGGCGCCCTGGACGACACCGGTGTGGTGTGCTCGATGGCGACCACGAACCTCTTCTTCCATCCCGTGTTCCGCGAGGGCGCGTTCACGGCCAACGACCGGTCTGTCCGCCGGTTTGCCGTACGAAAAGCCATGGACAATCTCGATGTCGCTGCCGAGCTGGGGGCCCGCATCTTCGTGTGCTGGGGCGGGCGTGAGGGGGTGGAGACGGACACGGCCAAGGATGCCCGCACGGCCCTCGCCCGCTACAAGGAAGCCTTCGACATCCTGAGCGCGTACGTCATTGATCGGAAATACGACATCCGCTTCGCCTTGGAGCCGAAGCCGAACGAGCCACGGGGTGACATCTTCCTGCCGACGGTGGGACACGCCCTGGCCTTCATCACCACCCTCGAGCACCCCGAGTTGGCTGGAGTGAACCCGGAAGTCGGACACGAGCAGATGTCGAACCTCAATGTGGTCCACGGCGTCAGCCAGGCCCTCTCGATGGGCAAGCTGTTCCACATCGACCTCAACGCTCAGCGTGGCACCAAGTACGACCAGGACTTCCGCTTTGGCTCGGAGGACCAGAAGGGTGCCCTGCTTCTCGTGGACCTGCTCGAGCGGGCGGGATATGACGGACCTCGGCACTTCGACTGCCGCGCCTACCGAACCGAGGACTCCGATGGGGTCTGGGATTTTGCCCGCGGTTGCATGCGCAATTACCTGATACTGAAGGAGCGGGCCGCGGCCTACCGGGCCGACCCCGACGTCCGGGCGGCGATGGTCGAGGCGGGCGTCGACGAACTTGCCATCCCGACGCTTGGCGCCGGTGAGACATGGGACGCGCTACGTAACGACAGCTTCGACGCCGAGGATCGGGCCAAGCGCGGCGCCGGCTTCGAGCGCCTCGACCAGCTTCTCCTCGAGCACCTGTTCGGAGCTCGCTGAGACCCTGCCGGGCAGAAGCCTCTAGTCGATCTCGACGACAAGGACTACCCTTGTACCAACGCCCCTGAAGGGCGGGAGGTGGTCGGCCCGGCAGGACGTTGGTTCGAACCACCGATGGTCGGAGCGCCCATGGTTCACCCTGAGCCGGAACGTCGTCGCCGAGCGAGGGGTCATCGCCCCGTGGTGAGCGACGACCGCTGGAGCCGGGTGACGGCGGCTTTGGCCGGATCACTGACCGGCGAAGGTCACGGATCCCTGCTCTGCATGGCGTGCAGCGAAACGCTCTCCGTGGCTGGCACAGGGATCGCACTGTTCACCAAAGACCACCGATCGCAGCTGTGTGTGTCCGACGATCGGACCGGGGCGTTGGAGGAGCTGCAGTTCACCGGCGGCCAGGGCCCCGCCGTGGACGCGTTCAGTGGTGGCCGGCCGGTCTTCGAGGCTGACCTGGCCACCGATCGGTCGGCGCAGCGGTGGCCGGCCTTTGCGGGGCTGGCCACCGAGGCGGGCATGCGGGGCGTTTTCGCCTTCCCCCTGCAGGTGGGGGCGGCCCGCATCGGCGTGCTCACGCTCTACCGGGAGCACGCCGGTTCCCTCACCGCCGAAGTCCACGCGGACGCGTTGCTGGCCGCCGACCTGGTGACCCACTCGATACTTGACGTGCAGGCCAAGGCCCGCCCGCACATGCTGGCGGATGGCTTGGCTGCCGCCGGTTCCGACCGAGCCGAGGTGCATCAAGCCACCGGCATGATCTCGGTCCAGTTGGGGGTCGGCATCGCCGAGGCCCTCGTTCGTCTACGCAGCTTTACCTATGCATCCGGCCGCGCCATCGATGATGTGGCGGCCGACGTTGTTGCCCGACGGCTCCGTCTCGAGAAATGAGATCGACCCTTAGATGAGCACCTACCCATTTGTATGTTTCGCCTATAGGTCGCCCTTCCCGGAGCTCCCAATAATGGAGCTACTGGGCAGTCTCGGATCCGCTGTCGTCACAAGTTGCCGAGGACTGGGAGGCTGACATGCCGGCACGAGAGACCCTGTTGTCTCAGACGTTCGTCCAATTGGCCGACACGCTCGTTGATGAGTTCGACATCATTGACTTGCTCACTGTGCTGGCCGACCGCTGCGTCGAGATTCTTGACGCCGGTGCGGCCGGCATCCTGCTCGCCGACCATCACGGGGTGCTCCACGTGGTAGCGGCGTCCAGTGAACAGGCCCGCCTGCTCGAGCTGTTCCAACTCCAGAACCAGGAAGGCCCTTGTCTGGACTGCTACACCACCGGCTCGCCCGTCGTCAACGAGGATCTGACGACGACCACGCGGTGGCCGCGGTTCGCATCGAAGGCCAGCGAAGCGGGATTTCGGTCCGTGCAGGCGCTCCCGCTGCGGTTACGGGAGCACACCATCGGGGCACTCAACGTGTTCCTTGACGACCGGTTCGAGGTAGGTGACGCCGATCTGACCATCGCCCAGGCGTTGGCCGATGCGGCCACCATCGCCATCCTCCACGATCAGGCAGCGCGCGAGGCGCAGCTGGTGACCGGCCAACTCCAGGCGGCGCTCAATAGCCGGATTGTGATTGAGCAGGCCAAGGGGGTGCTGGCGGAGCGAGCCCGCGTCGACATGGACGAGGCCTTCGCCCGGCTGCGGCGCTACGCCCGCCAACACAACCGCCCGCTCAGCGCGGTGGCCAACGATTTGGTGCAGGGCCATCTGTCCGACGAGGTGGTCTCCGGTCTGCTCCGGCTGGACCAGCCCAAGTAGCAGCTGTCTCTCCCGCAGCCGCCGCATCGGCGACTCGCGCACCGCTGTCCCAAGCAACCCCTTTCCCCCTAGGCTCCTCTCTTCGACACACCTCGGAGGGAGTGGGCTTGATGGAGATGGAGTATCGGCGGCTCGGCCGGGCGGGCCTCAAGGTCAGCGTGTTGTCCTTCGGCTCATGGGTCACCTTCGGCCCTCAGTTGGACACGAATCTGGCCCAGGACTGCCTGGCCGCGGCCTATGACGCCGGCGTCAACTTCTTTGACAATGCCGAGTCTTACGCCGGCGGCGAGTCCGAACGCATCATGGGCCAGGCCATCGCCAAGCTCGGCTGGCCCCGCCAGAGCTTCGTCGTGTCGACCAAGGTGTTCTGGGGGCTCCACGACTTTCCCAACATGAAGAACACGCTCAATCGCAAGTATCTCTTCCAGGCCATCGACGGCTCGCTCGAGCGGCTGGGCTTCGATTTCGTCGACCTCCTCTTCTGCCATCGGGCCGACCCCAGCACTCCGATCGAGGAGACCGTTTGGGCCATGCACGAGATCATCTCCGCTGGCAAGGCCCTCTACTGGGGGACATCGGAGTGGACGGCGGACGAGATTCGTGCCGCCTGGGACATCGCCGACCGCCACCACCTCCATAAGCCGGTGATGGAGCAGCCGCAGTACAACCTGTTGACCCGCCGAAAGGTGGAGCGCGAGTACGCCCGGCTCTACGGAGACGTCGGGCTCGGTCTGACCATCTGGAGTCCGCTCGCATCCGGACTGCTCACGGGAAAGTACCTTGACGGCATTCCCAAGAACAGCCGAGGCAGCTTGCCGGGCTACGAGTGGCTGCGGGACATGCTCACCGATCCGAAACAGAGCACCAAGGTGCGGGCCCTGAAGGCGGTGGCCGACGATCTCGGTTGCACGTTGGCGCAGCTCTCCATCGCCTGGTGTGCCAAGAACCCTCACGTGTCGACCGTGATCACCGGCGCCAGCCGGGTGGAGCAGGTCCGCGAAAACCTCAAGGCCCTCGACGTCCTGGGTCAGCTCGACGACGACGTCATGGCCCGCATTGAGCAGGCGGTGGCCTGAGCCGTCAGCCTGGCACGACCATCAGCCGGGCAGCCGCATCAGCTCGATGCGGACGCCGTTGGGACCGGTGCAGTAGACGAAGTCCATGCCGCCCGGGCCGGCGAAGGTCGTGCGGGTGTGTCCGAGCACCGTTCCGCCGAGCTCGCTGATCTTGGCGGCCACCGCGTCGACGTCATCCACCCGGAAGGAGAGGTGGGTCAGGCCGTGGAGTCGGCCCTTTCCCGGGGATGGCCGGCGCTCCAGCGAACCCGCATGTCCCGCGGTCCGATCGACGCACCGCAGCCCTTACACGCCAGGATCGGCAGTCCGTCATGACCGCAATCCTTGTGAGTCAAGGTCATCGGCGGCCCGCTCTGGTCGATGGCCCAACGATCGCCCCACTGCATCAAGCCCACGATGACGGGGTACAGGTCGAGGCCCTTCTCCGTCAGGCGGTACTCGTAGCGATCGGGCCGTGACTGATAGAGGCGACGCTCGAGGATGCCGTGGTCGACCAGGCGGTTCAGACGCTGGGTCAAGACGTTGCGGGCGACGCCCAGATCGCGTTGGAAATCCTCGAACCGGCTGGCCCGCTACCACCGCACGGCTCGGCCGGCGGCTTCTGGCGGAGTTGGGCCAGGCCGCCCGCCGGGCCGGATCACCGCGTTCGACGTGTCGGTGCTCGGCGAAAATCTGGCCGCGCTCGGGCTGCTTCGCCGGATGTCGTCCCAGGTGGCGCTGCACGTCGACCGGGGTCATGGAGGCGACCGCTGCTGCGGGTCGCGGCTGCGGGTCGCGGCGGCCGGACCGCGGCTGCGGGTCGCGGCTGCGGGTCGCGGCGGCCGGCCGGGCTACGCCGGCGTGGGCGTGGCGTTGCCTTGCAACCGCCAGGTTCCGGCGTCGAGATGGACGGTGCGGCCCGGCAAGATGACCGTCGCCGAGGTGTTGGCTGGCACCGTGATCTTCACGTCGATGGCGTCGCCGGCGGTGGCGTTTCGTTGCCACGACACGTTAATCGGCCCGCGCACCGTCGGCACCTGGCCGGCCGCCCGGGTCAGCCCGCTGGCCGGCGGCTGGACCGTGAACGTCGCCCATCCCGGCGTATCGGCGCGCACGCCGAGCACGGCCTGCTGGATGTTCACCAGAACGGTCGATCCCCACCCGTGGGACATGCTGTCGCCCAGAGCGTCCACCGGCGTCCACGTCTCCCACGTGAACGTCCCACCCTGGGCCACGACGTTAGCCCAACCGGGCGACGAACGATCGGTCAGCCGGGTCACGAGGTCGTCGTATCTGCCGGCCATCGACAGGGCGTCGAGGAGCACGGCCGCCGTCTGCGGACCCATCGCCATCCCGAGCGATGCGGCGTAGTTGGCTACGGGCCCCACCCGATCGGGTGGGGTGATCCCATAGGCCACGGCGTAGGCGTTGGCGTGCTGGGAGGCGTGAGGCGAGAGCGAGCCGTCGGCCTTGAGGCCGTCGACGTAGATGCCATCGGCCCGGACCAGGTGGGCATTCATGGCGGCGCGCAGGCTGTCGGCTTGGCGCCGGGCCGCAGTGACTTCGGCCGTCGGTCGCCCCGCCACCTCGGCCAAGTCGGCGGCCCGGCGGAACACGTTGACCGCCAGCGCGTTCACGGTGGTGCGCACCGTCGTGTCCATGTCGTACCCGTAGCGCATGGCCGGTGGCCAGTCGACCAACCCGTACAGGTAGTCGCCGGACCCACCGGGCAGATTGGTGACCAATCCCGTCGCCGGATCGATTGCTCGGCTCACGTAGCCGGCAATGGCGCTGACCACCGGCAGGAGCTGGACGGCCAGGGCCCGGTCGCCGGTGTTCATCCAGTACTGCCACACCCATTCGGGGTAGATCTCGGTGAAATCAGGGATGTCCCGCTTTCCTTCGCCGCTCGGATAGACGGCGTTGATTGGCCCGTCGGGCCAGTATCGGGCCTGCGAGGCGGCGAATTCGAGTAGTGCCCGCCGGCTGAGGTTCTGCTCGCCGAACGCCCGCATGGCCGCGGACGAGATGTTGAACGAATCCCGGAGGAACGGGCTCTTCTCTCGGGTCGGCGTGTCGATGAACTGCTCCTGCGAGCCGTAGAGAGCCGAGTGGCGAGCCAGCTCGAACACGGCGTCGACGGTCGGATCCGATGACGAGAACGTGGCGGCATGATCGTCGGGCACGGCGTTGTGCCGGGTCATGGCCACGATGTCGGCGCTGGGCAGCGAGCCCGCCCCGTCGATCTGCAGGTACCGGAAGGCGAGAAAGTCCCAGGCCTGGAATGTCTGCGGGCCGCCCGACCTCTCCACGTACTGGTAGCTCATGTCCGTGTGCTGCGTGCCGTGCTCCGTCGACACCGATCCGTCCGGATCGAGCAGGAACCCGGCCCGCATAGGAGCCACCCGGCCGGCCTGGCCGTCACGGAAGGTCACGGACGGCGAGGCGGTGACGACCCGTCCGAAGTCGGCCACCAGCCCGCCGGACGGGAGGCTCTTTACCGTCACCGGGCCGAGCGGCGCCGCCGCGATTCGAGTCCGCTGCGCGACTAGATGCAGCCACGGTGCAACCGGCGGCGGCCCGAGGGACGCCGGCGTTGGCCACGTCTGGTCGTTGAAGCCGGGCTGTTCCCAGCCGACCGGCTCCGCGGTGCCATCGATGTGCTCGGTGAAGCCGAGGGGGTCACCCTCGGTGTTGCGCAGCTTGCCCGGCTGCCACGGACCTCGGTGCACCCGCCAGGAGCCGTCGGTGCCGGCCAACTCGTGGGTGCCGTCCTTGTGCCAGACCGAGAGTTGGAGGATGGCGCCGGGCGAGCCGCCGGGTCGTCCCTTCTGCACGCCGCCCCAGTGGTAGGCAAGCGCGAGAGCGTTGGCGCCGGCCCGCACGAGCGTGGTGACGTCGAGTGCCTCGTAGTACTGCGTGTCGGGGTAGGTGTACGCCGGTCCGGCGCCGGCGCGCGTTCCGTTGATCGAGAGCTGATACTGCTGATCGGCGGAGACGTACGCCGTGGCCCGCACGACGGGTGACCGGCTCGGTATGGTCACCTCTTTGCGGGCGTAGGTGTACTCGTCATTTTCGTCGGTCTTGCGGCGGATCCACTGCGCCTGCCAGTCCTGCTCTCGCAATCCGGTGACGAACGTGGTCGCCGAGGACGGGGCGCTGCTCTGCCCGGCTTTGTCCCAGGTCGTCACCGTCCAGACGTACGAAGTGTCGGCGCCCAGGCGCGGTCCCCGATAGGTGACGAACGCCTGATCGCTCGCCGCTACTCGCTGGCTGTCCCAGACCAGCGCACCGGCGTGGCGGACGACGACGCGGTACGCCGACTGCACCGCGCCGCGCGTGCTGTCGCCGACCTGCCAACCGAACGAAACGTCATCGGGGTCGACGCCGTCTGCGGTGCTGAGACCGTTCACGGTGAGGGCGAGCGGAGCTCGGGGCGGTTTGGGCGCGCTACAACCGGAGACGGCGCTCACGACTACCGCGACCGCCGCGACTCCCGCGACCAGCACCCACCCGCGCCCGCCCAACACCGCCCATGCTTACCGCGTGTCACGCCGGTCGTGCTGCTCACCGGGGCGGAGCCGGCCTTCCATTCCACTGGCCCGACACGGTCGGTGATGCGGCCGCCCTGGTCCTCCGCCAAGGTCCGCAGCAGAATTGGCTGCCAGGGAAACCACATCCGCCGCCGACCGACGGCCCGGCGGTGAAGTGGCAGACAGTTTGGTCGCCGGAGCAACCAGATTGTCTGTCACCCCGCCGCCGACTCGACCGGCCCGCGCCCGCCGTCTCGACCCAGAGCGCCGGCCCGGCCAAAAGCACTAGTCGTCGACGAGGAGTCCGTTGGCGGCGGCCAGGGCGGTGGCGGCCCGGACGGCTTCTTCGCACACGGCCCGGAAATGGCGGCGCGTGTCGTATTCGTTGTGGGCCAACGGCGCTTGTCCGAGTGACCGAATGACGGCATCCGGTTCGGAGGTCGGGCGGATCCCGGCGACGGGCTCACCGCCGGCGTCCGAGTCGCCCCAGAAAGCGGGGGCGAGGACGGTGGGGCGGCGCTGGTGGCCCCTCATGCCGCATCCTCCTGAGCGCGCCGGCCGGCGTCCTCGTCGAGAACGGCATCGGGGCGGAGGCCGAGCGCGACTCGGAGCTGCTCGGCGCCCAGATCGCCGAGGCTGCTCTGCTTGGGCAGCACCAGATCGGCGATGCGCCGCTTGCCGGCCACCACTTCTTCGACCCGCTCATCGACGGTGCCGGGACAGACCAGCCGATGCGACACGACGGTGCGGGTCTGGCCGAGCCGCCACGCCCGGTCCCGCGCCTGATCCTCGGCGGCGGGGTTCCACCAGCGGTCGTACAGCACGACGTGGCTGGCGGCGGTGAGGTTGAGGCCGGAGCCCCCGGCTTTCAACGACAGAACGAGGGCGCCGGCCCCCTGACCTTGCTGGAACTCCTTGATCATGCGGTCCCTGACGGTGGTGGTGAGCCCGCCGTGATAGCAGTCGACGTGCTGGCCGGTCCTCTGGGTGAGATGGTGCGCCAGGCGGACCCCCCATTGCGCGAAGTGGGTGAAGATGAGCACCCGTTCTCCGGCGGTGAAGACGGCGTCGACGATCTCGTCTAGGCGGGCCAACTTGCCCGAGCGCCCATCCAGCTCGTCCTTGTCGCCCGTATAGGCGGCTGGATGATTGCAGATCTGCTTGAGGGCCGTGATGGCGGCCAGGATCTTCGTCTGTTGCACGCTGGCGTCCGGGTCGGCCGCCGAGGCCACCAACTCGTCCAGCACGGCTTGGTACAGGCCGACCTGCTCGGCGGTCATCGTGCAGTGATCCAACTGGTCGATCTTGTCGGGCAGCTCGGCGGCGATAGCCGGCTCCGACTTCGTGCGGCGGAAGATCAGCAGCCCGTTCAGCGCCCGCAGCGCCGACTCGGCCCCTTCGCCACTTTCGGTCTGGGAGAGATGGCTGATGAACGCGGGGCGGGTGCCGACCAGTCCCGGATTGGTGAAGTCGAGGATGGCCCACAAGTCGCCGAGCCCGTTTTCGACTGGCGTACCCGTCAGCGCCATCCGCGACGGCGCGGGAATGCGGCGCAACGCCTGGGCGGTGTCGCTGGCCGGGTTCTTAATGGCTTGGGCCTCGTCGACGACGACCCGCGACCAACCGATACCGCTGAGTAGTTCGACATCGCGGACGGCGGTGCCGTAGGTGGTGAGCACGACGTCAGCCCGCTCCGCCAGGCGAGCCAGGGCGGCGTTGCCGTCGGCCCGGCCCGGACCGTGATGGATGGCCACCCGCAGGGTCGGCGTGAACTTCTCGGCCTCGGCGGCCCAGTTCCCCAGGACGGCCGGAGGGGTCACGACCAGTGCCGGTCCCCGACCGGCGGTGTCGAGGAGGTGGGCGAGGAGGATGGGCGTCTTGCCCAGTCCCATGTCCAACGCCAGGCAGCCGCCGAGATCGGCCTCGTCCAGGAAGGCCAGCCAGCCCCGTGCCTGGGCCTGGTACTCGCGCAGATGTCCGACGAATGCCTTCGGCGCCGGTAGCGGTTCCGGTGGCGCGGTCGTCGCCCGCCGTAGCAGGTCGGCGGCCCAACCCGACCCGTCCACGCTGATGCGATCGGAGAGCGCCGTGCCTTCGAGACCCAGGGCGTGGCGCAGGATGGCGCCGCCCGAGAGCTCCGTGGTGTTCGCCCGCTGGGCCAACGCCGCCGCCGCTTCGGCCAGGTCGGCTCGGTCCAGCTCGACCCACCGGCCGCGGGAGCGGACCAAGGGCCGAGCCTGGGCGGCGAGGGAAGCGAGGTCGGCGGCGCCCAGCTCGACATCATCGAACACCACCGACCAGCTCACCTTGCAGAGCTGAGCGGCGCCGACGGCGGCCGGACCGGAGGTGGCATCCGAGATGAGTCGCAACGTGGGGCTCGGCCGGCGCCGTGACAGAGCGGGGACCCGGACGTCGAAGCCGGCGTCAGCCAACACCGGACCGTCCACGGTCATCAACTGCCAGGCCTCATCGGTGTCCAGCACGACCTCGCCGCGGCGGGGTCCTCCCGGTCGGGTCAGCACAGGTAGGAGTCGCTCCAGCCGGGTGAGCTGACCCTCGGCGGCGCGGCGCACGGGGTCCTTGGCGGTGGCGATGGTCACTTCCACGGGAGTCAGGCGGTGCTTGTCGCCGGTGGTGTACACCGAAAGGCGCCAGGCCTTGCCCCGGTCGGGTGGATCGAGTTGCACGACCATGCCCGGGCTGTCGGCGGTCACGGGGCGGGCCCAACGTTCAAGCCGGGCGGCCAGCTCCGCTCCCTCCGCGGCCATGGCCTCGAAGGGTCGCCCGTCAAGGCGGGCCAGGAACGTCTCGGCCAGCTCCGCGGCGCCGCGGGGGCGGGGTGGAACGGCGGGCGCCACCAGGCGACGCGTGCCGGCCCGGCAGATGGCGTCGACCATGCCTGACACCACATCGCGGCATAGCCGCTCTCGGCCCGATCCGCCGTCCACGACCGACGCCGCGCCGGGCAGGCGCGTGGTTAAGGAGTTGAGGCGCTGGCGGTCGAGGGGAGCCGGCGCCCAGCGAACCTCGAACGTCGCGGTGCCGGACCGGCCTCCGCCGCCATCGACGCGGACCAGGGTGGGAAGGACGCGCCCGGACGCCACCAGCGACGTCGCCCACGCCGCCACCTCGCCCAACCAGACCACGCTGGCGGCCAGCCCTTCGCCCGCCCCGCCGGCGGCGACGGCCACCAGCCACCCGAGCACCCGATCGATCGGCGCGGTCATAGCGATCGGCCGAACGCCGTCGGGAAGACGCAGATCCGCCCGGGGCTCCCAACCGGCCGGTGAGGCGCCGGCCAGGTCGATCATGCCGGTCAGCTGGCTGGCATCGGTCACGACGACACCCGGACCGCCCCCCCAGACGACCACTTGGCCGGCCGACCACGATGCCTGGAGCATCGGAATTCCGATCGGCACCACCTCGTCCGATCGGACCGCCAGGCTGGAGAGGCGCGGCCGGGCCGAAACGGGTTCGACGCGGCGCAACACGTCGCTCAGACGTTCAAGCTCACCCCGGAGATCGGCAAGGATCTGTTGCTGGCCGGGCAGATTGAGCTGTTCGACGGTGGCGATGGCCTGGTCGGTTTCCACCGCCCAACGACGCAACGTCGTGGCCCATGCCTCTGGATGGGCTTCGAGGAGGGCCAGATCTTCGGGCGCGGCGCACCCAGCCGCATCGGCGGCCACGGCGGTGTCGAAATCGACAGGCGTCACGGCAACTACGTTCAACTGGAGTCCGTCCATTGACTCGTCCCCATCGGCGGCGGAGTGTGGGGAATTCGCTTCCCCGCCGGTCCTGCCCGACGCAGCTATCGACCGGGTCCTGAACCGGGACAACTCCTACGCCTCGTTCCAGGATACCGCGGATGTTCTACCCCGCGCGCGCGGGGTAGGAACGGATGCTCAATGGGTGGTGTAGTCGATCGCCCCGGCGTCCTTGACTCCCACCGCGAAGCAGAAGCAGTGGATGCCGGCATGGTCGCTGATCGGGCGCAACGTGTGCACGGCGTTGGGCGGGATGTAGATGAGATCACCCTGAGAGACCTCGGACTCTTCGCCCTCGATGGTCATCACGCCGCGGCCCGAGGTCACGTAATAGAACTCATGGGTCGGGTGGGTATGCGGGAAGACGGCCCCGCCTCCGACGACCTCGAATTCGTTCGCCAGTTCCAGATATCCACCGTCGGTGATCTCCTTCATCTCCTGGGGTCGGATCAGCCACCAGACGGGCACCGTCCCGTTGTGCTCGTCTTCCGGAGCGACGTCGATGATCGAGCGGACATCCATTCCTGCCTCCCGTGCCGAGATGAAACCCCAGTCTCGCTGGTTCGGCGGCTTCGCCGCACCTCTGCAACAGTTATTCGGGCCGAGTCAGCAACGCTTGGAGCGATGTGATGAGGTCGGCTTCCGACGCGTCCTTGTCTGGCCGGTAGCGGCGGACGCGGGCGAAACGCAGCGCGACGCCGCCGGGGTAGCGGACAGACGCCTGCACCCCGTCAAGGGCGATCTCGACCACCAGCTCAGGCCGCACCTCGACCACCGCCCGGTGACGAGCCGTTTCGAGCTCGAGGAATCGAGCCGTCTGCCACTTGAGCAACTCGTCGGTCAGGCCCTTGAACGTCTTGCCCACCATCACGAACCCACCATCCTCCGACCGGGCGCCGAGGTGCAGGTTGGAGAGCCACCCCTGGCGCCGGCCATGCCCCCATTCGGCGGCGAGCACGACCAGATCGAAGGTCTGCACGGGTTTGACTTTCCGCCACGCCTGTCCGCGCCGGCCGGCCTCGTAACGGGAGTCGATCGACTTGACCATCACGCCTTCATGGCCGGCCTCGAGCGATGCCTCCAGAAAGGCGGCGGCCGCGGCCGGGTCGTCGGTAAGCGTGGCGGGAACGCGCCACGGACCGGCGATGCGTTCAAGCACCTCTTGCCGGCTCCCGAGCGGCTCGTCGATCAAGTCCACGCCGTCGACGTGGAGGCAGTCGAAGAACCAAACGCCCAGGTCGCGGCCCGTGCCTTCGTGCCGTCCGAAGCGGCTCATGGTCTCCTGGAACCGGTCGGGTCGCTCATCGTCGCCGACACCGAGGACCTCGCCGTCAAGGATGACGTTGTCCACCGGCAGCGAGCGAACCACCGATGCGGCGGCCGGCAGGCGGCTGGTGACGTCGTTCAAGTTGCGGGTAAACAGCCGCACCTCATCCCCCAGCCGGTGGGCCTGGATCCGGGCTCCGTCGAGCTTCCACTCCACCGACGCCGGCCCGCACGCGGTGATGGCGGCGGCCACGTCCGGCGACGTGGCCGCCAGCATGGGTTGCACCGGGCGCAGCACCTCGAGGCCAATCGTCTCGAGGCCACGTGCCCCCGCGGTCAGGGCCAGGCGGGCGATGTAAGGGAGGTTCCCGGCCAGCATGACGGCCCGGCGGACTGCGTCGACGGCGATGCCACTGGCGCGAGCCACGGCGTCGGTGACCACACTCTCGAGCGCGCCCTGGCGCAGGTCGCCCAGCAACAGCCGGCGCACGAAGTCGCTCTCGGGTGCGGTGGCCTGGTTGAGGAGACCGGACAGAAGCTCCTGGCGTTGCGCGGCCGAGCCGGGTCCGGACCGGGCTTTGATGTCGGCGATGGCGGCGTCGACCTCCGCCAGCGTGAGCGTGGCCTCGGTGGCCGGGGCGGCGGCCGCCGACGCCGAGGCCCCCGCCAGCGCGGCCCACCCGACCCCTACCTTTCCCTGCCGGGGTTCGCCGGCGAGGAAGGCGACCGCGACCTCGACGTCGTCGCCCGTCTGACCGGCCAGAAGGGCCGCCAGCGCCGCCACTTTGCCCGACCTCGAAGGCGTCGCGGCGACCGCCTCAGAAGTGGCCACGAGGTCAGCGAGCAACATGGGCAGATCCTGCCCCGCCTGCTTCCCGTTTGCGTGGCCCTTCCTGACCCGGGAATCTGGGCAGGATGACGAACGACCGGCTGGACCGAGTCGAAACCGTGGACTTCGCCGCCATGATGGCCCTCGAGCCGCATGGCCCCGACACGTTCGTAGGTATCGGACCGCAGTACCCGTGGGGCGGTCTGTATGGCGGTCAGATCGTCGCCCAGGGGCTACGAGCGGCTGGCGCCACGGTCGATCCCGCCTATCGGGTGCACTCGCTGCACGCCTATTTCATCCGGCGCGGCGACCATGAGGAGCCCATCCGTTTCGAGGTGGACCGGCTCCGCAACGGTCGCTCCTTCGTCACCCGCCGCGTCGACGCTCGCCAGTCGGTAGGCGCCATTCTCACCCTGTCGGCGTCGTTCCAGGTGGACGAGGAGGCGCCCGAGGTCCAGGTCAGCGCCGCTCCTGACGTAGCCGGGCCCGACGCGTTTCCCTCCGGCGGCTGGAGTGACCAGTTCGATCGACGCTTCGTGCCGGAAGCGGTGCGTCCCGGCCGGGCCGTGGCGTGGATGCGCATGGTCAAGCCCGTCGGCAAGGATCCGCTCCTGCATGCGTGCGCCCTCGCCTACGTGTCCGACGACCTGTCGACCGATGCCGTGGTCACCCAGTATCCGGGGATAACGGGAGAGGCCCACGACCAGGTGATGGCCGCCAGCCTGGATCACGCCATGTGGTTCCACCGGCCGGTGCACGCCGACGGCTGGCACGTGTTCGACTTCGCCTGCGAGGGGTTGATGAGCTCGCGGGGCGTGGCCCTTGGCAAGGTGTTCGACGAACATGGCGTCCACGTGGCCAGCGTCGCCCAGGAGGTCCTCGTGCGCCGGCTGAAGCCGTGACGGGCGGTACGCTTTGGCGTGCGCATCGTCGATCCGGGTCCGTGGATCAAGCGGGAGAGACAAGAGCTCGCTGCGGCCCACGAGCCTGAAATTCAGCGTCTCCGGCAGGCCTACGCCGCCGCCACCGAGCCGACCGAGGGCGAGACGCTCAGGGCCGACTTGAAGGCGCGCCGCAGGGAGTACCGCCGGGCCCGCTGGCAGCTGGCGGCCAAGCATCGCCTGCCCTGGTAGCGCGTCGGCCGCCGGCTCAGCGCAGCCAGAGGGCGTCCGGCCAAAAGCCGGGCTGAGGGCGCTGCCGATCGCCCGACGCGTACGCCCGCAGCCGCGTGGCCCCCTCGTCCGACAGCAGCTCAACCACATCGAAAATCGCTCCCGGGCCGACCGCCCGGAGGGCCCGCTCGCCTTCGCCCGTCGGCAGCCCGGCGGTGAGCACCAGGTACGGCTGCAGCCGGCGGGCGGCCAGCACCGCCGCCCGGCCGAGGATCCGCCACACCTGGTCGTGGTGTTGCAGGCCGCGGCGCAGGGTGGTGAACCCGCCGACGACGTCCACGTACCACGGACCGCCGACCGCATCGGTGACCACCAGATCGACGGCCATTCCGGCCTTGGGCACCCGCCATTTCTTGGCGGCCACGGCGAATCCGGCTTCGGTGAGGACCGCTTCGGCGATACCGGCGGCCGAGCGCCCGGTGGCGATGGCCCGCTGGGCGACCTCGTCGGCCCCGCCGTCCTCGGTGGCCACCCGCTCCCGGGCGATGGCCACGTAGGACTCGTCTGTGTCGTAGCCGGCGTAGCGGCGCCCGGCGCGGGCCGCGGCCACGGCGGTTGACCCCGACCCGAGGAACGGATCGAGGACCACGTCGCCCTCGTAGGTGTAGAGCTCGATCAGCCGGCGGGGCAGTTCGAGGGGAAAGGGCGCCGGATGTCCGACCCGCCGGGCGCTCTCGGGTGGGATCCGCCAGACGTCGACGGTGGCGTCGAGGAACTCGTCGTTGGTGAGGGTCGCTTCCGAAGGCAGTTGTCCGGCCCGCCGTTTCGCCGCGGAACGGGCCCGGTCGAAGCGCCCCTTGGATGCCACCACGATGCGTTCGGTGAGGTCGCGCAGCACCGGGTTGGCGGGACTGCGGAACGAACCCCACGCGCACGACCCGCTCGCCCCCTCGGCCTTGACCCAGACGATCTCGCCCCGAAGCAGGAGGCCCAGGTCATCCTGGAGGATGCGGATCACGTCGGCCGACAGGCTGCGGTACGGGCGCCGGCCCAGATTGGCCACGTTGATGGCGATGCGGCCGCCGGGCTCGAGGACCCGGACGCACTCGGCAAACACGTCCCGCAGCAGCGCCAGGTACTCGAGATAGCTCGCCGGGGCGTGGCCCCGGCCGAGGTCCGCTTCGTACTCCTTGCCGGCGAAGTACGGGGGAGAGGTCACGACCAGGGCGACCGACGAGTCCTTCAGTTCGGTCATGTGGCGGGCGTCCCCGCAGAGCAGCATGTCGTCGCCCTCGAAGAGGCCCAATTCGTCATCGTCGGAGACGGTGGGCGCGACGAAGCGGGCGTAGAACGTCGACGCGTCGTGGCTCTCCCGTTTCCCGACGCCGAACCGCGACGTGGACGTCACTCGCCGCAACCTACTGCCAACGGCTAGCGGGGTGCCTGCAACTTGACGTCGGAAACTCGATTGCCGTGATACTGGAGTCGGAGGCCTTTTGGTCGCGAGTTTCCGACGTCAAGTTTCTGGTCACCCCGCTACTGCTGAGGTGCCTTAGGGTCGAGTTCGAGGGACAGCGAGTTCATGCAGTACCGCTGACCCGTCGGCTGAGGCCCGTCGTCGAAGACATGGCCCAGATGCGAACCGCATCGGCGGCAGCGCACCTCGGTGCGGCGCATGCCGTGCGCACGGTCCTCGATGAGCTCGACGGCGGCGGCCACGGCCGGCCGGGTGAAGCTCGGCCATCCCGTGCCCGATTCGAACTTGTCCGCCGAGCTGAACAGCTCCGCGCCGCACGCTGCACAGCGATACATGCCGTCGTCGTGGCACTCGACGTACTTGCCGCTCCACGGCCGCTCCGTCCCCGCCTGGCGCAGGACCTGGTATTGCTCGGGCGACAACTCGGCGCGCCATTCCTCTTCGGTCTTCACGACATCGGGCATGTGTTCCTCGCTCTCTGCACAGGTCCGCCCATCACCTTGACACAGGCGGTACCGTTTGTCTGATCCCAGCGGGGGGATGTGTGCTCTAAGACCGGGACGCGGCATTCGCAAGGGGACGGACTCTACCTAGAGTCAAGACGGGGGCGTCCCGGTTTTAGAGATTTTGTTCGGTCCGGGAATGCGAGGTGCGCCACCAGCGGCGCAACACGTACCAAACCGTCACCAACGAAGAGAAAAACAGCCCGGTGGCCACACTTGTTCCCACGGTCCGGCCTGCCAGCAAGCCGATCGTGGCGTAGCCGGCGGCCAGGATCACAAACAACAGTCTGAGCGGCACGGCGGCCCGGCTCGAGGTAGCCACGGGCCAAATCCTCTCACCGATCCAATCCCTACCCGGCCCATTTCCCCAACCGTGTCCCGCCAAATGGTTCGCCCGGGTCCCGGCGCCGGGGGATCATGGGGGAGTGCTCCAGGCCCGCGCCCTGTCGGTGGAGGTCGGCGGGCGCCTCACGCTGGTCGAGGCGTCCTTCACCGTGCGCGCCGGCGACAAGGTGGGCCTCGTCGGCCGCAACGGCGCCGGCAAAACCAGTCTCCTCCGGGTCCTCGCCGGCGAGGCCACCCCCTTCTCCGGCGCGGTCGTGCGGCAGGGTGCGCTCGGCTACCTGCTTCAGGACCCCCGGTCGCGGGAGTCGACGGCGGCGACATCCGCCCTGGCCCACGTGCTGTCCGGGCGCGGCCTCGATGAGGCGGTGGTCCGCCTGGAGAAGCTGCGTCTGGCCATGGACGAGCTGGCGAACGAGCGCAACATCGCCCGCTACGCCAAGGCGGAGGACTCCTTCCGGGCCGATGGCGGCTACTCGGCCGAGGCCGAGGTCCGGCGCATCGCCGCCGGCCTCGGGCTGCCCCCCGACCGCCTGGACGTCGGCCTCAATGTGCTATCCGGTGGTGAACGCCGGCGGGTCGAGCTGGCCAGGATCCTTTTCGCGGGCAGCGAGCTGCTGCTCCTCGACGAGCCGACCAACCATCTGGACTCCGACGCCAAGGTGTGGCTCATGGGCTTCCTGCGGTCCTACCGAGGCGCCCTCCTCGTCGTCAGCCACGACCTCGAGCTGCTCGACGAGGCCATCACGCGAGTCCTTCACCTCGACGAGGCGGAGATGGTCGAGTACAAGGGCACCTACTCGCAGTACCGCACGGCCCGCGCCCGCGACGAGGTCAGGCTGGCCAAGCTGGCCGAGCGCCAGGCGGCGGAGATCCGCCGGCTGGGAACGCTCGCCGACTCCATGCGCCACCAAACGGCCAAGCGGGCCAGGATCGCCAAGACCCTCGACCGGCGAGTGGCCCGCATGTCCGAGGAAGCCGTCACCGGACCGGCCCGCGAGCGCAGTTACCGCGTGCGCTTTCCCGCGCCGCCTCACGCCGGCCGGGTGGTGCTCGAGGTCGACGGGCTGACCAAGTCCTACGGCGGTCCGGCCGTGTTCAAGGAGGTGTCGTTCGCCCTCGAGCGAGGCGAGCGGCTGCTGGTCATGGGGTTGAACGGGGCGGGCAAGACCAGCTTGCTGCGGATCCTGGCCGGCGCGACCGACGCCGACACGGGCTCGTTCCGATTCGGTCTGGGGGTGTCGGCCGGCTACTACGCCCAGGAGCACGAGGGCATCGAGTCCGGCGTCGCCGTGCTTGACCACCTGACCCGCCAGTCCACGGAGCCCGAAGTCGAGCTGCGCTCCCTGTTGGGGATGTTCGGGATCTCGGGCGAGATGGCGTTCCAGGACGCCGGGACTCTGTCGGGTGGCGAGAAGACCAAGCTGGCCCTCACCCAGTTGGTGGTGGGCCGCCACAACCTGCTGCTCCTCGACGAGCCGACCAACAACCTCGATCCGCCGTCCCGAGAGGCGGTGGGCCGGGCGCTGGCCGCCTGGCCGGGGGCGATGGTCATCGTCAGCCACGACGTGGGGTTCGTCGCCGAATTGGAGCCCCAGCGGGTGTTGCTCATGCCCGACGGCACCCTCGACTATTGGAGCGACGACCTCCTCGATCTGGTCGAGATGGCGTGAACGCCGACCTCACGCTGGCCCTCGAGCTAGCGGACCTGGCCGACGGCATCACCCGACCGGCCTTTCGCCGCCGGGATCTGGTCGTGTCCACCAAACCCGATATGACGCCGGTGACGGAGGCCGACCGGGGCGTGGAGGAGGCGCTGCGGGCCCGGCTCGCCCAGGTTCGGCCGGACGACGCGGTCGTCGGCGAGGAGTTCGGCACCTCGGGGCCGGCGGGCGGGCGGCGCTGGGTCATCGATCCCATCGACGGCACCAAGAACTTCGTGCGTGGCGTACCGGTATGGGCCACGCTGATCGCGTTACAGGACGAGGGCGGAAAGGGGCTGGTGGGGGTGGCATCCGCGCCGCTCCTCGGGCGGCGGTGGTGGGCGCACCGAGGTGGCGGCGCGTTCGCGGATGGAACCGCCATCCAGGTGTCGTCGGTGGCCCGGCTGGCCGACGCCCACCTGTCGTACTCGAGCATCGGCGGGTGGCCGTCGCCGGCCCCTCTGCTCGGGCTGGCCGCCCAGTGCTGGCGGACCCGTGCCTTCGGGGACTTCTGGTCGCACATGCTGGTGGCCGAAGGGGCAGCCGACATCGGCCTTGACCCGGTCGTGTCCCTCTGGGACCTCGCCGCCCTCCAGGTCATCGTGGAGGAGGCGGGAGGGCGCTTCACCGATCTGGCGGGGGTGGCCCGGCCCGACGGCGGCAGCGCCGTCTCCACCAATGGCCTGCTCCACGCCGAGGTGCTCGGATTGCTCTCCGGCCAGGGAACCTAGGGACGTCGATGCCCCGCACGCCCACGCCCCGCACCACGGTCCGCCGGCTTCCGGCCCGGGCCGACTACGAGGCGGACACCATCGCGGCCATCCTGGACGAGGGCCTGGTGTGCCACGTCGGCTTCGCCGTCGACGGCCAGCCGTGGGTGATTCCCACGACCTACGCTCGTATCGAGCAGACGCTGTACCTGCACGGCGCCGCCGCTAACCACATGCTGCGGACCCTGGCGACGGGCATCGAAGTCTGTGTCACGGTGACCCTGCTCGACGGGCTGGTGCTAGCCCGCTCGGCCTTCCACCATTCGATGAACTACCGCTCGGTGGTGATCTTCGGGCTGGCGGAGCGGGTGGAGGACGAAGCCGAGAAGGCGGCCGCCTTCTCCGCGTTCTTGGAACGCGTCGCCCCCGGCCGCTCGGCGGCGGGGATCCGGATGCCGTCGGAGTCTGAGGCGCGCAAGACACTGGTGTTGCGCCTTCCCCTCACCGAGGCATCGGCCAAGATCCGGACCGGCGGGCCAATCGACGACGAGGACGACTACGAGCTGCCGGTGTGGGCGGGCGTGGTGCCGTTGAGGTTGGAGTCCGGACCGCCGCAGCGATTCAGCCCGACTGGCGTTCCTCTGCAGGAGTAAGGCCGCTGTTTTCGGCCGGACCGGTGACCGTTGGTGCGTTGGTCGCGTGGGCCGCCGAGGCCCGGGTGACCCGCACTTCGGCGGCCTCGTGGGCTTCGTCGGCTTGCTCCATCCGCACGGCCGCCCGACTGCGTAGCTCGCCTTCCGGTCCGACGGTCGGGTCGAGGGCTCGTTCCAGCAACTTGACATGCCAGCGTTCGCCCAAGACGCCTCCGAGGAGGCCACCGATCAGCATGCCCGCCACCGCCGCGATCCCTCCAAGCACGCCGGTGATGCGCCACTCGCGCCACGTCGTCGGTGCGCCCAGATCGCGCAAGCCACGCACGGCCTGATGGCCCGCACCCAGCTGCCGGGCCGAAGCCAGCACGGCGACGCCCAGCACCAGTCCGAACACGAAGACGCCGAAACCGTGGAGCGTTCCTGACCGCCGGGCCATCCGGCCGGCCACGTAGCCCCCGAACAGGAACGTGAGCAGGAGCACCATCCCGGCCCCAATGCCAGCGCCCACCCCCAGCCGTTTCCAGCCCTCCGTGGACATGTTCGTGTTGACGTCGGCCCAGGACGCGGTTCCGGCCACGAGGGCGACGATGGCCGCAAAGGCGCCATAAGCGGCGAAGGTCCCAGCCATCACGCTCCAGGCCGAGAACTGGCCGAACCCGGCGTCAGCGGCCAGCGATTTGCGGTCGGAGCGACTTTCGATGAGGGATGTTCTCACCCTCTGTCGCGTACCCCGTCGACCGGATCCCTATTCCTCGGGGTCGGCCTCCATGGTCCGGCGGCTCTCCCGCAGTTGATGGACGCCGATGTGCACGGCGTGGCGTAGGAGGTCGAGGGCGCTCACGTCTGCTCCAGCGGGTCCATCGGGCGGTCTTCCCCCCCGTTTCCAGTCGTCGGACGCGACGCCGCTGACCCGGTCGGCCAGGACCGTCGCCGCTGTCGTGAGGTGGGCTAGGACGGCTTCTCGGTCTTCGCCCATAGCCGGTGACGAATCGGCTGCGGAAAGCGGCGGAGGGTTGACTTGGGGGTGGTCGGACACCAGCACCCGGCCGAGGTCTTGGTCAATCTGTTCCAGGGCGCCGGCCACCCCCGCCGCCCGTCTGAGCACGTCCTGGATGTCCCCGTCCCGGCCGTCGCCGGCTGCCTCGATGGCGTCCAGCGTCTCTCGGAAACGACGAGGGAGCGACCGCAGCGCCACCGCCGCGTCGGAGGGAGATACGGTCGATCCGTCGAAGCCGCACACCGGGCAGCGCCCCTCCTCCATTCGCCAAGCCTGCCACTAACGTCACTTCGATGGGCACGCTGATCGGACCCGGTGTCATCGAACTCGACACCCTGCTTGGGGGCTGGCAGCGGGTGACCGCCGGCTATCTCATCGAGGGTTCCGCGCCCGTGCTGATCGAGACGGGCAGCCAGTCCTCGGTTCCCGCCCTGCTCGACGCCCTGGGTGAGCATGGGGTCCGGCCGGGCGACCTGGCCGGTATCGCCGTCACCCACATCCACCTGGACCACGCCGGCGGGGTCGGTGACGTGGCCCGAGCCTTCCCCAATGCCACCGTCTACGTCCATGAGAAGGGCGCTCGGCACCTCGTCGATCCGTCCCGGCTGGTAGCGTCGGCGGCGACCGTCTACGGCGAGTTGCTCGATTCGCTCTACGGTCGCATGGAGGCGACCGACTCCGCCCGGATCCACGTGCTCACCGACGGCGAAGAGATCGAGGTGGCCCCCAACCGCCGGCTCACGACCATCGATTCGCCCGGCCACGCCAAGCACCATCTGGCCCTGCACGACTCCGAGAGCGGCATCCTCTTCGCCGGTGATGCGGTCGGCGTCCGTCTCCCCGACTCGGGGATCCTGCGGCCGGCCACCCCGCCTACGGACTTCGACCTCGACCAGGCGCTCACGTCCCTGGCCAAGTTCCGGGCCCGCCGCCCGAGCGGAGTGGCCCTCGCCCATTACGGCCTCATCGGCGAACCGGAGGCCATCCTGGTCGAGGCCGACGAGACGTTGCGCCGGTGGGCGGAGGTGGCCGAGTCCGCTTGGCGAGCGGGCAAAGACATCGCCACCGCCCTCGAGACGCAATTCAGCCCAGACTTGTCCGGACTGGCTCCAGGCGACCGGGAAAAGCTGGAAACCCTCAACGGCGTCCACTCCAACGCGGCCGGATTGCAGCGCTGGCTCGAGAAGCGGGCCCAGGCCGACCCCGCCCACGTTCACCGTGCTTGACGCGGTCATTTTCGACTGGGGCGGCACGCTCTCGGTCCTCGCGTCCATCGACCTGGAGGACATGTGGCGCGCCGCCGCCCGGCATCTGGCCCCCGAGCGCGAGGACGAGGTGCTCGCCGCGCTTGAGTCCGTCGAAGCCCGGTCGTGGGAGCGGGTCCGCACTCATCAGGTTTCCACCACGGTGGGCCGGCTCTTGGCCGAAGCCGGCGCCGAGCTCGGCTTGGACGTGACCGCGGCCGTCCTGGAGGAGGCGGAGTCGCACCACCTCGACGCGTGGACGCCGCACATCACCCATGACCCCGAGGCGGCCTGCACCCTGGCCGGCCTGCGCGAGCGCGGCCTACGCATCGGCTTGCTGTCGAATACCCACTGGCCCCGACACTTTCATGAGCATTTCTTGGAGCGCGACGGGCTGGATGTGCTGATCGACGCCCGGCTGTATACGAGCGAGATGACGAGGACCAAGCCCCACCCGGACGCGTTCGCGGCCGCCCTCCACGCCGTCGGCGTCACCGAACCGGCGCGGGCTGTCTTCGTGGGGGACCGCCTCTATGACGACGTGTTCGGGTCGCGGTCAGCGGGACTGCGAGCGGTGTGGCGCCGGAATCCGGACATGCCTCCATACGACGTCGAGCCCGATGGCGTCATCGACACGCTGCCGGAATTGCTTCCGTTGGTGGATGACTGGTTGGAGCGACCAACATCATCCTGATGCGCCTCCGCGTTCGTTCTTTCGTCCTCGCTGCTTCCATCGCCTGCTTGGGGGCTTGCGGCGGGAGCTCCGCCCGCTCGGCCAATCCGACCGCCGCCGGACCGCCGGCCGCGGCCACGGTCGAGGTGAAGGGCTTCGCCTACCAACCCCAGGTGGTAACGGTGCCATCCGGTTCGACGGTCGAGTGGCGTTTTGACGACGGCTTCGCCTCGCACAACGTGGTGGGTGCAGGCGGCCTGAAGAGCGGCGACCGCACGACGGGCAGCTACCGCCATACGTTCACCGCCAGCGGCACCTTCGCCTATGTCTGCACCATCCACCCGTGGATGCGGGGCACGGTGATCGTGTCGTGAGGCGGCGCTAGCTCGGCAGCTCCACGGCCGGGCCGGGCGCCCGCGAGTACTGGGTCTCGTACAGCTCGGCGTAGAGCCCGCCGGTCGCCAGCAGGGTGTCATGCGGGCCGGACTCGACGATGCAGCCGGCGTCCATGACCAGGATCTGGTCGGCGGCCTTGATGGTGGAGAGGCGGTGGGCGATGACGATCGATGTGCGCCCGGCCAGCGCCTCGGCCAGAGCCTGCTGGATGAGCAACTCGGTTTCTGAGTCCAGGTGGGCGGTCGCCTCGTCCAGGATGACGACCGCGGGGTCCTTGAGCAGCATGCGGGCGATGGCCAACCGCTGCTTCTCCCCGCCGGAGAGGCGGTAGCCGCGTTCGCCGACGATGGTGTCGTAGCCGTCGGGCAGGGCCTCGATCACGTGGGCGATGCGGGCCGCCTGGCAGACGGCGCGCAGCTCGGCGTCGGTGGCGGACGGCCGGGCGTAACGCAGGTTGACGGCCACGGTGTCGTGGAACATGTGGGCGTCCTGGGTGACCACGCCGATGGCCGCACTCAGGCTGGCCAGCGTGACGTGGCGGACGTCGAGGCCGTCGACGGTGATCGACCCGGACGACACGTCGTACAGCCGGGGGATGAGGGTGGACAGGGTGGTCTTGCCGGCTCCGGAAGGGCCCACCAGTGCGGTCATGGTGCCGGGTTCAGCGGTAAACGACACCCCCTGGAGAACCCACGCCGACGGATCGGAGGACAGCAAGGCGTCGGCCGGTCCTGCCTCGAGGGAGGCGATCGACACCGACGACGCGGACGGATACCGGAACCAGACGTCGTCGGCGACCACCCGGCCCTCGGTCGGCGCCGGCGAGGCAACCGCGTTCGGGGCGTCCTCGATGGCGCGAGGCGCGTCGAGCACCTCGAAGACCCGCTCGAACGACACCAGGGCGCCGAGGAGGTCGACCCGCGCGCCGGCCAGGTCGGTGAGCGGCTGATACAGGCGGCTCACGTATGCGGCCAGGGCGACCACGGTTCCGATCAGGATCTCGTGTCTCACGACCGCCCGCGAACCCAGCCAGTACACGGCTGCGGTCCCGACCGCGCCGATGAGAGCCAGGACGGAGAAGAGGATGCGGCCGGCCAGCGCCTGCTGCACTCCGGTGTCGCGGACCCTGGACGCCTTGGCCGAGAACTCGGCTTGCTCGTCGCGGGGCCGGCCGAACAACTTGACGAGCAGCGCCCCCGACACGTTGAAGCGCTCCGTCATGGTCGTGGACATGGACGCGTTCAGCTGCATCCGGGTCCGAGCCAGCCGGCTGATGTAGGGAGCCATTTTCCGATCCAGCACGAAGAAGATCGGTACCACCGTCAACGCCAGCAGGGTGGCCTGCCAATCCAGCACCAGCATGGCCGCCAGCGTCGTCGCCAGCACCAATGCGTCGGACGTGACGCTGGCCAAAGTGCCTACCGCCTGCTGGGCGTCCAGCACATCGGTGGTCAGTCGCGACATCAGGGCACCGGTCTGGGTGCGGGTGAAGAACGCGATCGGCATGCGCTGCACGTGGTCGTACAGCGCAGTGCGGAGGTCGTAAATCACCCCTTCGCCGATACGCGATCCCAACCAGCGGTTGACCAGGCTGAGGAGCCCGTTGAGCAACGCCAGGCCGACCAGGGCAGCCGCCAGAAAGTCGATGGGACCGAAGTTGTGGGGCAGCCGGGAGGCTCGAGGGATGGCCGTATCGATGAGGTTCTTCAGCAGGAGGGGCGGCAGGACACCGAGCCCGGCGGCGGCGGCGATGCAACCCAGATAAGCGGCGAGGATCATCCGGTAGGGACGGATGAACTTCCAGGCCCGGCGCAGCGACACGCGATCGACTGAGCGCGACTTCAGTTCTTCGGCGTCTACCCGGCCCATCCGCATGTGCATCACAGGAACATCGATGGTAGGCGAGGATGTGGGCTTAATGGCCCGTTCCGCCGTGCGTCGCCGGTCCAGCCTCGTCCCCGCATGTGCCGTGGTGGCGGGCTGTGGCGCGCTGGCGGCGCGGCCGCTGCTCACGCACGTCACGGCCAACCCGGACGGGCTGCTGGTGGTCGGATTCGTTGTCCTTCTGGTCGCCGGCGCCGGGTTGTCCCTGTCTGGCCCGCGCCGTCGCTTCGTCGCCGGCCAGGCCGTGGTGCCCCTCGTGCTCGGTGTGGCCGCGTTCGCTCTGGCTCGGGCGGCGGGCGGCGGCCAGGGTCCGGCCGGCTCGCTGCCACGGCTGCTGATCCTGAACAGCTTGGCGGCCGTGGCCGAGGAAGCGTTCTTCCGCCGGCTGGCCTACGGCGTGCTCCTGGCCGGTTCGGGGAGCGAGGGACTAGCCGTAGCCGGCTCCGCCGTGCTCTTTGCCCTCGTGCATGTCACCGGCTACGGCTTCTGGGTGCTGCCCCTCGACCTGGCCGCCGGACTGCTCCTCGGCTGGCAGCGCCAGAGGACGGGTGGCTGGGGTGTGCCGGCCGTGACCCACGTGCTGGCCAACGCCCTGGTCCTCATGTGAGGAGGAGTTGGGAACCGCGCCGGCGGGGACAGCGCCGGCGCGGTTGGGGCCCCGCTTCGGCGAGAGGCCGGGTTGGGGTGCCCGGCCGGGGCATGGACCAGTCCTGGTGGTCGCGCTCTATCTGGTGGCCGCCCTCGGGACCGGCGCCGTGGCCGGCCGTCGTTTTCTTCCCCTCTTCGACGGCTTCACGCGGCCGACGCCGTATCACTGGGTGACACCGCCCCCGCTGTTTGCCCCCGGCAACGTCGTGCCTCAGCCGGCATCCGTGGTAGTGGGAGTGGCTTCGGGCCGATCCGTCGCGCTGAGTCTGGCGACCGCGGATGCACAGTGCTCGCTCAGTCTGCCGGCCGGGTCGCTGTCGATTCGAGGGGGCGATGATCACGCCACGGCCGTGATCACGCCGATCGATCCACGCATCCTTGGACCGCTACCGGCCGGCCTTCACGCCGACGGGAACGCCTACCGCGTCGAACTCACGTCCCAAATGCTCGACGCGCCGGGCAATGTCGTGCTCAACGCGCCTACGCCCATCCGGGCCGTGCTCTACTCCGCCGACGGCAGGGCGTGGCAGACACTCGTGACGCATGCCATCGGCGATGCCACCGTGGGTGCGGCCGTGTTTTCGCGGACGGGGATGTACCTGGCGGCCGCCGATGCTGATCCCGCGATGGCGGGTGCCGCCACCGGCCGCGGTCACGTGACCGGGACCGTTCTGGTCACCCTGGTCGTGGTGAGCCTGGCCATGGCCCTCCTCGTGATTCCCGCCGGGCTCCGACGGCTCCAGGGTGCCCGGGGATGAGACAGTGGTGGCGGGTGGGCTTCGCCGTCGGCGCGGGGGTGCTGGCGTCGGTGATGGCGGCGAGCCCGGCCGCCGCGCACACCGTGGCCGGAGTGACGCCGACCAACTATCTGAGCCAGATCGTGGATGTCTCGCCCAAGGTGGCGGGGTTGCACGTCCGGCTATATGACCTGGGTCGACGAGTCCGGTTGACCAACTCGACCGATGTCGACGTCATCCTCATCGGCTACTCCGGAGAGCCCTACCTGCGGGTGGGGCGGCGCGGCGTCGAAGAGAACCGCCGGTCGCCCACGCTCTACGAGAACAAGGTGACGCCGCTCGGTTTGGCGCGACCGCTGCCGCCAACGGCTTCGGCCACCGCCCAACCCCAGTGGCACCGCCAGTCGGGATCCCGGACGGTGTCCTGGCCGGACCACCGCGCCTACTGGAGCGGGCCGGCACCAGCCGGCGTGGCCGCATCGCCCGGGTCGAGGCAGATCGTGGTGCCCACCTGGACCATCCCGATACAGGCCGGTGAGCTATCGGTCCACGTGGTGGGTCGCATCGTATGGGTGCCCGGCTCATCGGCGTGGCCGTGGTTGGCGCCCGCCCTTGCGCTGTTCGCCGGCACCGTGGCCGTGGCCCTCACCGGGTGGTGGGCCACCGCCCTGAGCGTGGGCGTGGCCGTGCTCGTCGCCGTGGATCTGGTCCACACGTGGGGGATCGCGGCCGCACCGGGGGGGAGCTTGGCGGCCGTTGTGGTCCGCCTCTTCGTAGGAGGGACCGTGTCCATTGCGGGCTGGATCGTGGGCGCTCTGGCCATCGACCTGCTCCAGCGGCGGCGCGACGTCGGACTGCTGGCCGCCGCCATTGTCGGTGCCGAGATAGCGCTGTTTGGTGGCATCGGCGACGTCACCACCCTGGTGCACTCTCAGGTCCCCGTCGACGTTCCTGTGGTCGTCCTCCGGGTGGCTGTTGCCGTTTCCCTCGGCCTCGGATTCGGCCTGGCGGTCGCCGCCGTGTTGCGCCTGCGCCGCATCCCCGTCAGCCAACCAACCCTCGGCTCGGCCGCGCCGTAGATTGCACCGATGGTCGTCCTTGGTAGCGAACCGCTCACGATCGCCGACGTGGTCGCGGTGGGGCGGTGGCGCGAACCGGTGACGGTGGATCCGTCCGTCACCACCACCATGGCCCCCGCTCGCGCCGTCGTCGAGGCGGCCGTCGCCGACGGTCGCACCGTGTACGGCGTGACGACCGGGTTCGGCGCGCTGGCCGCCACCCATATCGCCCCTTCGGATGCGGAGAGGGTCCAGTACGCGCTCGTGCAATCGCACGCCGCGGGCATGGGCGCGCTGGTCGAGGCCGAGGTGGTGCGAGCCATGCAGGTGCTGCGGGCCCGCACCCTGGCGGCGGGCGCATCGGGGGCCCGCGCCGACCTGGTCCACGCCATCGTGGCGCTGCTGAATGCGGGCGTCACTCCCGCCGTCCCCGAACTCGGCTCGCTCGGGGCGTCGGGCGACCTGGCGCCGTTGGCCCACGCCGGAATCGTGCTCACCGGGGGTGGATGGGTGCTTGACCCCCTGGGCGTCGGCGGCCCTCAGCAGGCGGCCGACGCGCTGCCCGCCGCCGGCATCAAGCCGTTGATCCTGCGGGCCAAGGAGGGCCTGGCGCTCCTCAACGGAACCGAGGGGATGCTGGCCCACCTGTGCCTGGCCTTGGCCGATCTCGACGTCCTGCTGCCGAGCGCCGACATCACGTGTGCGATGAGCGTCGAAGCGCTGCGAGCGACCGATGCCGCCTTCGCCGAACGCATCGTCGGGCTGCGGCCCCATCCCGGCGCCCTGGCTAGTGCCGCCAATCTCCGGGCGCTCCTCGCTGACTCGCCAGTTCTGGCGTCGCACCGCGACTCCGATCACCGTGTCCAGGATGCGTACTCGATCCGCTGCGCGCCGCAGGTGCACGGAGCGACAAGGGACGCCATCGAATACGTCCGGTCGACTGTCGAGATCGAGCTGGCGTCGGTCACCGACAACCCGGTCGTCTTCACCGACGGCGACGTGGTGTCGACCGGTAACTTCCACGGCCAGCCCCTCGCCTTTGCGGCCGACTTCACGGCAATCGCTCTCGCCGACCTGGCCTCCATCGTGGAGCGGCGGATCGACCGCCTCATGGACCCGGCTCGCTCTGACGGGCTACCCCCGTTCCTGGCTCCCGAGGCGGGGGTGAACTCCGGGTTCATGCTGGCGCACTACACGGGGGCCGCCATCGTGAACCGCATGCGCGGGCTGGCCGCCCCTCAGTCCATCGACAGCATCCCTACGAGCGGCGGGCAGGAGGATCACGTGTCGATGGGCTGGAACGCGTGCCGTTCGATGCGGCTGGCGGTGGCCGATGCCATCCGGATCGTCGCCATCGAAGCGGTGTGCTCGGCGGAGGCCATCGAGCTGCGCGGCCTGCCACCGGCACCGGCGACCAGTGCGGTGCTGGCCGCGTTGCGTCGGCGCATCCCCCGCATGGACGCCGACCGCTTCCTCGCCCCCGACCTGGCCATGGCCGAGGAGCTGGTCAAAGACGGCACGCTGGTCGCAGCCGCCGAGTCCGTGACCGGCCGTCTGGCATGAGCGGGCCTCGGCTGGTCCGGGCGGGGCGCGGCCCCACGCTGCGCTGCAAGGGGTGGGCCCAGGAAGGGGTGCGACGCTGCCTCGAGAACAACCTGGATCCGGAGGTGGCGGAGCGGCCTGACGAACTCATCGTGTACGGCGGTCGAGGGAAAGCGGCGCGCTCGTGGGACGCCTTCGACGCCATCATCCGGACGCTGACGGACCTCGAGGGCGATGAGACGCTGCTCGTGCAATCGGGCAAGCCGGTGGGTATCTTCCCCACCCATCCGCTGGCCCCGCGGGTGCTCATCGCCAATTCGCTGCTGGTGCCCGATTGGGCGAACTGGGAGGAGTTCTGGCGGCTGGAGGCGATGGGACTCACGGCGTACGGCCAGATGACGGCCGGTTCCTGGATCTACATCGGCACCCAGGGGATCCTCCAGGGGACGTTCCAGACCTTCGCCGCCGTCGCCGACCAGAGGTTCGGTGGGTCGCTGACCGGGCGGCTGGTGCTCACGGCCGGGCTCGGCGGCATGGGCGGCGCCCAACCCCTGGCCATCACCTTGAACGGCGGCGTCGCGCTCTGCGTCGAGGTCGACCCGGCCCGCCTCGAGCGGCGCATCCACGAGGGCTACCTCGACGAGCGCGCGGACGACCTCGACGATGCCCTCGCCCGCTGCGAACAGGCCCGCCACGCTGGACGAGCCCTCTCGGTGGGCGTCGTCGGCAACGCCGCCCAGGTCTTCGCCGACCTGCTCGATCGGGGCGCGCCGGTCGATGTAGTGACCGACCAGACGTCGGCTCACGACCCACTGTACGGCTACGTGCCCGACGATCTGACCCTGGAGGCGGCATCCACCCTGCGCCAGCAGAGGCCCGAGGAGTATGTGCGGCGAGCGCGAGCGGCGATGGCCCGCCATTGCGAGGCCATGGTCGGCTTCCTGCGCCAGGGAGCGGAAGTCTTCGACTATGGCAACAACCTACGGGGGGAGGCGCTCGCCGGGGGATTCGAGGACGCGTTCGCCTTCCCCGGGTTTGTGCCGGCCTACCTCCGTCCGCTGTTCTGTGAGGGCAAGGGACCGTTTCGGTGGGTGGCGCTGTCCGGTGACCCGGCCGACATCGCCGCGACCGACGAGGCCCTCAAGAAAGAGTTCCGCGACGACCCCCTACTCCAGAGGTGGCTGGCGCTGGCGCCGGAGCGAGTCAAGTTCCAGGGGTTGCCCGCTCGGATCTGCTGGCTTGGGTACGGGGAGCGGGACCGGGCCGGGCTCCTCTTCAACGACCTGGTTCGGCGCGGCACGGTCTCCGCGCCCCTGGTGATCGGCCGGGACCATCTCGACTCGGGGTCGGTGGCGTCGCCGTACCGGGAGACAGAGGCCATGGCTGATGGCAGCGACGCCATCGCCGACTGGCCCATCCTCAACGCCCTACTCAATGCGTCCTCGGGAGCCACGTGGGTAGCGGTCCACCACGGGGGTGGGGTCGGCATCGGCAAGTCCATCCATGCCGGCGCCCAGTTGGTCGTCGACGGCACCGACGACGCCGCCTTCCGCATCCAGCGGATGCTGCGCAACGATCCCGGGACCGGGGTGATGCGCCACGCTGACGCCGGATACGACGTGGCGTTGGCCACCGCCAAACAACGCGGGGTCCGGGTGCCCATGATCGATGGCTGACCTGCTCGTGCGGCGCGCGGCGCGCGTGTTCGGATACGACCTCGAGGGTCCGCTCGCCATCGTCGTCACCGCCGGCCGGGTGGTGGCGGTGACCCCCGAGCGCGAGATGCACGACGCCGCCCCGGCCGGGGACGTCCCCGAACTCGACGCCGCCGGACGGGCCGTGATTCCCGGCTTCGTCGACGCGCACACCCACCTGGTCTTCGCCGGGAGCCGACACCACGAGTTCGCCGCCCGGCTGGAAGGCCGGGTGTACGAGGCGGGCGGGATCATGCAGACGGTGGCGGCCACGAGGGCAGCTAGCGACGAGCAATTGGTGGACGGACTGGTGCGTCGGGCCGGGCGCGCCCTTTCCCACGGGACGACGACGATCGAGGTGAAGTCTGGATACGGGCTGGATACCGACACCGAGCGGCGCTGCCTCGAGGCCATCGCGTCCGCCCGGGCGCGCACTCCGGCGGATTTGGTGCCGACGTTCCTCGGCGCCCATCTGAACCCGGAGCCTGGCTACCTCGATCTGCTCATCGAGGAGATGCTGCCGGTGTGCGCGCCGCTGGCGACCTTCTGCGACGCCTTCTGCGACGAGGGGGCTCTGACCGTAGACGAGTCACGCCGGGTCCTCGCCGCCGGACTGGCTCACGGCCTGGCGCCGCGGATCCACGCCGAGGAGCTCGGCCACACCGGCGGCGCCGCCCTCGCCGCCGAGTTGCGGTGCGTGTCGGCCGACCATCTGGTGCATGCCACCGTGAGCGACGCCCGCGCCCTGGCCGCGGCGGGGACGGTCGCCGTCGTCCTGCCCGCCACCAGCTTCTCCCTGCGTTCGTCGTATGCACCCGCTCGCATGTTCCTGGATGAGGGTGTCGAGGTGGCGCTGGCCACCGATTGCAACCCCGGCACCAGCTACACCACCTCCATGCCCTTCGTGATCGCCGTCGCCTGCTCCGAGTACGGCTTCACCATCAACGAGGCGGTCAGAGCGGCCACGGCCGGCGGGGCCCGCTCCCTGCGACGCGACGACATCGGCTCCCTCCAGCATGGCGCTCGCGCCGACGCGGCGATTGTGACTGGCGAACACTGGGTCGATCTCGCCTATCACCCTGGCGAGAATTGCATCGCGGCGGTCGTCAAGGATGGGGTCCTCGTTCATGGCGGGTGACTGGCCTCGCGCGTCGGAGTGGCTGGCGTCGGGGGAACCGGGTGGGCTCACGGTGGCTGGCATGCCGGTGACCGCGCACGCGGTGACGCCGTCTCGTTACGACCTCGCTCCCGCGGCCATTCGGGAGCGCCTCCACCGCCTCTCGACCTACCACGGCGAGCGGGGCATCGATCTCTCGTCCGTAGCCGTCGTGGACCGCGGCGACTCTCTCGAGCCGCCGGACCTTCAAAGCCCGCTCACCATCCTGCTCGGCGGCCACAACGCGGTCACGTATCACGCTCTCGCCCGCCAGCCGCTGAACCGTTGGGGCCTGCTCACCCTCGACGCGCATCACGACGTTCGGCCCTATGCGGATGGACAGGTATCCAACGGCTCACCGGTCCGCGCCCTCATCGACGCCGGCCTGGCGGGCACCAACGTCGTCCAGGTCGGCATCCACGGCTTCTCCAACTCGGCGGTGCACCGTTCGTGGTGCGAGGAGCAGGGCGTGACCGTCGTCGGGCCCGATCGAGCTGACGAGGTGCCGGCACTGCTCGAGGCGTTGGCCGGCCGTTGCCAGTGGATTTACGTGGACCTCGACATCGACGTCCTCGACCGGGCCTTCGCCCCCGGCTGTCCGGGGTCGCGGCCCGGTGGGTTGAGCCCGCGCCAACTGCTCGGGGCTGCGTTCGAAGCCGGCGCACACCCCCAAGTGCGCGCCATCGACATCGTCGAGGTCGACCCCGTCGCCGACCTGAACTTCATCACCGTGGACTCGGCTGCTCTGTGTGTGCTGAATGCGGCGGCGGGATTTGGGTCCCGATCATGAGGCTGAGGGTCATCGTCGACGTTCTCGCTTTTCTGGTCTCGGCAAGGTGGTCAAGGCCTACGTCGACAAGCTCGGCGCCTAGGGCGGCTCCGACCTCACCGCTGGACCCGAGGTGGGGATTCTCGGCGAGGATTTGGTGGGCGGCCCAGGTGTCAGCCGGTTCGCCGGGCTCCCGAGTTTGCTGTACCGGTGCGGCTGTGAAATTGCCGATTCAACCAGTTCGGCTGGCGGGCCGAGCCGCCTCGGTTCCGGGCGCGCCGAACGGTGACCGGGGACGGGTCCCACCCCGCCGACCGCCCAACTAGTGCGCCCGCCGCAACGCCCGGACCACGATCACCAGTCCGGCCAGCCCCCACACCACGCCAACGGCGATGGCCAGGTTGGCGGCGTAGTTGTGCGGGAGGGATGTGGGGTTGTGCAACGCATGGGCGTAGCCACGCACCAGCGGATACGAGAAGAGCATGAGGGAACCGGAGATGATGAGGGCGGCTTGGACGACGCCCCGGACACGTTCCGGTGTTGCGCGAGAAACGAGTACACCGACGACGAGTAGCAGGGGAGCGACAATCAGATCGTGGAGCAGCGCGCCGCCGATGAAGAACTTGGCCAGATTGGCCGGCCGGGTGTCGACGTGGTGTTGAAACAGTCCACGGAGCCCATAGCCGATCACAGCCCAGCCGACTACGGCGCTGATCCAGAAGCCGGCACCCGGTCGATGCCGTGTCTCCTCCGGTGCCGAGGACGGAAGGCTCACCGGACGACCAGCCGGGTGACCCACTTGGTCTGATTCACACCCGGCCGTCCCGGCCCGATGAGCCGAAGTGGATACCCGTGGTCGAGCGACAAGGGCTGGCCGTCCAGATGGGTGGCGAGGAGCGTGTCCCGGTCGTGCGCCTGGTCGTCGTCGAGGTAGGAGAAGGTGTAGGGGCTGTTGGCCTCCAGCGATTGCACGTGGGCGGTGGCGCCGGGTGCGGCGCCGGCCATATCCAGCAGATCCCGGACTCGGACTCCGCTCCACGGCGCCGAGAAGCTCCATCCCTCGACGCACGCGATGGGCAAGTTCGCCTGGTGGGCAGCCAGGGCCCGCAGCTCGGGCAAAGTGAACGAGAGCGGCCGGGCGACGCGGCCCTCGACCTTGAACCGATAGCCGGCCGAGGTTGCGCTCGACAACACACCGGCGTTGGCGGCGCTGCGGTTGACCGGTCTGCCCCGCGGCCCGACCTTCGGATCGCGCGGGGCCAGGATGGCCAGGCGACGAAGCGGCTCGAACGTCTGGCCGACGGTGACGACGGTCAGTGCCCCGGCCGCCGCTGCGGTCGTGGCCAGCAGGCCCCGCCGGCTGAGACCGGGATGGGCAGTCTCGGCCAACGTGCCGAGGGCCGGATCGGCGGCGGACAGCGCCGGACGGCGGCTGGGACGGCGCAGAGCCCGGCGGGTGATGTACCACTTGGCTCCGAGGTGGGCGACGAGCGCGCCCATCGTCACCCAGGCCACCCAGAAATGAGCGGCGGGGAACGCAAACCGCCACGGATACCACTGGGCGATGTTGGCGATCCCGGAGAACACCATGAAGATCGCGCCCGCCACCAGGGGGAACAACCCGACGCGCTCGACGAAGTGACTGACCCGCTTCACGGGCGGGATCGACACGAAGCGGGGCCACACCACCCACAACTTGATGAGGAGCACGGGGATCGATGCGATTCCGGCGGCGACGTGCACACCTTGGGTGACGCGGAAGAGTCCCACCGGTCGGGAGGGGACGGGCAGCCACGACACCGGGTGCTGATGGAGATGGGAGTACAGCCCGGTCACAAATAGGATGATGAACAGGACTCCCAACGACGCGCCCAGGATGGCGGCCAAGCGTTCGTCGCGCAGTGGGCTCTGGTAAGGACCTTGGCGCAGCGGCGCGTCGGCGTCAGTCGTGAACCGTCGCACCGGGCAGCCTTTCCGGCGTGAGATGCGCGAACCACCGATCGTCGCCGGCGTCGGCGATGGTGCGCATGCCAAGTCCGGCGTCGGCGGCCAGGCCGGCGATGGCGTCGGCCCCGACGACCGACCACGCGAACCACGCGCTGGTGTCGGGACCGCGTTCGAGCCGGGCGCGACAGTTCCGCCATCCGATGCCAGGTGACTCGACCTCGGCGACGACGCATCCGGTAGAGCGGACCAGCGCCCGACACCGCCGCAGCAGGGCAACGGGGTCGCCGCCGATGCCGAGGTTGCCGTCGAGCAGGAGCACGCTGCCCCATCGACCCTCTCCAGGCAACGGCTCAAACACAGAGCGCTGCAGCACCGGGCACCCCCGCTGCCGGGCCAGCGAGGCTGCCGCGGGAGCCGGATCGACCCCGAGGGCAACGACGCCGCGTCGGGCAAGAGCTTCCACCCATCTTCCCGGACCGCATCCCACGTCGAGGACCGGCCCGCCGAGAGCGCCAAGCAGTTCTGCTTCGCGCCTGGTGACCGGCCCATGCCACCGCCAGGGCTCGAGTCGGAGAAGCGCGCCGCCCTGATCGCGCAGGACGAGTCCGTTCCGGGCGTGCTCCCTTGGCCGTACGAGCATCAGGCCACCACCGAGCCGAGTCGGTCGTCCGGAGACGAGATGCGACGGGTAGCCTCCGCCGTGCGGCTCTCGGGGATCTCGGTCACAACCGCCGCCAGATCTCCTGGCGTGTCGATGTCACGTAAAACCGGACTGGCCATGACCCGGAGATCCAGAGACCGTAGGCGGGCGGCTTGAGCTGCGCCCGTGCCGCGGGTGCTCATCGGTACGCCGGCGAATACCCGGGTCGGGTCCGCTCCGGGAAGGCCGATCAGCCACCACCCGCCGTCATCGGCGGGGCCGAGGACGGCGTGCGACGAGAGCCCGGCGCCGGACGGTTGCGCGGCGACAACGGTCAGCTGCTCATCCAGGAGTCGAGCCGTGACCTGCGGGGTGTCCGAGCCGATCTGGATGCCCCAGCCGCCAGTGACATCACGGGTGTCGGCCCAGGCATTGGCCAACCGCTCGTCGAAGCCACCACCGCGCTGGTTGATGACCTCGACTCCCCGGGGTAGCCACCGGCCAGGTGCACCGTCGAGGGCAATGACCTTGTGGTCGGCGCGGCAGGCCGAGACTGCGTCGAGCGTGTCGGCGAGCGCCGCCTCGGCGATGGCGGCCGCCTCGACCAGCGAGTAAGGCGGGGATAGCCGCGTCTTGACTCTCCCCGGCACCGGCGCCTTGGCCATGACCAGGACGTGGAGCGGACCCGGATGGGTCGATGACTTCCTCACAAGAGGACTCGGCTCATGTCGCGGACGGCTTGCACGGTGCCCAGGACCGAGCCGGTGACCTTGGATCGGCCGACCCGTCGCCCGTAGGGGACGGGGACCTCGGCGATGCGCCATCCGGCCGCAGAGGCACGGACCACCATCTCCAACGGCCACCCGAACCGGCGATCGCGAATTCCTAGGGTGCGGAGAGCTTCGACCCGCCCGCACCGCATGGGACCCAGGTCGGTGAGGCGGAGACCGGTCCGGCGGCGCAGCTCGGCGGCGATGGCGGCATTGGCCAGGCGGGCATGCACCGGCCACGCGCCGCGGGCGGCCTGGCGCGCACCGAGCACGAGATCCGTCGTGCCGTTGAGTACGGGCGATGCCACGCGGGGTAGATCGGCCGGGTCGAGCGACCCGTCGCCGTCCATGAAACAAATCGCCCCGTCGACCGGGTCCGCGGCTTCCAGACCGGCCCAGCAGGCCGCCCCGAAGCCGCGCGCCGCCTCGAGGATCACGACCGCGCCGTATGCACGGGCCACCCCACCCGAGTCATCCGTTGAACCGTTGTCGACCACGATGGCCCGGTATCCGGAAGGCATTGCGGTCAACAGGCGGGGCAGCGCGGCCGCTTCGTTGAGCACGGGGATGACCACATCGGGCATAACCTGGTTGTAACCGCCAGGCCCTTACAGAACGCGGTCGAAGTGCTCACGATTCGATGAACTCTAACCGGGCGAGACCCACCAACGACGCGGTGCCCGGCATCATGGGGTGGTGCTCCCCGCCACGATGACGGCCTTCCGCGTGCTCATCATCGAGGACGACCCCAACGTTTCCGAGGTCGTGGCCCGCTACCTCGAACGTGAGGGCTACCTGGTGGAGACGGTCGCCGACGGCGCCGTCGGCTTGGCCCGTGCGCTGGCGGATCCGCCTGACCTGGTGGTGCTCGATCTGATGTTGCCGTCGCTGGGCGGTCTCGAGATCTGTCGGCAGCTGCGCGCCGTCGCGCCCGTGCCGGTGGTGATGCTCACGGCACGCGGGGAGGAGGCGGACCGCATCGCCGGTCTCGAACTTGGGGCCGACGATTACGTTGCCAAGCCGTTCTCACCCCGCGAGCTGACGGCGCGCGTGAAGGCGGTTCTGCGCCGGGCGGCTGGATCGATGCCGATCGTCCGCGACGAGGAGCGGGTGCTCCGCTTCGGCCCGCTCGAGGTCGACGTTGTGAGCCACGAGGCCCGCGTCGACGGAGAGCTCGTGGCGCTGACCGCCAAGGAGTTCGATCTCCTGGTTCACCTGATGCGTTACCCACGCCGCGCCTTCCGCCGAGAGGAGCTGCTGGAGGACGTATGGGGGTTCACCTACGGCGATACCTCCACGGTCACCGTGCACATCCGCCGGCTGCGGGAGAAGATCGAGATTGATCCGTCCGCGCCGCGACACGTGTGCACCGTCTGGGGTGTCGGCTACCGGTTCGAACCATGAGCCGGCGCTGGTTGCTGCCCGCCGCCGTTGGGATCGCCGGCCTCGGGGTCACCGCTGCAGCCGCGGCCGGGCAGATGACCCTGCACGACACCATCACGCTGATCGCCTACGCCGCCGGCGGAGCGAGCATAGCCGGCGGCGTCGCCGCCTGTCTGCTCAGTGTGCTGCGTCGCTCGAGCGTGGTCGTCCAGGCCGTCGTCGCTGGCCTCGCTCCGGTGCTGGCCATCGGTATCGGTGTGTGGGCGGCGTCGGCCGACATGTTCATCTCGAGTCACGATCTTCATGTCCTCGTCGTCGTGCTGGCCGCGGCGGGCACGGTCGCTGTCCTCGAGGCATTGCTCCTCGGCCGCCGAGTGGCCGAGGCGGGCCGGTCGATCGGCGCGATGGCCCGGCGCCTCGGTGAGGGCGGCCCGAGCTCCCTGCGTGACGGGCAAGGCGAGTCGGCTTCCGCGTCCGGCTCGCCGTCGGAACTGGCCTCGCTGGCGGCGGAGCTCGAGGCGACCGCCGACCGCTTGGCTCAGGCCCAGGAGCAAACGGCGGCCTTGGAGCGCAGTCGGCGCGAGCTGGTGGCCTGGGTGTCACACGACCTGCGTACGCCGCTGGCCGGCATCCGGGCCATGGTCGAGGCCCTCGAGGACGGGGTGGTCGCCGACGTCGACACGGTGCACCGGTACCACCGCACCATGCGCCAGGAAGCCGACCGGCTGGCTGGTCTGGTCGATGACCTGTTCGAGCTCTCCCGGATCGAGGCCGGCGCGCTGGGACTGGATCTGGAGCGCGTCGCTCTCGACGAGCTGGTGTCCGACGCGGTCGCCAGCGCCTCGATTGCCGCCGGCGCCAAAGGGATCGACGTGCGCGGCGCCGTCGGCGAGCCGTCACCGATCGTGGAGTTGTCAACGCCGGAGATGGCCCGGGTGGTCCGCAACCTGCTCGACAACGCCGTTCGCCATACCCCTTCGGGCGGGACCATCTGGATCGAGGCGAGACTCGATGAGTCGGGGACTTCGGCAGTGGTCTCCGTACTCGACGCGTGCGGCGGCATCCCCGAATCCGACCTCGACCACGTCTTCGACCTGGCCTACCGAGGTGACTCGGCGCGGACACCCGGCGACGGTGGGGCCGGTCTCGGGCTGGCCGTGGCCCGGGGTCTGGTCGAGGCCCATCACGGGCAGATATCGGTGCGCAACGAGGGGGCCGGTTGTCGCTTCTCCGTTCTCCTGCCGGTGTCCGGCTCCGCCCAACGGACGGCGAGGTGAGGGTCCTAGTCACCGGCGGGGCGGGGTTCATCGGTTCGCACATCGTCGATCGGTTGCTCGACGGCGGTGCGGAGGTGCGGGTGCTCGACCTGCTTGACCCGGCCGTGCATGCCGTTGAGCCGGACTATCTCAATCCTCGGGCCGAGCTGATCGTCGGCGACATCCGGGATCGGCATCTCGTCTACCGGGCGACGGAGGGAGTGGACGCCGTCTGCCATCAGGCGGCCAAGGTCGGGCTCGGCGTCAGCTTCGCGGACGTGGGCGACTACGTGGGACACAACGACGTGGGCACCGCCTCTCTCCTCGAAGCGTTATGGGAAAGGGCGTTCCGGGGCCGGCTGGTGCTGGCCAGCAGCATGGTTGTGTACGGGGGCGGACGAGCACGATGCCCCGCGCACGGCGCGGTCATGCCCGCGGAAAGGCGGGATGAGGACCTGGCGGCCATGAAGTTCGAGCCCCCGTGTCCTGTGGGCGGTTGCCATCGGAGGCTGGCATGGACACCAGTCGAGGAGGAGGCAGGCCCTGACCCCTCCAACATCTATGCAGCCACCAAGTTGCACCAGGAGCAACTGTGCGCGTTGTGGGGACGCGAGTCAGGGGCGACCGTCGTAGCGCTGCGCTACCACAACGTCTACGGCCCCCGCATGCCTCGCGACACGCCGTACGCCGGAGTGGCGTCTATCTTCCGCAGCGCGCTAGCCGCCGGTCACGCCCCCCTTGTCTTCGAAGACGGCGGCCAAACCCGTGACTTCATCGAGGTAGGGGACGTCGCCCGTGCCAACGTCCTCGCCCTGACCGTCCCGTTCGTCGAGTCGGGTGCGTACAACGTGTCCAGCGGGACTCCGCACACAGTGGGCGAGATGGCCGTCGCCCTGACGGCCGCCTTCGGCGCGGACGCGCCCGAGCCGCAGGTCACGGGCGCCTGGCGGCGGGGCGATGTCCGCCACATCGTCGGGTCCCCACGCAAGGCGGCTGAACGCCTCGGCTTCGTGGCCGAGATTGGATTTGACCAGGGGATGGCCGACTTTGCTCGAGCGCCATTGCGCGCCGCCACTGCCGGCGGGTGAACACCCTCCGCCGTGCGGCCTGCCATGGCGGGGTCCCCGTGGCCGTCTTCCTCCTGTCGGCGGGCGTAGGCGTGGTCATGTCCTACGACCTCGCCTCCGGGCCGTCGATCTTGTTCGGCCGATGGACCCTGGTCTGGCGGCTCGCATTGTGGGCCGGTCTCTGGGCCGTCGCCGTCGCCGCCGTGTTGCGACTGCCCCGAAGGCATGCCGTCGTCCTCATCTTCACCGCTGCGGCCGCCCTTCGCCTCGCTGCGCTGGGCGGGCCGCCGACGACCTCGGACGACATTTATCGCTACGCCTGGGATGGCCGAGTGCAACTGGCCGGGGTGGACCCGTACGCACAAGTGCCCGCGTCGCCGAGGGTGGCCGCGGTGCGCGAAACATGGTTGTGGCCGGATCCGGCGGGGTGCGCGTCGCTACACCGGCCGGCCGGCTGCACGAGGATCAACCGGCCGCTGGTGAGCACCATCTATCCGCCGGTGGCGGAGGGGTGGTTCGCCACCGTCTACCGGGTCGGGGGTATCGGCTCCCGGCACAAGGCCTGGCAGGTGGCGGGGCTGGTCACCGATCTGGCCACCGTCGGATTGTTGGTCGTCGCACTGCGCCGCTGGCGGCGCGACGTGCGGTGGGCGGCCCTGTATGCGCTGAGCCCCGTGCCGGTCTTCGAGATCGTCAACAACGGTCACGTCGACGGGCTAGCCATCGCCCTCGTGGTCGCGGCGTTGGCGCTGAGCACAGGAACGGCCAGCGTCCGGCGTGATGTCGGTATCGGCCTGCTCATCGGAGGCGCCGCGCTCGTCAAGGTGTATCCGGCCCTTCTGCTGGTCGCCATGATCGGGCTGCCGGGCCCTCGCCGATGGCTGTCGTTGCTTCGCGCCACGACCGCGGCCGTCGGCCTGGCGTTGGTGTTGTACCTGCCGCACATGGTGAATGTCGGGTGGCATGTCCTCGGGTATCTGCCCGGCTATCTCCGAGAGGAGAATTACGACCGAGGGACTCGTTTTTTGATCATTGGAGTCCTGGGGCTGTCGGGTACGTCAGCCACAGTCGCGGCCGTGGGTGCTCTGGGTGGCGCGATTGGTTTGGTGCTGTGGCGACGCCCCGACGCGGTACGCGGCGCGGCCATGCTGCTGACGGCCCTCTTCTTGATCACCACTCCCGTGCAGCCGTGGTACGCAACCATCGTCGTCGCGGTCGGTGCAGTGGCCGGATGGCCGTGGTGGGCAGCGGTCGCCGCCGCCGGCGAGCCGTATTTCTTCGCCGTCATCCTCGGCTACGGCGGCCGGGTCGGCGTAGGTCGCGCCTCGTATCTGAGCGCCTCTTTGCTGGTGTTCGGCGCCCTGGGTATCGAACGTTGGCGTAGTCGCCATTCTTTGCGGGCGCGGCCCGGCGTCGTGCAGACTTTGGTGGACGGACCTGATTCGGCAGTCGTACAGTTGGGATCTGGTCGGGCCGTCTAGAGGAGAACCAGACCATTCCGGATCTTCGCGACGAGCTGTTTGAGGCGCTGCTCAGCCTTGGGCAAGTGCTGCTCACGGACGGTGACTTGCAACGTGAGCTGTTAGGCGTGGCCAGCGCCGCGCTGGTTGGCGTCCCTGGCTGCGATGGGGCCAGCGTCTCCGTCATTGTTGAGGGCCATCCGCAAACGCTGGGAGCGACCGACCGGGTAATCCTGGAGCTCGACCTCATTCAGTATGAGACCGGGCAGGGTCCCTGTTTGTCGGCCATCGCGACCGGCGCCACTGTCCACGTGGATGTGGTGAGCACCGAGGAACGGTTTGTCCACTTCGCAACCGCCGCCGCGGATGCCGGTTTCCTCAGCGTGCTATCGCTGCCGGTGGTCGTCGATGGGGAAGCGGCGGCCAGCTTGAACCTGTACTCGATATCGCCTCACGGTTTCGACGAGACCTCCGAGACCAATGCCGCCGTGCTGGCCGCCCAGGTCGGCGTGGCCATCGCCAAGTCTCGGGTGTTGGCCTCCAGCGACGCCGCGGTCACCGTCGCCCAGCGCGAACTGGACGAGCGGACCGAGATCAACCAGGCCCAAGGAATGTTGATGGCCCTCGAGACCTGCACCGCGGCGCAAGCGGACGCCCTCCTGCGCAGTGCGGCCGCGACAAACCATGAGAGTCTCGTGGCGGCAGCGCGGCGGGTCGCCGCAACCGTTCGAGAGGGCAGCAGCCGCCAGCCGAGCAACGACATCTGACAGGCGGGCCCTCATCCAGCCCACTACCGTCGGGGCCCGGAGTGATCGGTGGGAGGCTGATGTGGCGGGACCGACACGAGGCTTTTTCGGGCGTGGGCGGCGAGAGCAGCCGGTGGGACTACCCCCGGGCCAGTACGACGTCGGTGACACCTGGCCAGTGTTGACGGCCGAAGTCACGCCCAAGCTGGACACCCAGACCTGGACCTTCTCCGTCGAGGGTCTGGTCGCGCGTCCGGTCATGTGGACTTGGGACGAGATCCATGCCCTCGCTCCTGCGGCGTACTCGGGCGCCATCCATTGCGTCACGACGTGGTCCAAGTTCGGCGTCAATTTCTCCGGGGTGTCAGTCGACACATTGCTGGCCGCCGCCGAACCGCTGCCGAGCGCCAGCTATGTCCTGGCCGTGTCCCACACCGGCTACACCACCAACCTGCCCGTCGCCGATGTGACCGGCGGCAAAGCGTGGGTCGTCTGGGATTACGGCGGCCAGCCGCTGCCCATCGACCATGGAGGCCCGGCGCGGCTCCTCGTCCCCCACCTGTATTTCTGGAAGAGCGCCAAGTGGGTCTCCGGCCTCCGCCTGATCGACCACGATGAGCCGGGCTTCTGGGAGCAGAACGGCTATCACGACCGCGGCGACCCGTGGCTCGAGCAGCGCTACCAGGGGGACTGAGATGGCCCGGGACTTCCCCCCTCCCGGAGCGTGGCAGTCGGCGACGGTGGTGGCCATCCGCGCCGAGACCGCCACCGCGAAGACGTTTCGTCTCGCGTTGGCCGAGCCTTCCCCGCACTTGGCCGGTCAGCACTACATCGTGCGTCTCACCGCGCCGGACGGATATACGGCGTCGCGTTCGTACTCCGTCGCGTCCGCTCCGGATGGGAGTCCCGAGATCGAGTTGACGGTCGAACGGTTGGAGCACGGCGAGGTGTCGACCTTCCTCCACGAGGATGTCTTGGTCGGTGACCAGTTCGAAGTCCGGGGTCCGATCGGTGGCTGGTTCTTGTGGAGCGGTGACAGCCCAGCGCTGCTGGTCGGTGGGGGATCCGGGGTGGTGCCACTCATGGCCATGCTGCGCCTGGCTCGGACGCTGGGACACACCGGAGTCAGACTCGTCGTATCCGTTCGCTCGCCCGCCGATCTCTACTACCGCGATGAGCTCCCCGGGCCGGATGCCTCCGTTATCTACACACGCGAAGCGCCCCCGTGCGCGACCGTTGCTCACCTGACTAAAGGCGACCTCGCCACCGCCCTTCTTCCCGATGCCACTGCCTACGTGTGCGGGTCGGCCCGTTTCGCCGACGCCGCCAGCGAACTCGTTCTCTAAGTTGGCGTACCGGCAGATCGCGTGCGCGTCGAGCGCTTCGGTCCGCCCGGCTAAGCGTGCCGGCGCCCGCCGACGCCTATTCGGTAATCGTGCCGCCGCACTAGCCAGATGGGAACGAGATCTACACATTGCGATCGGTCAGCCGAGCCCTCTGAAGGTCGCTGGGGAGACTAGAGACACGACCGTGCGATTGCCTGAACATGACGGACGTCCGTCCCGCAACACCCTCCGAGCACGTTGATGTGGGGGAATCGATCCCGGATCTGGGCGTACTCACGCCCAAACTCGTCGGGATCGCCATCATCGAGCTCCGCCGCATCGTCGAGTTCGGCGTGACTCATTCGTGACGCATTCGCCCGGACCATCTGAATGCGCTCGGTCCAACCTTCCTTGGCGGCCAACGCCCCGACTAAGTGCGTCGGATGGGCGCAGTTGACGCCGTAGTAGGCGGGCCCCGACTTCGTTGCCTCGTCTACCTCAACGATCGCCGAGGCCAACGACGAGCCGTCGGGCAGGGCACCGTCTGTCTCGACGGTGAAGGAGATGACTACTGGCATGTCCACCGCTTTCGCGGCGCGGACGATGCCTATGGCCTCGGCCGCATGTGTGATGGTCAACGCCGTCACGAGGTCTACTTCCGTGCTCGCTAGGGTACCGATTTGTTCGGTGTGGTAGGCCTGAGCTTCGGCTGGCGTCATGAGCCGATCGGGGTTGTAGGCGTCCCCGCGAGGTCCGATCGCTGCGCTGATCACCACCGGCTCTGCGCCCTCGCCCAGCCCCTCGCGAAGGTCGACCAGCACGTCGATGGCGCGACGGTTGGCGTCCGCCAATGACTCGGCGGTGTATCCGAGTTGTGTGGCCCAGTCCCGACTGGCTCGCCATGTCACCGCCTCCAGGACAAACCCGGCATGGGCGTCCTTCGCCACTTGCGCGAATCGTAGGTAGTAGCGACGCAGGGCCTTGGCGCCTTCGGCGTTGTCGAGCAATGGGAAAGAGGCAAACAGCGGGAGGTCGAATCCCTCATGGAATATGAGGTCGGTCTCCAAGCCGCCATCAGTGAGGAACACGGTCGAGCCTGAGAGCTGGGGAAGAGCACCCCGATACTTCGCCATAGTCCGCCTCCTGCTTCCGACTTCGATCCCAGAAAAATCTGCCACCCGGCGACCGACATAGCCTGCCCCATGTCCCCTCGGCACGCCAACGACCGGTATTGCCGGTTGACTTCGAGCTCTCTTCCACCCCTGGCTCTGGCGGACCGGTCGGGATCGCCCGGACTATCGATACCGCGTGCTCCTGGCTCAGAAGGTTGAGTAACTACACCGAGGGAAACGGCACGTCCTGGGGTTCGCGGCCTCTACTTCGAGCTAGTGGAGTCGGCGAACATGCCTCGACCGAGTCGCGGCCGGAGATTGCTCAACATTGTCCCGGCCATATGGATCACGTGTGCGGAAACAGGCTTCCTCGCGTCGGAGGTCGCATATGCCAACGAGGCAACAAAGATTCCAAGGGACGCGAAGAGCGCCGTTGGAGCAACCCAGTACCGTCGCAGCCAGGTCGAGCGCGAACAGGACCTGCGCCGCCTCGATGAGACTCAACGTGATCTCCTGCGGGAGGTGAGCTTCACGCTCGCGGTCCGTCACGGATCGCGCTCGGCCCTCGGCCACAGGCGACCCATGACATCGGCCGCCTGACGATCGTGACGTCCAGGAAGCGCGCGTAGGTCTTCAAGGTGATAGCCGGGTTCGCATGCCCGAGGCGGCCGGCGATGGTCCGGACGTCGACGCCGGCGCCGGCCAAGGTTGTGGCAGCGAAGTGACGTAGATGGTGGAAGTCGAGGTGCTGCAGCCCGAGCCGGTTGCGCACGGTGCGGAATGTGCCGGTAACGCCCTCCGGCCGGTGCGGCTCAGCGCACGCCGGATCCTGGGACCACCAAAAGGCATGGCCCGTCAGGATCACTCCGCATTTCTCGGCACGAGTCGACATCCGCACCCGCTGTGCCGCCAGTACCGTGGCGGTCAGGCGTCCAGCGCGATCCGCCGCGACCGATGGGTCTTCGGGTCCTTCTCGGCCACGCCACCCTTGGTGTCCATGATCGAGCGGCGAACCATTAGCGTCCCAGGATCGAGATCGAGATCCGACCAGCGCAGCCCACACAGCTCCCCCCGCCGGCACGCGGTCGTCGCCGCGACGTAGACCATGCTGGCCAGGTCGTGGTCGCTGCGCTCCAACTCCTCGAACAGTCGGGCCACCTCCTCCGCCGTCGGTGGCTTGATGTCGTGGTGGGGCACTCCCGGCGGCGACGCCCGCTCCGCCGGGGATCGGTCGATCCGACCCCACTTGACTGCCTGGCGTAGCCCCGTCGACAGCGCCGCATGGCAATGGCGCACCGAGGTCGGAGAGAGACCGTCGGCCAACAGGGCCCGGTAGAACGGTCCGGATCGGCCGGCGCCAGCTTGGTCAGGCGCACATGGCCCAGGGCCGGCTGCAGCCGGGCCCGGATGAGCGACCGATACCCCTCGATCGTCTTAGCCGACCGACCCAGCAGCTCCAGCTGCTCATCCCATTCCTCGAGCAGGAGGGCCACGTCGGCATTGGCCCCGCTCTGCCGATCGTTGACCACCTTGGCCGCGAAGAGCGCCAGCGCCGTCTCGGCCTGGCGCTTGCCACCCCGGAAGGTCCGGCTCATTTGCCGGTATTTCCCGGTCAGCGGATCGCGCCCGGCGCGCACGCGCAGCTCCCTGACTCTCCGCTTCTTCTCCCGCAGAGCCCCCCGCATAACTCCAGGGCAACCGGCGCCTGCGACTTTGAGGGTTTTTTGAGGGATGACGACCGCGACAACGACCAGAGGCCCTCTCCGCAAGATACAGAAAGGGCCTCTGACCTGCGGAGGGAGTGGGATTTGAACCCACGGAGCCCATAGGACTCAACGGTTTTCGAGACCGTCCGATTCGGCCGCTCTCGCATCCCTCCTCGCCGGGTCAGATTACCCGACCGTTCGCTTCCGCAGGCCGGCAAAGAAGCCTTCCAGTAGGGCCGTCGACTGCTCGGCCAGCACCCCGGGGGTGACCGGGAGCTCGTGGTTCAACCGGGGGTCCACGCAGAGGTTGTAGAGCGAACCGCAGGCCCCTCCCTTGGGATCGGGTGCGCCGAACACCAGCCGGCCGACGCGGGCGGCCACCAGGGCTCCCGCGCACATGGCGCACGGCTCCAGGGTCGCCACCAGCGTGGTGCCGTCCAGCCTCCAGCCGCCGGTGAGGGTCGCGGCGTCACGGATGGCGAGGATCTCGGCGTGCGCGGTCGGGTCGCCCGTCAGCTCCCGCTCGTTGTGCCGGCGAGCAATGACGACGCCGTCACGCAGCACTACCGCGCCGATGGGCACGTCGCCATGCTGGGAAGCCAGCGCTGCCTCGGCCAGCGCTTCGAGCATCGCCTCCTCGTCGGTCAGCACCCGCGCACCGTAGTTCCCGCCGACCAGCACAGCGCCGGCGACCGACGGCTGCGCGGTGCTGACGGTCGGTGTCGTGCATTGCCATCCGTAGCCACCATCCCGCGTATCTGCGGCTCGGTCGTACAATGAGCGCGTGATGTTGCATGCCAATGATCCGTGCTGGTGCGGCAGTGGGCGCAAGTTCAAGCGCTGTCATCGGACCGAGCCCCCCACGAATGCACCGGTCCGGTCAGTACGGCCGGGACGGCTGAGCCCGCCTCGCTCCGTACCTTCCGAGATCGCCCGGCCCGACTATGCCGACACGGGCGAGCCCGGCCTGCCCCGCTCGCTCACGGCCGCTGACCTGGTCGACCCCGGACGGATCGCGCGCATGCGGACCGCCTGCCGGGCCGCGGCCGAAGTCCTTTCCGAGGTGGGTGCGGCGGTGGCGCCCGGCGTCACGACCGACCACCTCGATGAACTGGCCCACCAGGCCTATATCGATCGCGGCGGGTATCCGTCCACGCTGAACTATCACGGATACAGTCGGTCGCTCTGCACCTCGGTCAACGAGGTGATCTGCCATGGGATCCCCGACGACCGCCGTCTCGAGGACGGCGACATTGTCAACCTCGACGTGACCATCTATCTGGATGGCATGCATGGTGACTGTTCGGCGACCTATCTGGTTGGCGATGTCGACGCCGCGTCGAGGCAGCTGGTGGAGACGACGAACGAATGCCTGGCCCGTGGCATCGATGCGGTGCGGCCCGGTCGGCCCATCTCCGACATCGGCCGAGCCATCGAAGAGCACGCCACGGCCCACCACTACGGCATCGTGCGGGCCTTCGTCGGCCATGGGGTCGGCGAGACGTTCCACCGCGATCCCCATGTGCCGCACTACTACGAGCCGGCGGCGCGGACCCTAATGAGGCCCGGCATGTTCTTCACCATCGAGCCGATGATCACCATGGGTACGTGGCGCCACGTGATGTGGGAGGACGGCTGGACGGCGGTCACGGCCGACCTGTCACGGACGGCTCAGTTCGAGCACACCGTCATGGTGACGGACTCCGGCGCGGACGTTCTCACCATCTGTCCACAGGATGTCTTCACGACACGTCGCTGAGCTACGCCCGGCTGGCGAGAAACACGGCGGCGAAGGCAATGAGGACCACCCCGAAGCCGCGCTGGAGACGGTCACCACGCACAAGCGGCGCGAGCCGGGAACCGAGGATGGTTCCGGGCACGAGGCCGATGGCGAAGAGTCCGGCCACCCGCCAGTCGATGTCGCCCACCGTCCAGTGGGCGATCAGGCTGGGTACGGCCAGCGCGGCCGCGGCGACGAGGCTCGTGCCCGTGGCTCGGCGCATGCCAAGCCCGAGGACGAGCAAAAAGAAGGGAACGAGCAGGAAACCACCACCGTTGGCCAGCAGCCCGCTCACGAATCCCACCGCGGCCGCCCCGCCGAGAATCAGGGCCGGATTGACATGGTGCAACGAGGGAGCGGCGAGGTGGGGCTTCAACATCAGCCCGCCCACGATGACGAGCACGACACCGGACAGCACGAGCAGGACCGGTCCGCCGATCCGCGGCGCCAGCAGGCCCCCAGCCGCCGCCGCCGGAAGGCCCCCGGCCACCGTGTAGAGGGCGATACGGCCGTCGAATTGGCCCCGTCGCAAGTAGGACCACGCGCCGGCGGCGGCGGCCGGGAGCGCGGCCGGAAGCGGTGACGCCACGGCCACGATGGCGGGGACGCCCAGAAGCGCAAGGACGGGGGTGGCAAATGCCGACCCCCCGGCCCCGAACGCGCCATAACACATCCCCACACCGAAACCGGCGAGCTCCAACGCACCGACGGCATCCATAGGTCCATCATCTGCCTGGCTTACCAAAAGGTCAAAGATCAATTTATTACTAACTACATAGGGAAAGGTTATCGATGCCTCCCGACGGGTTCGAACCGTTAGCGTCGGCGCCACATGCGCTGGAGTCTGCCGTGGGACGAGGAGGATCCGGGCCTTCCCATCACCCTTACGCCCGTCGCCAATGACGAGTACGTCCCCGCGCCGCTATCGCCCATCGTCAGTGAAGCCATTCGCCGGGCCCGCGCCGCATGCGAAGAGAACGCCCGGCGCACCGGGATCAGCCGGCGTCGCTTTCTGCTGTCGGCGTGTGGCGCGGCCACCACCCTGCTCGCCCTCGATGCGTGCAGCAAAGATGCGGCCCGGCACGGAACTTCCTCCACGACCGGGCGAACATCACCGGGGGGGACCTACTCGATCCCCAAGGAAGCGACGACCGAACCGGAGGTGGCGACGTCGGTCCTGGGCGGATCCGAGTTCATCTTCGATGTCCAGGGACACCTGCTCGACTACACGGTCGATCCGCTGTCTCGGAGTGCGCCGGACCTCCTCCAATCCCTGGCTTTCCCTCAAGCCCGTTGTGGCGACCCGAACCCCCACGATTGTTTTTCGGCGACCCACTTTCTTGACCTCATGTTTCTCCGCAGCGACACGTCGATGGCGATCATCTCGTCGCTGCCGTTGCTCCCCGAGCACAGCCCCGAATCGATCGTTGTCCGGGACCGGGTCCGGCAGGTCGCGCACACCCTTTCTCACGACGACCGGTTACTCGTACACGGCGAGGCCCAACCCACCCATTTCCCCCTCCCTGTCGTCCTCGCGGGCATGGAACAGATGGCGACGACCTATCCGCTGGCGGCCTGGAAGGTGTACACCCACACTCCCGGGGTCCCCTGGTGGTTGGACGATCACGAGTCTGGCGTTCCCCAGGTGGGAGAGGCGCTCATCCGCAAGACAGTGGAGCTCGGCCTGCCGCGGATCTGTGTCCACAAGGGTCTCGTGCCCGCGCCCTACAACGATCCTGTCGACATCGGTCCCGCCGCCAAGCGGCACGCCGACGTCAGCTTTGTCGTCTACCACTCCGGTTGGGAGCAGGGCGTCCGGGAGGGCCCCTTTACCCCCGCGACCGCCGGCCACGGGACCAACCGCCTGGTCAACTCGCTGCTCACCGCCGGCATTGCGCCCAACAAAAACGTGTACGCGGAGATGGGAACGTCGTGGTTCAACCTGCTCCGCTCGCCGACCGAGGCGGCTCATGTGCTCGGCAAGCTGCTCAAGTTCGTAGGGGAGGACAACGTGCTTTGGGGCACCGACTCGATCTGGTACGGCTCGCCGCAGGACCAGATTCAGGCATTCCGAACGTTCCAGATCAGTGAGGAATTCCAGACTCGCTATGGCTACCCGTCCCTGACTCCAGCCATCAAGGCCAAGGTGCTCGGCACCAACGCCATGCGCCTCTACGGGGTCAAGCCGGTGGTCGGCAAGCCCGCTTTCACCCGCGACGAGCTGGCCAGGATCCGGCTGGATTTACCGGGCGGCAACGTCGCGTTTGGGCCCACCACGCCTTCCGAAGCGGCCGCGCTGGCGGCTCGGCGGCCGTCCGCCCCGACCTGGTAACGGGACTACGCTTTTCACCGTATCGGTACGTGGGTTGAGCCAGAGCTGCGTGCCGAGCCCGGGGACCAGGCGGCTTCGAACCCTTCGATCCGACGCTGCCACCGTGGAGGGAGTAAGGCCCACGTCCCGAAGAGATGGGCGAAGGCGCCACCCCGGTCGATGTCGGCGACCAGCACGACGGGGGCATCAGCGAGGTCGGCTACGGCCATATTCACGATGTCGTCGGCCCACAGGTTGGTCTCAACGGGGCTGCCGGCGCCGCCCTCGATGAGCACCACATCGAAGTCGCTCGAAAGAGAGCGCCATGCCTCAGTGACGTGCGGCCACAGCCGGGCCGAGCGACCCCGCCACGGTGCCGCGGTGAGCTCTTCGCTCATCACCCCGCCGACGACCACCTGGCTGCGGGTGTTGCTCTCCGGCTTGAGGAGGATCGGGTTCATGCGCACGTCGGGATGCACGCCGGCCGCCAGCGCCTGGAGCCATTGGGCCGTGCCGATCTCGCGGCCGTCCACCACTCTGGCGTTGTTCGACATGTTCTGGGCTTTGAAGGGCACAACCGTCATACCTTGCCGATGGAGCCACCGGCCGAGCGCGGTCACGACCAGACTCTTGCCGGCATCGCTCGACACCCCTTGAACCATGAGGGCCGGCACCGTCGGATCCCGCGGTTGGCGTTCGTTCAGCAGGGGAACGCGGCGGACTTGAGATCGGGCGGAAGGGCGCGATCGAGATAGGTCGAGGTCCCCTCGCTCTGCAATTCGCGGGCCGCGGCGACGAGGCCGCCGTAGGCCGCCCAGGCCAGCGCCCCGCCCGTGGACACCCGGCGTACGCCGACGGCGGCCAACTCGGGCACCGACGGCCCCCGCCGCAGGGCCAACACGTTCACGGGTGCGTCCACCTCGCGCACGACGCGAGCGATCTGGTCTATGTCGGTGAGGCCGGGGGCGTAGACGGCCCGGGCGCCGGCGTCGCGATAGGCCCGAAGGCGGGCGATCGTGTCGTCAAGATCGGTGACTCCGTGGATGTGGTTCTCAGCCCGGCCCGTCAACAGCATGCCGTGTTGGTCGCAGGCCGCGGCCGCGGCGGCGATACGCGCGACAGAGATGTCAACCGTGTCGACGCGCCCCGTGGCGGGGTCGTAGTCCTCGATCGATAGGCCGGCCGCGCCGGCCGCCGCCAGCAGCTCCACCGTCTCGGCGACGCCCGCTGGGTCGGCGGCGTAGCCGCGCTCGGCATCCACGGTGACGGGGATGTCGACGGCCGCGGTGAGAGCGGCAACATGCGCGGCCAGCTCTTCGCGGGTGACGTGCTGGTCGGCGCGGCCCAGGGTGGCGGCGAAACCCGAGCTCGTGGTGGCGAGGGCGGCGAAGCCGAGTTGCTCCAGGATGCGGGCCGAGCCGGTGTCCCACGGGTTCGGGATGACGAAGGTCCCAGACTGGTGGAGCTCATGAAAGCGACAGCGGGCGTCCGTGGTCATCGCACCTCGATCTCGAGCAGGATGGCGAGCAGGCTAGCCAGCGTCCGGCGATTCGATGGTCTCGCCGTAGGCGTCGCACTCGGCGTTGTCGCACACGAATCCCGAGTCAACGACGTTCGAGAGCTCCGCCGGGAGCGCCGTAACCCCGCAGTACGGGCAGATCGGAGCGCGTCCATCGCCAGCGTTCTCCCTTTCGTCCACCGGCATATCTTCCCAGGGAGTAGGCGGCGGCGATTACCTGACGACGTCGAATGGCACCCCCGGGAGGTGTGGGCTTGTGGGTCGAAGAAGATCTCGGCGTACCGCACGTTCTGCTCGTGGGCCCGGCGAAGGTACGCCCTGGCCAGATCCGCAAAGTCCTCGGCCGTCTGCAGGACCCCCATCCCTTCGTAGTAGCAGGCGAGGAAGGACGGCAAGTCGTCGAAGGCGTAGGCGGCGCTGGCGGCCACGTCGGCGTACGGGAGCGCCATCCGGTTGCGCTCAGCGAGTGCGAACTTCAGTTCCGGCTCCAGGGTGCCCTCGATGTGGACGTGCAGCTCCACCTTTGGTATGCCGCGAATGAACTCGGTCAACTCCGGGCTGGTCACCGACCCATATTTGCTCCGCCCGACCTCCGCGCACCAGGCGAGTCGCCCGGTCGGCGTTGGCCTGGCGCGGGCTACAGGCGGGCACTGGCTCGTGGAGAGGAGATCGCCGTGGTGACGTGGGACCAGTTCGCCAAGGTGCGACCCGACCTCGCGGCTATCGGGCGCTTGTTGCTCCCGCCGTGTGGCATCGCGTACCTTGGCACCACCCGGGGCGACGGCGGACCGAGAGTGCACCCGGTCTGTCCCGCGTTCGGCCGGCATCGCCAAAGCAGCATGACCTGCATCGCGACCCTCGATGCGTACTGCACGCTTTGCCTGGAACCGACGACGCCGAGTTCGTGATCCGCGCTCGGGTGACGTCGGGTAGTTCACGAAGTCACTCTGCATCGCCGCCCGGTGCGCCCGCACCCTGCGAGGTCAGCGGCGGCGACTGGCCACGAGGACGGGGATCTCCCGGTCGGTCCTCGTCTGGTACTCCGCGTAGGGCGGGTACGCGGCTACAGCCCGTTGCCACCATTCGGCGCGGTCCGCGCCGGTGACCTCGCGCACGTGGCCATCGAAGGGCTCGGGGCCGTCCTGGATCGTGACGGCCGCAGGGTCGGCCTTGAGGTTGTAGTACCAGACCGGATGGTTCGGGGACCCACCCTTCGATCCCACTAGCGCATACTCGCCGTCATGTTCCACCCGCATGAGGGGCGTCTTGCGCAGCTTGCCGCTTCTGTTGCCCCGAGTTGTGACGATGATCACCGGGAGTCCCGTGTCAAGGAAGGTGTTGCCCTGCTCGCCGCCCGAATCCTCGTAGGTCTCGACTTGCTGTCGCACCCATTCAGCCGGGCTCGGCTCGTACTCACCTTCGAGGGGCATCGCCATCTCCGATCAGCCCGATCTGCATGTGATGTTCAACTTGGCGGCCACCRCCGCTATTCCGGGCCGGCGTGTACGTTCTGGAGAGTGGGAGGCGAGGCCAACAGCACGGCTGCGTTGGGGTGGCGCTCTGACTCTGGATGGGCTGTTCTGGAA
>JRHI01000134.1_pt1 | contig 79732 bp, 87 predicted proteins | sample 215371 | NCBI WGS metagenome assembly JRHI01 (sample SAMN02929681, study PRJNA255918) | sediment metagenome | biome: cave system; feature: Ice Cave; material: Sediment; isolation source: sediment from deep within a dark volcanic ice cave with no known source of... ... | reverse complement strand
GACCGCCGTCGAAGATCTACACCGTCCGGGACAACCTCATGTGCCCAACGCCACCACGAAGGTCGCCCGCAAGCGCGCGGTCGATCGAGCGGTCCGCGGGGTGAGTGAGATGCTCGGAAACACACCCGCCGTCGCGCGCCGCGCCTACATCGATCCGCGGGTGTTCGATCGCTACCTGTCCGGATGGACGATCGCGGGGGCGCTCGAGCGGCTCGACGAAATCGATGTCACCGATTCCGGGGACCGGGCTCGGCTGGAGCAAGCGGTGCTCGACCTGCTCGGTGATGAGGAAAGCTCCTCAGCGCTGCAACGTGCGCCGAGGACCAAGGCAGCCTGACGCCCACTCGCCAACGTTCGGCGCACCGACGTTAAGACGCTCCCCAGACCCGTTCCGGGACCTGGACGTGTGGTAGAACAGAGCGGTCTGCATTCGACCGAGGAGGTCAGCGATGTCGCTGGCGTCGATCTCAAGCGCACCCGTGGCCCATGCCGCTTCCGCTGAGTTGTTCCATCGGTGGCGGACCGATGCCGATCGCGCGGCGCGCGACCGGCTGATTGAACAGTTCTTACCGCTGGCCCGCAAGCTCGCGCGGCGCTACACCTCCCCCAGCGAGCCATACGAGGATCTCGTGCAGGTGGCCAGCCTGGGACTCTTGAAGGCCGTCCAGCGATTCGATCCGGATCGCGGTTACGCCTTCACCTCGTTCGCCGTTCCCACGATCCTGGGAGAGCTGAAGCGCTACTTCCGGGATTCCGGATGGGCACTGCACGTCGATCGCAGCGCGCAGGAGCGTGCGCGCCGGGTGATCGTCGCGCAGCAGCGGATCAGCGCGCAGACCGGTCATCGGCCGACCATCGCCGAGCTCTGCCAATACCTCGAGTGCAGCGAGGAGGAGGTGCTCGACGGGCTCCAGACCGCAGAAGCCTATGAAGCGGTCTCACTCGATGCGCCATTGCAGGCGAACGCCAGCGGAGTGACCACGAGACTCGAGACGCTCGGCACGGAGGATGACCGGCTGGAGCTGATCGACGTTCAGGCGACGATCTTCGCCGCCGCCAAGCACCTGCCTCAGCGCGAGCGTCAGATCCTGTACCTGCGTTTTGGCGAGGATCTCACCCAGGGTGAGATCGCCAAGCGGGTCGGGGTCTCACAGATGCAGGTCTCGCGCCTGCTGCGCCGCTCGCTTCAACGCCTGCGTGAGCTGACGGGCGATCGCCGCCGGCCCTGACCGGCGGCGAATTGTCGCCCTGGGCGTTTGAGGCCGCTACCAGCGGCCGTACCAGCGGCGCCGGCCCATTCCGGACTCGATGCCACCGATGAAGAAGCCGAGCACCCACAACAGGAGCGCGGCGATCAACACGATCCACAGAATGTGGGCTGCGAAACCGAGCCCACCGAACAGCGCGAGAATCACAAGCAGAACTATCAACGCGACCACCTGGCCTCCTTTTCGGATGCGTCGGACCTCCCAGCGCCGTACTCACGGAATACCCGGTGCGGGGCGGGTCGAAGCGCATCGGCCGCCTCGGGACGGTTTTCTGACGCTTGGGACGGTTAGGCCACGTCGTCGTGGAGCTCGCTCGAGCGCTCAGCGTCCGCCTCGCCCCCAACGTCGGCGTGGGAATCGTCGCTTTCACTCGGCGCGTCTTCAATCGCGCGGCGCGCGGCATGCTGGTCGCCGTGACTGGCGTGCTCGACGAGATCGTGTTCGGCCAACTCGAACCCCTCGGCCTCGCCTCCCCCGGCCTCCTCGAGCGGGCGGTACGCCTCGTCAACCCCGACGGTGGGGTTCGGCTCGGAACTGACACTGCCGCCGATTGCTCCCGCGTCGGCGGCGGCGGCGTCGGTTTCCCGTTGTTCACTGCTGCGGTCGGTCATCGAAGCGAGGGCTACCCGCGGTGCGAGCGGGCAAACGCGCGGCGAGGCAAGACAACCTGCTTATCAGTACGCTCGGAGCAGCGTGCAGAGCCACTTCCGCGTAGAGGTCCGTAACGAGGGTCGGGCGAGCGTGATCGCGGTCAGCGGCGAGCTTGACCTGGCTTCAAGCGCCGCGCTCGAGGCGGAGCTCACCCGGGTCACCGACTCGTCAGTCGATCAGGTCATAGTCGACCTGAGAGAACTCGAGTTCATGGATTCGACCGGGCTCGGCACGCTGGTGAAGGCGCATCAACGCGCTGAGGAGGCCGGTCAGCGGTTCGTTCTGATCAGAGGCCCTCAACAGGTGCAGCGCCTATTGAGCCTGACCGGTGTGGCGGAACGACTTGAGCTCGCTGACGCCCCTGAGGAGCTGCTCGGGGGCGCCTGAGGGGTGAGGGTCAGCGAGCGGCGTTCGGTCAGTGTCAGTGATCGATCATCACCACTCGCAGCAGCTCCCCACCCGCAGGCAGAGACTCGACCGCAAGCTCGTCGCTCAGCAGGCCCAGGGGAGAGCGGCGCGCATCGGCGTTCGCTTCTTCCCGGATCCGCTCGCCGCTGCCGGTTCGCAGCGGACCGACGACCACCTCAAGCCGGCGGCCGACCGCCTTGAGCGCGAATGTGACCCGTCCGTCGCACGCCGACGCCTCGGCATGAGCCGCCACGGCGTCGGTGACCAGATAGACATCGGAGAAGCGGTCCAGGGAGAAACGCGCCGTAGCGGCGAGCGCTCGGGCGAGGCGACCGAGCACCGGTCCGAGCAGAACCACGGGCGACACCGACGCGACGGCATCGCCGCTCAGATGCAGCGCGCGACCATCGTCGCGAGTCGCACGGGCCGGAGGGTCGAACAGACGCTTCCCAGCTCGCTCTCCGGCAAAGCGCATCGACACCTGCGTCCCCCCGCCTGAGCGCGCGCGGAAGTCGGAAACCTCGGTCAGCGCCCGGATCACCGGAATTCCGACTCCCAGCGAATGGCTGTCGGAGAGGACCTCAGCGGGAATTCCGCGGCCGTCATCGCAGACGACGACCGCGAGCGAAGCTTCGAGCGCGTAGAGGTGGACGGACAGGGAGCCGGCGGCGCCCTCCGGATACGCATGCAGCACCACGTTGTTGCAAGCCTCGCTCACCGCGGTCTTCAGATCATCGAGCAGCTCGGGATCGATGGCGAAGAGCTCGCCTACCCCCCCGAGCATCCCACGTACGAGGGTGAGCGTCTCCGGTCGGCTGTCCAGCTCCAGAGTGACGCACGGGCTGTCCCTGGTTCCGACGGTCTCGGCCGTCGCGCTCATCGCAGCGCAGTAGAAACGAGGTGCCAGCCGCCGCTTCGGGGTAGATGAGACAGATGGGTCACAGTGGCGCGCCTCCGCGCCCTAAGCAGGATCGCAGTCGAGGGCTGCGGGCGACGCGGCCGATCGCCCCGGCAATGAGGCGGGCGGCGCCACGGCAGATTGCTCACGGACGAATAGTTTCAACGACGTCCAAGCGATTCCTAGATCAGCAACTTTGAAATACCCATCCTGGCCGTCGCCAAACCGCCCCGTCTGCTCCCGGGCAAGACTCGCTCCCGCGATGAGTGATCGGGGCGGCCGCGTAGCGCCCGCCCCCCGACTCCTTAGACCTCGAGTTGGGACTGCGCCTGGGTAAGCTCGCGCAGCTGTTCAAGCGCGCGACGCAGGATCCTCGAGACCTGCATCTGCGACACGCCGATCATGTCTGCGATCTGGCTCTGTGTAAGGTCTTCCACGAACCGGAGCAGGAGCACGCGGCGTTCGCGTGCGCCGAGATGCTTGGCGGCGGCGGCGATCGTCACCTTCGCGTCGACGAGTTCGAAGCGCTCATCGATCTGTCCGAACGCATCGGCGAGTGTGCCGGAGTCCTCCTCGCCGTCCTCTCGTGGCGAGTCCAGCGACGCCGTGTGATGCGCGCCGGCGGTCTCGAGCGCCTCGAGTACCTCCTCGATACTCAGCTCGAGATACTCAGCGAGTTCAGGGACGCTCGGGGGGCGCCCGGTGCGGCTCATCAGCTGCTGGCGGCCATCTTCGACCTTCAGCGCCAGTTCCTGCGCTCCGCGCGGGACGTGAACCGACCAACCCAGATCCCGGAAATAGCGCTTCAGCTCGCCCAGGATCGTGGGCACCGCAAACGAGGAGAATGCCGTTCCCCGGCTGGTGTCAAAGCGGTCGATCGCCTTGACCAAGCCAAGACTGGCGACTTGCAGAAGATCGTCGAACGGCTCATGCGCGCCGCTGTAGCGGCGTGCCAGCTTACGCGCGAGCGGCAGAAACCGTTGAACCAACTCCTCGCGAGCGCGGGCGTCGCGCTCCTGCTGCCACCGAACGAACAGCTCATTGGAGTGAATTCGGTCCGCCACCACAACCACCGACTTCATCGTAGCGCCGCGTTGCAGCGTTGTTGCCACGTGTGAGTCCTCCTATGGCCGTGTCCCTGGAGTTGCATGGTCACAACCTCCTACCCGCGAGTCAATTCGCCAAACCTCGACTTGCCGCGATGCACGCATGGTGTTCAGAGGCACCTGAATGCTTGGGAATCGGGTACGGAGGGAAGCCGAAGTTCCGATGTTCGCAAAGGACGCCGTGCGGATCACACCTTACCGCGATGGGCCGCTGCTCGTGCGCGGAGCAGTTGCACTGGTCGATCCGAAGGGCCGGGTCATCGAAAGCAAGCGGAGCACGGTGGCGCTTTGCCGCTGCGGCAAGTCACGAACGCGGCCGTTCTGCGATGGCACGCACAAGTTGACCGGTTTCAGCGCGCCGGCGGCTCACGACGACGCGAGCGTGCGCTGAGCAGCGGCTGAGCACCGAGGGCCAACCGCCTGCGCTGGCTCGCGGAGCAACGAGGTGCGACCGTCCCGCCAGCACTCGAGCAGGTGCGCCGCCCATCGCGAGTCCAGCTCGGCGAGCGCCTCTGCTCCCCAGAGCAGGGAGTTGCACAGCGACGGGTCCTGACCGATCAGACCTCCGGCGAGGTCAACCGCCGCGACGTTCTCATGAACTGCGTCCGCCTCGACGTGCTCGTCGAAGAACAGCGTGGCGTCACCACCGAAACCCAGCCGTCGGAGTCCGTCGCCGTAGCGGCGGTTGGGAATCGAAGATGTCATCTCAAACAGCGCCAGGTGACCGATGATCGCTCCGCGCCAACGACGATGCAGGCCGAATAGCGACATCAGATTCACGGTGGCCAGCGTGACCGCCGGAATCTGATCCAGATAGGTCCCGTAATTGGAATCGAGACCGACGGCCGCCATTGCCCTGGCGAACAGGTCCGCATGGATCCACTCCGGGCGCCCGCCCCCGTACTCATCGGCCTGGATCTCGATCAGGGCCGCCTTGGGAGCTCCCGACAGCCGCGGGATCGCCCACGAGTGGGGGTCCGCCTCCTTGAGCTGATAAGCGGAGCGGTGAACGAAGAATTCCTGCATTTGGGCGAGATCGGCACTTGAGCGAAGGTAGTTGGACAGGGGCGGTGCTTCGCGGTCGGCGATGGCCCGGAGCGCGAGATCGATCTCGCTCGCCGGGATTTTGTGTTCGACCGGTGGGACAGCGTCGGTCAGTGCCCGCTCGAACCGCGTTTCGAGTTCCCGTCGCAAACCGAGGAGCGATGGCTCCCACTCCCACCGCTCGTCAACACCCGGGAGCCCTCGATAATGCAGCTCGTAGCAAAGGTAGAGGGCAAGCTGGAGATCCTCGTCCAGCAGCGGGAGCCCCGTGTCGGCCGGCACTGCGCCATCGACCGGGTGGACGTCATCCTCGAACGCGGTGAGCAGGCGCTCGCTGATCTCACCCCGGGGGCGTAGCGCGCCGGTCATGGCAGTGGGGCTACCCGCCGGTGCCGTGCAGGAAGCGCTGGCCCAGCCAACGCGCGACCTCCCGCGCGCCGCCTGCCGTGAAGACCTGACGTTGCGCGCTCGCTCCGTTGTGGGCGACCAGCTCTCGCGCGTGGCCGATCGCGGCTTCTGCGCCCAAGCGTTCGGCATACGGCGCCAGCCGTTCAATCAGGCCGTAGAGCAACTCGGAGGTCGGGCTGGGGACGCCAGAGCCAAGCTCCGCCATCGTGCCGGCGACCCCGTGGCGACAGGCGGACCAGCGGTTTTCCTCGATCCGCCAGCTCGGGGCGCCGCCGAGGTGCTCGCCGGCGTCATGACGCTCGGCCAGCCAGACAACCAGCGCCTGCGCAACGGCTGCGACAGCGATCGCGTCCGCGATCGTGCTCTGACCGTCCGGGACTCGGAACTCGAGCGTGCCGTAGCGAGAATGGGGGCGCAGCTCCCACCACCAGGTGCGAGGCGAGGGAACCGCCCCCGCGGCAGCGCCCCAGCGAAATGCGTCTGCGAGGCTCTCCCAGCTGTCGATCAACGGCGGGACGCCCTGGCGCGGCAGCAGGCCTGAGAGCTTGGGGCGCACCGACGCCAGTCCCGTGTCCCGCCCCTCGTACAGGGGCGCGTTCGACGCCAGCGCCGCCAGCAGCGGCAGGTAGGCCCGTGCCGCGTTGTAGACCGCCAGGGTCCGTTCAGCGCCTCCCACGGCCACGTGCACCTGGAGCGCGCACACCAGCTGACGTGAGGCGACCGCGCCGTACTCCTCAAAGGTGTGGCGGTATCGCTCAAGGCGATTGAGCTCGCCGACCCCGGAGCTGAACGGGTGAACTCCCGCCGAGGCGAGGATGGCCAGTCCGTCCGCCCTTGCCGCCGCGGCTCGCCGGGCCCGAAGGAGCCCCTCCCCGACCACTGAGACGTCGGTGCTGACCGGCGCCAGGATCTCGAGCTGGGAGGCCGGGAGCTCCAGTTTGAAGCGCTCGTCCCCATCCAGCCGCTGGAGCAGTTCCTGCGCCACCGGGGCGAGCTCCAGCGTGTTGGGGTGCAGCAGCATCACCTCATCCTCGATGCCGACGGTGTACGGCGTACTCCGATCGAATGCTGCACGTAGCGCCTCGGCCCCGAGGTGCCCGGCGTTTGACCGCCTGCGCAGGGGGATAGGTTCTCGACTCGGTGCGCCTGCTTCCATGGCCAGGAGTGTTTCAGCCTCCGAGCGACAGCTGGATGCTCGTCGAGGAATTGAAACGCGAACGGCTACCTCCGAACGCCGCCAGCCTCGACCTGTGCACCGGGAGCGGTGTGTTGGCGATTGCCGCGGCCAGGCACGGCTGCCGCGACGTGACAGGCGTCGACATCTCCCGGAGAGCGGTGCTCGCGGCGCGCTGCAACGCCAGGCTCAACGGAGTCAGAGTCCGGTCGGTCCGAGGCGACTTGTTCGAACCTGTCCGCGGCCGTCGCTTCGACCTGATCGTGGCGAATCCGCCCTACTTGCCGTCGCCCACCGGCGAGCTGCCGCAGCACGGCTTGGCACGAGCTTGGGAGGCCGGCGCAGACGGACGCGTGTTCATCGACCGCATCTGCTCCCGGGCGAGCGCGCACCTGCGTCCTGGTGGCGTGATGTTGCTCGTCCACTCGTCGGTTTGCGGCGAGCAGGCGACACTCTCCGCGCTCTCTGAGCAGGGGCTGTCGGTGAGGGTCGCGCTGCGGCACCACGGCGGGCTCGGCCCGATCCTCCGGGCCCGCGCGGACTGGCTGCGCGGGCAGCGGCTGCTGCCCCATGATGACCAGGAGGAGATGCTGGTGATACGGGCACAGGCCCCGGCCGCCGAATGCGGCGCTTCTGCACCCGGACAAACGGGGTAGCTCGGCGGGATGCGAGCGATTGTCATCGGGGCGAGCGGCAACGTCCGCCCCCAGCGTTCTCAAAGCGCTGAGCGACCTGCTGCGGGGCGGACTGGCGCACGACCCGCAATATCGCATCCCCTACGACCGCACCGCGGGCCAGACGCGACCGAACTACCCCCGCGCCACCCGCTCCCGAGCCAGCAGGTCAAAGAACAGTATCGCCGTGACCAGCGCGGTGAACGAGCGCGCGATCGTCACCAGCGCGATGCCGAGCACGACCGGCCCGACGTGGTGGCTCGTACCGGCGGCGGCCGTCCCGGCGCGGGCGAGACCGAAGTCGACCAGCGACGCGATCACAAGCACGCCGAAGACGTGAGGGTAGTGGCCGGCGGTCAGTTGGCGGCTCCGGCGCAGCGCCCCCTGCCAGTCGGTCCGCTCGGTCGCGGCAGCCTGCGCGACGACAGCCCAGCGGATCGCGAGGATGATCCCGGGGAGCACCAACGCGATCAAGCCGAGGCCGATCCCCAGCCCGGCGACGATCTGCGCGGCGGCCACGACCGGTAGCACCACCGCGCCATGGCGCACGACGGTCAGCAGCTGCGGGCGCTTGTCGGTACCGATCAGGCTGACTGCGTGTACGTGGAGCGCCGAAACGAGCGGGCCGACGAGGGCGAAATCGAGGAGGAAGAGGACAAACGCGGTCGAGGCGCGAGTCTGCTGCTGCGCGAGCGGGGCGGCGTGAGTCACCGCGAGGACGAGGAGCTCGTAAGGCCCGATCACCGCGAACGCGAGCGCCGCGAACAGCAGCGGATAGCGACCGAACAGAACCAGCGCGCTGCCCACCACGTGGATCACCGAACGCGGTTGAGTCAGATCGACAGATGGGGGTCGCTCCCCGATCACAGCTCCCAGCCCAGCACGACGTGCAGTGTGGCATCCGAACCTGAAACCGACCCGCGCCGCTACTGACGCCCTGCGCGTTCGGTGAGAGGGTTGCTCCGCCGGCGGACTGCTCCTGCAGGCATGGTGCGGCGTTTCGTGCTCGAGTTAGGCGCGGCTAGGCCGCCTTGTCGACCGCGACCCACGCCTGCTGGAGAAGGTCAGCCCCGGCAATCACCGCGAACAGCGACGCCGCCGTTCGAACCAGCCGCGGCTGCCAGAGATACCCGGCCAAAGACGCCGTCGCCACCCACTGACCGATGCAATAGGGACACGTCACGAGCTCTCCGATCGCTCGGTGCAGACCGGACCCGCGCGCCTCCTCGGACACCTCCGCCGGTCCTGCGTCGTCTTGGTAGCGCGTGAACGGCGCTCTGATTGCGGCCGTGACCTTGTCCTTGGCGATCAGGCGGCTGAGCTTGAAGGTCCCGACGCTCAGCAACGCGATGTCACGAGCCGGGAGTTGATCCGGCAGGCGCCGACGGGACTTGAGGAACAGGGCGGCGATCGCCGCCAGCATTAGGTTGAACACCAGCAGCAGAATCGCGTAGCCGCCCAAAGGCTTCGGATCGGCAGGGGAATACGCCTTGACGTTCGGCATCGCCAGACGGTGCTACCCGGCTCTGGTGCCTTCCACGCCCACGGCGATCGCACCAGGGGCGGCATTTCATCCAGTGATCAATAGACCCGGGTGCGCCGGGTGCGCCAGCCGGGCGCAACTATGATGGCGCTCGCTCACCGAGCGCCGGCTGCTGGGCATCCCGGGCACACGTCCGAGCTGGGCTAACTGCTCCGCCCGCAGGGGACGATCGGTGCCGAGGCCCGGATCTCGGCCAGCAGACGCTCGGTGAATTCAGTCGGACTCTCGCCTTCACTCAGGCCGCCGCCGGCCGGGGGGAAGAACCGGACGCGCAGCGCGGGACGCTTGGGAAAGCGCACAACGTCGACCGTGCCTTCGACGGCGCAGCACACGATCTGCGCCTCGGGAACAGCCTTGGCGATTCGCCCGAGTCCGCTTCGTGCCCGGAGCGTCCGTCCTTTGGAACGGGTCCCCTCGAGGAAGATGCCGATGCAGGCTCCTTCACGCAGCGCCGCGATCGCCCGCTCAAGGGCGCTCGCGTCCCCCTTGCCGCGTTCAATCGGGATCTGACCCATGCCGTCAAGCACCTTCGCCACCGCGGCGTTCTTCCACAGTGACGCCTTCGCCAGCGCCTGGATCTGACGGCGCTCGAGCGCGGCGGATCCGATCACGATCGGATCCCACCAGGAGTCATGGTTTCCGGCCAGCAACGTCGGTCCCGAGGTCGGCATGTGCTCGAGCCCGGTGACCTCCAAGTGCCCCCAGCCCCGGACCACCGGCGCCGATGCGGCCATCACCGCGCGAAACGCCGGGGTGACGTCAGGAGCGGTGGCCATCGCCGCATCCTTTCAAGAACTGCAGGCCGGAGCCGCGCGACCTCCGGACGGCAAGGCTCACTGCACCGCATCAGGAGCCGGGAGGGGATCGAGTATGAACATCTCCGAGGCGCTATCGGCATTGGTGTCGATAGGCGCGATGGCCATCCGACCGTCGAGTCCGGCGGGACGGCTACGCGGCCTAGTCGCGGCAGCGGGTTGTGCTTGGCGGAGCGGCCGTGGCGTTCCGGCCGCCCCACCGAGCGAGAGAGGGGGAGAGACACCTCTCTTATCCTGCTAGCCGCTAGCGGGCTGGCAGCTGACCGTCCCCAGTCGCCGTGCGCTGCGACTGGGCGTGGGAAGCTTGAGATGCCGGTCGGGAGTCGACCGCCCCGTCGTCAAACGTGAAACAGTCGGCCACCCGAGTCAGCTCCAGCACGCGCTGGACCGCATCCGGGCCGCGCCGGAGGGAGAGTCTCCCGCCCGCGCGCCGCTGCGCCTGCAAGAGGACGTGGATCCCGGTGCTGTCGATGAAATCCAGGTCGCTCAGGTCGACCACCAGGCGTCCCGGGCTCGCTTCGCTGTCACGCAGCACCTGCTCCAAGGTTGCGGCGGAGGCAAGATCGAGCTCGCCGCGCAACACGACGATCAGCGCATCCGCGGCGGAGCGCAATTCGATTCTCAGCTCACCGGGTCCAAGTGGGCCCGACGGGTGCGGGCCAGCGACGAGACTCACCGGCTCCGGCCCCCACCCGCCAGTTGCGAGCGCCGAACCGAGGCCACAGCCCGCAGCGCCAAAGACTTCGATACCGCTCGAGCCGGAGAAATCGCGGCGGAGAGCACATGCATGGACACACTCCATCGTTGAAAAGGGGAGGTGATCCACGCCGCGCTTGGCAAACGCCACGAGTCTCTGGTTGTGAGTAACGGTACTCCCTGCTGGAGCAATGTCTACCCGATGGATGTTTTTCTGCAGCGGTAGCGTTCTCAGGCCGTGAGCGCCCGTCAGGACAGCATCAGTCCTAGGCCCAAGGTGGCCAGACGCCTCTGCGGCGTGCGCTCGTCCCCTATCCGGGACATCCTCGCCCTGACCGAGCAGCCCGGGGTGATCTCGTTCGCCGGCGGCCTGCCGGCGCCCGAGCTGTTTGATGCGGATGGTCTGCGTGAGTCATTTGCCGCCGTGCTGAGCGGAGGCGCAGCCCGCAGCAGCCTGCAGTATTCGACCACCGAAGGTCACCCTGGGTTGCGCGTGGCCATCGCCGCTCGGCTCAGCACCCGCGGTGTGCCGACGGAGGCCGACGGATTGCTCGTCTGCTCTGGCTCGCAGCAGGCCCTGACACTGACCGCCACCACATTGCTCGAACCGGGCGATGTCGTCCTCACCGAGGAGCCGTTCTACCTGGCAGCCTTGCAGTGCTTCGGCCTGGCGGGCGCGAAGACGGTCGGGGTTACCTGCGATGAGGACGGCATCAATCCAGATTCGCTGGAGTCCGCACTGATCGCCCATCGCCCGAAGGCGCTCTATCTGATTCCGAGCTTTCAGAATCCGACAGGCCGCACCCTGCCACTGCAGCGCCGCGAGCGGATCGCCGCGCTGGCTGCCCGCCATGGTCTATGGATCATCGAGGACGACCCGTACAGCGAGCTTCGCTACAGCGGCACCGCCGTGCCTTCGATCGCGACGCTCCGGGGCGCCGAGGACCGCACGGTGTTTCTGTCGACCCTGTCCAAGACGGTCGCCCCCGGCCTGCGGATCGGCTGGATCCGCACCCCACCCGGGCTGCGCCCGAGCCTGGTGATCGCCAAACAAGCCGCGGACCTGCACACGTCGAGCGTCGACCAGGCCGCCGCAGCGCACTGGTTGGAGCACACCGACCTTGATGCGCACGCGGCAAACCTGTGTGCGGTATACCGGGAGCGGCGCGACGCGCTGCTCGGCGGACTTCCCGGCGCGCTCCCGCCCGGCTCCACCTGGAACCACCCCGACGGTGGCATGTTCATTTGGGCCCGGCTCCCGGCGGGCGAGGATGCCGAACATCTGCTGCGCCGAGCGCTCGGTCAGGGAGTTGCATTCGTCCCGGGATATCCGTTCTTCAGCGGGCCGCCCGAGCGCAATGCGTTGCGCCTATCGTTCACGCGTCACCCGGCTGACGAGATCGCGGAAGGTCTTGCGCGCCTGCACGCCGCCTGGGAGTGTTGAAGCGAGGCCGTGCCGCCCCTTGGGTGGATCTCCAGCCGCCGGGCCATTTGGACGCGTCGTCGAAGGTCGGCTGTGGCTGCACGCGAGACCGCTGGCGCCTCCGACGATCGTGCCTGCTGAGCTCACTCATCGTGTCGACATCGTGACCTCCGCACTCGGGGACGGCGGCGGCCCGCTCACGCACGCGACGCATCACGCTGACGGTGTTGTGCTGCTTGCCTTCGGCGCAGGACACCTTTCTCCAGCGCTGCTGCGCGAGCTCCGAGCGGCGCCGGTGCTGGTGCTCATCTCCAACCGACCCGACGTGCGCGGCGCCGGCGGGCTCTGCGTGCCCTTTCTGTCCGGGCCGGCAGCGCGGATCGCACTCCTCTGCTGCCTGGGCGCGGGGCCTCGAGCGCACCGCGATCGCGGCGGCCCTCGCTCGTTACGACGCGCAATAGACGCCCGAGACGTCAAGCTCAGGCACCAGACCGAGCGTCGGATTGCGTAGATTCCCACGGCATGGACCGCGACGATCTGGCCAGGTGGATCGAAGCCTATGAGCGCGCGTGGCGCACCCCGGGCACAGCGCTGCTCACGGAGTTGTTCTCGCCCGAGTCGACGTACTCGGCCGCGCCGTTTCAGCGCCTGATTCGCGGCTCCGCAGCGATCGCGTCCTTCTGGGACGCCGAGCGCGAGAGCTCCGATGAAGTGTTCTCGCTCGAGTGGGTGCCCGTCGCCGTAGAACGCGACGTTGGCGTGGCGAGAGTCGAAGTGCGCTACGGCGATCCGCCGACTCGCACCTACCGCGACCTCTGGATCGTGACGCTCGGCCCCGATGGTCGGTGCGTTGCATTCGAAGAGTGGCCGTTCTTCCCTGGCCAGCCGCTGATGTCGTTGTGATCCGCGCCAGCTGACAAGCCTGAAATGGGCCGCTTGGTGTCTGAATCACCACAACCGGCAGGAGAAAGTGAAAGACTCGCAGCTCAGGCTCCATTTCTCTGATCGGAGGACCGCATGGCAGACAGCGTTTATCGCGTCACCGAGGTTGTCGGGGTAAGCAGCGAGTCTTGGGAGGCCGCAGCTCGCGTGGCGGTTGAGACTGCCGCCAAGAGCGTCCGTGAGCTCCGCGTGGCGGAGGTCCTGCGTCAGGACCTGACCGTCCAGGACGGCGCGGTTCTCAACTACCGGGTTCGGCTCGGGATCTCCTTCAAATACGACCCGAGCGAATAGGACCGCCAAGCGACCCGTCAGGGGCTACTTCTCAAGGACAACCTCGTAGCGATCGGTGACGGGCCGACGCTCGCGGTCCACTCCGCCTTGGTGATGGCAGCTGCTCGGACCTCGCTGGCTAGAGGGTCGCTGGCGTGGAGGGCGTCGATCGACTCCCAGTACGTGACGGCGATCGCGCGCCCGCACGTGAAGTCGACGCCGCCCAGACGCCTCGATCGGTCAGCCGGCGCGCACGTCAGCAAGGTCCATCGAACTCGCGACCGTGTGGAATTTGACATCAGGCGGCGCAACGATGGTGGCCGGGATATCTTGCATGAACTCGCCGACATGTGCGGTGGCGAAGTGTCGCTCCAGCGCCTCGTTGTCCTCCCATTCCTCGACGAACACGAAGTCGTTCTCGCTCTCAGTGCTTTCGTACAGGCAGTAGCTCACGCAGCCACGCTCTGCTCGCGATGCGGAGGCGACCTTCTGCCCGATCCGAACCAGCTCCGCTCGCCGTTCCAAGTCAGTGCGAACGCGACCAATGACGACGATCATCGACCTTCCTCTCGATCCGTAGCCRGCTCTGATGGCAGCTGGGCAGCCTATCGTCACAGTCCAGCGAAATGGCGGTCGTGGTTGACGGTCGTGGTTGACGTCCCTCAGTTTGCTGACTAAGGTCAGAGAATGTCTGATGTGATGGTCGCTCAGGTCCGTCGCTTCAACCGTATCGTGACCGAGAAGGTCGGGGCGCTAAACGGCCAGTTCCTCGGACGCGAGCGGTCGCTCGGTGAGGCTAGGCTGCTGTGGGAGATCGGACTCGAGGGCTGCGAAGTGCGCCTGGTGCGCGAGCGCCTGGGGCTCGACTCGGGCTATCTGAGCCGGCTGCTGCGCTCATTGGAGGCCGCCGGGCTGGTCACCGCGACGGCGAGCGCCGGCGACCGGCGGATCAGAGTTGCGAGGCTCACGGACGCCGGCCGGCGCGAGCGGGCTGCCCTCGACGAGCGCTCCGACGCGCTCGCGCAATCGCTGCTGGCACCACTGAATTTGAAGCAGCGCGAGCGGCTGGTCGGCGCGATGCGCGACGTCGAGCGTCTGCTGACCTCGGCGAGCGTGCAGATAACGACCGTCGATCCCGAGCACCCCGATGCGCAGTACTGCCTGGCGGAGTATGTCGCCGAACTGAACCGCCGCTCAGAACGCGGCTTTGACCCCTTAGTCGGCGCCACCGCCCTGCCGCACCAGGTCCGCCCCCCTGCCGGCGAGTTCTTCGTCGCCTACCTGCACGGCGAGGCGGTCGGCTGCGGGGCCGTGAAGCACCACGATCGCGCGCCTGCCGAGATCAAGCGCATGTGGATCGCACCGAGTGCACGTGGACTCGGATTGGGCCGTCGCTTGCTGGAGAGGCTGGAGGCGTGCGCGCTGACCGGCGGAGCTCGGGTCGCGCACATCGAGACGAGCGCGGTCCTCGTTGAGGCGCTCTCGCTCTATCGGTCAGCCGGTTGGGTTGACGTGCCCGCGTTCAATGATGAGCCGTTCGCGGACCACTGGTTCGAGAAGTCGCTGACCTAAACGCTGAGTGCTGCTCGCGCTCACGCTCGCTCAGCTCCAGCGTCAGCGACTGAGGGATCGCTTGGAGCCCCACGCGCTCCGAGCTGGCTAGTCCCGCGCCTTGTCATCGCGAAGCGACGCGATCTCGTCACGCAGCTGGACCCCGAGGACTGAGATGCGTCGGCCCTGCTCATACAGACCGGCTCGGATCATCGCAATCTCTCGCGCTAGCGCTTCGGCGCTAGCCGCGCTCTGATCAGCAATCGCCCCGCTCGATCCAGGCGCGCTCTGGCGCCGGCGCTCAAGGCTTTGCGCTAATCGCGCGACCAGTTGACTCACCCGCGCTCGTCGAGAGTTAGATCTCATGGCAACGGCTGGTTCAGCACGAGGTCGAACACCCTGTCCGCCGGGACGAGAAGCCGATCCATCGCTCTCCGGACGGCGTCGGAGCACAACGAGGTCCTGCGCCCACGCGCCATCCGGAAGGTACGCCTCTACGTCGAAGTAGGCGCTCCAGTGATCGAATACGTACCAGGGCCTGTGAATGGTGGAGTGGTAAGTCTCGGGGTGAGTTGATCCCACGAAAGCGTCATCCGCGATGAACAGGATGCCCCGCGAGTCGAGCGCAGCCCGCCAGCGTTCGACATCAGCCCCAGATCGCTCACCGTCGTCCATCGTGCGCCTCCAGGTCGACTCCCCCTGAACGGTCAGCAGGACCAATCCCTCGGGCGCGGTTATGCGCTGCAACTCCGCCAGCCACGCGTCTTGGAGCCGCTCGTCCAAATGCGTGAACACGCTGTGCCCCATGACCAGGTCAAAGTATTGATCCGGGTACGGCAGCGGTGGCTCAAGCGCGCCGACTTCGAACCGTCCAAACGAAACATTGGCGCGCAGCCATTCGATCATCTCTGCGTCGATGTCAGTGCCGTGGATCTCCACGGCATCGGAGACCTGACCGAGGTGGCGCAACAACCGCCCACAACCGCAGCCAAAGTCCAAGATGCGCGTGAAGTCGCCGAATGAACGACCGACGCCCACGCGATCATCGTCAAGCCAGACATCGCCGCCAAAACGCCAGGGTGAGACCGCACCCACGGCACGCTCAAATAAACGCAAGTTATTGAGCCCAGCGCGATCGAAGGTGTAGCGGGCTCCCTCCACATCTGACCCGTCGAACGACGGAACGACGCGCAGAATCAGATCGGCCGGCGGAATCGGAGGACGATTTTCGTCGAGCGACAGCATCGGCGGCATCATAGGCGCAGTAGTACGCATCGCTCCTGTCGCGAACCGTCCCGGAGTCGGCAGTCGACGCGGCAGCCCGTGAGGGTGCGCCCGTCTAAGCTGCGGGCGTGGAAAGAGAGACTCGGCTCGCACGGGGTCGGATGCCAGGGCTCGAGCGCGCGACGGTTCACCCCTACGTCGACGCTACGCCGGGGCCGTTCTACTACCAGCGGTTCGCGCACCCGGTGGGGGCTGAAGCAGAGCAACTGCTGGGCGAGCTCGAGGGTGGCCATGCGCTTCTGTTCTCCTCCGGCGCGGGTGCTACGACAGCGCTTGTGCTCGCCCTGCTCGCGCCGGGGGCGAGGGTCGCGGTCGCCGAAGGCGGCTATTGGGGAACGGTCGGACTCCTCCAGGGCGAACTGAATCGTTGGGGTCTCGAGGTGGTGACGTTTGACCAGACGGCTCCGCCGCCCAGCGCTGACCTGGTCTGGCTCGAGCCGTGCGCCAACCCGCTGATGAGCTTCCCCGATCTCGATGCCGCCATCGCCAGCGCTCACACGGCCGGGGCGCGCGTCGTCGTTGACAACACTGTGCTCAGCCCGCTCTTGTTGCGTCCGCTCGAGCACGGCGCCGACTTCGTGCTGCACAGCGCGACGAAGATTCTCGCGGGGCACCACGACGCGCTGATCGGCGTGATCAGCTGCGCTCGTGCCGAAGACCACACACGTCTTGCCGCCTTCCGCGCCGCCTCCGGAATCGTCGCCGCGCCCGATCCGACGTGGCTGATGCTACGCGGGATGAAGACGCTCTCCCTCCGTGTCGAGCGTCAGTCGATAAGCGCGCTCGACCTGGCGCGGAGGCTCGCCGTACACCCAAAGGTCGAGCGCGTGCGCTACCCCGGCCTCGACGATCCCGTCGCCGCGCGGTACGTCCAGGCGTTCGGACCACTTCTGTCCTTCGACGTTGCTGACGCAGACCGCGCCGTCCGCGTCGAGCGTTCGCTGCGGCTGATCGAGAACGCCACCAGTCTCGGCGGCGTGGCGTCGACACTCGAGGCTCGCGCCCGTTGGGAGCCCACGCGCGTTCCGCCCGGCCTGCTCCGCCTCAGCGTCGGCCTCGAGGACGTCGAGGACCTCTGGGCAGACCTGGCACAGGCGCTCGAGCGCTGACCTGGCGTCGGTGGTCCTCAACGGAGGCTTGGGCGAGGCAGCAGGTGCTTACGGTGAGGCTGACGCAGTCGTGGCCGGCTGATCATCCGACCTCGGGGGCGGCAATGCCCGACAGGTCGTCGTGATCTTGGATGGTTGCTCGGGTTTCGGTTAGGCCGAATCGGTTGTGTAGGCGCCTGAGCGGGGCGGGGGCCCACCAGTTACGTCGGCCGAGTAGTGCCATCAGGGATGGGACGAGCAGGGCGCGGACGATCGTGGCGTCGATGATCACCGCGAGTGCGGTTCCGATTCCTACCTCTTTGATGAAGATCACCTTGGACGTCGCGAAGGCTCCGATCGCGACGCAGAACAGCACCGCGGCGGCTGTGACGATCCGGCCGGTGCGCTCGAGTCCGACGGCGACTGCGTCGTGGTCGCACAGGCCGCCGTCATGCGCTTCCTTGATTCGGCTGAGCAGGAACACCGCGTAGTCGGTGGAGAGACCGAACACGAGGGCGAAGAGCAGGATTGGCTGGGTGGCTGAGCGCGCCCTGGCTGGTGTATCTGAGCAGCCCCTGCAATCGTCCGTCCTGGAAGATCAACACCAGCAGCCCGAACGCTGCGCTCACGGTCAGCGCGTTCATCAGCAGCGACTTGATCGGCAAGATCACCGAGCCGGTGAGCAGGAACAGGCCGCCCGCGGCGTAGAGGGTGGTCGAGACGCCGATCGCGATCGCGATCGGTCCGCTGGCGACTTGTCCGACGGGCTGCAGAGCCAGCGAGCCGAGGTAATCCCACGAGCTGACTCGTGAGAGCTCCTCTGCCGGGATCTCGCTCTGCAACGCGGTGAACCACAGCACGTTGAACAGCGTGCCGGACGCCCCGTCGACGAGCGCGTCAGCCAGGATCACCGGTAGCGGCGCGTGGGCAGCCAGCAGGACGAACAGGGCTGGGCCGGCGACCAGGAACGCGGTGAACGCGATGCGCAGCGGGAATCGCGGGTGCCAGCGCAATCCGACCAGTCCGCCAACGAGAGCGCCGAGGCCCAGCGCGACGCTGATCGCTGCCCAGGCGCCCGCGCCGCCGAGTGAGACGCGCGCTACCTGCGGGCCAAGGACCTGCAGTGGCGGCGACGGAGCTGACCGTGATGAGGCCGAGGAACATGGCACTCGCGAGGAACGTCGCGGCGTCCAGCGCCAGACCCCATCCGGGACCGAGGGTTACGACCATCACGCCAGCGAGCGCCGGACCGAGAACCGACGCGACGTTTCTGCTCAAGCCAAGCAGCGCGTTCGCCTGCTGCAGATTCGACGGATCGGCGGTCTGCGGCACGAGCGCCATCGCCGCCGGGCCGAAGAATGCCTCCGCGGTCCCGTACACGCCCTGCACCACGGCCAGCTGCCACACGTGGGCGTTTCCGCTGAGCAACAGCACCGCACTGACCCCCTGCGCGACCGCCCGCGCAAATCTGAGACCAGCATCACCCACTGGCGCGGCAGCCGGTCAGCCCACACTCCGCCAACCAACACGAACACCGCTAGCGGAATCGTCTGGGCTGCCATCACGATCCCGAGATCACTCACCGAGCCGGTCAGATCAAGCACGGCAAACGCCAGCGCGACCGGCACCACCCGGTCGCCAAGCGCCGAAATCGCCTGCCCCAGAAACAGCAGCCGAAACTCGATCGGACCCAGGGCGCCGCGACGCACCCAGCAAGACTACGACCGACCGTCCCCAACGCCCGTTGGCTCCGGCGGGACGATGGCGTCGCGAGCCCTGCGTCCTGCTTGGCTACTTGACAGACACCGCGGCCGCGTTGACGCGAAGCCAGATCCACCAGGGGGTGACTGCCGCCGGGAGCAGTCCACTTCCACTCGTGTCGTGGACTGCCGAGGCTGCTCAGCTAGCCGACGAGCAGCTTAAAGCCGTGGTCCCACCCGCCCCGCGCTCCGCCGATCTTGACCCAGGCGATGCAGATCGCCTCAAGTTCACGCGAGCCTTCGATGCCGCCGATGTCGACCGTGTCTGACCAGCCGAAGTCGGCCAACACGTCGCGGACGGTCCGTTTGGCGGCCTCGTCGTCTCCAGCGATCAGCATCGTCGGCTCGCCCTCGCTGAAGCTGGGATCCACGAAGTAGGGGTTGCCGATCGTATTGAACGCCTTGACCACCTTGGCGCCGGGCAACGCGCGCTGGACCCGTTCCCCGAGCGAGTCCTCGCCCATGATCGCGAGCTTGGGCGGGAAGCCGCCAGAGAAGTCAAGCGGGTTCATTGCGTCGATGACCACTTTGCCGCTGAAGTTCTCTGGGCCCGCATCCGCGATCGCCTCCCCCGCAGCATCGCCGCGCACGGCCAAGACGAGCAACTCACCGTGAGCGGACGCCTGTGCGAATGTGCCAGCTTCGATCCCAGCTCCATCGCCTGACAGCCATTCGCGCAGCTCGGACTTGCTCGGGTCGCGAGAGCTGATCATGACCTCGTGGCCACGACCGCGGAATCCTTCCGCAAAGCGCCGCCCAACCTCGCCGCTCCCCAGCACCCCAACCCGCATCTGCGCCAATCGGCCGTCCGCCATCTCTGCTCCTCTTGCGCGTGTGCGCCACAATCTACTAGCCGCGCCCGGCAGCCACGCCCGATGCTCAATTTCGAACTACACAATTCCTAGGACACTCCCTATTTGTCCTGGGTGAGTCTGTGCAGGCGGGCGAGGATGTGTTTGCGGGGTAGCGTGCCCTTTAGGCCGTGGTCTTGGCGCACGTGGGTTTGGACTTTTTGGACGAGGTCGTCTTCGTCTTGGGCGGTGATCGGGGTGTCGCAGCGGGGGCAGTTGATGGTGAGCGACATGGCGTTCTCCTTTGGGGGTTAGGCGTCTCGGCGGCGGATGAGGATGAATCCGGCGGCGAGCGCGAGTAGGGCGTAGGCGCAGAAGAGTCCGAAGCCGCCCCAGGGTCCGAGCGAGCCCGGGTCTTGACGGGTGGAGACAATCGCGCTGCCGGCCTGGAGCGGCGTGTAGGGGGTGGCGGCGGTCTTCCAGGAGTTGGGGAGGAGCTCGAGCAGCAGTGGGGGGATGAGCAGCAGGCCGAGCAGGGTCGCGGTGGCGCCGGCGCTGGAGCGCAGTGCGGCGCCGAGTCCGAGGCCGAGCAGGGCGACGGCGGTGAGGTAGAACCCGCCGCCGAGCACGGCGCGTAGCACGCCGGGATCGGCCAGCGAGGTGCGTAGGTGATGCTCGGTGAGCAGCAGTTCGAAGCTGAAGTAGGCGGCCAGGCAGGACGCGGTCGTTACGATCGCGACGGCGGCGGCGAGCACGAGCGTCTTGGCGGCCAGCACGAGGCATCGGTCAGGGACGGCGCTGAAGGTGGTGCGGATCAGGCCGCTGGTGTATTCGCTGCTGATCGCCAGCACACCAAGCAGCCCGCACGCGACCTGGGAGAGGTGCAGCCCGCCAAGGCTCACGCGCGTCGTGTCAATCGTGGCCTTGTCGTGCGGGCTAAGCGCGCCGGGCAGGAAGACCGCCAACAGCGCGGCCAGTCCGACGTTGGACGCGATCGCGGCGAGCAGCGCCCAGGCGGTGAACCGGACCGAGCGGAGCTTGCAGGTTTCTGAGGACAGCACGTCCCCGAGCCGTCGCAGGGAGCCGACATGCTGGTCGGGCACACGGACGGGCGCGGTCATGACACCGGCTCGGTCCGGTGTTCGTCGCTGCGGTAGTCGACCGCGTCGCGGGTGAGTTCCATGTAGCGGTCCTCCAGGGATGTCTGTTGGATGGAGAGCTCTTGGAGCGCGAGGCCATGGGCGCGGGCGATCTCCCCGACGTGCTCGGCGCTGGTGCCCGTGATCTGCAGCGAGCCGTCCGGCTGGGTGTGGACGGCGGCGCCGCGACGGTCGAGCAGTACTCCGAGCTGCACGGCGTCGGGGGAGCGGACGCGGACGGTGGCTGGCGAGCCGCTTGAGAGGACCTCGGCGAGCGTGCCCTGCGCGATCAGGCTCCCGCGGCCGATGATGATTAGCCGGTCAGCGGTCTGGGACATCTCGCTCATCAGATGGCTGGAGAGAAACACGGTGCGGCCCTCGGCGGCCAGCGCCTTGAGCAGGGTGCGGATCCACAGCACCCCGTCAGGGTCAAGTCCGTTCACGGGCTCGTCGAACATCAAGACCGGAGGGTCACCGAGCAGCGCGGCGGCGATTCCGAGGCGCTGCAACATCCCGAGCGAGAATCCTCCGGCGCGCGTGCCCGCGACCCGCTGCAATCCGACCAGTTCGAGTACATCCCGCACCCGGCCGCGCGCGATCCCGTTGCTCAACGCGATCGCCAGGAGGTGGTCACGGGCGCTGCGACCGCCGTGGACCGCACGAGCATCAAGCAGCGCGCCCACGGTGAGCAGCGGCCGTCGCAGGCTGCGGTAAAGGCGCCCGGCGACGGTGACGATGCCGGCGGTGGGAGCGTCGAGGCCGAGGATCAGCCGCATCGTGGTTGACTTCCCGGCGCCGTTAGGGCCCAGGAAACCCGTGACCTGACCCGGTGGCACCGAGAACGTCAACCCGTCGACGGCCACCGTAGAGCCATAGCGCTTGTTCAGGCCGGTCGCTTCGATCATCGCGCGAGAGCGAGCATGCCCAGGGAGGGTCCAAAGAGGTATGCGGGCCGCCCCATCAGGCTCCTCAGTGCGATCCGGGGCCGACGACACCGGTCAGGTGCAGGACGACCATGCCGCCGGCGAGCAGCACCACGATCGCGACGAGGAGGAGCCGGGTCGCGGGTCGCGGGCCCGGCCGCTCACCAGGCACCGCGCGGTCCGGTTCATCTTCAGTGCCTGGGTGGGACGGCAAACGGCTCATAAGGTTCCTCGGTCGTCATTGAGGTCAACACGAGGAATTTTACGAGACGATTTGTTTTTGTCAAGACAGATCGTCACGGACGACGCGTCGAGTATTCTTCAGGGTATGCCGAGGCTCTGGACCGACACGATCGAGGAGCACCGCACAGCGGTCCGAAACGCCGCACTGGACGCGACCGCGGGACTGATCGCCGAGCACGGATTGCGGGGGGTGACAATGTCGCGCATCGCTCAGCGCACCGGTATCGGCCGCGCGACGCTCTATAAGTACTTCGCCGATGTCGACGCGATTTTGCTCGCGTGGCACGAGCGCCTGATCCGCGAGCATCTCCGTCAGCTCATCCAGCTGCGCGACGCAGACCAACACCCGGACGCGAGGCTGCGCGCCGTCCTCGAGCGCTACGCGCTGCTGCAACACAAACAGGAGCCTCACGCCGGCAGCGACATCGCCGCGCAGCTGCACCGCTCCGAACACGTCACGCAGGCCCACAGCCAGCTTCAACAACTGATCCGCGGGCTCATCGCCGACGCTGCCGCCACCGGCAGCGTGCACCAAGACCCGGCGCCCGACGAGCTGGCCAACTATTGCCTGCACGCGCTGGGCGGCGCGGCCCGACTCAGGTCGACCGCGGCCGTCCAACGCCTCGTCGACCTCACTCTCGCCGGACTCCGGGCGTAGCGCCCGAGCAGACCCGCCGGACCCCATATTGGCACCCTGAGACGGATCCCGGCTGCCGCGGCATCCGCCGATCGCTGCTGAAATCACGCGGGCTCGGTCACTCGCTGGCGCAGCTTGGGCCGCTCCAGCCTTCCGCGCTGGGCGCCACGCTCGTCCGGAGCGGGAGCGAGTTCGCAGTCCCTCGGCCGCTCAAGTCCCGCGGATCTGGCGCATTCGTCGCTGTGCTAATAGCCTTGGCTCCTGACCTCGATCGACGACACGCTTGGGACGGTCACGCGACTGGGCATTGCCGCCGAGGCGCTGGCCGGTCTTGCCGCGCGGTTGCGCGCGGATCTCGACGGGATCGCACTTGCGCCCGGCGTTGCGGCCGGGCTGGACGCTGTCGTCGAGCGCCTCGGCGTCGACATCGTGGCGATGACGTCTGAGGAGCGGCGGCGCGTGGAGACGTCCGCGCGGGCGCTGCTGCTGCAGGCCATGGATCTGCTCGGCGATCCCGGCCGCGCGCCGGGCTGGGCGTTTGACGATCCGGCGGTGCTGCTCAGCACCGGCCGCCTGTCGGCGAACATCGCGAACGTCATCGCGCAGATCGCGCCGGCGCTCGATGGGCTGCAGGACGCTCTGCAGCGCACCGGCGCGAGGTTCCTCGACGTCGGTGCTGGCGTCGCGGCGTTGTCGATCGCATTGTGTGAGACATGGTCCGGACTGCACGTCGTCGGCCTCGAACCGTGGGCTCCGGCGTTCGCGCTGGCAGAAGCTCAGGTGGCGTCAAGCGACGTCGCCGGTCGCGTCGAACTGCGCTCCGTGTGCATCGAGGATCTTCGGGATGACGCCGCGTTTGATGTGGCTTGGCTGGCAGGCCCGTTTGTGCCTCCGGCGGTTATCCCGGTCGCGCTGGAGCGCTTGCACAATGCGCTCAAGCCGGGCGGGTGGCTGCTGTTCGGGCGCTTCGCAGGACCTCAGGAGCCGCTCGCGGATGCTGTCACGCGCCTGCGTGTCCTGCGCTCTGGTGGGTCGGTTGCCGATGCCGAGCAACTCGGTGCGCTGATGCGTGAGGCGGGATTGGCTGACGTCCACGAGGTCCAGCGCACGTGGCAGGCCCCCGTCGGCTTCGTCGTCGGTCGCCGGCCGCGCCACGGCTTGGCCGGGAAGCCCGCTGTCGCGCCAGACCGCTGAAGCCGTCGATGGGTGAGGGCCGGTTCCGCTTCGATGCGATGCAGCAGGCAGCTCTCGCTAGCCACACAGCTGCTCTCATGGACCACCGGCACCCAGGCTCGTGTCTCCGGCCGCAGCCGAACCTCTCGTTCCCCCCTAGAACGTTAGGGCCCGGACTGGTGTGGGGGTAGCAATCACCGACCGGGGTAGTAGTCGCCGCGATGAGCATCTTGCCTCACCTGCCATTCGGGATCGAACTTTTGGTGTTCGTGGCGTGCGCGGTGGCGATCTGGGTCGCTGGGATCTTCCTATCGAACTACACCGACATCCTGGCCGACCGGCTTCACCTCGGTCAGGCCCTGGGCGGCCTCATCCTGCTGGCCGTCGCGACGAACCTGCCGGAGATCGCGATCACCTACAGCGCCGCGGCCAGCGGGCAACTCGATGTCGCGGTGAGCAACATCCTGGGCGGAATCGCGATCCAGACGGTCGTGCTGGTCGCCCTCGACGCGTTCGGGGTACGCGAGCGCCGGCCGCTGACCTACCAAGCGGCCAGCCTCACCTTGGTGATCGAAGGTGCCGTAGTTCTCGCCGTCCTCGTCGTCGTCGTGATGGGCACCCAGCTGCCCAGGAGCCTGATCCACTTCCGGCTCACTCCCGATGTCGTCCTCATCACCATTATCTGGGTCTCCGGGCTGGTGCTCACTCAGCGCGCCGGCCGCAGCCTGCCGTGGTCAAACAGCGGCGAGGGCCCCGACAGCCAGCCGCAGCCGCGAGGGCATTCACAGACCGCGCGCGCCAAGGACGCCACACGGCGAGGCGTAAGCACAGGCAAGGCGGCGCTGGTGTTCGGCGTCGCGGCGATCGCGACCCTGATCGCGGGGGCCCTGGCCGAGGAGAGCGGAACCGCTGCGGCTGATCACGTCGGTCTGTCCGGCGTGATCTTCGGCGCCACCGTGCTGGCCGCGGCGACATCTCTGCCTGAGCTCAGCACCGGACTCACCGCGGTGCGCCAGGGTGACTACAAGCTCGCCTTCGGCGACATCTTCGGCGGGAACGCTTTCCTGCCGGTTCTGTTTCTCCTCGCCAGCGTGGTATCAGGCAAAGCGGTGCTGCCCAACGCCCACGCCTCGGACATCTACCTCACCGGCCTCGGTGGGCTGTTAACGATCATCTACATGGGGGGCCTGTTGTTCCGGCCGTCGAAGGAGCATGCCCGCCTCGGTATCGACAGCATCGCCGTGCTGTTGGTCTACATCCTCGGTGTCGTAGGACTGATCGCGCTTCCGAGCTGAAGCCCACCAGCTACACGACGCTGAGTCCACCCCCAGAAGGACGAAGCGATCGTTGGCGAGGTCCCCGCGCCGAGCGGGACCCCCCTAAGCCGACTGATCAGTCGTTGCCGCCTGCGGTCATTCCGCCGCAGGGGATGCGGTACCCGCTGTGGCGGGGGACCGCTTGCACGAGGCATCCCTGCTCTTCGTCAACAGGAACCGAAAAGTGCGCCAGTTTCAGGAACCGAAAGTGCTCCACCCGTCCGGCTGAAACTAGGCCCTTGAGGGTTGATGGCGTTCCCTCGGGCGCGCGACCGCCTCGGCGTTGAGGCTGATGTGTGAATCCCGTGTTTGAGGACCGCGTTTGGGCAGCGTCGTTTGGCCGGCGCTGGGGTCGGCGGTCAGCCCGGCTGGTGTGGGTGTGGGTTAGGCGGCTTGTTCGGTTTCGGTCCGGTCGAGGGTGACGGCGTAGCCGAGCGCTTCGAGTTGTCGTTGGAGTCGTCCGGCGCGGTGCTCGACTGAGTAGCGCTTGCGTTGCCAGTCAGGGCCGAGCTCTCGGAACGGGACCCGGTCACGAACGATGTGGTAGTAGGCGACGAGCAGGTCGTGTCGGATCGCGCCGATCGCTTTGGGCTCGCCTCGGCGCCCGCGGAGCTGCGCGAAGTGCGCGGCCATGTAGGTCTCCTTGGTTCGCACCGCGGCGCGGGCGCATTCCGTCAGCTGGTCGGTCAGCCACCGCGGTCCGGGGCGCGTGCGACCAGACCGGCGTCGTCCGGCTGACTGGTTGTGACCCGGGCACGCGCCGGCCCAGGACGCGAATTGCCCGACGGTCGGGAACAGCGACATGTCCAACCCGCATTCGGCGATCAGGACCTGCGCGGCGTGGGCCTGGACCCCGGGGATCGTGCACAGCAACTCAACGATCTCGGTGTGCGGGGCGAGGACGTACTCGATCCGGTCACTCATGTTCTGGATCGCGGCATCGAGCATGTCGATCTGCACGAGTAGCTGCGCGACCATGATCCCGTGATGCTCGACCTGGAACCGGCTGGCGAGCGCCTCGCGTAATTGTGGGATCTTCGCGCGCATCTTGCCCTTGGAGAGCTCGGCGAGCTGCTCGGGGTCGCTCACGCCCGATAGCAAGGCTTCGAGCATCGCCCGCGCCGATTTCGAATAGGTCCGCGACGCGACGCTTGAGAGCTTGATCCCGGCATCCTGGAGAACCTTCTCCAGCCGTTGGATCGTTCGGCCGCGCTCGTTGGTCTGCGCTTTGCGCAGCCGGGTCAGATCCCGCAACCGGCGGATCTCTGGTGGCGGCACGAAGCTCGGGCGAACCAGCCCGTGCTGCACCAGCTGACAGATCCACTCCGAGTCCTTCACATCGGTCTTGCGACCCGGGACGTTGCGGAGGTGATGCGCGTTGAGCAGCCAGCACTCAAACCGATCCTCGAGCGCCTGGAACACCGTCTTCCAGTACACGCCGGTGGCCTCCATCCCGACCAACGTCACGCCCGCCTCAGCCAACCACAACGCAAGCCCGGCGAGCCCAGCGAGGGTCGTCTTGAACGTCTGCGTGTCCTGATTAAACCGGCGGCGACCCGTGCCCGGCACCCGGACGGTCGCCACCACCGTGTCGCGATGCACGTCCAATCCCGCGCACCGATCCACCATCACATCCATCAGACCAACTCCTTCCCGACGATTGATATGACGCCCGAAGGGAACCTCCCGAGGATGAGTCTGATGTACGCGCTCGCAGCAGCAATCAACGGTCCCACAGGTCCCCGCGCCACGCTGTCGCACGGGCTCTAACGCACCACGCCTCGCCGGCGTCAATCCAGGCCCCCAGGATTCTCACTCCTCACAGGTGACGGCGCCAGCCGTCCGGGACGCTGTCGCGTAAGGGGGGTCTGTCCGGCGGACAGACCCCTGCGTGCCACAGCCCCTCGTGGAAAGGTGCGGGCTACCAGCGGGTTGCCGCGCCGCCCCGCGACCATACCTAAAGCCAGACTGCTGCTGGGGCCTTCTCGGGCAACGCGGATGCGATCGATTCGCGTCGATTCTGTCAGTTGCGCTTTGGTTGTTGATCGGTCAGAGTCTGGTCCCTACGAGAGGAGCAGAATTATGTACGTGCGGATCGCCAGATTCGAAGGCGCTGAAGGCAACTGGGACGAGCGCATCGAGGAGGTACGGAACCGCATTCGTAGCCGCGAGGAGGGCTCGCCGATGGCTGCGGCACGGGGCGCGGTCAAGCGGGCGATGATGTTGGTGGACCGCGAGAACGGCCGAGGGGCAAGCGTCATCTTCTGCGACGACCAGGAGGCCCTGCGACGCGTCGACGAGGCGATGAACCAGATGAGCGTGCCCAGCGGTGGAGGATCGCGACTGGGGGTCGAGATGTATGAGGTAGCAGTCGACGAGCAGCCCTCCTAAGACGCGACCGGCTCGCGTGCGGTCCGTCGAGCTGCTTGAGCTCGAGGTCTTCGAGCTGACGCCTCGCCTCAAGCAGGCCAGCGTCCGGTGGCGCTTGATCGACGGCGACGGGCAAGCCGTCTACGACTTCGACTCCTCCTACACGCGCGGGGACTTTGGCGACGGGCTGCGCATCACGGCGATCGCGCACAACGAGGGGCCGCGTCTGCGCGAGCAGCTGCAACGCCGACGGCAGTAATCACAATCCGCGCCAGCACGGCGGGGATGACTACAGCGTCACTAGCGCGCGCCAAGCAGTGCGACGAAACGTCTCTCACGAGACCTGGTGGGACGCGCTTGGTCAGGCTCTAAAACCTTCCGCTGGTGTCCTTCGCCCACCCCGCGATGGCTGCGCTGCCCGCGATAGCTGTGCCGTCGTCAAGCACTAGAACCGGAACGTCTTGTTGGCCAGTGAGCTGCTCGATTTCCCGCCGTTTTCCGCGACGGCTGAGCGGAAGCTTTTTAAAACCGCCGACGACGTTGATCTCGTAGGGTTGTCCGGCGTCGTCGAGGGCTTTCGCGGCAACTCCGCAGGCGTGCTTGATGAGCGGCCCGGTTGCCCCGTGTTTTTGGACGGCGCAGGTGTAGAGGATCATCGCGTTGGCTCACTTTCTTGGTTGGTTGGGAGCGCTGCATAGCTGTGCGCTGCATTGCTCAACGCTGATGGACGGTCTTCGCGGGCGAGCAGCGATTCGAGGGCGTTTGCGGCCGCTGGGGCGCCTCCGGCATTGCTGAAGCCGACGGCAACTTGCTGCGCGCCTGCGCGTAGGGTCATTGCGTGCTTGACCGCCGCCCGGAGCGTCTCTGGGGTTAGCGCGTCGGGCATGAGTTGTGTGCCGCAACCGGTGGTCGTAACGCGGTTGGCCACTTCGAATTGGTCGCGTCCGAACGGTACGACGCACACGGGCGTTGCGGCTGCGAGCGCTCTTTGCGTGATGCCCATTCCGCCGTGGCATACGACGCAGACGGCTCTTTCGATGAGCGACCCGTGCGGCAGCCACCGCTCGATCGACGCATTCGGTGCTGCTGTGAAGCTGCTGGGATCGTGCGCGGCGGTGGCGACCACCACGCGAACGTCCTCGGAGCTCAGGGCTTGCAGTGCGGTTTCGATGAGCGCGCGGTCGCGTTGGAACTCGCTCGAGGCGGTAACGAGGATGAGTGGCTGATCGATGTCGTCGAGCCAGTCGGGGGCTTCTGCTGCTGGTTCCCAGAGGCCTGGCCCGACGAGCCGGAACGAGGCTGGGAAGTTCAGCCCTCCGGCCTCAAATGGCTCGGCCGTGTAGTAGAGGTAGAGCGGCGCTCGCCACGCATCGACCGGGTTGAGCAGCGGCTCCAGATCAAGACGTCGTCGCGGGGCGTTGAGGACCTCCATTCCGGGCGGGGCAATCGTGAACGGAACGAGGGTCAGCTGGGGCGAGGTGTCCGGGGCGAGCGCGACGTGCTGGAAGAAGGGAATCCATTGTGCCCAGGGGATCGTTCCGGCCTCCGCGACCGCTGCGGCGCCGGGCGTTGTGACGTCGACCAACAGGCCGTCGGGTTCCACCTCCGCAATGGTGCTCTGTAGGTCAGGCACCTCATGTTCGGAACGTTCGTGAAGCGTTTGAAATGCTCCCCCGAGCGACTCCTCCGGAGTGCTCCCGCGCCAGTCGTCCAGCGGCACCGCCTCGRTCGCGGGATCGATCGCCTCGGCCTGCATGCCGAGCGTTTGCAGCGCGGCGACCTCCGAGACGAGCGTCCGCACGTGGACCTCATGGCCGCGCTGCTGCAACTCGAGGAGCGTGTCGACGATCGGATACAGGTGCCCACGCGCGGGCGAGGTGTATGCCAGGTAGCGGCTCACCACGACTCCCCTTCTAGACGGTTGATCAAGTCGACGAGTGTGCGCTCGGTTTCGCCGCGACTGAGACGCAGATCGAGCCGCAGCAGCTTCCACGTGTAAACGTCGGTGAGAGCTACCAGGGCGGCGACACGCCGCTTGCGGGCCGCGCCGCGAAGCCCCACAAGCTTCGGCGCGAAGACGCGCTCGACCCACGCCCAGTGCCACTCCCGTCCACCTTGGACCCATTCGGCGATCACGGGGATCCTCGCTTCCTGAGCCAGCAGCCGCAGACGGTTCTTGCCCCACCGCTCGTACTGGCCGATCACGTTCGCCACAGCGCCGGCGACATCGCCGACCGCCGCGGCCTCGCGGTGACTGATCATCTTGTTCGCGGCTCGCTGCATTGCGTCTCCGAACAGCGCTTCCTTGGAGCCGAATCGCCGCTGCACTGTTCGCTTGCTGACCCCAGCCTCGACGGCAACCGCTTCCAGCGACACGTCCTCATAGGGGTTGTCGGTGAACAGCTCGACCGCGGCATCGAGCACTCGGTTCGCGGTCGCCTCGGCAGCAGCGGCCCGCGCTGCCAGCCGGTACGGCCGCCGCTCTGCCTCCTGCACGGTTTTCATGTCGCCCATGGTGACAAGATGTCTCTTACGGTGACACGAAATATGAGCTGTGTCAAGGCGGTTCTCTCGGTCGCTCGCGGGCCGAGCCGCCGATACTCGAGTTCCGCGCCTGAGGACGGTCGCCCGTGAGGGTCGAAATGCGCGTGGTGCGCGCGCGAAGCAGGAGCGCGCTCGGTGCGGGGAGCATGCCTGAGCTTGCCCGTGCTCAGGAGCGGGATCCGATATCGGGGACCGTTGTTGCTGCTCGTCTCGACCGGACCCTCGGCGGCCTTAGCGGAGCGCAAACGCCGCGTGCGTGTCTGCCCCCGTCAAGCTGGTGTTTCGGGCATTGCGACCGCGTCCCGGCGGCGCGGTCGTGGAGCGTCGATGAAGGATGCGTCGTCGCCGACTAGCACGTGATGTTGGATGCGGGGAAGGTGCTCGCCGAAGAACAGGGTTGCGGATAGCTCGCCGCGGGTGCGGGCACCGGTCTTCTCGAAGATCGACTTGATGTGATCGGTGACCGTGTACGGTGAGATCGAAAGCCGTTGTGCTGCCTGGATCGTGGTCGCCCCTCTGAGCATCAGCTGGGTGACCTCCTGCTCACGTGCCGTGAGACCGTAGGCCTTCAGCAGCAGCGGGGCGACCAGCGTTGGGTGTGCCCGCTGGATGAACACCGCGATGTCGCCCGAGTAGACGTCGCCCAGCAGCCCGCCATGGAGCACAAGCCACGTGCCCGCCGGCGTCTTGACCGCGATGCTCGGGAGCGCTCCGTCGGCCCCGCTGGCCGCGGCAACCGCGCTGCGCGTCGCGCTGGCGATAGCCTGTGTCGAGGCTGATCGCACGCCGGCCTCAGCGGTGCTGCCGGAGAGCTCGGCCAGCAACGGCTCCGCTGAGGAGGACGCCCGGATCAGGCAGCCCGCCGCGTCAAGCTCGATCACGCCGGGAGCGTCGGGAAGGCTGGGGGGCGATGAGCAGGCCTCCGCGACCAGGCCACGGCGCACCGCCCGTGCGAACAGCGGGGAGGCGCCGGCGAGCAGCTCGACCTCGCGATCCTCGAACTCGGGCTGTCCGGCGCGGCGCACGAGGATCAGCGCGCCCCAGGTCGTGCCGTCGGCGACAAATGCGCTGCGGAGCTCGGGACCGAGCCCGGCGGGGGTGAGCAAGTCGCGAAAGCGGGGACTTCTTTCGGGGTGGCCGCCGGTCGCCTCGCTCACAGTCGCCGCCTTGCGTTGGGCGCGCGCGAGCTGCCGGAACTTGTTTACGTCTTCGACCGCATACTCGTTGTTCGCCAGCGGGGAAGCGGTCAGGAAGATCCTGCAGATGGTGCTGGGTGATCAGGTCAGATCCTGGATCGAGCGTATGCCAGCACGCGCCGTCGAAAGCAACTGTGCGCTTGAGCCGGGCGGCAGCCTCGTCGAAGAATTCGATGCGCGTGGGTGCCCGCAGCGCGAGACGCTCGAGGTCGGCGAACACGCGCTGCGGCGCCCACGGGGTTCGGCTAGTGCTGCCCATTGGTTCCAACCCAAGCGTACCCCCACAAATTCGGGATACCGCCGGGCGCTCCGCCGGTCGATTATGCAGTGAACGATCTAGGAGGAAGGGATGTCAGCACCAGCGGAAATCGGCAAACGACCTGCGACCGGAGTCGTCGTGCGCGAAGCGACCGCCGAGGACGCCGACGGTTGCGCGCGGATCTTCTACGAAGCGTTTGAATCGATCGCGGGCCGTCACAATTTCCCGGTCGAGCCGTCCTCTCGAGAGTTCGTCCGCTTCAAGGTCTCGGACATGCTCTCGGGCGAAGGTTTCGTTGGGCTCGTTGCCGAACGCGACGGCGACGTGGCCGGCAGCGCGTTCGTCGACCAGCGCGCTTCGATCGGCGGGATCGGCCCGGTAACCGTCGACCCAGCGGCACAGGACGACGGCATCGGCCACGCCCTCATGCAAGCGGCTCTGGACCACGAGCGAAACCGGGGCGCTGTTGGGGTCCGACTCGTTCAGACCGCCTACCACTACCGCTCGCTGGCGCTGTACGCCAAGCTCGGTTTCGTCGTTCGCGAACCCCTGTCGGTCCTGCAGGGGAGCCCACCGGCGTTCAGCACGCCCGGTCGCGGCGTCCGCCCAGCGGACGAAGGAGACCTCGCCCGCTGCAGTGCGCTCTGCGTCAGCGTCCACGGCCATGACCGAACCCTTGAGCTTCAAGATGCGATCATTGCTGGCACCGCCCAAGTCGTCGAGCGCCCCGGAGGAGTCTGTGGCTACGCGACTGGGTTCGGCTACGGCTGGCACGCCGTGGCCCACACCAACGAAGACTTGATCGCACTGCTTGCTTCGGCGCAGGCGTTCATCGGGCTGGGCATCCTCGTCCCATCACGAAACGCCGGGCTGCTGCGCTGGTGCCTGGAACACGACCTGCAGATCGTCCAACAGAGCACGCTGATGACGATCGGCCTCTACAACGAACCAGCCGGCGCGTACCTGCCATCAATTCTGTTCTAACCCCGAAAGGACCGGGCACATGCAAACGACACACGCGGCTCGGTCGTTCGGGACTAGGTCAGGCCACGATCCAGTCGCCGAACAGCATCTTCACTGTTCGGAAAACGGTTGCGGATTCGCCTGCTGGAATTCGACGACGGAGCATCCGCTAATGCCGACCACTCAGCTGGGACGCGCACCACGTCCCGCTCCTTGACCTCGACGATCTCATCGTCGAGCTTCATCCGCTCGCTCCGCAGAACGCCGCCAGCTCAACCCTCCACCGGCCTAGTTTCGGCCGGCGCAAGTGGCGCACTTTTTGGTTCCTGTTGACATCGTTACGGTTGGACGAGCAGGCGCAGCGGACTCGCGAACCGAAGTGGAAGCAGTGCATCCTGCCTGCCGCTTCGGATTGGGGCGAGGGCGGGTCGTGAAGTCGATAAAGTGCTTGACGATCCGCACCGGCAGCGGCTCCCAGTGGAGTTTCGTATCAAGGAGCCATGCGTATGTCCGTTGCAGTCCGTCCGTTTGAGCGTCGCGATCGCGATCAGCTGACGTCGTTGGTCAACCTGCACGTCGCCTCGGTAATTCCTGGCGTCGTTCTGTCGGTCAATACCGTGTTGAGCCAGCTTGAGCGCGAGCCGTACGAGAACATCGTCGATCCATGGGTCGCCGAGCGGCGATGCCTGGTCGTCACCCGCGGCGACGACATCGTGGCTGCAGCGCTGTTGCACCGATTCCGCAACGATGCCGACGTTGGACCGGATTACCGTGGGGCCGGTGAGATCCGCTGGCTGGTCTGCAAGGTTGACGCCACCGAGGCCGGTGCACGAGTCCTCGAGGGTGCTCTGGCGCAGATGAAAACGTGGCGTGTGACGGTCGTGGGTGCGGAGTGCAACCTTCCCGCGCTCGCGTGCTACGGCGTGCCCGACACCCTGCCGCACATCCGCAGGTTGCTCCGCGAAGCCGGCTTTGACGAGCCAGTCCGTACCGAGCTGGTGTTAGCTGCCAACTGCCAGTCGCTCACAGGCCGCCACCAGCCGGAGTTGTCGCGCAGCCGTGCACTCGGCCTGCTCGGCCCACGGTTCAGCCTGCAGCGAGATGGAGCCAAGGTCGGGTTCATCGAGGTCTGCGACCACAGCGCCGAGATGGCACGCAGCTCGGTAGCAGCCCGCTGGGCCGATGTCGGGAACCTGATCATCCTCGACGAGCGCGAGCTGAGCTGGGCAATGCCGCAGCTACTTTCGGCGGCCGCCGAATGGCTGCTGCTCGGCGGCGTCACCCGGCTGCTCGACTATTGGGCCGAAAATATCGACGCGCCCGAGTACCTGCATCAGCTCGAACAGCTCGGCTTCCAGAGGCTCGTGGTCAACGAACGCGGCTTCCGGCGCGCCGCCCCAACATGAGCGGTCCGCGGCGCGCGCCCGGGGCGCTCCGAATCGTCTCGCTCACCACGCAAAGGAGAGCGCGTGGCTTTCTGCCCTGGTGAGCCGGCTTAGGAGGGCGCTGCCGGCGTGTCGCGATCGATCCGTCGGTCCCGAATGTGGGTCTGGTTGTGAGTTGCGCCGCTGGATGCTCGCGGGCGTGTCAGCCGGCTTGTGCGATGAGCGTTACGAGTTCGCGCTCCCGGTTACTGAGGCCGTAAGCGCGGCAGACGAGTCCGAGGATTTCGTTGATGCCAGCTACGTGGGACGGTGATCGCGATCCCGCTGTCGGGGTCATCGAGGCGTGCCGTTTCGATGACGGCGCAGCTCCCGTCACCGGCTCGGACGCGGAGTCGTACCGCGCGCTCGGGGTCCTCGCCCGCGCCGCGAAAGCCGGCAGCAGATGAGCCTCGATCGCGAGCGGTACCCCCGCAGCGTTGAAGGCGCGCCACGGTCGTGCTCGACGTAGCGCAGATACTCCGCCGCGGCGTCCGCGAACGTCGCGCCGGTCCTCACGAGACCCGGCAGGGTCCCCCGCCGCGCCCCGCCCAGCCCGGACCGAAGCCAGTCTTCGGGAGGCGCTTTGTGAAGTAGCCGACCGGCGGTCGACCACGCCCCGGGTGCGCTCGAACCGAGACACGTGGCCCGTCGGCGGTCGGGAAATCGGACGCCAACTTGCAGATCGTGCGCCGATCTCGGGACATATTGGGGACAATTACTTCAGAGACGGCACATGTCCCACCAAAGAAAAGACCCCGCCGGAGCGGGGCTTCTGAGTGGGCCGTGGAGGAATCGAACCTCCAACCTTGGGATTAAGAGTCCCCTGCTCTGCCAATTGAGCTAACGGCCCTTGAAGTCGGTCGATGTTACCCACCGGCTGCTCGCCGCAACCGCTGGATTGGCCGGCGGCCGGGGCCTCGGCGGCTCAGCAGTTCTGGGCGACCTGGGGGTTCGTCTTGGACAGCTGGAGTGCCTGCGTCAAGGTCAGGCGGGCGATCTTCGGTGCAAGGCTGACTGCCTTGGCCGCGGCAAGGTCGCCCTTGCGGGTCTGCTTAGCGGCGTAGGCGTTCGCGGCGAGGCATTGATAGCCGTGCGAGGTAGTCGGATCGGCCAGCGTCTCGAGTTCCCACGCGGTCGCGGCGCCCGCGTAGTTGCCCAGGATGGAGTACGCGCGCGCGGCGAGGATTGCGGTCGTCGAGTCGGGCTGTTTGGTGAGCTTCAGGTAGTGCTGCCACGCATCGATCTCGCCGGCGAACTCCTTCTTTCCGGCCGCCGTGACGGTTCCCGTGGTGGAGTCGAAGTTCTGCTTCGCGGCGGAGTCGCGGGCCTGAACCAGGGCAATCCAGGCCTGCGGATCGGTGGGTCGGAGCTGAGTGGCGCGGAGCGCGGTCTTCTCGGCCTGGCTGACGACCGGCTTGCTGCTCCCCGAGCCGTTGCCCGTGAACGAATTCAGTAGCCCGCCAAACCCGTTACCCGCGCCGACCCCGAAGAGGACCAACCCGCCACCCAGGATGATCGCGAGACCTAGGTAGACGACTTGGACGGTACGGCGACGGCCGCGACTGCGAAGGTCGAAGAGCATGGCTACGTGGCGTCGAGCCCGTCGCCTGTTTGCGACAGCTCCGCAGCGGCTCGCGCAGCCGCGCGACGATCGGCGATCTTGAGCATCACGATGCTGGCTAGATAGAGCACGACGAGTGGGGCCATCTCAAGGCCCGTGGTTACCGGGTCCGCCCCGGGCATGGCCGCGGCGATCACGGCCATGATGACGGTAGCGTAGCGCCAGTTGCGGGTCAGGGTGCTCGCGCTGATCGCACCGGTCCGCTGGAGCGCGAGCAGGCCGATGGGTACCTGGAAGGCCAACCCGATTCCGAGCATGGTGAGGATCTCGAACGTGTAGTAGGTCTTGGCCTGGACGAGGATGTCGAAGTTCTGGCTGTTGTAGCCCTGGAGGAAGCGCACCGCCGGCGGCAGGACGATTTCGTAGGCGAAGATCACGCCCGCAACGAACAGCGCCGGCGCGACGGTCATCAGCGGGAGGGCGATTCTTCGCTCGTGCGGATTGAGTGCCGGGATCACAAAGGCGTAGCCCTCGTAGATCAGCACCGGCAGCGCAAACAGCAGCGCGAAGTAGAACGCGACGGTGAGCGTCGTCGTGAACGGCTCGCCGATCCCGATGGTGATGGGGAGGCGCTTGGGGGTGGACTGGGGGAGCGCCCTGGCGGCTTGGCCGGCACCTTGCGAGAGCTGCTGGAACAGCTGGCGGTCGCTGCCGCTCTGGTGCTTGGATTGGGCCAATCCTGCAGCGGCCGCCGCCGCCCTGGCCAGGCCGCGTGCGGCCTTGACCGAATCGTTAGTCAGGCCTGAGAGATGGTTGGCGCTGGTCTTCGGGGAGGCGGGAAGCGCTCGGTTGAGCACATTCAGCAGTGCGTGGTTCTGCCAGAAGCAGGCCGCAAACGCGATCGCCAGCGCAACCGCACAGATGATCAGCCGTGAACGGAGCTCGTCGAGATGGTCGACCACGCTCAAGCGATCATCGTGCCCAATGGGCCGCATGACCTTCGACATGGCGACCTGGCCGTCCCGGCGCGCTAGGAGCGGCGCTCTGCGGAGGGCTCGGCTGAGCTGGCAGCCGGCACTGCCGGCGACGCCTTGGGGGCGACGTCGGCGTCAGGCGTTGCCAGCCCTGGCGGCGGGGCGGCCTCACCCTGAGGGAGCCCGGGTCGCTTGGACTCGTCGTCCTCCTTGGAACTCCCGGTGATCGAGTCCTTGAATTCACGCAGGCCGTCACCAAGTGACCGACCGAGGCCGGGAAGGCGCTTTGGACCGAAGATCAGCAGAACGATCACCAGGACGACGATCAGATCAGTGGTGGGGTTTCGGAACATTTCCTGGGCTCCCGGACCGGGTCACGCACAGGGTAGCGGCCAAGGCCAACTTGGGTGACAGATCGCACTCAAGCTAGGTGCGAATCTCGCCGATAGGTGCCTCATCCACGAGGCAGCAATGGACCAGCACCCAGAACAGCACTCAGATCACCAAGCCAACCGCCACTCAGTCCGGCGAATCGCCCTGCCCAGTGGTCGGTGCATTGAGGTTGTCCGCTTTCACGAGGACGAACGCGAACTCCACCTCTGCGCGGAGTGCGACTCGCAGCTCGTGCAGCCGATCGCCTGGGCCGACGCGAGCGGACAGCGATGGGAGCTCGCGCTCGAATGCCCGAACTGTGGATGGAGCGAAGCCGGGACATTTGGCCGCGAGCAGATTGACCGACTTGAGGAGCGTCTCGACGACGGTCTGGCCGAGATGCTCGGTGACCTCCGGCGACTGACCCAGGCGAACATGGCGGGAGAACTTGAGCGGTTTGCCGCGGCGTTGCACGCCGATCTGATCCTCCCCGAGGACTTCTAGCGTCCCGTTGGAGGGCCTTGCTTTTCGGTCCTAAGCGGTGCGACGCGCCCCCGCCGCGCGTGGTCGCCTCAGCGGCTTACGCGTAGCGCTCGACGACCCCGTCGGCGACCAATCCGAGTGCTGTGCGCTGGCGCTCAGGCATCGCCGGCAACAGCGCCTTTGCGCCGCCCACCAGCCGCAGCGCCTCGCTTTTCGCCACCGCTAAGGCCCCGGTCGCGACGATCTGCTCGCAAACCGCACGCGCCCGGTCGGCGTCCCGCACGGTGCAGAGATCCAGCCCAGCCAAGCCGGGGTCGCGGTCGCGCGCGACGATCAACGGCAAGGTGACCGTGCCATCAAGCAGGTCCGCCCCCTGCGGCTTACCGGTGCGCTCGGGCGGGCCCGAGACGTCCAGCACGTCATCGAGAATCTGGAAAGCCAGCCCGATGCGCTCGCCGAACGCGCCCAAACTGTTGGCATCGCCCCCACCGGCAAGCGCGCCGAGCTCGCAGGCGGCGCGGAACAGGACCGCGGTCTTCAACCGACAGCGCTCGAAGTAGCGCTCCCGGGTGATCTCCGGATTCCAGCTGTCAGCGCGCTGCATCAACTCCCCGGCGGCCAGCTCCGAGCTCGCCCGTGAGAGGACGCGGACGGCGTCTGGAGTTCCGGCACCGGCGAGCTCAGCGAACGCGCGAGAGAACAGGAGATCGCCGGTGGCGGTGGCGATCCGGCGGCCCGCGGCCGCCACCACCGTCGGCTGCCCTCGGCGCAGCGGCGAGTTGTCCAGTACGTCGTCGTGCACGAGCGTCGCGGCGTGAACGAGCTCGACCGCGACGGCGGCTCGGACCAAGGCCTCGCTCTCCGGGGCGGGGACGCCGGCCGCCAGGCAGACCAGGAGCGGCCGCAGCCGCTTGCCCCCGGCCGCGATTGTCTCGCCCGCGTAGCGGCCCAGCAGCGGCCCGTGCCCCTGCGCCAGCTCCACCATCCGCAGTTCGACCCGTTCCATCAGCCGGGGGACCTCGGCCCCGCCGGCCTGCACGACGGCCTCCACCGAGCCGCCCGTGCTCACGGCTTGACTCCGACGTGCAGGGCGATGATGCCCCCGGCGGTGAGCACGTAGCGCACGTCCTGCAGGCCGCAGCGTGACAGTGCCGCGGCCAGCGCTTCGGGCCCGGGGAAGCGCCGGACCGAGCTGGGCAGGTAGCTGTAGGCGTCAGGATCTCCGGCCAGCCGGCCCAGCGACGGGACGATCCGGTCGAACCACAGATTGAAGAACACCGACAACGGCGGACGGTGCGGAGTCGTGATCTCGAGCACGACGACGCGGCCTCCGGGTATCACCACCCGGCACATCTCACCCAGGCCGGTCTCGAGCTCGGCGAAGTTCCTCGCGCCGAAGCCGACAGTGGCGGCGGCGAACTCGCCGTCAGGATATGGGAGGGCGAGCGCGTTCGCGCTCTCGAAGATAAGCTGGGAGGGGTCGAGCTCGCCCGTGCGCCCCGCTGCCTTTTCCCGGGCGATCGTCAGCATCCGCTCGGAGAAGTCGCTGCCCACCACCGCGCCGCCCGGGGTGACGCGCCGCAGCAGCTCGAACGCGAGGTCGCCGGTCCCGGTGGCGACATCCAGCGCACGGTCCCCGGGAGAGAGCGCTGCCAGATCCGCCGCGCGAGCTCGCCACTGATGATGCAGACCGGCGGTCATCACCGTGTTCATGCGATCGTAGAGCCCGGCGATGCGATCGAACATCGCCCGCACCTGCTTTTCCTCCAGCGTCCCAGGAGCCTCTGGCCGAGCGGATCCTGCGCTCGCCGTCACGGCAGCGACACCGCGGGCTACTGCAGCTCTGAGAGGAAGCTGACCAGGTTCTGGAACTTCTGCGGCGCGAGTCCCTTGAACGACGGCATCGGCGCGGTGGGATTGCGCAGGGTCGAAGCGATCGCTCCGGGACGGAGCTTCGACCCGACATGCGACAGGGCCGGCCCAGGGCCGTTGTTGCCGTTCTCACCGATCACGTGGCAAGCCAGGCAACCGGACTGCGCGGCCACCAGCTTCCCGGCCTGGAAGCTCGGGAGCTGCGAAGCGTTGAGGCTAGCCGGGGGAAGCATGTCGATCGAGTTCGGTGAGCCGGCGGCGGCGCCCTCGTAGGTCAGAAAGGCGATCGCCAGGATCGTGGCCAGGCCGGCAGCCAGCGCCACCGGGCGCCGCTCGATCCTCCGCTCGGGGCTGCGGTCATAGAACGGCAGCATGAACAGCAGGATCATGCACAGCGTCGGCACGCCGATCGTGGCAAAGGGCGTGAACGCCGGCGGCTTGATCACGCGAAGGACTTCGAACAGGAAGAAGAAGTACCACTCCGGCCGCGGCACGTAGGTGGTCGTCGTCGGATCGGCTTTCGGTCCGAGCTCGGCCCCGAACATCAGCGCCAGCAGGACGATCACGATCATCACGATCACCGCCATCGCGGAGTCCTTGGCGACGATGTAGGGGAAGAACGGCTTGCCTGAGTTTTTCAGGATCGAGTAGTCGCGGAGGTATGCCTCCTTCTCGGTCTGGTTCATGTCAGACCTCCGCCCGCTCGGGCTGCAGCTCGGACTGCGGGTCTGAGTCGGGCTCGACCCTCAGCCACGGCGGAGCGGAAATTCCAAGCTTCGTCACCAGATACAGGTGAGCGCCGATCAGCGCCGCGATCAACCCCGGAATCAGCAGCATGTGAATCGCGTAGAAGCGCGACAGCGTGGTCGCCCCGAACTCGGGGCCGGCCCGCAGGAAGTCGGACAGGTAGGGACCGACGAGCGGCCCGGTGCCGTTGATGTTGACGCCGACGATCGTGGCCCAATAGGCGCGCTGATCGAACGGCAGCAGATAGCCGGTGAAACCCATCGCGATGGTCAGGATGAGCAGCACGACGCCGATGATCCAGGTGAGCTCCCGCGGGTACTTGTAGGCGCCGAAGAAGAACACGCGGGCCATGTGCAGGAACACGAGGATGACCATCACCGATGCGCCCCACTTGTGCATCCCGCGCACGAGCTGACCGAGGAATGCCTGATCGGTGATGTAGCGCATTGACTCGTAGGCGCCGCCCGTGGCATCCGGGCGGTAGTACATGGCCAGAAAGACGCCGGTGACGGCCTGCGAGAGAAAGGCGAACATCGTCGCCGAGCCGAGCGTGTAGAACCAGTTGACTCCACGCGGGACCTTGCGGAACAACATCCAGCGAACTCCGCCGGACAGCGACGTGCGCTCGTCGATCCAATCGACGACGGTGAGTCCTGCCTCGGCGGCGGCGTCGGTCGGCGCGAGCTTGCCGTTGCCGGACCCGGGACGCTGGGGCTTGGGCTGGAGGATCTTGGGAAGCGGGGGGGCGGGAAGACGAGGCATGCTAATTGTCAATCCTTCGGCAGAACCGAGGTCGAGAATCGCTTGGGATAGAGGTATTGGCCGATCCCGTCGAGCGGCTGGCCGGGATCACGGGGCGAGAAGCGATGCAGCTCGGAGTTGACCGAGTAGCGGGGGCCGATCTCGACCAGGCCATTGCGCACGCGGGTGTAGAACCGGTCGAGCGGACGCACGGGTGGCCCGCCGGTGCGCACGCCGCGGAAGTCGTAGACACCGCCGTGGCAGGGACAGATGAACCGCTGGGCGGCGGGAGTGAAACGCACTGGGCAACCCAGGTGCATACAACGGGAGGACAGTGCGACGAACTGGTTGTACTGGTCCGCGTGCTCGGTATCGATCGAGGGGTCACGGGCGCGCACGTAGGCGATGGACTTGCCGACCTCTCCGACCCCGGGCACGATCGTGAGCACCTTCGCCACGTAGGTGTTATTGGGGAAATCGGATGGAACCCCGATCGGCTGCCACTGAAACGGCACGCGGCTGAACAGGGGACCGAGCGCGAAGCCGAGCGCCGGGAGCGTGAAGGCCGCGGCGGCCACGCCGCCCATCGTGTGGACCGAGGCGGTCATGAAGCGACGCCGGGTGACGGTCTCGCCCTCGAAGGATCCGGGCATGTCCCGTTCCTCGGTGTACTTCGACTTTACGTTCTTGTGTCTGTCTGCCACGTTGGCCTGCCTGGATGCTGCTCCATTGAACGGGTTGTGAAGGGTATCGTCAACATCGAGACGAGCGTCACGAGCCCCGACCCCGTCCTGGACCGACGAGCGCCGCCGCCTGTAACGCCTCTGCGGCCCCGGGAGCTCCCGCCCGGGCCATCGCCTTGGCCGCCTGCCACTGCTCTGTCGCACCCCAGCCGATGGCGACGGCACCGGCGCTCCAGACGGCCTCGGCGAGTTCCTCATCATCGGCAGCCTCCGCCTGGGCGAGGAGCGAGATCGTATCTCCGAGCTCGCCGACGGCGACCAGATCGCCGAGCGCGGCCAACCGAGCCAGGCCGAGCGCGTAGAGCTGGTCACCCAGCAGCAGCGCCAGGTCCGGATCGGCGGGACGAACCACGCGGGGCTCGCCGTAGTGCAGCAGCGATCCCTCCCGGATCATCTCGAGTAGCAGCTCGTACTGCGCCTCGTGCCCCTGCGCCCGCGGACCAGCCGCGGCGATCTGAGGTGCTTCCGGGGTGGTTCCGAGATCCGTGAGCTCGGCCTCCTCCGCCAGAACCTGCGCCAGGGTTCCGCCGCGGGCGGCTAGCTCGGTGCGGAGGGCCACGCTCGACGAAGCGTTGCTGCCGATGCTCATGCGAGCTCCAAAAACGCGTCCGTGGCGGCCTGGACGGTGCGCTCGATGTCTTCGTCGCGATGGGCGAGGGAGGGAAACCAGGCCTCGAACTGGGACGGTGGTGGATAGACTCCGCGTGCCAGCAGGCCCCGGCACCAGGCTCCGTAAGCCGCCGTGTCACAGGCCAGAGCCCCGGCATAATCCGTGACCGGCGACGCCGAGAAGAAGGGCGTCAGCAGTCCCGTGACGCTCTGCACCTGGATCGGGATGCCGGCGCGTCGGCCGGCCTCCCACAGGCCATCGGCCAGCGTCTCGGTCGCCGTGGCCAACCGCTCGTAGGCGCCATCGTCGAGCAGTTCGAGGGTGGCCAGGCCCGCCGCCACGGCCAGCGGATTGCCGGACAGCGTGCCGGCCTGATAGACGTCGCCGGCGGGAGCGATCCGTTCCATCAGAGCCGGGGGGCCGGCGTACGCGGCGGCGGGCAGCCCGCCACCGAGGATCTTCCCCAGGATCGTGAGATCGGGCAGCACTCCGTAACGCTCCTGCGCCCCGCCTCGCGCGGCGCGGAAACCGGTTATCACCTCGTCGAACACCAGCAGCGCGCCCGTCTCGTCAGCCCGTTCGCGGAGCAGTTCCAAGAACCCCTCGGCGGGTTCCACAACGCCCATGTTCGCCGGCACCGGCTCGGCCAGGATCGCCGCCAGCGAGTGCTGCTCGGTCGCCGCGACCAGCGCCGCGCGGTCGTTCCAGGGCACGATCACCGTCGCCTCGGCGGCGGCGGCCGGAACGCCAGGGCTTGCCGGGATGCCCTGTGTCGCCAGTCCGGAGCCGCCCTCGGCGAGGAGGCCGTCGACATGGCCGTGGTAGGCACCGGCGAACTTGAGCACGCGCTCGCGGCCGGTGATCGCCCGGGCGAGCCGCAGCGCGCTCATCGTGGCTTCGGTTCCCGACGAGGTCATGCGGAGCATCTGCGCCGAGGGGATCCGCCGAGCGACCTCTGCGGCGAGCTCGACCTCACCCTCGGTCGGAGCGCCGAACGACGTGCCTCGGGAAGCCGCTACGGCGACCGCGTCGACGATCGCCGGGTGAGCATGACCGGCGATCAGGGGCCCCCACGAGCTGACCCAGTCGACGTATTGGTTGCCGTCGACGTCCACGATCATCGAACCCTCGCCCCGGGAGATGAAGATCGGGTCGCGGCCGATCGCGCGCATCGCGCGGACCGGCGAGTTGACGCCGCCCGGAAGCAGCTCGAGCGCCCGGTGGTACAGCTCGCTGGAGCGTGCGGTGTGGAGCCCGGCGCTCACGCTCCGGCGTGCTCGCGCTCCCAGGCGCGAAATTCCCCCGTGAAGTAGAGCAGCCGGATCTTCTTGAACTCGGTCGACGAGTAGAGCGTTGCCCGGTCAGCGATACCGGTCTCGGCGGCGATCGTGTCAAGGATCGCATCACACTCTTGCTTCGAGCGTCCGTGGGCCATCGTGAACACGGAATACGGCCAGTCCCGGTACGTCGGACGCTGGTAGCAGTGAGAGATCCCGCGATAGGAAGCCATCTGCGCACCGAGCTCGAGGACTCGCTCGTCGGGGACCTTCCAGACCCCCATGCCGTTGGCGCTGAATCCCGCCCGGCGGTGGAACAGGATCGCCGCGACGCGCCGCAGCAGCTTGCGCTCGCGCATCCCTTCCAGGTGCGTGAGCAGATGGTCCTGCGTCATGCCCAGCGCCTGCGCCGCGGGTGCGTAGGGCTCGGACACAACCGGGAGGTCGCCCTGCAGAGCCCGGATCACGCTGATGTCAAGCTCGTCGTAGGGCTGACGCTCGATCTCGACGGGCTCGGCCGCCTCGACCGACTTCGACAGCGCGTCGGTACCGCCCTCCATCTCGAGGTCCATCCTGATCTTGAACAGCTTCAACGTCGGGAGTTGTCGGATCGACTCCGCGCCGGCGAGCTCGGCCAACACGTCGAGCGTTCCCTGCAGGCCAAGCGGCGACTCCGGCTCGGTGGCAATCGTGAACCAGATGTTGAACTCGTGATTGCGCAGGTAGTTATGCGAGACCCCGGGGTGCTCGTTGATGACGTTCGCGGCGCGCCACGGGTTCTCGGGATCGACCTTGGCGGCGACCAGCATCGAGGAATAGCCAAGCGCGCGCGTGTCGAAGATCGGCGTGACCTGACGGATGATCCGCTCCTGCAGCAGATGCGTGACGCGGGCCAGTACTTCGTCCTCGCTCAGCTCCGCCAGGTCGGCCACGTGCCGATACGGGTGCGGAGCGATCGGAAACGACCCCTGCATCAGGTTCAGCAGACGCTTGTCGAGGTCGTCGAGGGCGATCGCCGCCCCCTGCTTGCGACTGCGCAGCTTGGGGCCGTACGCCGAGCTTGTCCGATCGGCAGGCGTACTCGAGCCTAGTGCAGCCATCGCGCGGCCTCCTTTGCGTAGTAGGTGACAATCATGTCGGCCCCGGCACGGCGAATGCTGGTCAGGGTCTCGAGTACGGCGGTCCGCTCATTCACGTAGCCAGCTGCGGCGGCAGCCTTGAGCATCGAGTACTCACCACTGACGTGGTATGCCGCGAGGGGCATTCTCGTCTCGTCCTTGATCCGGCGGACCAGGTCGAGATACGGGAGCGCGGGCTTGACCATCAGGATGTCAGCACCCTCGTCCACATCGAGGAGCGCCTCGCGTATCGCCTCATCGCCGTTGGCCGGATCCATCTGGTAAGCCCGGCGGTCACCGAACGCTGGGGCGGAATCCACTGCCTCTCGGAACGGGCCGTAGAAGGCCGAGGCGAACTTCGCGGCGTAGGCGAGGATCGGCGTATCCGCTAGGCCTTCGTCATCGAGCGCCGCACGGATCGTCCCCACTCGGCCGTCCATCATGTCGCTGGGGGCGACGATGTCGGCGCCCGCCCGGGCCTGGGAGACCGCGGTGCGGGCGAGCAGCTCGAGCGTCGAATCGTTGTCCACCGACCCATCGGGAGAAACCACTCCACAGTGGCCGTGGCTCGTGTATTCGCACAGGCAGAGATCAGTGATCACGATCAGCTCCGGCAGCGCTTCCTTGATCGCGCGGGTCGCGAGTTGGACCACCCCTTCCTCGTCCCACGCGCCGGAGCCCTCCTCGTCCTTGCCGGCCGGCAGGCCGAACAGCAGTACGGCCGGAATCCCGGCCTCGGCCGCTTCGCCCGCTTCGGCGACGGCATGGGCGATCGACAGCCGGTCGATGCCCGGCATCGCCGGAATCGGCTCCCGCCGGTCGATCCCGTGGGCCACGAACATCGGGAGGATGAAGTCGGTTGGGTGCAGATGCGTTTCGCGGACCAGCCCGCGCAGCGCGCTGGTGGCGCGCAAGCGCCGCAGGCGGGTCTGGGGAAACGGCATGGCTAGTGGTCTCCGCTGCTGTAGGCACGGTCGCAACGACAGGTGCTACCGGTGGATGCTGGGGCAGGTCGCAGCCGCCAGCTGGACGAGACGGGGGCGCCCCGGCGGTCCGCGAGACTGGATGCCGAGCGGACCGTCCCCGGGATGGCAATCCTGCACGATGCAGCGAAGACGCCGCCCAGCGCCACCGGGGGCGGCTCGAATGCGAGCGTATCTGCTGGGGGGGCCACCTGTTCGAGAATACCGGCGGGCGGGCGCCGGTCTGGAATGGGCCAAGCGCAGCGCACTTCCTTTCCGCGCCGGGCGTCCGCGACCAGACTGAACCGGGCCGGTCTCGAACCCAACCCGCCATCTCTCCCCCGACGGCGAACTAAACGACGTTCCAGGGCTCGATCCGCCGGTCGGTCACCAGGTCGGCCTCGACGTACGGATCGGCGAGGGCAAAGGCCTCGATCTCCTCGGGACTCACTCCGCGGAACACGATCGCAGCTCCGTGGGGCGGATCGCCCAAGGCTCCGGCCATGACGATCTTCCCGGCCTCGCGCTGCGCGGCAAGCCGGTCCAGATGCGCCTGCCGGTACGGATCGCGGCGCTCCACCATGTCGGCGACGTAGTCGTAGAAGAGGATGTGATGCGTGGCGCGCTTGCTCACACTGGACACCCTAGCTGCGCCAGCGGGTACGCTCCAACGTATGGCGGATATCCAGAAGCGTGGCAGCTACACCCCCCGGCGGGCTCGTGAGCAACGGGCCTACCGCCTGGTCGTGGCCAGCGGAGTCACCGGCACCATCGGCGTGATCGGACTGGTGCTGGCGGTGGTCGGGGTCACCAGTGCCGGCTGGCCGCTCATCGCGCTTGTGGTGGCCGCGATCTGCATGCTGATGTTCAAGCGCACCGTCGGGCGCTAGGGGTCAAGCCGGCTCAGACGAAGCGTCGCACGGCCAGCCGGGCGAGGATCCAGAACGCCGCAGTCAGCACCACCAGGTGAAGCAGCGGGCCGCCGATTCCGGGCGGCCCTCCGCTGAACGCGCTGCTCACCGCCTGTAGTCCCGCGCGAAACGGAAACACGAACGCGACGGCGTCGAGCACCGACTTCAGCGCGCCGGAGACGGCGTTGGCCGGCACGAGCGCGACGAAGGCGATCGGCAAGGAGAGCAGAAACGCCAGCAATGAGGAGGCGCTGACCTCACGCGCGAGCGCGCCAATCGCCACGCCGAGGGCGGCGAAGGCGGCGGCGGCGGCCGCGAGCGCCAGCACCCACAGCGGAAACCGCGCCCAGTCGAGATGGACGAACAGGGAGACCAGCGCCGACATCAGCAGGGTGACGGCGGCGGCACAGCCTCCGGCGAGCACGATCTTCTCCCACAACAGGCGCCCGGGCGTGACGAGACCGCGGACGAGGCGGGCGTAGGCGTTCTCGGAGCGCTCGACCGCGAGCATTCCGGCGGCCAGCAGGACGGTCACGAACATCAGCGAGATGACCACCGCGATCGCCGCGGCGTAGAGGTCGGTGGGAGTGCTCCGCCCCGCCAGCTCGGTCTGATTGACGCTCAACGGCGTGCCGATCGACCCAAGCACCGGACTGGCGAAGCCGAGTCCCTCGATCGCGAGATCCGCGAAGGCCACGACCTGCCGCAGCGCCGGTCTCAGCGAGGAGCGAGCCGGTAGCGCGGCCAGCGTCCCCTGAAGGACGGTCCGTGAGTTGCGGAGCCCGAGCAATGGGAAGCTCTGACCCAGGAACTCGATGGAGCCCCCGTTGAGGACCTGCTGAAGGTCGCTCGTGGCCACTCGCAGCACCTGCTTGGACACCGCTTGCTCGACGTCGCTCAATCGCGCCTTGATCGCCGAGTCGACGAACTGACGCTCGATCGGGTCCCGTGAGTTCAGGTACAGGTCGACTGTCGGCGACCCCACCCCTGTGGTCACGAGGCTCTGGATCTGCGCCGGGATATCGGCGGGGACGATCAGCGCCGCCAACGCTTCACCGTCACGGACCTTGGCGATCGCCTCGTCGCGAGAACGCACCGGGACTGGGGCGATCGCCTGGAACAGCTGGCTGGCGTATTGGGATACGTTGATCTGCTGACTGCCGAAGGAGATCTTTCCCTTGCCCGTCGGGACCTCACTGAAGAACGCGACCTTCGGCTTTGCCGGCGGGCTCGAGAGGGCGAACCCGATCAACAGGGCAATCGCGATCGGATAGACGATCAGCACCCCGACCAGCAACGGCGAGCGCCTGAGAATCTGGACGTCCTTGACCAACAGCCAGCGCACGAGCAGAGCGGCTCGGGTCAGTGCCCGCGCTCGTGCAGGAAGCGCACGAAAGCACCCTCGAAATCACGCGTGCCACCGCCGACTACCTTTTCGAGCTGCGTCGGTGTACCCGTGAACAGCAGTTCCCCGTCGACCAGGACCAGCACGCGGTCGGCGTAGCGTTCCACCTCCGCGACGTTGTGGGTGGTGAACACGACGGTTGTCCCACGGCCTGTGAGGCCGCCGATGAACTCCCACAGTCGTTCTCGCTGACGCGGGTCCAGCGAGGCCGATGGCTCGTCGAGAAGGAGCACGGGCGGCTCGCGTAGCAGGCCGATGGCGATGTTGACCCGCTGCTGGTTGCCTCCGGAGAGGCGGCCGACCTCCTCGGCCGCGCGCTCCTCGAGGCCCGTCTGGGCCAGCATCCGGCTCACCGCGGCCTCCGGGTCGGTCAGCCTTTCGAGCCGGGCGAACAGCCGCAGGTTCTCAGCCACCGACAGCTTCGAGTAGAGGGCGGGCTGCTGGGGAACCCAGCCGATCTCCTGCGGCCGACGGGTGCTGTCACCTTCGCTGGGCTCGAGGATCCCAGCGAGGATCGACAGCAGCGTGGTCTTGCCCGCACCGTTGGGGCCGATGATGGCCACGAGCTCGCCCGCCTGCAGCTCGAAACTGACCGCGCTCAGCGCCGTGCGCGAGCCGAAGCGGCGGGTCAGCGAGTGCGCCGCGATTGTCGTGCTGCTTTGGCCGGCTGGCGCGGTGGTGGGCACGGCCGGAGAGGCTACAGCGAGGCAGCGCGGCCGGGGGCCCTATCCCGGCGTCCGCACGCGCTCTCGCAGCGTGGCGCCACACGAGCGGCAGAACGAATCCGCTGGCAAAGCTGCCGTGCCGCATTCCGGGCAGGGGTCTCGGGCCGCGGCGAGCAGGTCGCCCCCAGGGCCCCCAGGGCCGCCCGGGCTGCCTACCGTCCAGGGCTCCAGAACCAGGTGACGTCGTAGGTAGATCACCGTTTGGCGGATCACGGCGGCCACAGGCAGCGCGACCAGCGATCCGGCAATCCCGTACAGCTGGTAGCCGATCAGCAGTCCCAGGATGATCAGGATCGGGTTGATCCGCAGCGAGATCCGGAACACCTGCGGCGCCACGATGTGGCCCTCCAGCTGCTGCAGCGCCACGAACAGCAGGATCACCCACACGGCCGAGATGGGGTCGTTGAACAGCGCGACCAGGATCGCCGGCAATGGCCCGATGATCGGCCCGATGTACGGGATGAACTCCATCAGCCCGTAGAAGACTCCGAAGAACAGCGCGTAGTGCTGGCCGTCCGGAAAGATCCCGAGCAGCCCGAAGGCGTAGAGCGCCAGCGAGGCACTCGCGCCCATGATGAAGCTGAACAACAGTTGACCCCGGACGTAGCCGAACACCGCCTGCTGGACCAGCAGCTGAAAGTCGTCTTCCGGAGTACCGTCCCCGGGCGGCATGACATGCCGGACGAGATTGCCGATTACTCGGCCGTAGACGAGCAGGTAGATCGACAGCACCAACACGAGCACAAGGTCGAACGAGATAGTCACGATCTGCGTCAGCAGATCCCGGGAGAACGAGACAATCGCGCTGGAGCGCTTCAGGACCGTCTTCTGCAGGGTCTGCAGCGCCGTCTGGCCCTGCTGCTGGATGTGCACCCGGATCCCATGCCCGCTCAGCCAGTTCTGGACGTTCGCCAGATCGCGGTTGGCCTGGTCGACGAGTTGAGGCACGTCCTTCTGGAGATGGCTGACCTGGCTGCTGATGGTGTTGGTCAGCAGCACGCCCACCCCGCCCAGCAGCGCGAAACCGGACAGGTAAACAGCGAGGATCGACAGCCCGCGCGGCAGACCACGTCTTTCGATCATCTTGACCAACGGGTTTAGGATCAGCGCCACGGTGCTCGCGGCGACCAGGATCAGCAGAACCGTCCCCGCCGCGCGCGCTAGGGCCCACAGGCCGAGCAGGGCGATCGGCAGGAGGACGAGTTGGATCCAGCGAGGGACGACCACCGGGGCGACCGGGACCGCCGGAATCGTCAGCTCAGCATCGCCTTTGCCCGCGGGGGCGTCGCGCTCCGCGCTGACCTGCTTGGCCGCCATCTCCCGCGCGGCGGCGTCCGCCGGCTCCGCAGAAGTCTCGCCGTCGCGCCGCGGCGGAGCCGGATCCGTGGTCGGATCCGGGGCTGGTCGCCTCCACCGATGAAGCCGCTCGAACATGCCACTGGAAGTATGCGGGTCGGGCAGACGTGAGTGCCGAGAAGGTGAGCATCCTGTTCGTCGGCGACATCGTCGGCGGGATCGGCCGACGGACGCTGCTCAGCCTCCTCCCGGCGCTGCGCGAACGACTCTCGCCGACCTTTGTCGTGGTCAACGGCGAGAACGCGGCGGGCGGACTTGGGATCACGCCGAAGATCGCCGACGGCCTGTTCACCGCCGGAGTGGACGTGATCACGCTCGGCAATCACACCTACCGTCACCGCGAGGTCTACCCATACCTCGATCAGCACGAGCGGATCCTGCGGCCGGTGAACTTCCTGCGCGGCCAGCCCGGGCACGGGACCTGTGTGGTGAGCCGTGAATCAACGCGGCTAGGCGTGATCTCGGTGTCCGGAAATCTGTACATGAACGCGGGGCGGCCGGCCTTCACCGAGGTGGATGCTGCGCTGCACTCCCTGAAGGGCCAGGTCGATCACGTCCTGGTGGACATGCATGCCGAGGCCACCAGCGAAAAGGTGGGAATGGGATGGCACCTCGACGGTCGCGTGACGGCGGTGGTCGGCACCCACACCCACGTCCCAACCGCCGATGCACGGGTGCTCCCCGGGGGAACCGCGTACATCACCGATGTCGGCATGACCGGGCCGCGCGGAGGCGTGATCGGGGTCAAGCGCGAGCAGGCCCTCGAGTCGATGATCACGCGGATGCCGGTGAAGTTCGAGACCTCGGAGGAGGATCCGTGGCTGAACGGCGTCCTGGTCCGGACCGGCGGGAAGCTGCACGCCGAGGCCATCGAGCAGGTGCTCGAGCCGGCCGGAGTCAGCTAGCCGCTTCTACCTGCGGACGTTCGACGATCCACTCCGGGAGGTTCGCCACACCCGGACTCCGGGGGTGGGAGAGGACCAGAGCGAGCATCACCAACGGGAAGAACCACGGGATGTAGAGATAGAACCAGTGGGAGATCCCCAGCTGCAGCGCGATCAGGACGGCGGCCCCCAACGCGGCCACCTCGCCCAGCCCACGGCGGCGGGGCACGAAGGCCACCGCCAACGCCAGCGCAGCCGCAGCGCCCTGCACCAGATGCTGCGCAAGACCAAGGCCGCCCCATAAGCCCCAAACCGAGAACGGCGACCCACGCCCGGACTGGTATGCGATCGTGTCTCGCCAGAACGAGCCCAGGTCATGGTGGCCCAGAACTGGGAGCATCACCAGGCCGGCGGCAAATGCGTAGGCGACGGCGCAGGCCGCGATCGAGCGCTTGCGGGGCCAACTCCCGGTCCCACGCAGGAGCAGGGGGGCCATCGCCAGCGGCGCGAACTTAGTCAGCCCGGCCCATGCCGCGGCCACCCCGCGGCCCGGGGCCGAGCCCGCGACCAGGAGAGCCACGACGATCAGCAGCGCCACCAGCGTGTCGTTGCTGTCGGAGGCGAGGGCGTACAACGTGAACGGGTACGCCGCCCACGCATACGCCATCACGACGCCGGTGGTCGGACCTCGCGCGCGCCGGCCGAGCAGGAACACCCCGAGCAGCGTCAGCAGATCGAACAGCACCGCTGCTGCGTGGGCCGCGGGCAGGTCGTCCCAGCGGCCGCTCCAGCCCAACAGCTGGCGGAAGGGGACGTAGGCGAGGTAGTTGACCGGGCCGTACGTGTCGCCGTTGGCGTTGTCGTGCGGCCAGCCTCCGTAAAGCGGCTTGTCATGCACGATCTTGTCCGCTCCGATCACGCCGGCGTAGCCGACGTCGATCACGTTGGAGTCGGTCACGTTGAGCCCGATCCGGAACCCCACGAGGAACACCACAGCGACGGCCAGCCACGTCACCGGGACGATCATCCGCAACGGCTCGCGCGGGCGCCCGCGCCCGAATCCCAGCGCCAGCATGCGGATCAGGAGGTAGAGCAGGAACGGGTACGCGAGCGGAACCGAGATCCCGATCTGGCCCCGGTTGAAGAAGACCAGAGAGATCGAGAACGCCAGGAGGACAGCGAGATCCAGGTGCAGCAGGGTTGGTCTACGTCGCCAGGGAAGAAACGGCGCGGCAAACAGCAGGCACATCGGAATCCAGACGTACCAGGCGTTGACCCGCCGTCCAAAGGCCCCGGAATATCCACGAGCCATGGTCCACGCCACTTGGAAGCCGGTCCACGCTTCCGTGACCTTCCCGGTGGCGTCATCGACGTAGACCTGAGCAAGCTCCTTGGGGCTGGCGCCGACGGAGAACCAGCTCACCTGCCAGCGCCCGGAACCCTTCGTGTATTCGTAGGGCATTGCGCGGGGATGGCGGCGGAGCTCGTCGACGATGTTCGGAGCCAGCGCGGCGATCCGCTCGGCTCGCACCGCGGTCAGCCGGTAGCCGGCCGGCGGCGTGTGCTGGGACGCGACGAGACTCGGCGTGTTCGAATCGGTGGCTGCGGACGAGGCGCTCGGACCGGCAGCGTTCGCCGCGGGAGCCCAGACGATCGCGAGGAGGAGCGCGAGGAGCGCGCCTACGCGCGGAAGCTCCAAAGCTTCTGTCCGAGAAAGGACAGCGGCGTTCCCGCCACGATGGCGATCGCCTGCGCAAGGACCTTGCTCACGCCGGCCCCGTCGACAAGCGCGATCAGCACGACGTAGGTGAAGGCGAAGGCCACAAGCGAGACGGCGAAGAAGCGGGCGCCTTGAAATATTGGATGCTCGTGCTTGGCGGCGAACGTCCAGTGTCGGTTCAACCAGAAGTTGTTGACGACCGAGATCACGAACGCGATCATCGCCGAGATCCGGTAATCGATGCTCAGCAGCTGCACGCAACCCGTGAACACGCTGAGGTTGACCACGTACCCGCTCGCGCCGACGGTGGCGAAGCGGATCAGCTGAAGCCAGTTCTGCGTCTGGCGCACGCCATGGCGCACCCGCACGCGAAACGGGAGTTCGATGGTGCTCGTCAGATCCTCCGGCATTTCGTGAATGTATCGAGGCGATGTTGGAGGACCCTAAGCTCGCCGGGAGACTAACGGGCTCCTAATCGCCCCGCGGGTCGGGCACCGCACCGAAATGCTCGCGAATCATCGGCGCCACGTCGCGCAACGACCATTGGTCGCGGGTCTTACGCGATCCAGGCCCGGTGCCGCACCACAGCAGGGCCCCGAGCGAGTCCGAGCGGTGCAGCGAACCGTGGCTGCCACCTCCGACGTGGTCGGATCCACCCCAGTCGACGAATTCGTAGCCCGGCGCCGCCGACAGCAGCACGTCGCCCGCCGTGGGGCAACTCAGTGCCGACCAGATGCGCTCGAGTGCGTCCGGGTAGTCAAGGCTGAGGAAACGGCCATCTTCGACCTTGGCCGAGAGCGCCGCCAGGTCCCCCTCCAGACTCCAGCGCCGCCCGCGATCGTCCTCAACGTCGCCGTCGGGCGAGAACCGCAGCTCGCCCCGGTCACTGCGCACTGCGGCCTCGTCGGCACGACCGTCGCCCCGCCACATGATCAGATCGACTCCCTCGAGTTCGCCCACGACCTCGACCGCCCGGGCGATCGTGTCCTCCCGCTGGTCCTCGTCGAGCGCGTAGATCATCGCCGAGCGCTGCGCGGGGCTGAGCGCGATCTCCCCCGTCGCCGCGCGGGTGCCGCCCGGGGTGGCGACGTCGAAGTCGACGAACGCGCGGTCGAGGCGGATGCGCTCCTCCACCGGCGCCTGAGAATGATCTGAGCAGACGATTACCGCGTGGGTGTCGAGAAACGCATCCGGACCTCCGGCGGCGTGCATCAATCGCTCGATCTGCCGATCGGCCGCCGCGATCGAGGTGACCTGGGCGTGGGGGCCGTTCTTGTGCGAGAACGCATCGTTGTCGGGCAGCGAGAACAGCATGAAGTCGAACAGGTCGTGCTCGACCAGGTAGGCGCCCACGCAGCCGGTGTGCTGGTCGCGGATGCCGGGCATACCCAGCTGCCCCCGGCATCCGGTCTTGCGGCTCGCGTACAGGTCGGCGTAGAAGAGCTCCTGGGGCCCGTCGATGGTTCGCCGGAACAGGGTGGAGGTGACGATTCGGGCGAGCGCGCTCTCTTGGGCCACCTCGTGCTGGTGCCGGCCGCGATAGATCAGGTAGGTGGTCCCGGCCGTCCGCACTGCGATGTCGTCGAGCGACTCGAAGACCGTTTCCACGTCGTGGGAGAGATGCTCGGCGTTCATCCGGTACACCGTGTCGGTGAGCGACCGCAGCACACCGAACTGCCGGCTGGCGGAGAAGCTCGAGCCATACTCGACGTAGCGCTGCTCCTCCCGGTGGTACCAGTTCATGCTGGGGATGTGATGCGCGTCCGGCCCGACCCCGGTCGCGATGCTGGCGGCGCAGACCGGGGTCACAGACGGAAATGCGGCGGCACAGTCGTCCACGTAGGCTCCCTGCTCGCGGATGCGGGCCAGCGCGGGGGCCCGTCCGGCGGCGATCGCCCGCTCGAGCATCTCCGGCTTGAGGGCGTCGATCACCACCAGGACGAGCTTCTTGGTCGGCTGGGCGCTCACCTGAGAATCCGCAGACCCGCGTACTTCTGGCCGTCGCGCCGGCGACCGGCAAACAGCAGCCAGAGCAGCAGGCCGAGGCCGATCACTCCGACCGGGGGTGCGACCACGGACAGCATCGCCAGGATGATCCCGAGGGCCTCCGCATAGAGCGGCACCGCAGCCGCCGCGCTGTCGTCAAGGCGCGTCCGCACCCGGGCGAACAGCGGCCGCGTGGCCAGGATGCCGACGACGGCGCAAACCACGCCGCCGATGAATCCTGGCCAGACGGCGTAGTGACCACGGGATAGCGATCCGGCGAAGAACAGCGCGCCGAGGACGACGGCGGCGGCTCCCAGTATCCGCGCGCCCGGGCCGGTCTCGATGCGGCTTGCGGCGAGACGCCGTTCCGCCAGCGCCAGCACCACTGCCAGCACCCCCAGGGCGAGCAGGAAAGGCGCGCTCTGCAGGAAAGAATAGTCCGTGTGGCTGAAGTGGATCTCGACGTTACCGGCCGCGAGGCCGCCGGCTACGAGGGCGGGCAGGAACGGGCGGATTCCCACCGCGGCCGCGACGCCGATCCCCTGGAAGATGTCGAAGACGAGGTGCATGGTGCTGTACCGTGAGGGAGCGTGACGATAGTGCAGAGACGCCGATGAGCCGCGGCTCCGGTGTTGAGGGCCGTGGGCCGCGGAGCCGGCGGCCGAGATCAACGGCTCGCGACATCGAACGATACGCTGCCCTGTTCGCCGAGCGAACCAAGGTCATGAAGTCATCGGCGATGCGCGACCTGATGGCGCTGACCGAGCGCGAGGACGTGATCTCGCTGGCCGGGGGGATGCCTGACACCTCCACGTTCCCACCCGACTCCTACGCGTCGCTGATGCGGACCGTGGCCGCAGAGTCCTGTGCGCGCGCGCTCCAGTACGGGCCGACCGAAGGCCTCACCCTGGTCAAGCGCTGCATCGCCCAGGTGATGTTGGCCGAAGGAATGGAGATCGAGACCGACGAGGTGCTGGTTACGACCGGCGGCCAGCAGGTCATCGATCTGGTCTGCAAGACCCTGGTGGACCCGGGCGACGTCGTGGTCACCGAGGCGCCAACGTACCCCGGCGCGGTGCCGACTTTTTGCGCCTACCAGGCCGACGTTGTGCAGGTGACGATGGATCGCGACGGAATGCGCATCGACGAGCTCGAGTCGACGTTGGCCGAGCTCGACCGCAGCGGGCGGCGGCCGAAGTTCATCTACACCGTCCCCAATTTCCACAACCCGGCCGGCGTGACGATGTCGCTGGAGCGCCGGCGCGAGCTGGTCCGCATCGCCGGTGAGCGTGAGCTGCTGGTGCTCGAGGACAACCCGTACGGCCTGCTGCGCTACGAAGGCGACCCGCTGCCGACGCTGTACTCGCTCGACGACGAGTTCGTGATCTACGCGAGCACGTTCTCGAAGATCCTCTCCCCCGGTGTCCGTCTTGGCTGGACCGTTGCCCCGGCTCCGGTGCTGGCCAAGATGAACATCGGCAAGCAGGCTTCCGATCTCTGCTCGTCCTCGATCTCGCAATACTTCGTCAGCGCGTACTTCGACTCCGGCCCGTGGGAGGACTACGTCCGGTCGCTGATCGAGATCTATCGTCGGCGGCGGGACGTGATGCTGGATGCATTGGCCGAGCACTTCCCGCGGGAGGCACGGTGGACCCATCCCCAGGGGGGCCTGTTCATCTGGGCCACGCTGCCCGAGTACATCGACACCACGGACCTGCTGGCGCGCGCGCTGCAGGAGCACGTCGCCTTCGTCCCGGGCCGAGCCGCCTACGTCGACGGCCGAGGAGGCTCGGCGATGCGCCTCAACTTCTCTGGTGTCGACGAGGACGAGATCCGCGAGGGAATCCGGCGAATCGGAGAGGTGGTGCGCGAGCAGGTCGGCCTCTACAGCACGCTCACCGGCGCGGGCCCGACCAACGCGGCCCGGCGAGCAGAAGCGCCGGAGAGCCCCGGATCCGGGACCCGGCCCTCCCTGCCCGCGCCGGATCCCGAGTTGGCCAAGGTGCTGCAGCTTCCGCGCAAACGCACCGGATGAGCCTGGTTGCGGTGCTCAAGGGCGGCCGGTCGCTCGAGCGCCAGGTATCGCTGAAGTCGGGAGCCAGGGTGCAGGATGCCCTCGAGCGCCTCGGCCACGAGGTGATTCCAATTGACGTCGATGGAGACCTGGTGCAGCGGCTGACTGCGTCCGCTCCGGAGATCGCCTTTGTCGCCCTGCACGGCCGCGACGGCGAGGACGGCACGGTTCAGGAGCTGCTCGAGGCGATGGGGATCGCTTACACGGGCTCTGGGGTGTCCGCGTGTATCCGCGCCGCCGACAAAGTGCTGGCCAAGCACGCGATGCGCGACGGCGGGATCCTCACGCCCGATTTCTTCGCCTTCAACGAGACTGCGTTCAAGGCCCTCGGCGCCGCTCAGGCGCTGCCGGCGATCGAGGAACGGCTCCAATTTCCGATCGTGGTCAAGCCCGCCAGTCAGGGATCAGCGCTGGGGATCAAGTTCGCCCGGACACCGGCCGACGTCCCGGCCGCGCTCGTGGCGGCGTTCTCGTATGACCGCAAGGTGCTGCTCGAGCGCTACGTCGCAGGACGCGAACTGGCGGTCTCGGTGATCGAAGAGGACGGCGTGCCTCGGGCGCTTCCGATCGTCGAGGCCGTCCCCCAGGAGGAGAACTTCTACGACTTCGAAAGCCGATACGAGATCGGGCGTACACGCTTCGTCTGCCCGGCCGAGCTCGACGCCGCGCTGGCCGCGCGAGCCGGCGAAGTGGCGTTGTCGGTGTACGCGTTGCTCGGCTGCTCAGGCTTTGCCCGGGTCGATCTGATGCTCGAACACGAGACCGATCAGCTGTACGTGCTCGAGGCGAATCCGATCCCCGGTCTGACCGAGACGAGCCTGCTGCCGCAGGCTGCAGACGCAGCCGGGATAGGCTTTGACGATCTGATCGGCCGGATCCTCGGCGCCGGACGGGAACGGTGAACCCAGAGACACAGCGAGAGCTCCTGCGGCAATTCTTCGAGTTGCGCGCTGCGCACACGACCACGATGGCGCCCGCGGTGTTTCGCCAGCGAGCGGCCGTGTACACCGATCCACAGCGGCTGGCGGCCGAGACGGCAGGGCTGTTCCGGGACCAGCCACTGGTCGTGGGACTGAGCGCAGACCTGCCGGCGACCGGGGACTGCCTGGCCCGGGAGATCGCCGGGGTCCCGCTGCTGTTGATCCGCGGCGAAGATGCCGAGGTCAGGGCCTTCTTGAACATCTGCCGGCATCGCGGAGGGCGCGTGTTCACCGGCCGCGGGCGCCCCGGACGGGCGCTGAAGTGTCCCTATCACTCGTGGGCTTACGACCTCAATGGTGAGTTGCTGGGCCAGCCGCTCGCCCGCGACGCATTCGCGGAGCTCGATCGCTGTGAGTTCGGGCTTTTCCCGCTGCCCGTGGCCGAGCGCTTCGGCTTGATCTTCGCGGCCATCGGAGCGGGCCCGGCGCGGACGATCGACGTCGAGGCGGCGCTGGCCGGGCTCGGCTCGGAGCTCGCCGACTACGACTTCGGATCGTGGCACTTCCTGTCCGAGCGAACCGGGTGCTTCGACGCCAACTGGAAGCTGATCCACGACACGTTTCTCGAGAGCTACCACGTCTTCTCGCTGCACCGCAACACGCTCGCGCCGGACATGCTCTCGACGCCGTTCGTGGGCGAGAACTTCGGCCCGCACACCCGCGGCGTGGTGATGCGCAAGGAGGTGACGAAGCTGCTGGAGCTTCCCGAGAGCGAGTGGGATCTGCGCGCCAACGCATCGATCGTCTACATCCTGTTCCCGAGCGTCGCGATCAATTTGCCGATGAGCGGCCACGCCGAGCTGTGGGACATGTATCCCGAGCCCGAGGATCCGCACCGGACCCGGGTCACTGTGCGTTTTTACGCACCACGCGCGCCGGCCACCGACGAGGAGCGCGCGTTCTGGGATGCAAATGTTCGCTTCACCACGAAGGTGGTGTTCGAGGAGGACTTCGGCCAGCAGCAGGACATCCACCGCTCGCTGCGCTCAGGGCTGATGCCCGAGGTGGTGTACGGGCGCAACGAGCCCGCGCTGATCCACCATCACCAGCAGGTGGAGCTGGCGCTGGCGGCGGCGGCGCGGGTCGACGGGAGCGCCGTCAGCGACGGCCGAAGCGATACGTCCACACGCCTCGCCCGAACGTAGCCGCGACCATCAGGTCCGGGTCGCTCGGGGAGAAGACCAGCGAGAACACGGGCACGGACGGGAGCCCGCGTCCGAGCAGGCCGTAACGAAGGCGGCTGAGCTTCGTAGTCGAAACGTTGCCGGTCGAGGCGAACACGCCGACCGTATCTGCGATCACCAGCTGGCGGCGGTGGAAGGACACCCAGGCGGCGCCGATGGCCGGGAGGTTGCCGGAGATGTCGGTGAAGCTCTGACCCGCGTCCTGGGATTCGTAGACCGAACCCGCCTGTAAGGCGACGCCGTCGTTCCCGACGGCTCCCGGCGACGCGTATGGGCGTAGCGTCGAGCTGCCCAGCGTGACGAACACGTGGTGCGAGTTGCGCGGGTCGATCGCCACCGAGGTGATGATCCGGTGCGCCAGCCCTCTGGCCGCCGCGATGTGCCAGCCGCTGGGTGAGCCGGCCGCCGCTGGAGCCGAGCCGCCGATGTTCGTCGCGATCCCGGAGCCGAACAACGCGTGGTCCTTGACGGGATCGCAGCCGCCGCAGTAGCCGACGTACTCCGCTGCGCCTTGCACGGCGACAGCGGAGACCTGGTTCTCTGCGTCGGCGGGCGTGTCGGCGGCGGCGCTCGGGTCGCCCGGATGCTTGCGCGTGCCGAGGTCGAACACCTGCTGCCAGTCGCTGGAGGGATCGATCGTGAGGCCGTTGCTCGACGTCGCCGTGCGGGGACCGGCGGTGGTGTCGAACACCTCTCGCCCACCGGTCACCAGGTGGTTCGCGCTCAGCGGATCCATCGCTAGCGGGGTGTAGAAGGAGGGATTGGTGACGGCGCCGGGCGAGGCATTGCGCCAATCGTGGCCGCCGTCCGTGGTCACGAATACCACCCCGTCCGGGAGCGTGTCGTAGGCGATCCTGCTGTTGGCCGGATCGACAGCGGTGAACACCCCATCACCACCGAGCGTCTCGAACTGCCGCTTGTCCGGGGTGATCTTGACGTTGCCGTTGTCCTGGAGGCCGGCATAGAGCGTGCCGTCCCGGGCAGCCGAGACTCCGTAGGGCTCGAGCGTCTGCAGTCCGGTCTGCGAGCCGCGGCCAAAGCGCCCGACCGAGAGCTCTTCCCCGGTCCTGACGTGCTGTCGGTACACGCCGCCGTCGTTGCCGATCAGCAGCGTCGTCCCGCCGTGCCCGTCAGGAACGAACAGCCCGGCGTGCTGGTCCGGATGCACAGCCGAAGCGATGCTCTGAGGGAGGTTCTGGCACACCAGCTGCTGGAGCAGCACGAGGATGCAGTCGGGCGACTGGTTGCCGTTGTACTGAGTCAGCGCGTGGAACAGTTCGAAGCCGCTGGCTGGCGCGGTGGTCGAGCTCGTCTGCCACAGCTCCTCGAGACCGGTGAGCACCCGCGTCGGCGCCCCGCCGGAGGACCGGGTCGGATCCGGCTCGATCCACTCGTTGTACCAAGCCTGGATCCCGGGGCCGTAGGAGCCGAGCAGCTCGAACCCAGGGTCTGTGGTCTGGCGCGATCCGTTAAGCGGAAGCGCGAAGCCGTGATAGTCGGACATCTCCTTCCAGCTCTGCCCGAAGTCGGCCGAGACGTAGACGCCGTTGAGCACGGTAGCGGTCCGCGTGGGATCGATTCCCAGACCGAGCGGGTCGGGCAGGCGGGGTATGTCGAGGCCGTCGATCTTCTGGGTGTTGAACAGCTTGACGTCCTGAACCTCGGCGTAGACATAGCCGTGGTTCTGGCTCGGACCGGTCGCGGCCCCAAGTGCGACGCGCCCGATCCGATCCGAGGCGGCGAACCCGGGAGCGGCCAGCCGCGCGAACGACCCTGGCATCCCCGTCGCCGAGCGGTAAAGCCCGTTGGACGGCGACTGCGGGCGCCCGTCGGCGTTGGGCGCTGACCCGGCCCGCCAGCCCACGGCGGCGAGCACGGCACCGCCGCGATGGCCGAAGTGGTCCGCCGACTGCACGACTACGTCAGTGACGATGTTGGCGAGGAAGCAGTCGGTGCGCAGTGAGTTGCCGGCGCACCGGCCCGTCGGCAGCTGCACATTCTGAAAGCTGTGCCCACCGTCAGCCGAGCGATACAGGCCGAATCCCGTGGCCACGTAGACCACGTCCGGCCGGGCGGGGTCGGGGGCGACCTTGAAGGACAGCGCGCCGCTCGGAATTCCCCGGGCACGATGCCAGCTTCGGCCATCGTCGCCGCTGTAGAACGTCCCCAGACCTCCGTAGGTGTAGCCACCGAACGCGTTGTCCCCGGTGGCGACGATGATCGTGCCCCCGCGCGCACTCGAGTAGCCGACGGCGCCGGTGATCTGGGTGGGGAGCCCAGCAGCGATTGAGCGCCAGCTGGCTCCGAGATCATCGGACTCCCAGACCCCGCCCTGCGAGGCGGCCGCGAAAACGCGCCGGTGCGCCGCGTCGTAGGCGAACGAGCTCACCCGCCCAGACAGGTCACCGTAGCCGCTGCTGGCGCTGATTGGATACTGCCTGGAGTCGGCCACGAGCGGCCCGCTCGCGGCCGGCTGCCAGTACGCACGACCACCCGGCACGGTCGGGCCCCGCTTGGCCATTCGCCGGCGCGCGGCGATCGCTGCGGCGTACCGCTCGGGGGATGCTCCGAGGCGGGCCGTCAGCGCGGCGCCGAAGTTCGCGGCGTCGACCGCGTCGGCGGGCTGGACGCAGGCCGGGTTGACTTCTGGGGTGAGGGGGCTGGCCGCGTGGCCAGCGGCGAAACGGGGTGAGGACGGGTGTCCGGCGCCGTCGGAGCTACCGAGGCGTGGACACGCGGCTGACGCTGACTCCGCGCGTGCCGGGACCGAGGCCGAGCCGGGCACGAGCAGGAGGAAGCAGCCGAGAGCAACCGCGGCCACCAGCCCGAGCAGTCCAAGTAGACGATTCCGCATCGACGCCTTCCGCACGGCCGATTTTACGGGATCCGGTGGGCTGCGGCGACGCCGCGCGCGCCATCGCCTTCCTACTCCCCGGCGAAGTCCTCCGGGGTCACGCGGTCGAGGAAGTCCTTGAACTTCTCGACCACCTCCTCAGTGTCCTCCACCTCGTGCTCGAACTCGATCGCGGACTCGGCGATCACATCGTCGGCGGCGAAGATCGGGGCGCCGGAGCGGACGGCGAGGGCCAGCGCGTCGCTGGGGCGGGAATCGATTTCGAGGTCGCGGCCGGCGACCCGGAGGCTTATCGAGGCGTAGAACGTGTTCTCACGAAGCTCGGTGACGGCCACGCGGGTGCACTCCACTTCGAGCTCTCCCAACATGTCGGAGAGCAGATCGTGCGTCATCGGGCGCGGCGTGGAGGCACCCTGCAGCTTCATCAGGATCGCCGCGGCTTCGGGGTGGCCGATCCAGATCGGCAGGAACTTGTTGCTCTCTACGGTCTTCAGCAGCACGATCGGCTGTTTGCCGACCATGTCGAAGCTAACACCGTAAATCACCATCTCCTGCACGTCGCGCTCCTAATCGGCGGGTCCGGCAAGTATAGGCTTCCCACCTGCGGCCCTCGCGAAGCTCGCGGCGTATCGGCGGGACCCAACCGCGGGGTTGGTGGCGGGCGGCGCGACCGCGCAAACGCGACCAATGAGACGATTAGACGGGTCCCAGCCAGGCTCACGCGTCGCCGCTCGCGCCGTCCCTGTACAGAGGTCGGAGCACCACCTGAAAGCGGCTCGTGCGCGGCGTCGAGAACGTCGTGGGGACGAAGAGCGGCGGCGGTAGAAGTTGCTCGCGTCGTTTCAGGCGGGCCGGCGACGCGCCCGACGCCCTGACGCACCTCGCGGGCCGGGACGGGAGTTGTAAGCTAACCGTTCAAAGGCCTGTGACCGGTGAGAGACAAACCCAACCTGTGGTCCCCTTCCAGCCCGGCGATCGCGCGCCCGCGCCGGGTCAACTCGCAGTGGTGCAAGCCTTCATCAACTCCCACTACAGCCTCGGGGATGACCATGGCGCCGAGCTGTGGGCCTCGCCGGCGTCGCTTCACCGGTGGCTGCGCAAGCACGGATTGATCTCCCCCGGCACCCACATTGGGATGCTTGAGCTGGGTCGCGCGCTCGAGGCCCGGGAGGCGCTGCGGGGGCTTTCCGCTCGCGATCTGCCGCCGAGCGCACGCCGGCTGGCGCTGCGCGAATTGAACTCGGCGGGCGCCGGTGCGACAGTCGAGTTGCGCTTTGACGACGCCGTTCCCCGCTTCGTGCTCGGCGGCGCTGGCACGTTCGCGGATGCGCTCGGGCTGATCCTGGGCATCACGGCGGGGTCGATGATCGACGGCCGTTGGGGCCGGCTGAAAATCTGCCCCGGCAGCCGGTGCGGATGGGCTTTCTATGACGCGTCGCGCAATCGGTCCGGCCGATGGTGCTCGATGTCCGTCTGTGGTGCGCGGGCAAAGGCGCGAGCGCATTACCGCCGCCGACAGTCCGCGCCGTGATCCCCCTGCCGATCCTGGGAGGGCGATGAGAGTCGTGCTGCTGCTGGTGCTGCGGCGGGCCCGCAATCGGCCTGCTCGGTGGCTGTTGACGGCCTTCGGAATTGCTGGCGCGACCGCGTATGGCGGCGCCATCCTCGCCGAGGCGACGGTGGCCGGCGATGGCGCCGCCCGGGCCGTTCTGCGCGCGCTGCCTGCATCGGAGCGGGTCGTGCGCATCGCCACCTCGAACGTGGTGACGCCGGCACTCGAGCGCGCGGCTCGGAGCGGCCTGCTTCGGCTCGGCCTGCCCAGCCAAACCGAGGTGGTGCTGCTCAATCCAGTGCGGCTCGGCGCCACGGTCGTCAGGCCGGCAGCGATCGAGCCGCTATCGCGTTGGGCCAGACCCGACCTGCCGGCACGTTGCCTGCTCCACACCTGCCCGGTCCTCGCGCTCGGCGTCACCCATCCCCGGAAGCTGAGCATCCCTGGCTTCCGGATGCCCGTGGTCGGCCGAGCGCAGCTGAACTCCTCCGCTCCGCTCGGGTTTGCCCCGGGCACGCAATCTCGGGCTGGACAGGCGCCGGTGCTGCTCACCGGCGACCCAGCGGGACTCGAGCGGGCTTCCCCTCTGAACGGGATTTTTCGCACCCACAGCTGGTTCTCCCTGCTCTCAGGCGACGAACTGCACGCTTGGCAGCTCGCAGCGCTCCAGTCCCGGCTGCTGCGGGCTCAGTCGGATCTGGCGCTCACCGGGGGGCTGTCGCTGAGCGCTCCCTTTTCCGCGGTGGCCACCGCGCGCCGCCAGGCGCAGGGGGCGCCCGGACTGCTGCTACTGGCTGGCGGCGGTGCGATCGCCGTGCTGGCGTTGTTTCTGACCCTCACCGCCGGGGCGATCAGGCAGGATCAGCGGGCAGAGCTCGAGCGTCTGCGGGCGGCCGGCGCCCTGACGAGCACGCTGGTCAGCTTTGTCGTGTCCGAGGCGGCGTTCGTGTGCGCGATCGGCGTGCTCACCGGGGGGGCCGCCGCGATCGGCATCGCGGGCCTGTTGGCCGATGGGGCCGGTCTGCCGGTGGGCGCCGTGCTCGCTCACAGCCTGATCGGCTCGGCCGGCCTGGCCGCACTGGCGTCGGGCTGGCTCGGGGCCACGGCGCTCGTCACGCTGCTGCTGACCCAGCGCGGCTCCGGTCTGGCGGACGCTGCGGCGCTGGCTGCCGTTGCCGCCCTCGCCCTGGCGCTCAGCAACGGCGGGGGAAGCGACTCTCTCGGCATCCTGCTCGCACCGCTCGCCTGCCTCGCGGCCGGAGTCCTCGTGGCCCGCGCCGGCGCGAGCCTGCTGCAACTCGGTGAGCGCGCGGCCAGAGCCGGTCCCGTGCTCCCGCGGCTCGCTTTCGTAGGACTCGCCCGTTCACCTCTGGCGCCGTCGCTGGCGATCGCATTCCTGGCCGTCAGCACGGCGGTTGGCGGCTTTGCCCTGGAGTACCGCGCCACGCTTCTGCGCAGTGCGGCCGACCAAGCGGCCGATCGCGTGCCGCTCGATGCGCTCGTCTCCGCGGGCCCTGATTTCACCACCCCGCTCCGACTCGCGCCGCTCGCACGCTGGAGGTCGCTTTCAAGCGGCGCCGCGTTCCCGATCCGCCGGACGGAGGCGACGTACGCCGCGGGAGCGGGAAGCGCAACCGTGCCCGCCCTTGGAGTCCCCGCCGCCGCGCTGCCAGGACTACATGGCTGGCGCGCCGGCGACGCGCCGGCATCGCTGACGCAGATCTCCCGCGCCATGACGCCGCCAGGCCCCACCCGCGTGCCCGGACCAGCGCTCCCTGCCGCCACCCGCGAGCTTGTCGCTCGCATCCGCGCTCCGGGACTCGGGCTGGACCTCATCGCCGACCTGCGCGGGCCGGACGGAACCGTCAATCAGCGCCAGCTCGTCGCGACGGGGGTGCATGGATGGGCCAGGGCAGCGGTGCCGCGTGGTCGCTGGGAGTTGCAGGCATTGGAGCTACACGAGCCCACCGGGCTCGAGATCACCGCCGGCCATCAAAACGGTGAGAACCTCGCCGCGGCGACCCAGTCGAGCACCACCGTCGCGATCAGTGCCGTGCAGGCGCGCGACCGCGCCGGTCACCGCCTATTGAAGATCGACCTTCGCCGGTGGCGGGCACTCGGGGCGGCCACCGGCCTCGAGTCTCGTGCGGGGGGGGCGCAACTGCTGTTCGTCACGACCGGTGCCGCGGGCCTGCTGCGGCCTGCGCAACCGACCGATCTCCGGCCGCTTCCGGTGCTGGTGGATCCCGCAACCGCTGCTGCCGCAGACGCAGGTGGACGCCTCGCGCTGACCATCGACGGTGCGCCCGTCGCGGCCCGGGCGGTGGCGGTGCTGAGGCGCTTTCCGACCGTGCCGCCCGGGGCTGGTGGTTTCGTCGTCGCCGATCAGGCCGAGCTTGCCGGCGCGCTCGACGCCTGGCTCCCGGGCCAGGGAAGCCCCGACGAGCTGTGGCTGTCCTCGAAACGGCCCTTGGCGCTGAAGGCCGCCCTGCTGAGCAGGCCCTTCTCGCAGCTGACCTCGAGCGAGCGTATCGATGTCGAACGCAGTCTGAGGAACGCCGGCGTGGCCCGTGCGGTGCTGGGGGCCCTGCTGGCAGCCGCAGGGCTGGCGGCACTCCTGGCGCTGATCGGGCTGGCGGTTTCGCTGCTCGGTTCCGCGGAGGAGCGACGCGTGGTTGACGATCTTGTTGGTCAGGGAGTCGGGCCCCGTGCGCTGCGAGCAGAACTGCTCCTACGCTCGCTGTTCACCAGCGTCGCGGGGTGCCTGGCCGGCCTCGCGCTCGCGCTGGCGCTGACGCGCCTGGCGGTGGGAGCAGTCCACTCGGCCGCACAGATCGCCGATCCGGTGCCGCCGCTGGTCACGGTGACTCCGTGGACGCAGCTCGCACTCTGGGGTCTGATCGTGTTCGGCGCCTCGCTGGTCGCTGCGGCGCTCGCAATGCTGGGACGCGCCCATATCGGGAGACTGAGATGAGCGACCCGGCGGTGGAACTGCGGCAGGTCTTCTGCGTGCACCGAACCGCGGAGGGCGACGCAGCGGCGCTCCAAGGACTGACGGTGACGGTCAGCGCCGGTGAGGTGGTGTGCGTGATCGGTCCCAGTGGGGCGGGTAAGAGCACCCTGTTGCGCGTGCTGGCCGGGATCGAGACCCCGTCCGCCGGGGCTGTGCGCGTATTCGGCCACGACCTGGGGCGGCTGCCGGCGCGAGCACGGGCTCGCATCCGACGCGCGCAGATCGGGTTCCTCGGGCAGAACTGGAGCTCGGTCCTCTCGCCCGAGCTGCCGCTGCGCGACGCGGTGGCTCTACCACTCCTCGTCCGGGGGACGACTCGCCGTGCCGCCCGTGCGCGGGCGGCGGAGCTGATCGAAGCGGCAGGTCTCAGCGGTCGGGATCGGGCGTTCGCGGCGGAGCTCTCTGGAGGAGAACGCCAGCGCGCCGCCGTTTGTGCGGCCCTCGCCCACCGTCCGGCGCTGCTTCTGGCCGACGAGCCGACGGGTGAGCTCGACCGCACCAGCGCGTCCGTGGTCCGTGAGCTGATCCGGGACATGGCACGTGCCCACGGCGCGACGGTGATGATCGTCTCCCACGACAGCGCCACCGCCGGCGGCTCGGACCGAAGCCTGCGCATGCGCGATGGTCGTATCGAAGCGATGCTCGCCGGCGGCGAAGAGGCACGGCTGGTAGATCCGTCCGGGTGGGTGCGCCTGCCGCGCGAGTTGCTGAACGCTGCCTCGATCGGAGATCGAGTGCACGTAAGGGGTGCAAGTGCGGGACTGCTTGTGACGCGCGCCGGGGATCCTCCGGCCCCCAGGCAGCAGGTCTCCGTGGCACGCGAAGCCAACCCGGAGGCAGATCAACTGGACGTTGGCTGGAAGGCCGCTCAAGTCACCTTCCACGCGGTACGACGCGGGCATCGGGACGGCGCGGGCAGGCGGGTCGTGCTGGGCGGTCTGTCCGTTGATTTCGCACCGGGGCGATTGACCGTGGTGAACGGCCGTTCTGGAGCAGGCAAGTCGACGCTGCTGCGGTTGGTGGCCGGACTCGAGACCCCGGACGGCGGCGAGGTCTTGATCGACGGGACCGCCTACACCGGCGCGGACGCTGAGGCACCGGCTGCGCTGCGCCGTGAACGGATTGGTTACATGCCCCAGGATCCGTGGCCGGTGGGATTCTTGAGTGCGTACGAGAACGTCGTCCTGGCCTTGCAAATGCGAGGCGTCGCGCCGGCGGCCGCCGGCGCCGAAGCAACTGCCGCGCTCGAGTCCGTCGGGTTGCACGAGCGCGTGCGGCAACGGGCTAGCCGCCTGTCCGCGGGCGAAGCTCAACGCGTCGCCCTTGCGCGCGCGCTTGCCTGCGCACGCGGGCTGTTGATCCTGGACGAACCGAGCTCACGACTCGACGAGGCAGCAGCTAGATCGGTGGCCGAGTTGCTCGTGAGGGCGGCTCGCGACCGAGCTCACACGATCATCTGCGCCACCCACGACGAGCAACTCATCGAGCGGGCCGACGCGGTGCTCGCCCTGAGCGGATAGGACCGCCTGGATCGCAGACGGAGCGTGTCACCGTGATGCGGCGCGAAGGTCAGCGAGCGGGCTTCACCGTCGCGGCCGACCCGCCGCCTCTGCGCGCGGGCTCAGCGGCGGCCAGCACGCGGCCGTGACCGAGCAGCTCAAGCGCGCTGGCCACACCGATTGTGGGGGCGGTCCTGATCATGGGGTCGAGAGGAGAGGTGGCGGAGACGCTGAAGACCTGGCCGAGTTGCCGAAGCGCCGCTGTCGTAGGCTGCGCAATGAACGCCGGCTCGGCTTGCGTGCTCGCGGAGTTGCGCTGCGAGGCTCGCGGAGCCGCCAGCGCCGCGGGAAGGCTCAGGTGCCAGTCGAGCCGGCCGACGAGGATCTGCAGGACGGTGGTGATGATCGTCGCCCCCCCCGCCGCACCGACCGCCAGCACAGGGTGCCCGCGGCGAAGCACGATCGTCGGCGACATGCTGGAGCGGGGCCGCTTGCCGGCCGCCGGCAGGTTGGGGTCGGGCCTGGTCGTCGAAGCCGGCGCAAAATTGAAGTCGGTCAACTCGTTGTTGAGCAGGAAACCGCGATGGGGGACGACCACCCCGCTGCCTCCGAGTTGCTCGATCGTGTTGGTGTAGGAGACCACGTTGCCGGAGCGATCGGCGATCACGAAGTGATTCGTGTTCGTCCCCTCCTGGGCCGGGGCCGCGGTGGTCGGCTGGGCGGGGTGACAGCCGGCGGTACCGCTGAACGGATCGCCCGGTGCGACCGGGCTGCTCAGCGCGCGGGCCGGGTTGATCAAACACGCGCGCTGCTTGCCGAAGACAGGTGAGAGCAGTTGACGCAGCGGCACATGGATGAAGTGGGGATCTCCCACATAGCGGTTACGGTCAGCGAAAGCGAGCCGTGTCGCCTCGAGAAAGTGGTGGAGCTGCTGGACCCTGGTCTGATGTCCAAGATGGAAGTTCGAGAGAATGTTCAGGGCCTCGCCCACCGTGGAGCCACCGCTCGATGACGGAGCCATGCCGTACACGTCGTAACCGCGATAGCGAACGTGCGTTGGCGCGCGATCACGCGTCCGATAGCGCGCCAGGTCTGCGACCGTCATCAGGCCGGGCAGCGGAGCAGGCGTCACACCCGGAGCCACGGGGAGGTGACGCACAGCCCGCGTGACATCGCCGCCTAGAGCGCCCCCGTACAGCAACCCGATGCCCTTACGGGCGATCAGCCGGTAGGTCCGGGCCAGATCCGGATTGCGCAGCGTGGATCCGATCGCGGGCAGCTGCCCGTGCGGGAGGAACAGCGCACTGGTTGAGCGAAACCGCGTGAAACGCGCCTGGTTCTCACTCGTCTGCTCGCGGAAGTTCGCGTCGACGGTAAATCCCCCGCTGGCCACTCGCTCCGCTGGCGCCAGGTCAGCCGCCAAGCCGAACCGGCCCCATCGGTCGAGCGCGCGCTGCCAGGTCATCAGGTTGCCCGGCACCCCGACCGACAGTCCACTCGTAACCGCGGTGGCGAATGGCAGTGGCTTGCCCGTGCTACGGTCGATGAACAGTGTCGGGGTCGCGGCTGAGGGGGCTGTCTCACGACCGTCAATCGTGTCGACGCGATGCGAGCGAGCGTCGTAGAGAACGAAGTAGCCGCCGCCGCCGATTCCCGCCACGTAGGGGTCGCTGACGCCCAGCGTCGAGGCCACGGCGACAGCCGCGTCGGCAGCGGTTCCGCCCTGCCTGAGCACGGACAATCCCGCACGAGTTGCCTGCAGGTTCTCCGAGGCGACGGCGCCCCCTGAGCCGACCGCGACGGACCGCTTGGCCGCGCCGGCCGCGGAGGCAACGGGTGTTGCGGCCGCCACGGTCGCGAAGGCCGCCGCGAGCATTCTCCTGCCGCGCATGCTCATGAACTTCAGCTTGCCCGTTAGGCCGCGTGATTATGCAGCAACTTCATCGAGCGTCTTGGCCTCAGATTTATTGTCCGGTGCTAACCATGTGCAGGGGCGTCTGGCGCTACTCACGAAAAGCGAGGTTTGCAGGACTTTCCCGAGAGGCGGTCAGGCAAGATCTTAGCCAGGCCTAGTTCGATTTTCGTCGAACAAGTGTTATAATTCGATACCTATCGAACACCCGGACTATCGGAGACAGAACTGAGCAGCTTTGAAACCCACGATCGTGACGCCGCTCCGCGTGCGCGAGGCGATCGTCATGAGTCAACCCAATCTACGCGCACCCAGAGCGCAGCCGCTCGGGCCACCGGCCGTGGCGCCACCAGGCGCCAGAGTCGGCGCCAGTCGGCCCATGCCGCCACGCGGTCTGAGCATGCCGCTGAAGCCAAGATGAGTGGCGTGGTCGATCAGACCGTCGGCGTCGATTCGCTGGACCTGTTCCTTCGGCGCGCTCGAACCTACCCGCTGCTGAGCGCGGCCGAGGAGGTCGAGCTCACCAAGCGGATCGAGCGCGGCGATCTCGCGGCGAAGGATCGGATGATCAATTCCAACCTGCGCCTCGTCGTCTCGCAGGCGCGGCGATACCAGGGCCATGGCCTACCGATGGAGGACCTGGTCCAGGAGGGGATGCTCGGCTTGATCCGTGCGGTCGAAAAGTTCGACTGGCGACGCGGGTTCAAGTTCTCCACCTACGGGACGCTTTGGATTCGCCAGGCGATCCAGCGTGGCCTGCAGAATCACGGCCGGACCATCAGGGTCCCAGTCCATGTCGCTCAGCGCCAGGTCAAGGTCCGCAAGATCGAGAGCGAACTGAATGCCAAGCTGTCCCGTGAGCCGACGGACGAGGAAATCGCGGAGGTCGCGGAGCTCTCGGTCGAGGAGGTCGTCGAGTTGCGCGAGATCAGCCGCGGTCTGGCCAGCCTCGATCAGCCGGTAGGCGAAGAGGGCGAGACATCCCTCGGGGATCTGCTGGCCAGCGACCGGCCCGAGCCGATCGAGGAGGTAGCTGACGCACAGCGAGGCCAGCAAGTGCACGCTGTCGTCGCCCAGCTGCCCGAGGCCGAGCGCAACGTCATCCAGCTCCGGTTCGGCCTCGCCGGCGACGAGCCGCGGACGCTGCGCCAGACCGGCACGGAGCTCGGAATCCCGCTCGAGAAGGCGCGCGCACTCGAGGAGCAGGGACTCCGGCGCCTCGCCGGCAACTCTGAGCTCGAGGACCTCCGCGAGGCAGCGTAAACGCCGGGCATTCTGTCGCCGGTCGTCCCGCGGTTGGGCGGGACGACCGGCCAGGCCTGAGACGCCAATCCCCGGCGCGCGCAATCCCCGGCGCGCGTCTAGGCCGCGTGCTCGAGAAAGCCGGTGATGCTGCGAAGACGTCCGTCCTCGGCGACGGTGGCGAAGTCGTGCCCGATGGCGATCGGACCACCCGCGGGCGGTGCGATTGTCCAGCTGAAGCGAACGCGATCGTGGTGCGCATCGGGCTCGGAGACCAGGGTGAAGCGATGACCTGGATATTGCTGCTGAGCGCCCGCGATCATCTCGTTGATTCCATCAACGCCGAAGCCGGACATCAAGGGGTCCAGGTACTCGGCATCCTCTGACACCGTCATGGCGACGATTTCGCGGCGGCGAACCGGATCCGTTTCGTTCCACATTTCGATGTAGCTGTCGACGATCGTGGTAGTGCTGATCATGAGGGGCTCCTCTGGGGTGGGGTGACGGGCACACGTTCCCGCCCGGACCCGCCGCTGTCGATTACCCCCGGGGTAAACGCCTCGCCCGCCTCGGCGTTGCCGCTTCCGGGGCCGAGCCCGAGACGCGGGTAGTTCGCGCAGCCGCAACCCGTTCGGGCCTTGCGACCGGGTCGAGATGACCGCAGCTCACATCGGTCCTCCTCGTCTCGTCGGGCGCCTGCCCAACCTTGACGGTGGACTGTCAAGTCCAGCTCACCACAGCTACCTGACAGTCATAGTCCCGTGCGCGAACACAAGCGTGCCGCTTGGTCATTTCCCGAATATTGCCAGGGGATTGGTTCCCGATCCGAGGTGATCCACCGGCCGGGTTGTTCCGTAGAGAACTCGAACCCCGGGCGCACGCACTCGGGCTTACATGAAGGAGACCCGATGACTGACTCCACCAGCACGGCGGCCGAACGGCCGACCGAAGGTGTGGTGAAGGAACTGGCGCGCGACGACGTCGAGCGCAAGAAGTTCCTCAGAATGGCCGGTAAGACGATGGGGTCCGGCGCAGCCGCGACCGCGCTAGGCGCCTTCATTGCCGCCTGCGGCAGCAGCTCGAGCAGTTCAGGCGGTGCCTCATCCTCGGCCACGACCGGCGCCGCGAGCAGCTCGTCCGCGGCAACCAGCTCGAGCGCGAGCGGTAGCTCCGGCGACCTCGGCATCGTCAACTATGCGTTGACGCTCGAGTACCTCGAGGCGGAGTTCTACGACAAGGTGGTCAAGAGCGGTCTGTTCAGCGGCGCGAACCTGTCGGTGATCAAGATCTTCCGCGGCGAGGAGCACGAGCATGTCACCGCGCTCCACAAGGTGGCCATGAGTCTCGGCACCCCGGCAGCCAAGCCCAAGGGCAAGTTCCCGCTCAAGGACGCGACTTCCGTGACCAAGCTGGCCGCTGCCGTGGAGAACCTCGGCGCCGCTGCCTACCTCGGTCAGGCCGGAAACATCAAGAGCAAGGAAATCCTTGCTGCAGCGCTGGCAATCCACACCGTCGAGGCACGACATGCCGCGACGCTGAACATGGTGCTGAAGATGTCCCCGACGCCGGATGGCGCGTTTGCCAAGCCGATGAGCATGGATGAAGTTTTGAAGGTCGTCAAGCCCTTCATCGCCTGAGCACGTCACCGACCTTCCAGAGAGGAAACACACTCAGATGACACGTACTGATATCGCCAGCCCAGAGCTGGCCGCCGTGGAAGTCCACGGCGTGACCCGCGCGAGCTTCATCCTGCGCGGCGCAATGACCGCGGGAGCCGTTTACGGCGCCGCTGCAGTAGGACCCTATGTCGGCAATGCACTCGGTGCCGGAGGCGGAGACGTTGACATCCTCAACTTCGCGCTGACGCTCGAGTACCTCGAGACCGACTTCTACAAGCACAAGGCCAAGTCGGTTGGGCTGAGCGGCGAAGCGAAGTCGCTGGCGTCGTTGATCGCCGGCCACGAGCAGGCGCACGTGGACGCGCTGACCAAGGCGATCACGGCGGCCGGTGGAATGCCGGCGAAGAAGCCGAAGTTCGTCTTCCCCGTCACCGATCAGGCGAGCTTCCTGAAGCTGGCCTATGTCCTGGAGAACACCGGAGTCGGTGCCTACAACGGCGCCGGCCCGGCGCTCTCGAATCCTCAGTACCTGGCCGCGGCCGGTTCCATCGTGCAGGTCGAGGCGCGGCACGCCGCGGCCATCGGACTGCTCACGAACCAGTCCGTCACGCCCGACGGCGGCTTCGACAAGCCGCTGACCAAGGCACAGGTGCTGGCCAAGGCGGGCCCGCTGATCAAGGCCTAACGCCTGAGCAAATGTGACGGCGCGGCCCGCCTCAGACCCCTCCTCCTCGGCGGGTCGCGCCTTCACGCCCTGCCACAGCCCATTCTCTCGGTGATCCAATCGGGAGATCTGTGCGCAGGAACGTATAACCAACCTCGATTGATCGGAGTACGCCATGGGACTTGATAATCCAATCCACCTTCTCTTTCTTCTGGTCATTCTGCTGCTCGTGTTCGGCGCCAAGCGGCTGCCCGAGATGGGCCGCTCACTCGGTCACGGTCTGCGCGGCTTCAAGGAGTCGATCAACGGTGACTCCACTCCCAGCAGCGAGCAGTTGGCCGCGGCCACTGCGCTCACCGAGCCGACGCCTGCCGACGCCACGGCCGAGCATGCCCCGGTTCAACCCGCGACTCCGATTCACCCGGCTGCGTAGAACCGCTGGATTCTTTCACCAGGGGAAACGACAATGCGGATGCCAAACCCGCTGCGGCAGCGTGTACCTGCGCTGCGGTCGATCGGCCATGAGGATCGCCTCAGCGTCGTAAGCCACCTCGACGAGTTGCGCACACGCCTGATCGTGTCCGGACTCGCCGTCGTGATCGCGTTTGGCTTCTCCTTCTGGCAGAACCATCGGCTGCTGCAGCTGATCGACAGCCCGCTGGCCCACCAGACTCAGCAGCAGGTGCGTGACGGTCACGGGCCACTCGGTGCCACCTATCTTGTGCAGCAGAGCGCTCGCAACATCGCCGCTCAACTGAACACTGTGGCCGGCGCCCTTCGGGCCGATCGCCCGCACAGCGGGCTGGACGCAACGCTGAGCAAGGTGCAGGCCCAGCTCAAGCAGGACGTCTCGCGTCTGTCCGCCGGCCCTCATGGCGATCGACCGGTGACCCTGGGGATCGGAGAGCCGTTCACCACGACGGTGACCGTCTCGCTGATCTTCGCCCTGATTCTGTCGTTGCCTGTACTGCTGCATCAGGGCTACGCGTTCATGATGCCGGCGCTCGATCCCAAGCACCGCCGCCGGTTGATGCCGCTGACCCTTGCCGTCCCGTTCCTGTTCATCGCCGGGGTGGCGTTCGGATACGTGGTCGTGCTGCCGGCCGCCGTGCACTTCTTCCAGAATTTCAATGCAGGCCAGTTCAATGTCCTAGTCCAGGCCAGCCAGTACTACAAGTTCGCTGCCACGACGATGCTGGCGATGGGACTTCTGTTCGAGGTTCCCGTGGCGATCCTCGCGGTCACCTCGGCGGGAGTGATCACTCCGCGCCAGTTGAAGAGCAACCGGCGCTACGCGGTCGGCGCGTGCGCGCTGGTGGCGGCGGTGCTGCCCGGTGACGCGGTCACGATGTTGCTGGAGACCGTACCGCTGTACCTGCTGTTCGAGATCGGCGTTTTGTTCGCGTCCTTCGCCGAGCGCCGGCAACGTGCGCGTGAGGCTCGCGAAGCCCGCGCGGCGGCTGCCGGAGGCCTCAGCAGCTAAGCCGGAATCCTCGGCAGCCCGGCCTGGTGTTCGGAGGTCAAGCACCAGACGATCATGCGCCCGGAAGTGCATCAGCTCAACCCTCATTGAGCCGCCGGGCCTTCGCGGCAAAAACTCCCCGGGGCGGCACGGATGCCTGCGCCGGGGAGTTTGCTCGTTCTGATCAGGTCACCGTGAGGGTGCCCTTCATTCCAGCCGCTTTGTGGCCCGGGACAGGGCAGTAGAACGTATACGTCCCTGGCTTCAGCTTGACCGTCACCGTGGAGGTAGCGCCCTGCTGAACCACCTTCCCGTCCTTATCGACACCGTTCCCGTTGATACCGATCCCGTGCGGGACGCTCGAGGGATTCGACATCGAGACGGTGACCTCGCCGGCTTTGGCCTTCAACGCCTTGGTGTCGAAGGCGAGGTTGCCCGGGACAGCGGCGAGTTTCACTGTGCTCCCTGCACCACCGGAGGCGGCCGGAGCGGCCGACGATGTTGACGAGCTGGCCGGCGCGGCGGTCGTCGAGCTGGTCGCCGGCGTGCTTGTGCTGCCACTGCTGCTGCTGGATCCACCACATCCAGCCACTACGAGCACGACGCCTGTCATCAACAGGCCCATTGCTCTTCCCATGGTCGATCTCCTCATCGGGTTGGTTGATCCTCGCCGACAAGGACGCGCGGAGCGCCCAACTCCTTCCCGCCCCCGCGGGCATTACACGGTTGCCTTAGGCCACGCGCGCCGCCGGGACCAGGCGCAGGCGATCCGGTAGCAGCGGGATCACCGCCCGCTTGATGTACTCCGCTCCCCCGGCCACGAGCGCACGTCGCACGAACGGCGGGGGGATCATCGAGAAGTTGTACTGCGCGCGGATCTGGTCCGGCAGCAAGGTGATCGTGATGAAGTTCACGGTCTCAAGCAGCGGACGAGCCACCAACGGCACCGGGGGCTCGAGAACGATCTTCCGCGCGCGGTCGCGAGCCCACTCGGTAACGTGCAACTCGTCGCCCTAGAGGAGTCGGCGGCGGTATGCATCCAGATCGTCAAGGGTCCGCGGAAGATCGTCGTTCTTGAGGCCGAACAAGCGCCCGACGAGCTTGTAGTCCTCCCAGTATTCCGCTTCCTCCTGCCGAGTCAGGGAGCCGACATACTTGCGATAGACCACCACCGCCGAGTCGACCAGCGTGAACAACACCCAGAGCAGGAGCTCCGGATCGTCCGCGCGATAGGGAGTTTGCGCCGGATACCGCCCAACCGGTTCCTTGATGCGCCCACTCACGCGACGGTGCATGGCTCGGACGTGTCGGGTCACGGCGTCAGCATCTTCTCGGGAGCCGAACCCGATCGTGCTGAGCGTCGCCGCGGTCCGAGCCAAGCGGTCGTAAGGCTCATCCAGCGCGGTAGTGTGCGCCAACAGCCCCGAGACTGCGAGTGGGTGAGCCGCCTGCATCAGCAGCGCCCGCGGGCCGGACAGGGCGAGCGCACGCTCACGATGAATCCGCCGCAGCATCGATCCATCGTCGAAGTACCCGCGGCTCATCGGAGCCACCCTGGGTCGACGACCGTTCGTGGTTGCTCCCGCCATTTCCCACACAGTACCCGCGAGTGGCGTGGCGAAATCTTCAACTGATCGTTGAAGATGACGACGGGCCCGCTACTCACCCTGACTGATCTTCGGCAGCTTCCGTGCGCGGCGACCGATGCCCTTCCAAGCATCACCATTCGAGTCGACTCGCGCCGCGGCTGTGCTCACGGTCCATGAATCTGGCTTCAGCTGAGACTCGCCCAATTCATCCCAATGAATTGGCATCGCGACGGGCGCACCGGGCTTCGCCCGCACACCGTAGGGAGCCACTACGTGCTGTGCGTAGTTGATGCGGTTGACGTCGAGGTAGATCCGCCTCCCGCGCTCCGAGCGGTGCCATTCGAGCGTCAATCGCTCAGGGTCCGCCGCCACCATCGACTCCGCGAGCGCGCGGGCGAAGCTATGCACCGCGCCGAACGACGCCCTCGGTCGCAGCGGGCAGACGACGTGAACTCCGCGTGAGCCGGTGACCATCGCGTGCGGGACGAGCCCGGCTGCCCGCAGCCGCTCGCCGGCTTCCCGGGCCGCTGCGCGAACGGCAGCGAACTTGACGCCGGGCGCGGGATCGAGGTCGATGATCAGGCGATCCGGTTCCCGGATCGCCTCGATCCGGGACAACCAGATATGTGGCGTGACGACATTCTGACCGGCGAGGTACACAAGCGTCGCCGTGTTCCCGGCCAGCGCCTGGATGAGCGATCCGCCCTTCTTGGGGACCTCAGCAGTTTCAATCCAGGCCGGGAAGTGAGCCGGAATCGATTTCAGGAAGAATCCGCGGCGCTCGGTGCCCTGCGGGAAGGCCTCGAGAGCCAGCGGCCGGCCACGTACATGCGGCAGCATCGCGGGCGCGACCTGCTCGTAGTACCGGGCAAGGTCAAGCTTGGTGATCGTCGGAGACTTGAACAGCGGCTTGGCCGGATGCGTGATCTCGACCATCCGCCCGCCGCTGGCGATCCTCTCGTTCATCGCTCGCGCACCACCTCCCACGCCGGTTTGTCTTCAGAAAGCCCGAAAAACCGAGGGTGCCACAGGCGTCCGTGGCCCGTCCATTCGTTGAAGCCCACCTGCGCCACCAGCACCGGCTCGACCCACGTCACATCGTGCTCGCGAGTACTGGCCTCGGCGTCCCACGAAGCGCAGGCGACCGCGCATGCTGGAGACGCGGACGCACACCAGCGGCGGCACTCAAGGCGGCCCGCAGGGCTGTGCGGGGCGGCCTGTGCCCGCCGCCCGTCCACTGATCGCGCCAGGGCCGCGCCGGTTTGGGGGTCGACCGGGTCTCCCACTTCGAAGGTAGAAGCGTTGAGCAGCGCGGGCGGACAAAGCGCGTCGAGGCCGGATGATCCAGAACGGCGTCGGCCACGTATACGGGTTTAGAAGGCAACGGATGGGCCGGAGTTCGTGCGCGACAAAAACCCTGGTAGGACGAGAAGTTTTGAAAGGAGCAACATGAGTCACAAGCTCAACCTGGAAGATATCGACGCAGACGGTGCCGTCCGCGAGACGGCCGCAGAGGCGATGGACGCGCTGGACGGTGACACTCGCTCGGCATTCCTGCGCCGTGCAGGACTGGCCGGCGGTGCGATGGTCGGCGGTGGCGCGATCCTCGGGGCGCTCGCTCCGATGGCGTCTGCCCACATCAACGGCGATCCGCCGCCCGTCAAGCCGTTTGGTCGGGGCGACATCGGGATCCTCAACTTCGCTCTGGTGCTCGAGTACCTCGAGTCCTCGTTCTACAACGAGGCGACCAGGAATCAGCAGAAGAACGCATTCATCAGAAGCGGACAGACCAGGCTCTTCCTGACCGCCGTCACGAATGATGAGAATCAGCACGTGGCAGCGCTCAAGAGCGTGCTGGGCCGCAAGGCGATCGGTAAGCCGAAGTTCAACTTCCACGGCGATACCAATAACGAGAAGAAGTTCATGGATGCATCGTTCGCATTCGAGAACGAGGGCGTTCACGCCTACTCTGGCCAGGCGTTCAACATCAAGAACCCCGCGGTGCTCAAGGCGGCACTCTCGATCGTCACGGTCGAGGCGCGCCACGCTTCGGTGATCGGGCTGATTCGCAACAAGAGCGAGTTCGGCATCACCCCGGATGGCGCGTTCGACACGCCGCGCGGAGCTCGGCGCGTGCTGAAGGACGTCACCAGCCTGAACTACATCACCAAGCTGTAGGACTCAGGAGCGATTCCGGGCCGGTCGAGCTATCGACGGCCCTCGGTGGGCCGTGCGGACGTAAGCGCCGCACGGCCCACTTCATTTTCCAGGCAAGGGCAGGTTTAGCCGAGCGATCAGGACCCCACTAGCAGTTCGTCCTTTGCCGAATCAGCTGGACGAAGCCACTCGCCAGCAGGCGCTGGTGCTCGCGTTGAGCGCGAAACAGCTGTCGGCGATCGCGGCCTTGACACCTGTTCGTTGAGTGAAAGCGGGGCTCGCCGGTTGGCCGTGGGGTGGGCGAGGTTACGTGTCGCTGATGCTCTCCGAGCCCACGAGGGAGGCGTGGCTGAGGCCGCTGACGAGCGCGCTGAGCGCGTGGCGCCATAGTCGCTCCTCGGTGCCGGTGGGAAGCAGCCCGCGGAGCTCGAGCGTGGCCAGCCCTTCGCAGAGCGCGTGGAAATCGATCATCGCTTCGGACGCGGCGCGGTCCGTGAGGCCGTGAGCCTGAGCGAATCGGGCGGTCCGCTGACGGAGCCCGGCGAGTGCCGCTTGCTGGGTTGGTCGGACGTTCGGCCACAACCAGCTCGGGGTCGTGTCGCGGTGCTGGAACGCGAGCCTGAACAGCGATGGGTGGTCAACGGCAAATCGCCGGAAGACAACGCCAGCTTCGACGAGGTCGGCCCCGGGGTCGTCGGTAATGGGGAGCGCGGGGACCCCGCTGCCGAGCATCTCGAACGCCCGATTTGCGAGCGCGACGACCAGCCCGTCCTTGGAGCCGAACAGGCTGTACACCGCGCGCGTAGTCGTGTGCGTCTGCTCGGCGAGCCGTCGCAGCGACAACGCGTCCGGCCCGTCCGCCTCGATCATCCGCTCGGCCGCCTGAAGCAGCGCTTCGGCGGTCGCTTCGTCGTGCACTCGGGGGCGACCCATCTTGACAGTGTATTGCAATGTCGTTACGTTATCCCGTAACGTCACACTGTTGCGCGAACCGGAGGGACAGCTATGAAGACGCGCTTGATCGAGCCGGCCGATCCTGAGTCCATCGAGACGACGTCCGGACCGGCGACCGTCGCCCCGACACTCGCCGGACAAACCCGTCCAGGCGGGCAGGACGCCCGGGAGCGGTTCGAGCAGCTCCGCCTCGCCGCGTTCGCCCGCCGCGGGTTCGCGGGCGAGGGTCGCCGGATCCCCGACCAGGCCGGGCGCGAGTCCTACGCGCTCGTGAGCGGCGATGGGCCATGCCCGACAGTCCTCGTCCACGGTGGGGTCGGCTTCACGATTGAGTGGGCAGAGATCGCGGCGCGGCTCGACGGTCCTGTCGTGATCCCGGACCGGCCCGGGTTCGGCCTGTCGTACGCGCACGACTACCGGCGAGTCGACTACCGCGCCGACGCGGCGCGCTGGCTACGCGAGCTCACAGACGGGCTCGGCGCGGAGCAGATCGACCTGGTGTTGATGGACAGCCAGGATGGTGATGGCGGCGCCATCGAGGGTGGCGAT
>JRHI01000133.1_pt1 | contig 79836 bp, 69 predicted proteins | sample 215371 | NCBI WGS metagenome assembly JRHI01 (sample SAMN02929681, study PRJNA255918) | sediment metagenome | biome: cave system; feature: Ice Cave; material: Sediment; isolation source: sediment from deep within a dark volcanic ice cave with no known source of... ... | reverse complement strand
GATGATGGGGTTCCACCACAAATTGGGAGATGGCTTCCAGGGCGACCGCAAGGGTCGCCCGTACATTTTATGACGTTTTGTAAGATCGCCTGACTTTCACCGTTGATTTTCAAATAACCGGGAGGGGTGTTACTCTATGGAAAGGGGACAGGCTGGTTATGCCTGTGGATTTCCTGGAGTTTCAGCCTGAGTATTTCCTATGTTTGGGGCGTTTTCCTGGCCCTTTACGGCGCTTTTTAAGAGAAGGGAATTGGGTAGAGAGAGGGTGGTGCTGGCGCCGCTTTCATCTACTGTGTCAAGGACGGTGTAGGCTCCGGCGGTGGAGCGGACGGTGCCACTGTGGTCGCCGAGGGTCAGATGCTGGCCCGGTTGGAAATTTTGCCGTACATAGAAACCGGCGATGACATTGCGGGCCGATTCGCGTGAACCAAAGGCAAAGGTGAGAGCAATGGCTAGACCAGCAGAGGCGATGATGATGGTGAGACTGGTAGTGAGGATGGTAGTATCTACTCCGAGTGTGGAAACCGCCAGGACGACCACGAAGGCCACGATGGCAAATTCGATAATTTTACCGAGGGCTTTGCCGTACGTGATATTGACATTTTCTGCGACCGCCGCGATGGTATTCCCCAGGAAACGTGCAAGCATTGAGCCGAAAATAAGCAGAATGGCGGCACTTATAGCCTTTGGTATAAAGAGCAAAATGTTGCGCAGAAGATCAGCCACCGCTGCTAAGCCCATCAAGGTTACCGCCGATGTCGCGAAACTGAGCAGCAAAAAGAAAAAGATTATTTGCGCCAGTATTGTGGAGATCGATGCCCTTACTCCCAGACCGCTCATCGCGCCGGTGATACCTGTACGGTCGGCGAGTTGATCAAGCCTGATGCGCCGGAAAACGAAGCGTAAAATCCAGCGGACGAACGCGCTGATGAGATAACCGACAATCAGGATAATCAAGCCATTGACCAGGCGTGGAATAAAATCAATGATGCTGGTAATTATTTTGATGAGAGCATCAATCACTGGCTGAAAGATCATAGCAAATCCTTTCTACGTTGAAACACTTTACAAATATTATGCTCCGCTAGCCTGATGGCGTATTGATTTTGATGTCGAGGTGGGATCGATGAGTCCGCCTACAAGGTTGATCAACTCTACCAACCACTCGGCAAAGGCTTTTGAGGATAAATCCAACAGTTCCAAACCGCTGTGTTGCGCACGCACCCGCGCCAGTAACCTGGCCTCGAAACCCGCGGGAATGCGCATGGTGGCATTTTCGGCCTGAAGGTCTATTAAAAAAGCCCGGATCTGCTGGGCGAATGCTACCTCTCGTTGGCAGTCAGGACACTGAGCAAGAGCGGCCTGAGCCTCGGCAAGGGTAGCGGGTGGAAGCGAACCATCTACCATGTCGGGTATAAGTTGTGCTAATTCTTCGCAGTTCATGATATTTTCTACTCTCTGTTCAATGTAGCTTTGCTTTTGGAAGCGCTGCTGGGTGGGGTCGAGAGTGCCAAATATACTTTCCCACAGGACTGGCTGAATAGTTCTCGAAAGGCAAGGCGAGCACGATGAATACGCATTTTTACTGCGCTCAGTCCAGCGGTCAGTGTCCTGGCAATCTCATCATAGCTCAGATCATCGAAATCCCGCATGATGAGGAGATAGGCGTGTTCACGGTCTAACTTTTTCAGAACTCCGTTGATACATTCACGCAGTTCATTCTGGATGGCTCTCTCCTCTGGCCCAGGCATTGACGAAGCTTGCAAATGTAATGCTTCAAATGCTTCTGCGCTTTCCTCACTATACTTAGGTGTTTTTGGTACGATATTCTTACTATGGCGCCTGGTTTTATCGAGGGCATCTAGCGCGCTGTTAGTGGCAATGCGATAGAGCCAACTCGAGAAAGCCGCTTGCTGCTCGAATTTTTTCAGGCTATGGTAGACTTTCACAAAAACCTCTTGTGTGATGTCCTCGGCCTCTTCTTTGTGGTTCACAATACGATAAACAATGCTATAGACGCGGGTCATATGGCGCTGTACAAGTTCTTCGTAGCTGCGTGTATTGCCGGGTAGTTCTTTTTTGCAACGCGCTACGAGTTCCTGGTCTGAGAGTGTTACCATGCTACGATGACTTTCTTTTAGAATACATATAGTGTTTCAGGTTGAAGTATTATATGCCTCTCGCGGAGTTACTACAAGATGTGTTTTCAAGCAAATTCGTTGCTTGTTATGCATTGATATATGTTGATATGCCTTGTCATGCTATAAAGCATTTTTGTCGCACTACTCAAGCGAACTTCCAATTAGACTACATTCGCGGGAAAAAGTCACCAGGCAGGCGGCGTTTATGTCTTTCTTAACCCATCATTTGTAGAAACTCGTATTTTTCTTTTGTTCTCTTTGTGTATCAATATGCATCTTTTAACTGCATCATCGTGCCTGTTGGTAGAAAGTTTTCCACAAGTTGTCCACTTACTTCAGACAAATTGGTGGATAACCCCCTTACATCTTTCACATATTATCTGTTATAATCCGAGTGGGGAGAAGTGGGGAATTATGGTGAGTTTATACGGTAGGTGGGGGAAGAAGGTGAGGCATTCCTAAAATACGGGAGAATATGCGGGAATACTTCACAGGGACTACCGCTACGGCTCGTTATTCGACAGACAAAGAAAGTATCAAGTGCAGGGTTAGAAATGTTTCTTGGTGAACACGAACATACAATCGACGCGAAGGGGCGCATGGCGGTTCCAGCCAAATTCCGGGTGCAAATGGACCGGGGGGGCGTCATAAGCAAAGGTATGGGTGTTTGTTTGTCGGTGTACACTATGCAGGGTTGGGAGGAGAAATCGGCTGAACTGGCATCTGGGAAGACCAGTAATGATCTGCGTGACTTTGAGAGGCGCATTTATCCAAGTGCTAGCGAGATCGAGCTAGATGGGCAGGGACGCATGATTATTCCCGCCAAGTTACGTACTTACGCGAAACTGGGTACCGAAGTGACAGTAGCCGGTGTACGAGACCATTTTGAGATCTGGGATCGTACGAGTTGGCAGGTATATCAAGAGAAATTAGAGGCTGAAGGGGGAACGATCCCCTTCTAGTAGGCTGAACATAGTAGCAAGAACAGACGAATACGGAAACAATGCAAACACAACATGTGCCAGTGATGCTGGAGGAAGTACTAAAATTTCTTCGGCCAGAGCCGGGAGGGCACTATATCGACGGCACGTTAGGTGGAGGCGGTCACACTGAAGCGCTACTTGAGCGGTCTGCACCCGATGGTAAAGTCCTGGGGATCGACGCCGATATCCAGGCGCTGGTAAGAGTCAGGGAACGGCTGGCGGAGTCAGTGAGCCGTGGGCAACTCGTTCTGGCACACGGTAACTTCGCTGAACTGGCCCGTATCGTGGACGAGGCCGGTTTTGTATCTATACAAGGTATAGTGCTTGACCTGGGGTTTTCGTCGCACCAGATGGATAATCCAGAGAGAGGGTTTGCTTTCAGTGCCGATGGGCCGCTGGATATGCGGCTCGATCAGTCGGAGGGAATGTCTGCCGCGGACCTGTTGAATAGCGCGAGCGAACAAGAACTGGCCGACATTATCTGGCGTTATGGCGAAGAGAAGCGTTCACGGCAGATCGCGAGGCGTATCGTACACGAACGAGCAAAGGGAGCGATTACGCGCACCGCGCAACTGGCAAAACTGGCGGCGGCTGGCGTTCCATTTAAGTCTGGGACGATACATCCGGCGACAAAAACATTTCAGGCATTGCGTATTGCTGTGAATCATGAATTGGTGAGGTTGGAGGCGGTTCTGCCGCAGATGTTGGAAGTGTTGAGCGCGAGAGGTGGGAAGGATGGAGGAAGGATGGTCATCATTTCATTTCACTCGTTAGAGGACCGGTTGGTCAAAGAGTTTATGCGGCGTGAGGCAAAGGATTGTATTTGCCCACCCCAGGTTCCTGTATGTGTATGTGGTCATAAAGCGCGGTTACGCCTTTTGACACCCAAACCAGTGATACCTACCTCCGAGGAGGTTGGCGCTAATCCGCGCGCCCGAAGTGCAAAGCTGCGGGCTGCTGAAATAGTGTTGAGATAGTGTTGAGATAGTGTCGCCAGGGCGGGGGCAAGCCCCGCCCGTACATATAGCTGCCAGGGTGGGGCTTGCCAAGCCTCTACAGAAGGAACGTAACGTATGTATCGCCTGAACAAGCGGATTGGTGGAGCAAGAGCAGTACCACCAAAGCCTATTCTGGCTGCAAAGAGACGACGACAACTACATCCATTCTTCTTCTCTATGGGACCGGTAGCCTTGAGCATCAGTAGTGTGTTGCTGGTTGGCTTGATGGCCATCTTATATCTGACACAACTGGGGCAGGCTGTCGCGGCGAATCAAAAAATGCAAGATTATCTGGCACAGCAGGCGACGCTAAAGCGACAGAACCAGGATTTAGTCTATGTCATTTCGCAGGAACAATCACCTGAATATATCGCTGACTCTGCCAAAGCTTTAGGCCTTGTTCCGCCAGATTCAAAGATTGTGCAAGTGTTGATTGTAAAGCACCTGGAACCCATGCGACAGATTGATGCACGCCTTCAACCATGAGGAAGGCTGGGGAGTTGGGGCAAGGTAGGGCAGGCGGCAGGAGCAGGGCGGGGGCAAGGTAGGGCAGGWGGYAGGAGCAGGGCGGGGGCAAGGTAGGAGCAGGTGGTAGGAGCAGGGCGGGGGCAAGCCCCGCCCGTACATTTTTGACGTAAAGGAGGCAATAGATGAGTGTTGAGTTACGCCGCGCACGAAGTCGGCAGATGCTCATTTTCTTGCTTGTCTGCGTTGGTATGTTGACACTCATGGGCAGGTTATATTACTGGCAGGTTGTGCGGGGAGATAGCCTGGCGCAGCTTGCGACAAATGAGCACATTCAAAACCAAATACTGAATGCTCCTCGTGGCTTGATCTACGATGCACAAGGACATATTCTGGCAACCAACGTGGTACGCGACGATGTTTACATCGAGCCGATTCAGTTCTCAATTGACCATTCGTCTGATACCTTCCAGAGCGCACTGGCGAAACTGGTTGACTCATTGCACAGGGTATTGCCCTCGATTTCTCAAGAGGCCCTTTATAAGGATTTCAACCTGGAGTTACAGACGGTGCGTATTGTCAGCCGTATTGACCCGGGACAGAGCGCACAATTGCGCAGTTTGCAACTGCCGGATATCTTCCTGGAGCCGCGGACATGGCGTATCTATCCAGATGGCTCGTTAGCTGCTCAAATATTGGGATATGTCCAGCAAGATGACCGGAAAAGTATGGGCATCTATGGAATTGAGCGGCAGTACAATCAACTACTGGCCGGTAAGCCCGGCAGCTTTACGGCGGAGTTTGATCTGAACGGCAATCCATTGGTTGTGGGTGCCAGTTCTGAGCAGCCAGCAGTCAATGGGGCTGATTTGACGCTGACAATCGACAGCGCTATGCAGTACATGGCGCAGTCAGCTTTAGCCGACGCAGTGAAGAAACTGGGGGCTGAGGGTGGCTCGGCTATCGTTGTCAATGTGCGTACCGGGGCAATTGTGGTGATGGCTGGAGCACCAACGTTTGATCCGAACCAGTATGGCAATTCTGCGACGCTAACAGGTTGTCTCGGTCAGGAAAGCGTTTTTTTCAATCCATCGTTGGATTGTGCATATGAGCCGGGTTCGACATTGAAGGCCGTTACCATGGCGGCAGCCCTGGACCAGGGGCTGATAACGCCGGATACGACGTTCAATGATCCAGGATACAGGACGTTCAACGACGCGCAGATGGTAGTGAATTGGAACGGGCTTAGCTATGGCACAGAGTCGATGACGCAAGTGCTGGAACATTCAGCCAATGTTGGCGCGGCCTACGTGGCGCATGACATTCTTGGTCCTGATCGCTACTATCCCTACCTGACGAAATTTGGTTTTGGTAAAACGACCGGTATTAGTAATCAGGAGGAGACTGGATTCTTTCGCACACCTGGCAATAGCCCAAAGTCATGGTCGCCTAGTGATCTAACGAGGCAAGCTTTTGGACAAAGCATTTTAGCAACGCCACTACAGGTCGCGATGGCATACGCAGCGATTGCGAATGGTGGAGTGATGATGCATCCGTATATGGTGGCATCCATCAATAATAACGGTTCCATGGTTCCAACACAGCCCGAGGTGTTGCGGCGCGTAATTAGCACACAGGCGGCGGCATTATTGACAGGCATGCTCATGCATTCAGCCACTGATGGTTTCGCTCAACCAGCGCAGGTTCCGGGCTATACAATCGCGGCCAAGACCGGAACTGCGACGACGCAGGGACTCTCGAGCGATCAGACTGAGGCCTCGGTGGCGGGATTTATTCCCGCGACGAATCCGATGTTCGTGATCCTGGTGAAAATAGATCGGCCACAGCAAACGATCTACGGTGGGACCGCTGCGGCTCCGCTGTGGAAGGCCATTGGGCAACAGTTAATGTGGTACTATCGTATCCCACCTGATGGGGCATAGGCGTTCAAGAATGGATGCGTTGAAAACTGAAGCGATGTGATTATGAAGAGGAACAAATGGGATTACAGGAAAACAAGCATTTGAGCATTCGCAAGGCAGCCACATCCGGGAGATGATGAAGGCAGGGGGAATGTAGGCGGCACTGCCTGGGCAACGGATCAGTTTGGTGGACCAGGGCGGACGCAAGAGCCCGGGAAGACCACAAAAGTTGTCCCTCGTATATCCACGGCGTGGTGGAGCAGGGCGACCGCAAGACGTTAAAGGCGCTAGCGCGGTCAGCTTGGATTACCGCAACGGAGCATTACGGTGGACTGGTGTGAATGCCAACCAACAACCTGAAATAAGTATAATAGAAATTCTGTTCTATGTCAAGCTTTTAAGTGGAAAATGTGAAAAACTCATGGTACCAGGCTTTCGGAGACAATTGAACAAAGGTACAAAAGCGCGGTCATCTCAGGCTACTCGCCACGCGGGAAGACAACGTGATCATCTCCCGCTCCCGATGCGTTCACCTGTACTGGAGTCGATGGAACGTCGTAAAGCCGATCTCGTGAGCACGAGAGGTGCAAGCACAAGTAGAAGCAGGGGGACTGCCGCGCCCGGTAGAAGAGTGAGCTATGCCGCGGATGAGTCGGTGGCGGTCCGTCCAGCAATGCCACGAAAGAGCTTGCCACGTTCCAACAAACGAAGCGTAAACGCTGTAAAGCAACAGCGAACGGGAGTAACAGCTAGTTGGCGTTTGCAGGGACTATGGGAGCCGGGTCAACAGGACGCAGCGGTGCAGGTTATCAGCGAAGAGGAACAGAAGAAGCTGGCGGAGCTGGAGTTGGACATGCGGTTGCCGCGCGTTGCCGGTAAGATCGATTCCTGGCTCTTAATCATCGTGCTGGCGCTGCTATGTATCGGCCTGGTGATGGTCTACAGTTCGAGTGCTTTCATGGCCGCGCGCACCTACGGTGATGCTTCGTACTTTTTTCAGAAGCAGCTGCTTTCGGTGATCCTGGGTATCATCGTCATGCTGGTAACGATGCGTGTAGATTATCGCCAATGGCGGCGTTTCTCGCTAGCCGGTATGATGATTATCCTGCCGCTACTGGTTATCGTACTCAAGTTTGGTCATGTAGCATTTGGTGCGTCACGCTGGTTGACATTTGGCTCGTTTTTCTCGATTCAGCCGAGCGAAATCACCAAATTGATACTGGCACTTTATATCGCGGACTGGCTGGCGCGCAAGGGGAAGCAGGTCGGTACATTTCTCTATGGTCTGGCACCATTTGTGATCCTGGTCGGGGTGGTGCTGGGGCTGGTCCTACTAGAAAACGATATGGGTACGGCTATTATCATCGCCGGTTTTGCGACGGCTATGTTCTTTACGGCAGGGGCCAATATAGTGCAATTTCTGCTAGCAATGGCCTGTGGCGGGTTAATATTCTTACAAGAGGCATTTAGCAAAGGCTATCGCTATCTACGTTTGATTGGGTTTATTGACCCATTCAAGAATGTAACGGGCATCAATCTGCAGCTCTATCAATCATTGTTGGCATTAGGTTCCGGTGGGTGGTTAGGGTTAGGGCTGGGGGCGAGCCGTCAGAAGACGGGCTACCTGCCTTTACCGTTTACTGACTCGATACTGGCTATTCTTGGTGAAGAGTTGGGTTTTATCGGGTGTGCGCTGGTGGTCCTGCTCTTCCTGCTCCTGGCGTTTCGTGGCTTTCGCCTGGCAAGAAGGACGCAGGATATCTATGGAGCTTTACTAGCAACGGGTATTACAACCTGGCTGGTATTGCAGGCAATGATTAACGTAGGAGCTTCGTCAGATAGTATTCCCTATACGGGAGTGCCGCTCCCATTCATCAGTTATGGCGGCTCATCGTTGGTAATTTCACTGGCAGCCGTAGGGGTGTTGCTCAACATCTCGCGCTATATCCAGGAACCTGAGTCACCAGCACTCGCGCGGCGTTCAATAACTGTGAATATGGGAAAGAAAATATAGGTGAACTAAGGTTGGATACTCTGAAGGAAAGAGAAATAGCGGTACCACGCGTGGGTGCCGGGATAGAGCGCATGAACATACTTGTATCAGGTGGAGGCACAGGTGGACATATCTACCCGGCTCTTGCCGTGGCAACACTGCTGGAAAAACAATACCAGGCCAGGATTCTCTATCTCGGTAGCGACGATGGCCTTGAGACCGAATTAGCACCGGCGGCAGGGTTCCCTTTCGCTATGGTCAAGGCGGGCAAACTGCGGCGCTACATCTCGTGGCAGACGATCGCGGGTGTTGCCCGTGTGCCTGTAGGCATAGCGCAGGCGGTTGGTATTGTGCGGAAGTTCGCGCCTGACGCGGTCTTTACGAGTGGAGGATATGTGGCAGTACCGGCGGGATTGGCGGCTCGCTTGAACGGCGTACCGCTGTTGATGCACCAGCAGGATGTACCGCCGAACCTGTCGAACAGGCTGATCGCACCGTTAGCGACGCGCATCTCGGTAGCCTTTGAGGATTCAGTGCGGTATTTTGCGGGGAGTGGAGACGCGCTGGGACGCGATACAGCGGGTCCCTACGGCAAGACGTTGTGGTTGGGCAACCCGGTGCGACAGGAGATGCTGGATATACGCCAGGTCTCACCAGAACAGGCGCGCGCCGGACTGGCGTTTGAGGCGGAAATGCCGTTGCTGCTGGTAACGGGTGGCAGCCAGGGGGCGAGGCATTTGAACCAGGTGGTGTGCCAGGCTCTGCCCAATCTGCTCCCGCATTGCCAGGTTCTGCAGATCAGTGGCAAGCAGCTTTTCGAGGAGACGCGCGAGCAATCTACCCAGGCGATGGCGGATCTGGATGAAGAGATGAGGAGACGGTACCGACTGGTAGCGTACCTGAACGAGGAGATGTCGGCAGCACTACAGGCGTCAACGTTGGTGTTATGCCGCTCGGGAGCCGCGACGTTAAGCGAGCTGGCTGTACTGGGTAAACCCAGCATCCTGGTGCCGCTACCTCCGGCGATAGGTAGTTCACCGCAGGAAGCAAACGCGGAAATGTTTGGTCGCAAGGACGCGGCAGAGGTCATACATGACGCGGATATGAAGCCAGAAATACTGGTAGAACGTGTAATATCTATAATTGCATCTCTTGCACGGCTAGAGTTGATGGCAACGGCTGCGCTTACTTTCGCAAAGCCAGAGGCCACGCAGGAGATCGCGGCAGAGATCGTAAAAATTGTGCAGAAAAGCAGAGCGAAGGCGAAAAAATAGAGACACGAGGGTGCAAGCATTTGAATAAGTCGCGCATACATTTCATGGGTATAGGCGGTCAAGGTATCTCAGCGGTGGCGCAGATAGTGCTCAAGGCCAGCGGTGAAAGCGTCACGGTAAGCGGCTGCGATATGCAGGCGTCGGCGACAACGCGCGAGTTGCAGGACATCGGCGTAGCAGTGGAGATCGGTCATAGCGCGGATCACGTGGCGGAGATCGACAGACTGGTTGTTGTTCCGGCAGCACTTGTGCTGAACCCGGACCATCCGGAACTGGCAATGGCGAGATCGCGTGGGATTCCGATGATCACCTGGCAGGAGATGTTGGGCGACTTGATGCAGAAGAAGTGCGTGATCTCTGTCAGCGGAGTTCATGGCAAGGGCACCACGACAGCTATGCTCGCGCTGATGCTAGTGGATGCTGGATGGGATCCAACCTGCGAGGTCGGGGCTATTGTACCGCGATTTGGCGTCAACTATCGCCTGGGGCAGAGCCAATACTTTGTGAACGAGGCCGACGAGTTCTATAACAATTTCTGGAACTATCATCCTCGGCTGGCGGTCGTGACGTCGATCGAGTTCGAGCACCCGGAGTTTTTCGCCGATTATGAAGCCTTTCTGGCCAGCTTTGAGCACTTTATCCGGGGCATGGATATGGATGGAGACTGGCCTTTGCCGCCGACGCTCGTTATCAATGCGCATAGCGCGGGTTGCATTGAACTGCTGCGCAGACTCAAAGATTGGCCTGGACGCGTGGTGATGTACGGAGTAGAGGGATTTGTAGTCCCAAAAAAGATAAACGCAGCGTCTAAAGAAAATAAGCAGACAAATTTTGAGAGAGAAGCGGTAGTTCCGACAAATAGCGTTGTGGCAAAAAACGAGGTATTGTCGTCTAACTTAGCTAAGCAAGCGACCTTTGAAGCGTATGATGTGAAGTTGGAGGGCGAAACGAGTTTCAGCGTCCGCTCTAACTGGGCAGAGAAGTTTCCAAGTGGCACGCGTATACAATTTCAATTGCCGGGCGCACACAATGTGCAGAATGCACTGGCAGCGCTTACCGCCGCCAGTGTGCTTGGGATAGACGCGGAGACGATTGTGAAGACGCTGGAGAGCTTCGGCGGCATCAGAAGACGCTTTGAAATTCGCAACCAGGGCCCTATACAGGTCAAGGGACGATTACTGGATGTCGTGCTGGTCGATGACTACGCACATCATCCAACCGCCATCGCAGCAACATTAGAGGCGGCACATGAGCGGTATCCGGGACGACGCCTGGTGGCGGTTTACCAGCCGCATATGTTCAGCCGGACGAAAACCTTTTTTACGCAGTTTTTAAGTGCTTTTGGCCTTGCCGATGTGGCGATCATCGCCGATATTTTTCCGGCGCGGGAGCGCGACACAGGTCTGGTCTCTTCACGAGAGTTGGTTGAGGCAATGGCATCTGGGCGCAATGAATTGGGCCCCTACATGCGGGAAGGCGGGCAAGTGTTGCATGGCGGGAGCGTGCAGGAGACTGTGCAATTGTTACGCGGTCTATTGCGCTCGGGTGATGTGCTTTTAGTGATGGGAGCGGGCGATATTTATACGTTGACTGACATAATTTTGAACGACGAGGAATAAATGACGAGTGGTAACGGGGTGCTCTGCGGTACGCCGGATACCAACTCACAGGGAATAGTTTATGACATTCGACGCCATGGCTGCTTACACTGAATTACACACGTATTTTCGGGAGCGGGTACGCCTCAACGAGCCGCTGGCACGCCACTGCACTTTTGGCGTTGGTGGCCCAGTTGATGTGTGGATTACACTCGATTCGCGAGACGAGTTGATGAGTTTAGTATGCCTGTGCGCCGAGCGGCATTGGCCTCTCTTGCTGGTAGGCAATGGCACAAATACTTTGTATGCCGATGCTGGCATACGTGGCATAGTTGCTCGTATTGCACTTACTAGCTATAGCATCGAGGAGCAAGAGGACGGAACAGCGCTGCTGCTGGCGGGGGCTGGAGTAAGCTGGCCGCGCCTGTTGAATGAACTGGCGCCGCAGGGTTGGGGAGGGTTGGAGTTTGGACCGGGGATACCTGGTACTTTGGGAGGGGGTGTTATCAGTAATGCCGGAGCGCACAACGGTGACATGGGACAGGTACTGGAGTGGATTGAGGTGTTAGATGCTCGCAGTAGCTCTGAGGAGCAGCACAGTGTCCCGATCGTACGGCGCTACCAGCACGATGAGCTTGATCTGAGCTACAGACACAGTCGTTTTCGTGAATTGCGGCGCGTCCAGTTTGATGCGCAAGGCTATCCCGAGGTTGCGCCGCGTCAACTGATTGAACCGGCTGAAATCATCATGCGACTGGGAATTCGCCTTCACCGTGAAGAACCGCAGAAGCTGCGGGAGCTGATTGAACACTATAAACAACATCGCAAGAGGACGCAGCCCCCGCAGCAGAGCGCAGGCTCGGTCTTCAAAAATCCGCCGGGGGATTATGCCGGTCGCCTGATAGAGCAAGTGGGCATGAAGGGTATGGTCCACGGTAAAGCAAAAATTTCTGAACGTCATGCTAACTTTATTGTCAACTTAGGGAGCGCCAATGCCACGGATGTGGTGGCACTCATCAAGGAGGCGCGCAATCGCGTACATGAGAAGTTTGGGGTGGATCTGGAATTAGAGGTTGAATTGCGAGGCGAGTGGGGGAAGTCAGGAGATTCAGCGGCACAGTCGGAGGCACAATGACAGAAGAGATGAGACAACCAAGAGAGCAGATAGCTACTCATATCTATAGGCGGCCAGAGGGCACGAGGGCGGCGCAAGCGTCTCTATATAACTCCGCGCCACCCTTGCCCCTACGAGACGGGGCAGGGAGTGTAGGCGTTCGTGAGCGGGTAGTGACGCAACATCGTGAAGTGCAGCCGGCAGCAGGGGAAAGCTATCTTCACAGGCGGAATCAACTCTTTTCCGCCCGGGCGAAAGCGCCAACGCATCATGAACTCGCACCACGTAAAGCGCGTACCCTGGCTCAAACGGGTGTGCCTGCCATTGGTGGACAGATGCGGGTATTAAAGCGTCCTCTGCCACGGTATAGTCAGACACCAGTGCCGGTACGCAGTGGAAGATACACACATCGCTCGGGGTTGTTGTGGAAAGTGTTTGGTATCTTTGCATTGCTGGTGCTGGTAGCTTTGGGGTCCAACTTTGCTCTTACTAGCAGCGCATTTCGCGTGGCGCAGGTGAGCGTGGTTGGGACGCATAACGACATCCTGGTGCGCAACATTCAGCATATGGGGATGCAGGGCCAGAACATTTTTCTGATAGACGTGGTGGCACTCACGCAACGTATCGATATGTTGCCGATGGTGGCCTCCGTGGATCTGGAGAAGCAGTGGCCCAACCAGTTGCAGGTGTCGGTAACAGAGAGGACGCCAGTGCTGCTCTGGCAGACATCGCACGGAACGTATAGTGTTGACCAACATGGAATAGTGATCGCACCAGCGGATGAGACCACTGGTGCGAATGCACTCATGACGGTCGTGGATGGAAGGAATCAGGGTAAGACTGCTGGAGGAAAGGGAACAGTGGTACATCCTGGTGTGCAATTAAATGCGGCTGATATCTCGTTCGCAGCGGCAGTGTTTGCGGAATTGCCGAAAGTGGCGGGTGTCACAAGCTTTACCTTGCGTTACGTTGATACGAAGGCTGCAGTGCCTACCAGCGGGCAAGCGAATATGGGGGGAGAGGGGCGATTTGAGGGATATGTTGTCGAGAGTAAAGCAGGGTGGTTAGCGTACCTGGGCGGGGCGAATGATGCTAACCCGCTGGGCAATCGACTCGTAGAACTCAAGCAAATCCTGGCGCTGGCGCAGCGAGAACAACTCAATCTCGCAGCAATCGATCTGCGCTTTGGCCTGCGACCTGTGTACACGTTAAAACAGTAATGAGCCTGGCATGAGCTGGGGCGTAGGGTATGAAATAGTGGGATGGCCTTTGTGGTCAAGCAGAGTTGGAAGGGTTCGGTCATATGAAGGAATATGTATCTTGTAGTGCGTCTCACACATGTACCGCCCAATAGGAGCGTGTATCGTGCAAGAGCGGGTGATCGTCGGTATCGACGTTGGAACAACAAAAATCTGCGTTCTCGTCGGTGAATTAGATCGCGACGGGAAGATGAACATTGTTGGCGTTGGCACCTGCCCTTCACAGGGTTTGCGCCGTGGGGTGGTGGTGAACATTGAAGAGACCGTCACTTCAATTGCAGCGGCGCTTGATCGTGCTGAACGTCTCTCTGGAAAGAAGATAACCACAGCGTATGTGGGGATTGCAGGCAGCCATATTGCCTCGGAGAATAGCAAAGGATTTGTCGCAATCTCGCCGAGCCACCGGGATATTGTGCAAAACGACATTAGCCGAGCTATCGAGGTTGCGCGAGCAATTGCCATCCCCGCGAATCGCGAGGTGATCCATGTGATACCACGCGGCTATGTCGTTGACGGGCAAGAGGGTATAAAGAACCCTATTGGCATGTCTGGCTTTCGCCTTGAGGTGGAGACGCATATTATTACCGGTGCGGTGTCTTCAATTCACAATTTAATTAAGTGTGTGCAAAAGGCGCGTGTAGAGATCGAAGATCTCGTATTGGAGCCACTGGCCTCCAGCGAAGCTGTCCTTGCGGATGGCGAGACAGATCTTGGAGTAGCGCTGGTCGATATTGGTGGTGGTTCCACGGATATCGCAGTGTTTTCCGATGGAGCTATCTGGCAGACGGTCGTCTTGCCGATTGGGGGCAACCTGATCACAAGCGATATCGCCATCGGCCTGCGCCTACCTTTCGGTGTGGCTGAGGAACTCAAATTGACCTATGGCCATTGTGATCCTTCAGCTATCTCCGATGACGATATGATCGACCTGGCACAATTTATGCCGAACTGTGATGATCTGGTGCCGCGTAAATTGTTGGCTGAGATCATCCAGGCTCGCGTGGAAGAACTGTTTGAGATGGTTCACGAGGAGATCCGTAAATCTGGTTATGATGGATTGCTACCGGCGGGCCTGGTGCTGACCGGCGGCTCTGCAGAATTGCCAGGTATCCAGGGTCTAGCGGGACAGATACTGGACCTGCCAACCCGAATTGGTTCTCCGCTTGGACTTCATGGACTGGCCGATTCGATCTCGCGGCCAGCTTATGCAACCGCGGTTGGCCTGTTGCAATGGGCTTTGACTCACACCTCGTTCCTCATTGAAGAGGATGAGCCTGAGGATAATGGGCTAATGAGTTTTGCGTCCCGTTTCGGGCGCTGGTTACGTGCGTTTTTACCTTAGTTCAAAGGGGGCCACGAAAATGCTACCAATAGGAAATCATCAAATAGAAGGCTTCGCCCAGATCCGAGTCATCGGTGTTGGAGGTGGGGGCAGTAATGCGGTCAATCGCATGATACAGGCGAATATGGTGGGAATCGAGTTCATTGCCATCAATACCGATGCCCAGGCCCTGCTGCTCACCGATGCTCCACATCATATCCGTATCGGAGACAAGCTTACCCGTGGCCTCGGTGCGGGTGGCAATCCCAGTATTGGAGCCAAGGCAGCGGAAGAGAATGCTGAGGAACTGTACGAGGTGCTTAAAGGCTCTGATATGGTGTTCATCACCGCGGGTATGGGAGGCGGTACAGGAACGGGCGCTAGCCCGGTAGTGGCACAGATTGCGCGTGAGGCCGGAGCGCTGACAGTCGGTGTTGTGACAAAGCCATTCACTTTCGAGGGCAATAAGCGTCGTCTCGCAGCGGAGGAAGGCATCGCTAACCTCAAGCAGCATGTCGATACCTTGATAACCGTACCCAACGACCGACTCTTACAGGTTGCGGACAAGAAAATGCCGCTTTCTGAGGCATTCCGTCTTGCAGACGACGTGTTACGCCAGGGTATTCAGGGAATCAGTGACCTGATCACCGTTCCCGGGCTAATCAACCTGGACTTTGCCGATGTCAAGACGATCATGTCAACTGCCGGTTCGGCCTTGATGGCGATAGGTGAAGCCAGTGGGGAAACTCGCGCGTTGGATGCTGCGCACCTGGCGATCGCCAGTCCATTGCTGGATATCGACATCAGCGGGGCGCGAGGCGTGCTGTTTAATATCACGGGAGGCATGGACCTGTCACTATTCGAGGTCAACGAAGCGGCTGATGTAATTAGCAGAGCGGCGCACCCCGAGGCAAATATCATCTTCGGTGCTGTACAAGATCCTAAATTTGATGGGAAGGTCAAGATTACCGTCATTGCTACCGGCTTTGATGGGCACACACGTACGCCTGTACAGGTTGTGGCACCCTATCAACAGCAGAGCCGTACGCCAGTATATGATCGCAGTAAGCTCTATTCAGTGGCGTCAATGAGTGGTAATAACGGTAACAATGGGAACGCGGCTGGACGCCAGCAGCCTGTGCAACAACAGGGATATGGTTCCTTGCCGGTAACACCGGCGCCGATGAATATGACCAATCATCCGACAGACCCGGTGCATCCAGTGCAGGCACCCTATGTGTCGCAGGCTGATCCACTCATGCGGCAGCGACCGGTGGTAACTCCTGAGCAAGAGCCAGGACGCCAGGCGATTGCCAGGGATGTGAGCGCGGACGTGTACGACCTGGACGAGGATCCAATGGAAATGCCAAGGACAGGTGCAGGTTCTAGCACTCATGGGCGGCTCCCAGTGCCTGAACCGGAGGCGCAGTCGTCACAGCGGCCTTCTGGTGATCAGCGTTCGCAGCGACCTGTGCGGCGGCTGGATCAAAGGGGTCTCGACCTGCCAAGGGGAAATCGCAACCCACCTTCCGGTGATGTGATCGATATCCCGGCCTTCCTGCGGAAACGGTAGTGGACGGTTCTAGCAAAAAGCAAGGGTTGGCTTCCAGGGCTATATACGATAAAAGCAGGCCTCACGTCGTGAGGCCTGCTTTTTGTGTTTGCTAGAGCTTACTTACCGATTTTATTATTCGTTCTGCCCAGGTTGCCTGGGATGTTCTCATCAAGGCCAATGTGGTTGATGACGACACGCACGCCGGGAATACCGACGATCTCTCGCTCAAGTGCGTACTTCATCGCGCTGGTGGGCGTTTCGCCGTAGAGACTCACAATGTAGTTCTCGACGAGTGCCGTGATGTCTTTTGCCCCTTCAAGTTTGCCAGCAGTTCGTAGCTTTTCAATACTGGCATTGATAGCGTTCAAAATGGTATCTTCCGCAACGAGGAAGTTCTTTACATCGATGACGCCAGGCATCTTCAAGAGGGCTTCCTGAAGTGCTTTACGCTGCTCCTCCAGCTCGACTTTACCATAGAGTGCCAGTACGACGCCTTCGCGTTCAACCTCAACCTTGACAGGGTGGGCACTCCACTCGGTGCTGCTGACGGTGACAGTGCGATCGGCCACGTCTTGAGCATCTTGCAGCAACAACTCTGCCAGGTAAGTTGGTTGCCCTATCTCAGCAGCTGCCGCATAGGTAGTCGGCACACGTGAGGATTTTGCTTTTTCTGTGCGTGAAGCAAATGGGTCTTCTAAAGCCCATCCCATGATACCGACGAGGATAAAGGGGGCTGCAATAATGGAGATCCAGGGATTGGTGTTGATGGTCAGCATTCCGACCATCGTTATGACTACTGCTAAAGATAAAATGAATGGCCATAAACTGCCGTTGGGCATATGAATATGGGCGTGGCCTGCTTCTGTTTCATGTTCTTCGATGTCGGCCAGTGGGGGCGCGATCATCTCGTCTGTTGTGAGATTAACACTTTGAAGAGGTGTATTCATGCTCATGCGCTTTTGTTTCCCTCTAAGTATCAAGTACGATTTATGGGGATCCTGACTTGTTAAGACAGAGTAATCCCTCCTATAATAAGAATAACAGGAATGTGCGGATGTTGCAATAGTTTCTACTACGTAGCCTGCTCTTCCTCTTTGTTGTTTGCTCTTTTCTGTCTTCAGCATCACAACAATGTTGAGTTTTAGAACAAACTTGAATTATTACCATGTACCATTTTAGTGTTGATAACCTCCATCAAATTTGCGTCCGAGGGTTCTTTATAGGTTGCTTCTATGAGAGCCTCAATCTCTGCCGATAGACTATCAATGCTCACGCGAAGCCGCTGTTCTTCCGCAGTGGCTTTGTCGACCGAAGCCATGAACGCATGTACGGCCTCCAGAGTAGCGGGTACCTGGATACGTTTGCGGGCTTCCACCCATGTCCAACCCTGAAGTTTTGGGTTTATTTGCGTGAAGTACAGTTCGAGATAACGGAGAAGCTCGGGTTCTGATGACGCTAGATATGTCTGGGGTTGGCGGCGCAATAGTAGCCGTCCATCCTGTAGCATTGGTCTCTCGGCAATTGTGCTTTGTGTATCGCCAAAGAAGCGTAGTATCCCCTGGGCAAGATAACCCTGCGGGTCGCGATAGGCGATAGTTGGATTGGCGGCTAGCGATGCTGGCGTGGGGATTGCTGCCAATTGCTCGTACCGTGTCTGAATAGCATCAACCAGCAATGCTATTTGTTGTTGTCTTTCAGCGGGTGCAACTTTGATAGGTAAGCGTTTCCACACATCAGGATAGACTCGTCCCTCCCTGGTGCCTTCAAGCCTGTTAGAAGCAACGTATTGGCGTATGAAGCGACTGTTTATGATACCCAACAGGTAACGCAGGTCGAACAGTTCAGCGATGGAGGTAAGTCCATTTATGGCGCCTGCAATCTGCCGCGATTCGCGAAGAACCGCCTTGATGCCCTTTTCCTCAAGCGCGCCCGCCTGCTCTAGTGCCTTCCAGGAGACTACAACCTGAACACTATGATTGGCAAATAGCCCGGAGCGATCATAGTAGCCGCCCGATGTTTCCCCTAGCAGGAGCTTTTCAGCAGTGCGGAAAAGCGCTCTGTGCCGGGGACGGCTTAGCTGTGATCGATATTTTTCATAGGCTACAAACCGCTTGCGTCGTAAATAATAACGATCCACGTCGTTGCCAACCACGCCATCATCAATGTAGTCAGCAGGACGTTTTTTGCTTGCAGAAGGGGGCAAGAATATATCGTCTAGTGTAAAAAGCTTTTGACGTCTTCCTTGGACTAGAGGATCTAGGGATTCTTTACTTTGCGCTACTATACCTGTACCAACATATACGATAGCGCAGAGGGGAATACTCCCCTGAGCCAGGCTTTTATCGAGAAGGGAGTCGTAACGCCATCTGAAGATCTGTCCGTTGGAGGCCAATTGTGGAACCGGGGGGAGAGCCTCATAGCTTGAACAATCTGCTTGCTGGTGTTTGCGCCGCATTACTTCATGCTCCTCGTCAGGCGCACGTTTCTCAACGAGGACAATGGTGTTTTCGATAGCGGCATCCTGGAAGAGACGTAGAGCGGGGAAAAAGTCAATTTGCAGCAAACGATATTGGCTGCTGAGCTGCTGCCGTAGACGTTCCGCGTAGCCTTCTGTCTCAATACCTTTAGAAACGATCAAAGCCAGTCTGCCTGTTTCCGGTCGCAGAAATTGCAAGTTGCGTTCAAAAAAAGGCACAAAGAGATCCCAGCGTTGATGCAGTAACTGGTAGATGCCAAAATTCTGAATCGTGCTACGATAGAGCAGGTTTTGGGAACTTTCTCCCGCGCTTACATACGGAGGATTTCCAAGCAGATAATCAAAGCCTTGTTGGCCCGCGATAAGTTCTGTTAGCTCTGATGGTAGTCCCTTCGCTTCTTTGATGCGGACAATAAAGCGATCTTCATCTGAAATAGCGTGGCCACGTGCGCGTGGTGGACGAAAACTTAGACGTTCAGTAGCCTTCCCGCTGCGAAGTGTTTCTACTTGCTCTGCGACCGTCGGTTCCAGTGCATCGGTACAATAGATATGGAAGCGGTCAACGCTGTAGCATAACTTGCCCCGCTCATCGAGTAGCAGGGGCAGACACTGGATGAGCAGATTGATTTCGGCCAGGTAACAGGCAAATGGATTGAGGTCGAAGCCTAGAAAGGTATCAGTCAGTACCTGAATAGCGTATTCATGGTTAATCTCTGAGGCTTTGACAAGACGTTGCAAGATAGCACTTTTACGTGCGGCTGCCGCGACAAGAAATGTGCCACTTCCACAGGAGAGGTCTCCAACAGTCTTTTCTAGAAAGCTGCGCGCTTTCATCTCGTCTGGCTCATTGCGCCCAGGAATACCAAGCGTGTCGAGCATATAGTCAACAACCTGTGGTGGAGTATAGAACTGCCCTTTTTCGCTGCGTTCCTTGGTCTCGATATAGCCCTCGTTGTAGACTCTTCCTAGCACATCGGCACTCAAGCCCTGGAAATCGTAGCGATTCAGCAGATCAAACAGGGCCAGGATCGTATATTCGTCAAGCGTAAACCAGTCGAAAAGTTCTTGACGGCCAAAGAAGTTATGATAGACCACGCGGGCACGTTGGTATGTCTCCTCAAGTAGTCGTAAATACGTGTCTTTAATGCCGGAGAGCAATTCAATGCGATACTCCTCATAGCGCGCAAATGGCCCGTCAGAGATGCGGCGCGGAATCAGGTTATGATCTTCGCAGACGCGCACGAAGAAAAGACGTACAAAGGAAATATACGCAGTTTGCAGGCAAAACTCATCCTGTGGATTGCCAAAAACGCCTCGTACCCTGGATTGCCACGCCGAGTAGGCCTCGATAGTCTTCTTACTAAGAGCATATTCACCAGCGAGAGACTGTAGATACGCATAGTGTACCTGAAGCAAGGTTTTTAGCGCATTCAGGCCCTCGGTAGGCGGGAGCGAGCGTATTGAACGTTTTATCTTTCCCATCCCCAGCAGTGACGCCTGGCTTAGCTGGTACGGTTTGAGTAGTTCTTCCGCCTTTTGTAAATATGCTTCCTCGAATGCCGATATATCTCCACTTTGAAAATAGTCTTCTGTCAGTTCTGACAGCAGTTGACTGATTTCAGTCCGTAGATGACCGTTTTCGTCCAATTGGAAAGCAGTGCCAAACTGAACGACATTCTCTATAGCGGCTTTCAAGATTTCATCAAAGGGACGGGTATCTCTGCTATTCGTAAGTGTACATTGTTGTTGATAGTCGTCATAGCGTTGTTGCAGTAGGGAGAACTGAGCGCGAATTGTTTCACGTAATGAACCAAGCACCTGTTTGATCTGTTGTACAAGTAATTCTACATTGTCGGGCTTTTGCAAAGATGCGATACGATGATAGGCGTTTTGAGCCAGGTTCTGGCGAAATACATCGGTCTGCTCCCACCGCCTGGCATCCAGATAGTAGAAGTTAATTGCCAGGGCTTGCCGCAACAGAGGCTGGCTGCTCAGCCGTTGCTCGACCGCCTCTTTTGTAGAAGCGTCTTGTAGTAATCTGGCAAGCTCAATCAGGCTAAAGGACGCGAGAGGCTCGTTCCCAACGGCAAAGTCAAAAAGGTGCCATTCATCTCCATTGGTCAGGACACCCAGATACAGCCCGGCCTGTGTCAGATAGCGTTCAAGTTGTTCGGTTGGTGTCTCACGCTCCATATGAGTAGCAGTCAGATTACGTGTGGATGAGCTTTTTGTCTCGATAATCGCAAGCCGCCGTCTATCTTGAGAATTTTGGTTCCAGAGCGTCAGATCATAGCGTTCTTGACTTTCGTATTCGATCTGGTGGGGCGCATAGTGAAAAATTGGTAGAATACGTTCGCGGATCAGTGTTGCTCGTAGCCCATGCTCGTCACCTGTGTGCCGTGGTACGCTGGCGAAGTAGGAGAAGATATCTTCGCCCGATTTTGTGTCATGCCAGGAAGTGTATGCCCTGGCTAAATTCATTGCGACCTCGGCCAGACTGGTAAACTGGGGCGGTTCAATGGAAGCAGAAGGCTGCTGCATGACCTGGCTACCTCAACTTCTACATGATGTATGCTGTGCTATTTCCTTGGAGGTAGTATAGAGGTTCAAGGACGATTGGTCAAGGAGAGCAAGTGTCGTACCTTTGCGGGTACCCAACGTATTTTTGAGCATAGGTGGGCCGCCTTGCATTCATACAACCGCAGATTTTGAGAAGAGAGCGCACCCCGCTTTTAGTATAACTTTTTTACAGTGTGAATACTAGCGCTTTTTACTGCTCTTTGAGGAGGAGCTGCAGGTCGGCTGTTATTTGTGCGGAAGTGGCATCGCCACCGAAGAAGACGCGCTCCCGGCCCTGTTTATCGATGATGAAGATGGCGGTGGTATGGGAGACTGAGCCGATGGTTGCGTTGGGTGTGGGTATGGGCGCGGCGTATACTGCGTAGCTCGACCAGATGGGGGAGAGTTGCTCGTGCGAACCAACCAGGTAATGCCAGTAGTTGAGCATTCTGTGGACCTTTGAGAAGTCGAGGGTGGCGGCGATGGTGTCGTGCTGGGGATCGGTGCTGACGGCGAGGACGGCGACGTTTTGGGCCTGGCTACCGAGGTTGAGCATGACGGCGTGGATTTTTTCGGCTGTGAGCGGGCATTGGTCAGGGCAGTGGGTGTAGAGGAAGGTGAGGATGATGGGTTTGCCCTTGAATTGTGAGAGCGTAATGGTTTTGCCGAATTGGTCGGTGAGGCGGAAATCGGGCGCTGGTGTGCCTCCAAGGTCTGTGCCTTGCAGACCAGATTGGTTGACTGCCGTTGTGGTGTTAGGAGCAGTGGAGGATGATCCCCCTGTGCGCGAGCCCAGAAGGGTGACGATGACTACTACGAGCACTGCTAAGGTCAGTACTGAGAGTCTTGATGCCAGGCGCCAGTTCATATGTACTTTTTCTCCAACTTCATAATGGCTGTCTTCCCTGCGCCCTCTAATGGATGACTCGATCGATGACCATGGCTGCGAAGATCAAGGCTAGATAACAGTTAGAGTACCAGAAAAGTGTTTTAGCCCAGCTTTTTGATTTGTCGCGCAACAGGCGTATAGACATGTAGACCATGATGCCGCCGAGGGCGACTGCTGCTATCAGGTAGATATAGCCCATGGCGCCCATACCGAAGAGCACAAGAGTGACGGCCAGCAGCAAGAGCGAATATAGAAAAATTTGTTTGCGTGTTTCGCCTTCACCCATCACTACGGGTAACATAGGAATACGCGCCTTTTCGTAGTCTTTCTGGATCAAAAGCGAAAGCGCCCAGAAGTGCGGCGGCGTCCAGTAGAAGATAATGGCGAAGAGCCAGATGGCGGGAAGCGAGAGATTATTGGTCACCGCGGCCCAGCCCACGAGGACAGGGACGGCTCCAGCTGCTCCCCCGATGACGATATTCTGCGCGGAAGTGCGTTTCAAGCCAAGCGTATAGACAAAAACGTAGAAGAGGATGGCTGAAGACGCTAGAGTTGCGCTGAGCAAGTTAACGAACGCTGTTAAGATGACAAAGGCTACAACGCCCAGGACTATGCCGAAGATGAGTGCCTGAGTTGGCTGGACTTTCCCAGATGGGAGGGAGCGACGCTGTGTGCGCCCCATGATCTGGTCAATGTCACGGTCGATATAGCAATTGATACAGTTGGCGCTGCCTGCCGCCATCGCGCCACCCAATAGCGTGGCAAAGAGTAATCCAGGTGACGGCAATCCTCTGTCGGCAATAGCCATCGCCGCCGCAGTTATTCCAAGCAGCAAAACGGTCACATGCGGTTTCATCAGGTCGACATAGTTGGAAATGGTCTGGCGTATCGGTCCCACTTCTTTCTTTGGTTCGGAGTTCTGCGCTTCTTCCATAGTATCGATGCTCTGTTCTTGAGGCGCGGAACGCAGCTGGTTCGCGGCGAGCGCAGCAAGTATCACCAGGCTGCCCCAGACCGCGGTCGCGAGGGCAAGGTGCAGACCTGCAACGAAGCCAGGTTTATTCAACAGAACGATCAGGCCTCCTACGATAGATTGGGCGATGAAGAGGATAGCAGCAGCGAGGGCAACCCACGCCTGAGCGGGAGCAACGTTGCGCCTGCGCCATGCCGAGATCAGGGTCCAGATCAGCACAAGTCCCACGAAGGTGGCGGCCAGGCGGTGTAAAACATTGATATCGGCCAGGTGATACTGTACCGCCCATTGCGGCGCGGTGCAGAGTGGCCAGCCAGTACAGGCGAGGGAGGCGCCACTGCCGACGACATAGGAGCCACTGAGCATGAGTCCGTAGACGAGCAGCGCGTTAGTGACAGCGAGACGGGCGAACGTACGGGTTTTTGCAGGATGCTCTCGCGCCGGCGCGGGTTTGGCTGTCATGACGGCTATGGTAATGATCATGGCGAAAATTGCCAGCGCGGTTCCCAGGTGCGCAGTGATGATGGTTGGTGGCAACTTCCAGAGAACAGTAAGGCCGCCAAGAACAATTTGTATCACCAGCAATACGGGAGCAATCAGGGCAGGTACCAGGATATGGCGCTCTTTGCGCGCCCAAATTAGCGCACTGATGGCCAGGGTTATTACGAGAACGCTGACGATGGCGGCGACGTAGCGGTGAAACTGCTCGAGAAAGGTGTGATAGTCTATGGCAGCGAAGGCCTGACCATAGCAGAGGGGCCAGTCAGGGCAGCTCAGGCCAGAGTCTGTAGTACGGACTGTGCCACCAAGGGCGACAAGAAAATATGTGAACGCGACCGCTATCCACGCAATGCGGCGAATGAATTTCATGCGAGTGCTCCAAAGTATCCCTTGCGGGAAAATAGATGGTATGATTGCCTTATTGTCGTTGACGCTCCTGTTCCTTTCCTTGCAAGAAGGGGGGTCTGCCTTACAATTGCCTTAATTTAACGTGCAAGTCTTTCTGTTTCCTCATCGCTGCGCTCTTCGCAATGATTGTTTTGTGTTGTTGCGGGATTGGCAGTCTGCGGCTGCCAATCCCGCAACAACACAAAACTATTGTTTCACGCCGCGAATGAAGCGGACTGTGACTGTTCCTATCAGGCAGTAGGCAATCGACATGGCGAAGAGAAGCTGGAAGCCGAGTACAGGATTCCCGGCGTGTGTGAAGTCATCAATCACGAAGCCACCAAAGACTGGCGCAATAACCTGTGGCAGTGACAGGGAGATATTCCATATACCCATATCGCGCGCATAATTTTTGTGTGATGGCAATACATCGGCTACCAAAGCCCAGTCGACGCTGGTATATGCGCCATAACCTATACCAAAGATGGCTCCCGCGGCAAGGACGAGCGGCAAAGATTGCGTGACGATGAAGATGAGACCTACAAAGGCCATGAAGCCGCCAGAGATATAGACCATGCGCTTGCGACCGAAGCGGTCAGAGAGCCAGCCAGCTCCCAGGGCACTGAAGAGGCTGGTGAGCGAAAGAATAATGATAAAATTGGTCGTCTGCTGTTCGGGATGCGCTACTTTTACAGCATCGCGCATGTAGTATTGCAGAAAGTCCTGAACGGTGTAGATACCTAACATCATGACCAGGCGTGTCAGCAGGACCCAGGCGAAGTCGGGGTCGCGGCGGGGGTTGAAGTCGAAGAGGCGCAGGATGCCAATGGTGGCAATAGTTTCCAGGACGATTTGCAATACATCGCCGCTGATCTGTATGTGAGCAACGTGTAAAACGTTCCAGAGAGCTATAAGGCCCCATGCTGCAGCCGCGGCGAGCAAGGTCCATGAGATGGTCAGGACAACAAAACGAGAGAGCCACGAGCGGCGCACTGGCGCTGCTGGCTCAGCTATTGATGGTGCCGTAGGAGACTGATCTTCTTCCTGTGCAGCGCTCTGCGCAGAAAGACTGTTACGCTCTTTGACAGAGAAAATAGTGATCAGCATCAGGGCTAGCAGGACCGCAATGATAATGCCGTAGGTTAGCCATAAACCCTGCACGTATGTCGGAAGGGGTTTGGAAGCATCGATAAACAGGCCAGCCACGATAACACCGCCGATGGAACCGGCAATGGCGAGTAGTCCCATGACGCCAGAAGCAAGGCCGCGCTGCTCGGCAGGCACGATGTCTGGTAAGAGAGCATGAAAAGGGGCAGTGGCGGCATTACTGGAAAACTGCACAAGGATGTAGGCGGCGGCCAGCGAAACGATGTCGCGCGATGCTGCCATCCAGATCAGCCCTCCAATGTTGATGAGAGTGCCGAAGAAGATGTACGGCCTGCGGCGACCCCAGGAGGCCAGGCGTCCGCGCGTTCTATCGCTGAGCAAGCCGAACAGCGGATTGGCGAAAAGCGAGACAAAGGCTCCGGGAACCAGCACAAATGCCAGAGCTTCGCCTTTGTTCAGGTCACCGACTATCTTGAAAACCTGGCTGGGAAGAATGATAATGCCAAGAGCGGCCCAGTGAAAGTTGAGTGCGAGCCAGAAGATGCTGATAGCCAGGATTTGTGTCCAGGGCACTTTGGGAAGTTTGATTGCCAGAGGCGGGGAGAGAGACTCTCCGTCACCTTGCTCTACGATAGCCATGGATTACACCTCTTTGTTTTTTGTTGTAATGTGTACAGACTCATGGTTCGCGTATTTTCTGGGCAGTTCTGAAGAATTGTCCCACAAATTACATGTTTTCAAACCAAAAGATCGAACGGATGTACTATTATTGCTCAACGGTTCGAACGAATTGCTCCGAAAGGAGCGCGTTTCGAGTCGTTGAAGAGCAACCAGACCCTACTTCGACCGAAAATGCCTGAACTTGGTTCAAGCTCTCGTTCCCAAGTGGGGAAACAGCACTGTTATTTCGTCGTTTTTTGACCCCAAGTGGGGAATACAATTCATTTTACGTCCTAAAAAATACGCGAACCGTGAGTACAGAAGCATTACATTGAGCGGAATGAGAACAGGTGCGATACTTTAATAATACCATGTGAAAAACGCTTGGTATGCTAAGCCGAAGGATACTATATGTTTAGCAAGGGATTTATTGAGCCACAGGGACTGCTTGTGGATACACATGATAACATTTTCTTGTCGGATGATTATGCTGACATACTTGTGGAGTACCAACCTATATGAGCAAACTGACCACTATGGCCGAGGCCGTGGCACGTTACGTGCCGGATGGTTCCTCGGTAGCGATCGGACTGGCGTTGGAGCCGCTCATTCCCTTTGCCGCCGCGCACGAAATCATACGCCAGCAGCGGCGCGACCTGACAGTGATCGGCCCTATTTCGGATATTCTCTTTGATCAACTGATCGGTGCGGGCTGTGTCGAGCGAGTATCAGCAGCATGGGCCGGTAATGTCAGCGAGGGACTGGGCTACTGCTACCGGCGCGCCGCTGAGAAAGCGCTGCCACGCGCTATCATCATTGAAGAGCACAGCAATTTTACGATTGCGCTGGCGCTGCTGGCAGCCAGCCTGGGTTCACCCTACATTCCTACGCGCTCGACCCTTGGCAGCGACATTCCGAGCCATAACACGACCTTTCGCCTGGAACACTCTCCTCTGGATGGGACGCCGCTCTTATTGGTGCCGGCCCTTCGTCCGGATGTCACAATTGTGCACGTACAGCGCAGCGACGAAGAGGGCAATGCTCACCTGTGGGGGAATGCCGGTGTGTGTGAGGAAGCGATGCTGGCAGCGAAAGATGTGATCCTGGTGGCAGAGGAAATTGTGGCGAGGGAGGTTATTCTAAGCGATCCCAACCGCGTGCTGGGACCGTCGTTTAAGGTGCGAGCCGTCGTCCATGAACCGTGGGGAGCGCATCCCTCCGCAGTGCAGGGCTATGTCAATCGCGACCACGCGTTTTATCACGAATATCACGAGCGCACGCGCACTATCGAAGGCTTTCAGGAGTGGCTTGAGGAGTGGGTGCTGCACGTGCCAACCCGCGCCGATTACGTGAAGAAATTGGGTGAGGCACGGCTGCATAGCTTGCGCGTCAGAGAGCATCGCTACGCGGCTGCGGTCGATTATGGATATTAGGAGAGGAAGCAGCATGGAATACACGCCCCAGGAATTGATGGTAGTCTGTGCAGCGAGACAGATCCAGGACGGCGAACACGTTTTCGTAGGCATGCGCTTGCCTCTGCTGGCATTTGCCCTGGCGAAAAGAACGCACGCGCCACACTGCGTCGGGCTGTTCGAGGCGGGCATCCTGCGCGATACGCCTGCGGCGGAATTGCTCTACACCATGGGGGATGCGCCCAATATTACTGGCGCCTTGTGGGCAACGGGCACCGCGAAATTGATCGGGCTGATGGCGGCAGGTGAGGTGCAACTGGGATTTATTGGTGGCGCGGAGGTTGATCGCTACGGCAATTTGAACACGACCGCCATCGGGAATTGGCAGCATCCTACCGTGCGCCTGCCTGGCAGCGGGGGAGCCGCGGATATTGCCTCGCTCTCAGATCGTTTGGCGATTATTATGCAGCATGATCGGCGCCGCCTGCGCGAGAAAGTGGATTACGTGACCAGCCCTGGTTACGGCTATCCTGATGAACATGGTTCTGCCGGTGCAGCGTGGAGAGAGAGGATTGGGTTGCCAAGGGGAGGCCCTACCGCGCTGATCACAACGCTGGCGCTATTTACGTTTGATCGTGAGAATGGGGAGGCGATATTACAATCGTACCATCCAGGTACGACTGTGGAGCAGGTACAGGCTCAGACCGGGTGGACGTTGAGGCTGGCCGCTGACTGTAAGGAGACAGTGCCTCCGGGTACGGAGGAGTTGAGGGTAATCCGGGAGTGTGATCCCGAAGGGAAGTGGACGAGGTGAAATTCTTTGGGGAGACTTGACTACCTATTGTACGCTTAGATATGAAAGTGAAAAGCGTGCAAGACCGCGTAGGAAAGGGTGCCATCGATGGCAGACATAGGACTTGATTTCTGGCTCACACAGTGGAACTGGGAGCCATCGATACTTATCGGTACCGCACTCATCGTAGGACTGTACCTGTATGCAGTTGGGCCTTTGCGCAAGAAGCATTACCCAGGCGAACGTATTAATAGAGGCAAGGTATTCTCCTTTCTGCTGGGAATGTTCATCATGTTCCTGGCGCTGGTTTCGCCATTGGATGAACTGGGTGATAGCTACCTTTTCAGCGCGCACATGGTGCAGCACCTCTGTCTCACCATGCTCGGACCACCACTGTTATTGATAGGGACGCCGGGCTGGCTGGTAGATTCGCTCCTGCGCAAATCGGTATTATTTTCTATAGCTCGAGCCTTGACATTTCCAGCTGTTGCGTTCTTCCTCTTCAATTTCGATTTCTGGCTCTGGCACGCGCCACCGTTGTATAATGCCACACTGGGGAACCAGAGCATACATATTCTAGAACACGTGACTTTTATTGTCTTTGGAGTGTTGAACTGGTGGCCTATCTTTAGCCCTTCCGCGCTCTTGCCGCGTCTCTCAATAGGAGGGAAGTTGCTCTACCTTTTCTTGAGCGGGATGCCGACTGTGGCACTCGGCGCGGGATTAACCTTTTTCCCGCCTTTGTATGCTCCTTACCTGACCGCAGCGCGCATCTGGGGACTCTCGCCGGCCACTGATCAGCAGCTTGGTGGACTTATTATGTGGGTGCCGGGAAATATTACCTCTATTTTCGTCGTCAGCATTCTTTTTATACGCTGGATGCAAGGACAGGACGCAAAACAAAGAGAGCAGGAGGCATTACAGGATGGCGTGGAGAACGAGGTCATTCTTCAATGACCTGTTGTGCTTGTTCTGAAAGCTTTTCTTCTTGATTACGTTCCTAATGAAGGCTGTTGCTACTATTCAGGCCATTGTAAGGTGTGATAGAGGAACTGCAAGCTGCCTGTCAGGAAGTACAACTATAGTAGGTGCATATAATGGCAAGAGTGTCGCAAACGCAACGGGACAGCCACTCTTTACGTTCCACTGTTAATCATATTTTAGGAGATGAGAAGTGAGGATGCCAATATTTCGCAGGATGAAACACTGGGGGACAATAATCCCAGTCGTGCTTTTATCCTCGCTCCTTTTTACGGCTTGTGGTGGCAATTCCCCCACCATATTGAACCCGACAGGACCTGTTTCCGGTCAAGAAGCAAATTTGTTCTGGTTCATACTGTACGTAGCCACATTTATCTTTGTGCTTGTCGAGGCGGTATTGATCTGGTCAATTTTCCGCTACCGCGAACGTCCAAATTCACCTGCGCCAAGGCAGATTCATGGCAATAACACGATTGAAATTATCTGGACAGTTGTGCCCTCGATATTTCTGTTCGCCGTGCTGGCGGGCACCATCTATACGATGTTCAACTTACAAAATATTTCGAGCACAAACGGGAGTATTTCTCAGATCAGAGTGTCCGCGGTCGGGCACCAGTGGTGGTGGGAATTCGACTATCCCAACCAGCATGTGATCAATGCTGACACCCTATACCTGCCGCAAGGGGCAGTAGTCACGATGGATCTCAAATCGAACAACGTGATCCATAGCTTCTGGATTCCGAGCATCACAGGCAAGACAGATGATATTCCTGGGCATGTTAACCAGAAGATCTTCAGGGCGGATCAAGTCGGGGAATATCGCGGTGAATGCGCGGAATACTGCGGCACGCAGCATGCGCACATGAATTTTAATGTGATCGTTTTAGATACGAATGCTTTCAACGCCTGGATGAGTAACGAGCAGCAGTCCGCGCAAAATCCAACTGCTCCGCTTGCCCAGCAAGGCCAGAAGCTTTTCAAGGGGAGCGGCGGCTGTACTGGTTGCCATGGGATCGTAGGAGTCAACCTGGATAGTTTTCAGGCTGCCAAAACGAGCAGTGGCCTTGATGCTTCAGCGCTTGTTGGTCCGAATCTGACGCACTTCGCCGAGCGCAGACTGATTGCAGGTGGTATATTGATTGCCAGCGACGGACATAATTGGGCGAATGAGCCGGCTTGCCAGCTTGTCAACGGTCAACTGGCAAACAAGAACAATTGTGGCCTGTACCAGTGGTTGCACGATCCGCAAGCTGTGAAGCCAGGCAACGATATGATTATCAGCAGCCTTTCGGACACTCAGGTCTATGCACTGATCGCTTACCTGCAAAGTCTAAAGTAACCTATTGACCCTGTATTTTATAGGGCTGGATATTTGGAGGAATGCCCATGGCAACCCGCACCATTGTCGAGGCACCGGTTATAGAACGCCGCAAGCGTCTTGAGGAAACCTATATTGGCGAATGGTTGATGACGACCGATCATAAGAAGATCGGCATCATGTACATGCTTACCGGCTTTTTCTTCTTCCTGGCGGGAGGAGTCGAGGCTTTACTTATCCGTGCGCAACTGGCAGTACCGAATGGGCATGTACTCAGCCCTGAGGTCTACAACCAGATCTTTACCATGCACGGTACGACGATGATCTTCCTCTTCGTTATGCCTACGCTGACCGGCTTCGGTAACTATATCGTGCCCCTGATGATCGGGGCGCGTGATATGGCCTTCCCGCGTCTGAACGCCTTTGGATACTGGATTGTGCTCTTTGCCGGGCTCTTCTTGAATGCGAGCTTCCTCTTTGGCGCGGCGCCAAACGGCGGCTGGTTCAACTATGCACCTTTAAGCGAGCTGACCACGGGATGTGGGAACGCTGTCATGTGCACACCAGGCCTGAACGAGGATTTCTGGATCCTTGCTATTCTGCTACTCGGTATCTCTTCGATAGCTGGTTCGCTCAACTTTGTGGTCACTATCCTTAAGATGCGCGCGCCAGGTATGACCATTAACCGCATGCCATTGTTCACCTGGATGACCCTTGTCACAGCCTTTTTGTTGCTTTTCGCGCTGCCCAGCCTTACGGCTGCCAGCGTCCTGATATTGCTAGATCGTCACCTGGGAACGCATTTCTACCAGTACGCTAGCGGTGGAGATCCATTGCTCTGGCAGCACCTCTTCTGGTCGTTTGGCCATCCAGAGGTGTACATTCTGATCCTGCCTGTCTTTGGTATGATCTCCGAAGTGTTACCGGTTTTCTCGCGCAAACCTATCTTCGGCTATACCTTTATCGCCTGGTCCGGTGTAGCTATCGGTTTCTTGAGCTTCACTGTGTGGGCGCACCATATGTTTGCCGTAGGTCTTCCTCCGATTGCGCAGGCCTTTTTCGCTACCAGCACCACGCTGATCGCTATTCCAACCGCGGTGAAAATCTTCAACTGGATCGCGACCATCTTCGGCGGCAAAGTAAGTTTCAAGGTTCCAATGCTCTTCGCGGTTGGGTTTATCGCCATGTTCCTGATCGGTGGCCTGGATGGAGCGGCCCTGGCGGTTGTGCCCTTTGACTACCAGGTTACGGATACCTACTTTGTGGTCTCGCACCTGCACTACGTGCTCTTTGGTGGTTCGGTCTTCGGCATCTTCGCTGGCTTCTACTACTGGTTCCCCAAGATGAGCGGCAAGATGTTGAACGAGCGTTTGGGACAGATCCAGTTCTGGCTCATGCTGATCGGCGTGAACTTGACCTTCTTCTCAATGCACATCCTTGGCTTGCTGGGCATGCCACGGCGTATCTACACCTACCCAGACAATCTTGGTTGGAATGAACTGAATTTGCTGCAGACGGTTGGCGCATTTATGCTCGGCACAGCGATTATGGTCTTCTTCTGGAACTTAATCGTGACCCTACGCAGTGGTGAGCCAGCGGGCGATGATCCCTGGGATGCACATACGCTGGAGTGGGATACCAGTTCCCCGCCAGCACACTACAACTTCCTGACTGTTCCGACAGTACGCAGCCGTCGCCCGTTCTATGACAAGAAGAACCCTGACATTGCTGACTGGAAAACAGCAACACACTAAAATGGAAAGATATAACCCGGTACTTACAACAAGGGAAAAGAGAGTGAACGTGTCTGAGGAGCAAAATCAGAGCGAAACAGGAGTTAAGAAAAACCTGCCGAAGCCCGCGGCAAAGGCAACGCAAGAGCAGGCACTCGGACCTCAAAAGAGTTACTGGCCACTTGGCCTGGCTCTCGCGCTGATCATATTGCTGCTGGGTATAATCACCAACCTGGTCTTTTTATTAGGTATCGGTGTCGTATTAACTGTTGCGGCCGTCATCGGTTGGGGGCTTGAACAAAGGAAATAGTGGTCGGTTCTGTCTACACGCCGGGAAGGACGTGTGGCAGGATCTATCCTCAAGATAGGGAGAAGAGAACAAATGAGTACTGCTCATGGTGAGCCAATCGCTGCTGCTGCCGAGCATCAAATTGTGGAACGAAGCCTCAACTGGTGGGGAATGATCTTCTTCATTACCACGGAGGCGCTGATCTTTGCCAACTTGATCGCGGCATATCTTTACCTTGAGATCAGGAATATGAACGGGCACTTTTCGTTCAAATTACCATCGGGAGATTACCTGGATTTTATCTTTCCCCTGTTCAACACGTTCATCCTGCTTGCGAGTAGTATTCCTGTACGTATCGCGGGCGCTGGTATTGCCAAGGGAAATCGACGTAACCTGGTGTTGGGCCTTATTGGTACGATTGTGCTTGGTTCGATCTTCCTGGCGGGCCAGGCGTATGAGTATACAAATCTGATCGCAGCGAATTTTACGGTACGCTACCAGGTATTCGGCTCGGCCTTCTTTACATTGACCAGTTTCCACGGTCTACACGTTTCAGTTGGCGTGCTTTTCTTGCTCATCTGCTTGATTCGTACTCTACGTGGAGACTTTACGGCGAAGAATCATTTTGCTGTGCAGGCGGGTGAGATGTACTGGCACTTCGTCGACCTTGTGTGGGTTGTGGTCTTTAGCACGGTCTACTTGCTGCCCCTCCTCCTGCGCCCATAAAATGGGTGGCTGAATTCATAATGTAAATGTAGAGGCGCCATTCATTGGCGCCTGCCTGGGGAGTCGATGCCTGCACGCGGGCGCCAAAGAATGGCGCCCCTACGATATCGTATCAAATATTCAATGTTCGTTATTGCGCCCTGTGGCATGGACTGTCTCCCCGGGCGGGCGCCAAAGAATGGCGCCCCTACATATCACAAACCTATCACAAAAAAATATGGTAGAATAGATAGGTATACTATATTTTGCACCCCGCGGAGCGTTCATTTGAGAGAGTGCGACTGAACCCCTGGAGACCAGGCGGCAGAAAGGATTGACCACGTTGAAAGAAGCAATGCGCAGAACCGGACCTGTCGCCGTAAGTGGTCGCGAGGGTTCGCGTAGGACTAAGAATCGGGCACATGAACGCTGTTCTATCTGTACAGGCCGCCTGAAGGCTAATGCTGTTCCCCTGACGGAACCGGAAGGTGCAACCGAGCCTCGTCGCTCCTGGATTCTGTGCAATGATTGTTACCAGGCTCTGCTCATCGAAATGCGTCGCTCTCCTGTCCGCTCTGCTTTACGCCTGCGTATCGCGATGGGTCTCGTCGCGGCAGAGCGTTGGCCCGAGTCATACTCCCCCCCATCACGCTCAATAATGAGCGATCGCAAGTGGATCCTCGTTATCGCCTGGGGCTTTGTCATCGCAATGTTAATTCACCTTGCCCTCATTGTAATGATCGCGATGGTCACCAGATAGTAAACCTTGACCCGTTTGCTAGAATATAAATGAGACAGACAAACTCAAGCAACCGGGAGAGGTCACCTATAACATGGAATTCGCCACCGGCAACGGGGCAGATACAAATACGAGCAAAAGTGGCTGGTGGGCCGTAGAGAGCGCGTTATCTCCATCACCTATTTTTGCAAAAGATAGCGATATTTTATCTGCCGGACTCATACAAGAATACAGTGTTCTCGCGGGAGTTGCTGCCAATATGAGCAGCGGCTTCCTGCTCCTCAATGCGCGGGAACGCGTCACGTACTTCAACGCCAGTGCGGTGCGTTTGCTGGGTATCAACAGTCACGATTTGATTGAGCAGCCTGTTTTTGACGTGCGGAAACAACTACTGGCCCTGGCAGCTGAGCCGGAACGTGTGCAAGACGAGCTTGATCGTGCCTGGTTTGCCCCTGAACAAGAGTCTTCGACAGATATGGCCCTTGCTGATGCCGCGGTACGCTGGTTGCGCGTGCGCTGTTTCCCGATGTGGGATGTAAAGGGACACCTGTTAGGCCGCGGAGTACTCCTCGACGATATCACCCTGGAACGCTCATCTTTCGAGTCTCGTGGTGAGACGTTGACTCTCGCCGCGCACGAGCTGAAGACGCCGCTCGCGGTGATCAAAGGTTGTGCCACCACCCTGCTGGGGAACTCAACGCGCTGGGACCCGGTCATGCAGCGTGAGATGCTGCAGATGATCGATACACACGCGGATCGCTTGTACGATGTCCTGAATACATTGTTGGATGTCTGGCGGCTTGATTCCGGGGCACAGACTCTACAGCTAGCGCAAGTGCAGATTCCTGAGCTACTGCGCCAAATTGTGGAACACTGGCAAAAGGCCGCACCGCGCCATTCTTTTGTGCTCACTATCCCACCGGATATGCCTCTGATGGTGGTCTGTGATGCTGTTCGTCTTGCGCATGCGCTGCACTCCCTGTTGAACAACGCTGTTACTTATGCACCGAACGGGAGAACCATCACCATTCGGCTGGAGAGCAATGATGTCGAGATACGCCTGAGCATCGCCGATGAAGGGGTGGGTATTGCAGCCGAACATCTCGATCGTATTTTTGAACGCTTTTATCGCGTGCAGCCACGGGAAGGAATTTCTGCCAATGGAAGTGGTCTGGGGCTAGCTGTTGCACGAGCCACCTTTGAGGCGCACGGGGGTAGAATCTGGGCTGATTCGCCTGGGCCAGGACAGGGAGCCACTTTTTACTGTACATTGCCGTTCGCGCCGCGTTTACCCTCACGGGTTCAGCAGCAGACGCAGCCACTTTCCACTTTGCCGAGCGGGCCACTCAGCTTGCCCGCGCCGCGGAGTTCTGGCTTGCTCAAACAAAGCCAGCGCGCGTACGTGCTGGTGGCTGAGGGTGATGCACGCATGACCCGCTATTTGCGAGCCAATCTGGAGGAACACGCCTACCGCGTGCAGACCGTCAATCATGGCGTTCAGTTCCTGCGCCAGCTCGACCTGGAAGAACCCGACCTGATCCTGCTTTCGACGCGCCTGGCCGATATCAGCGGTCTTGAGCTATTACAGCGGCTGCGCGAATTCGCGCAGATCCCCGTGGTCATGCTCTGCGATGATTGCGATGAAGACGAGCGCGTGTGCCTGTTCGATCTTGGGGCAGATGATCTGGTGATGAAACCATTCGGCATGAAAGAACTGCTGGCGCGTTTACGCGCTCTTTTGCGCCGCCAGTCCACTCCCGGTGAACAGCTGGTTACGCAGGCTATTTTCACGACAGGCGAGCTGACCATTGATTACGCCCAGCACCAGGTCTTTTTACAGGGGCGCCCGGTACAGTTGAGTCGCACGGAATACAAGTTGCTCAGCACGCTGGCACACAACGTGGGGATTGTCCTGACGCATGAAGTGCTGCTGGAAAGGGTGTGGGGGCCGGAATATAACCGCGAAGTGGATTTCATCTGGGTCTATATCAGCCGCTTGCGCCGCAAGATCGAGGCTGATCCACGGCACCCAACGTATATTTTAACCGTACCTGATGTTGGGTATAAGCTGGCGAAATTGTAGTTTTGCTCTACGTTCAGGTCTTTGTAAGGCCAATGCCCCTTTTGTCAAAGCATTTGTAATGTAGGGCGGATATGCTCACGGCAGAAGCTAACGTTTAAGTGACTCAATATTCTTGCTCATGGAGAAGCATTCATGTCGCACGGAACGAGACCAACCGTACTCCTCATTGAAGCTGATACGTCATTACGCAGGTTGATTGCCATGGGTTTACAGTATCGTGGTATGCAGGTCATCGAGGCAAGTTCCCCAGCCAGCCTACCCGCTATCGAGGAACGAGAGATGAATCTGCTGATACTTGATGTTGACGGCAATGCTGGAAGCAACTGGTCTCTCTTACACGCGGTCCAGGCGCACCCTCTGCTCTCCACTCTCCCTGCTGTCGTGCTGGCGTGGGAATGTCCAGTACTGGCAGGTGTAACAAGCGAACAGCGAGACTTCAAATTAGCACAGGCTACCTGTCTCACCAAGCCCTTTGATGCGCGCTCCTTACATACAACGATAGAAGAATTGCTGGTTGCTACAAAAAGCGAACAGGAGATAGTGTTGGCCAGTCAAACAACCGCTCCTGCACCGAGCATCTGGCCGCTTCTGACAGCCGCTGGCTTGCTGTTGGCCTTCATTGGTTTGATGGGGCCATTGGTCGTTAGCGCTATTGGCCTATGCGTTGTTTTCGTGTCCTTGCTGTGGTGGACGCTAGGCACAAGTGTCAAGAAAGAAGCTGTGGCGATTTAATACTACGAATGCCATGAAAAGAGCAAGAGAGCGACCAGGGACAAAAATTGTTTCTGGTCGCTCTCTTGCTCTTTTGCGCATAGAAGCACGGTGACATTCAGGCTATTGTAAGGTTAACGCTTTTAGCTGCAAGTCTGCTATTAGTCTCACGCACGATAATCAAGCTGTTATCATCTCTTGTATTATGAGGGTAATGGCAATTATACGATGGAAGCAAAAGACAATATAGCTGACGACAAGCTACAGAACACGCAATGCGCAAAGGTTACTACAAAGCGTAAAAGCAGTCGCAGGCGTAACATCGCCATATTTACTGTAGTGAGCCTGTTAAATGTCGGATTGCTTGTCTTGCTCTGGTCGCAACTACTGACACCAGCACCAAATCAGGTAGGCGCTAGCAGCGATGGTCCTACTGTAGCTAACCCGCTGAAGGGGGGTCCCGCGCCCGGTTTCAAGCTGACAGCGCTCAACGCGAAGCAGGCAACAACGCTTGACCTGGCATCATTGAAGGGCAAGGCAGTTGTGCTCAATTTCTGGTCTTCATCGTGTGTACCCTGCCAGAACGAGGCTTCCCTGCTACAATCTACTTCGCAGCGTATGCAATCTAAAGGGATCGTCTTTCTCGGCGTCGATTTTGAAGATACTCAGGGAGACGGTTTGAGCTTCATGCAAAAGTACGGCATCACCTATCCGAACGTGCTCGACGCAAATGGCGCTACCGCGATTAACTACGGTGTCACATATACCCCGACGACATACTTCATCAACAGCCGTGGCGTCGTCGTCAGTATGATACCTCATGAAATGACTGCGCAAGACCTGCAAACGAATTTGCAATTGCTGATGGGTTAGGAAATGAATGTTAGAAATTCGCCTGATCATGCGAGCAGCACATACGCTGGCTGCTGCCGCCTGGGTTGGCGGTAGTATCCTCTACATGGTGGCGGTCTTGCCCGCGCTGCGCAGTAAAGGACCTGCTCCAGCGGTGGCTGGCGAGATTGCCGCGTTATTCAGGCGCATGGTGAATATCTGTATGGGGGTCCTGCTGCTCAGCGGCGCATACCTGATGTTTGATCGGCTGACACAGACCACGTTGGGCTGGCCCTACCTGGTTGTCTTAGGCTTGAAAATAGCTGTAGCTACTGGTATGTTTATAGTAGCCATATATATCGGGCAGAGCAATATACGGCGGCTAGCAAAGCGTTCGACGCGGCTTTCCAGGGTCGCGCCACAACTTATGTTAGCTCTTGGTATAGTAGTATTTATCCTGGGCGCCCTCCTCAATGGCTTATTCGAGGGAACGATCGCGCCCCACTGATACAATGGAGTTGTAATATGCAGCCTGCTTTGGCAGTACCAACTGAAGAGAAAATGTCGTCGCGACCGCGCAGGCGGCTGCCTCTCAGTTTTATATTTGGTGGATTGGCAATTTTAGCAGCGGTAATCTACCTCGTGTATGCTAATACACAGGCGAACGCTGTCTACTATATGACGGTGAGCGAGCTCAAGCACTGTACCACCTGCGCAACGCAATCCGTGCGCGTGGCGGGCGTCGTGCAGCAGGGTTCGATTGTACGAGATGACCCGAAGCAGCTCATCACCTTTGTGATCACACAGGGTGGACAACGCTTGCCTGTGACCTACAGTGGCATCGTACCTGACATTTTTCGTCCGGGTATCGAGGTGGTTGTAGAGGGTCACTCGATCGGCCAGGGGCCATTCCAGGCGCAAAACTTGCTAGCTAAATGTCCGTCGAAATTTCAAGCCGCCACACCAACCCCGTAGGATATAGACCGACTGTAAGTACCAGTCGTAGGCATCAAGCGAAGGAAAAATTGTGCATTTCTCGGATGTAGGATTCATTGCTCTCATACTTGGCTCAGGCTTTGCTATGTATACTGGCTTTGTGGCCGTACTGGGCGCGCTGCGCAAGAGCGAGCTGCTCGTCGCGAGCGCGAAGCGCAGTATATTTGTGGTTGCCTTCTTCCTGCTGCTGGCCTCAGCCGCGCTAATCGCCTCGTTTCTCAGCCATGATTTTGGGGTGAGCTACGTGGCGCAACATTCCAGTCTGGCCATGCCGTGGTATTTCACAACAGCTGCCTTTTATGGTGGGCAAGAGGGATCACTGCTCTACTGGGCCTTGATGCTCGCGGTTTTCTCGGCCATCTTCGTCCTGACCGCGCGACGGACAGTGCCCGTGCTGGTGCCCTATGTCATGGCGACGCTAATGGCAATCGAGACCTTTTTATTGATCGTGCTGATCACCGTCTCAAATCCCTTTGTGCGCTTGCCTGTGGCGCCGCAAGATGGTGTGGGTTTGAATCCGCTGCTAATGGATCCGGGTATGTTGGTACACCCACCGATGCTGCTGATGGGCTATATGAGTTTCTCGGTACCTTTTGCCTTTGCCGTTGCCGCCATGATTACCGGCAAGTTGGATAGCGAGTGGCTGCGCTCCATTCGGCGCTGGACGCTGGCGTCGTGGTCGATTCAGACGACGGGCCTGATTCTGGGTGCGTGGTGGGCCTATCATGTACTAGGTTGGGGAGGGTACTGGGGCTGGGATCCGGTCGAGAACGCGGCACTGTTGCCATGGCTGACGGCGACCGCATTCTTGCACTCGACGATGGTACAGGAACGGCGCGGCATGCTCAAGGTCTGGAATCTTGTGCTGGTAGTGGCCTCGTTTACCCTGGCCATCTTCGGCACCTTTGAGGTGCGCAGCGGTATTATCAGTTCAGTGCATTCGTTTGCCTATTCGGATATTGGCTCCTATTTCCTGGCATTTCTCGTCATCATCATTGTCTTCAGCACCGGGCTGTTTCTGTACCGTTTGCCCAAACTCCAACCCGAGCAAGAGTTTGACTCGGTGGTCTCGCGCGAAGGTATCTTTCTGCTCAATAACCTGTTGCTGGTAGGCATCGCCTTCGCCACGCTTTGGGGGACTATTTTCCCGCTCATCTCGGTCGCCATCCGCCGTCAGACCATGACCGTTGGGCCGCCATTCTACGAATCCGTCAATGGCCCGATCTTTGTCGTGCTGATACTCGCTATGGGCGTTGGGCCGCTGCTAGCATGGCGCCGCACTTCCAGGCGCGCTTTATGGCGTAATCTCGCTATACCCGCGCTGGCAGCTGCTCTCTGTGCCGCTGTGCTGCCACTGGCAGGTGTGCGCGATATCTGGGCGAATGTTGGCTTTGCCGTCTGCACATTTAGCGCCGGGGCGATTTTCTATGAACTCTGGCGCGGCATGCGCGTGCGACATCGCCACGGTGAGGCGTACCCGCAGGCGCTGTATATGCTTATCAAGCGCTACCGGCAGCGCTACGGCGGCTATATCGTGCACCTTGGCCTGGTGATGCTGGCGGTCGGCGTGATTGGTTCGCATTTCTTCCAGGTGCAGCAGGATAGCACGCTTAAAGTCGGGCAAGAGATGCACGTTGCAGGCTATACACTGAAGTATTTTGGCAATATCGAAGAGACCTACCCTGGAACCGACACCGTAAAATCCATTGTGCAAATCTGGCACGACGGCCAGTATGCAGGTTTTATCTATCCGGGGCGCGTCTTCTATCAGAACTTTGGCAACCAGCCGGCAAGCCTGATCTCCATCACGACCTTTGGCCTGACCGACGTGTATGTTTTACTTGACGACTGGAACGGCGCAGCAGAGTCTAAGATACGTGTCTTCATCAACCCGCTGACGCCTCTTGTCTGGTACGGAGGAGGATTGATGTTGCTGGGTGGGATCGTCTGCTGGTGGCCGGAGCGGCGCAAAAAAGGGGCAGCGCGCCAGGGCGGAATGCCCGGCGTGCTTGCTCGAACAGAGCAGCCAACAACAACGGTACAGCAGGTCGCGCAAGCAACAGGGCGAGGAGATCGTGGTGTCAGGAACCCCATAGCGAGAAGCAATTTCTTGACTAGTGGGCATTCGTAGAATGCAGCAGCGATAGGGGCTACAAGGACGTTTTCGCACCACCCTCACGAAAACTTCTCCGAGCCACGCCGAAGCTGACGGTATGGATACACTCATACCTATGCCCGTATCGCTCCCACGAAGGGTCATACCACCCAGGCCAAGACCTGGAGAAAGGCAATCCTTTATGCGCATACCAGTGCTAGACACGCGGGGCGTGGCACTCATGCCGTGTACACCAGCGAAAGCACGCCACCTCTTCAAGAGTGGCAAAGCCAGACCCAAGCGAAACAAGCTCGGCTTGTTCTGCGTCCAGTTGTGTTACGAACAAGAACCGGACAATCAGCCACTTGTGGTTGGGGTCGATCCTGGCAGCATGTTTGAGGGCTTGAGTGTCGTTGGCACGAAAGAGACGGTCCTCAACCTGATGCTAGAGGCACCTGATCACGTGAAAGACGCGGTTGAGACGCGAAGGACGATGCGCCGAGCAAGACGACACCGCAAGTGGCGCAGGCCTAAACGCTTTGCCAATCGCCTGAACCGCAAGCAGCGCATCCCCCCCTCAACCCGGAGTCGCTGGGAAGCCAAAGCCCGTGTGATCATGCAGTTGCAAAAGAGTATACCGCTCACTGCCGTGGTGGTCGAGGATGTGCAGGCAGTCACACGGCCAGGCAAGGGCGGCAAGTGGAACAGCGCCTTCAGCCCTGTCCAGGTAGGGAAAGAACACTTGTATAGACTGCTGAGAGAGATGGGGCTCGAGGTGCATCTGAGAGAGGGATGGCAGACCAAGGAACTGAGGGAGAAGTACGGACTCAAGAAGACCAAGAGCAAAAGCAAGCAGTGCTTTGAGAGTCACGCGGTGGACGCTTTCGTGCTGGCAGCATCAATCAGTGGAGCAGAGAAGCCCACGTGTACCCGCTTGTGGTATCTGGTCCCAGTCGTGTTGCACCGCCGCCAATTGCATCGGTTGCAAGCATCCTCAGGTGGTGTCCGCAAGCCCTATGGCGGAACCCGCTCCCTTGGCTTGAAGCGGGGGACAGTGGTCAGGCATGCCACATACGGACTCTGTACAGTTGGTGGCTTTGACCGCAAACGCCACACGATCAGCCTGCACGCTTATTGCACCAACAAGCGACTCACCCAGGGAGCCACAGTCAAGGACTGTCGACCCTTAACCTGGGTGGCATTTCGCTCCTGGTTCATTGCGAAAGCATTCCCGAAGAGCAAAGGCAAGGGAGGCCACCCCGCCCAAGCCGCCGTACAAGGAACGCTTCTTTCCTCCCCATGTCTACAAGACCAGGGGTATCCAGAAGCGGAGGTCTGATGAAGCAGAGGCGTCCGTTGTTTTTAGCAGTAACGGTGGTGGCGATTGTGGGAGCGATCTGGTACGTTATTTTCTTGCAGAATCCACCACAGCAGACGCTCGACCAACGCGTGCAGAGCGTCGCGGCTCAATTGAAGTGTCCCGTCTGCCAGAGCGAGTCGGTTGCCGATTCCCCTTCGACCATTGCGCAACAGATGCGTGATGTTATTCGCCAGCAACTGCAGGCCGGTAGATCCGAGCAAGAAGTCATGCAATATTTTCAAGCTCGCTATGGAGAGCAGATTGTCTGGTCTCCGCCATGGCAGGGCTTTAGCCTGCTGGCATGGCTGGTGCCGATCGGACTGCTGCTGGGAGGTATCATTTTGCTGTTTTTTACCCTGCGCGACTGGCAGACAGCGTCTCCCGCGCCAGATGCGACCGCGCATGAACATAAACTTGCGCATGTAGACGAGGCTGATTTAGCAAGGTACCGCGCCCAGCTCGAACAAGAGCTTGCCGACGAAGACCCATTGTTCGCGCGGCCAGTAGGCGGAACGGAGGGAAGCTGATGCAATTCGTGCTGCCACTCCTCATAGCACTCGTATTGGGCGTTGTAGCGCTTGCTTTTGTGCTCTATCCCTTTTATCGCCGTACGCCGGCTCAATCTGAAAAGCAGCAAGGTGTTGTACTCTTGCCATGGACAGCAGAGAGCGAGCCAGAATCTTTAATCGGTCGCAGTAAAGCAAGGGGAGAGCAAGGCGCTGAAGCGAGCGAAGTGGAGCAAAGGGAGGAAGGGGAGCAGGCTGCCCGTACTGCCCTGCATGAAATCGAGCTTGACTACCAACTGGGCAATATATCCGAGAGCGATTATCGCACACTGCGAGAGAGGTATCTACAGCGCGCGCTGGTAGCTCTGAAGTCGCGCTATGATCGTGAGCAAGAGCTAGACGACGCGATCGAAGTGCAGTTGCAGAAAATGAAAGAACATAATGGCAGCATCGAATAAGCGGATTTATAGGAAACGATTGCTGAAGCGTGCGACCGGGATCGGCGCAGTTGCGTTGCTCCTGGCCACATACTTCACGTTCGTATGCTCCTCTGTTCTGGTTTATGCCGCGAGTGGTACGGGTGGTACTGGGCATATCTACGGGCAACTGCTGGATGGCAGCCACAAAAACGCGCTAGTTGTGGGAGAGCGTGTGACGCTGCAAATGGCACAGGGCAACAACGCCACGGACCTGGGCAGCGCCATCACTGATGCTCACGGCTCTTATTCCTTCGCCAACCTCGCCACAGCTAAAGCGACCAGTTACGCCGTCTACATCAACTACCAGGGAGCTCAATATACTTCCGCCATCATCTTGCTGGCTACGAAAACTGTGCAGCAGGTCAATCTCACAGTCTACGCAGCCACGACGAGCACCGCGAATATAGCCATAGTACGAGCCACCATATTGCTGCATACGCCGGATGCGCAAAAAGGGATTATTCCCGTCTCGGAGCTATTCATCTTCAGGAACCTGGATAACCGTACCTATGTCGGCTCGCTTAATGCCAGTCAGGGCAAACCGAACGCGCTGCGTTTCTCGCTGCCACATACGGCAAGCAAGGTGGTGCTCGGCAAGGGTTTTGATGGCTATAGCGCTATCCAGGTGAACAATGGTTTCGCCTCCGATGCCGCCATGCCGCCGGGTGACTCTCAATTTGCCTTCACGTTTGATATGCCATATAGTGCGTCCGAGTATGATTTCGACTATACAGCCGTGTATCCCACCGTGCTGATGACATTCCTGGTGCCGCCAGAGATTCATGCTAGTTCCGATACACTCTCGTCTCAGGGACCGATTACCTCCGATCAGCACACCTATACCCTTTTTGAGGGCAAAGCGCTGCTGGCAGATAAGGCGGTTCACGTACAGCTCGCGGGTCTGCTGACATCGCAGATTGTGCCAGATGCACCTGCTATGTCGACCTCTACTAGTGGAATACCATGGTTTGTTGTCGCGCTGCTGATCATGGCTGGCATACTCTCTGTGACGGGGGTAATCTATCGTTCTGTGCGCCGTCAAGCTGCATCCATATCGAACAAGACCAAGTCTAATGGCAAGCAGAAAACAAAGCAGCAAGTACAGGGTCAGGTGCAGCGCCAGCAGAAAGTCGCGCCAGTAAAGTCGGCCAATAAAGCAGGAGAGAGCGAACAGGCATTGTTACAGGAACTGCTGGAGCTGGATAAAGCCTATGAAGCTGGTACGATGAAGGAGGCCGTGTATCAGGAGCGACGGGCAAAGATCAAAGCACAATTGCGCGCCTTGATGAGCGAAAAGGTGACGCCATGAAAATATATCCACAGATAACGGTATATTTGGCGAGGGAAGATAGTGGATACACATTTCCTGACAATAACGGGCCTCAAGAAGAGTTTTGAAATTAAAAGCGTCTTGCGTGGGATCGATCTTGCTCTAGAGCATGGCGAGCGCATGGCATTGATGGGGGCCAACGGCGCGGGAAAGACCACGCTCTTGCGTATCCTGGCCTGTTTGACCGCGCCGAGCGGCGGCAGCGCGCGTATTGATGGTTGGGAGATTGTGCGCGATGCCCAGCAGGTACGCCATCTGGTGGGCTTCCTCGCTCATCAGCCCTACCTCTATGATGAGCTGACCGCGTTAGAGAACCTGCTCTTCTTTGGGAAGATGTACACGGTGAAGGATGTCCGGGAGCGCGCAGAGTTACTGTTACGCAAAGTGGGATTGGAGAAACGGGCAAAAGAACGCGTGGGAGTGCTTTCGCGAGGACAGGTGCAGCGGCTCTCGCTGGCACGGGCTTTGTTGCACGGGCCGTCTCTGCTGCTATTGGACGAACCGGATACGGGGCTTGACGAGGAGGGGCACCAGTTGATCGAGGAGGTGTTGGCGGAGCATAGCGCGCAGGGCGGAGCGGTTCTTTTCACTACACACCAGCTAGAGCGTGCCCTCAAATTAAGCGACAGCCTGGTCATGCTGGGCAAGGGGCGCGTGGTCTTTCAAGCGAAAACGGCGGGACTGGAGCTAAACAGGATGAGGCAAGAATATCAAGAGGTATTGCGATGATCTTTATTGAGCAGGTAATCGCCATCCTGTGGAAAGATGTACGCTACGAATTACGCAGCAAGCAAATGTGGACAGGAATGGGTTTATTTGCCATTCTCGTGCTGGTCATCTTCAATTTTGCCTTTGACCTGCGCGTGGACAACAAGGCTGCCGTGGCTCCCGGCGCTCTATGGGTCTCTTTCGTCTTCGCCAGCATGTTGGGCTTGGGTCGCACCATAGCAGCAGAGCGCGAGAAAGGCTCAATGGATCGCTTGCTGCTCTGCCCGGTGGATCGCAAAGCCATCTACCTTGCGAAACTACTGGGGAATATGCTATTTATCGGAGTAGTGGAAATTGTGGCCTTGCCCATTTTCGCGGCCCTGTTCGACGTACCATTGTTTTTCGGGTCGCTGCTGCCGATTGTGTTGCTCGGAACATTGGGTATCGCGGCCGTCGGTACCTTGTTCTCGGCCATGGCTGCCGCGACACGCGCGCGCGAACTGTTGTTACCAATCCTGGTCTTTCCGTTGATCGTTCCAGTCGTGATAGCGGCGGTGCGAGCCACGGGAACATTGCTGGTACCTGTGTCGAACGAACCGCCCTGGCTTGGGCTGATAGCGGCTTTTGATGTCATTTTTTTGAGCGTCTCCATGCTCACCTTTGAATATATCGTTGAAGAATAAGATTTGATGCTCAGGAATAATAGAGTAGGAGTGAAGAATATCATGGCATTAGCCAAGCGCGAAACGGATGTTGAGCGTCGAGACGCCGGCGTAGGAAAGCTTGAGCGGGTGAGCCGTTTTCCTAAAGTCTCGACGGTGTTGCTTGCGCTCGCCTTTACCGGTATGATGATCTCAATCTGGATGATCTTTCTCTACGCGCCAACCGACGCTATCGAGGGAGATGCCCAGCGCATTTTCTATTTCCATTTACCATCGGCCATCCTGGGGATGCTCTCACTGGGCATAGTAGCCCTGGGTGGTATCGTGTATCTCTGGAAGAAAGATGAACGCTGGGATTGGGCCGCGCGCGCCGCGGCGGAACTGGGGACGGTCTTTCTCACCTTTGCTCTGATCACAGGCTCAATCTGGGGACGCACAACCTGGGGAACATGGTGGACGTGGGATGCGCGGTTGACCACGACTTTGATTCTCTGGTTTATCTATATTGGCTATCTCATGCTGCGCAGCTACATGGGCCGTACTCCCGCCAGCGCGCGTGCAGGGGCGGTGTTGGCGATCATTGGCCTCATCGACGTACCCATCATTTACGAATCGGTGAACTGGTGGCGCACATTGCATCCTCAATCGGTCCTGCCCATCGGCTCATCGCCGCAACTGCCGCCTGAGATGCTGCTGACACTGATGGTTGCGTTTGTAACCTTCACGCTGCTCTTCAGCTTCCTGATGGTGCAGCTCTATCAACTCGAAAAAATGCAGACGCTGGCGCAGCGGCTGCGTGCCAGCCTGGAATAATTCAAAAAAGGATGATATCGCTATGCAAGGAATAACCTATCTTATCGCGGCCTACGCCATTGTCTGGGTCGGGCTATTTGCCTACCTGGGCGTTGTCATGCTGCGTATTCGCGGTGTGCGCACCGAACTTGCCGCCGTTAGCGAACTTGTGCGAGAACAGCAGGAAAAGAATGTATGACTGCTAGAGAAGAAACGAACAAGGCTGCCACTGCAGAAAAACCTGGTGATGCGGGTAATAGAGTAAGGGAGCGCTCTGCCTCGCGGCACATTGTTGTACTTGCGTTGGGTGACCTGCTGGTCTTCCTGGCCTTCGCGGCCATTGGGCGTGGCAACCACGGTGAGGCGACGGGTCTGGCCTCCATACCGCAGGTAATTTTGACCGCGGCGCCGTTCGCTGTCGCCTGGTTTATCGTCGCCCCCCTGGTAGGCACTTACCGCGGGGAGTTGGTGGCACATCCGCGCAAAATGGCGCTGCGCACGCTCCTGGCATGGGTGCTCTCCTGGCCTGTGTCAATGGTGTTGCGCGGTATCTTTGTCGATCACGCGGTGCCTCCTTTGATCTTTGCACTGATCGCGCTGGTCGTCAACGCGGCATTTCTGTTGTTGTGGCGCTGGCCCTATGCGCTGAATAACAGTTTGAAAAAGCGGAGATAATTCCCGGAACTACACATGCTGTTACGGTTTGCAATCTTTCCAGGTATGCGGTATCCTCTATTACAGGAGGGACTGGTGACGGATATGTCGGCTGAAATAAACACACGGGCAGATGCAGATAGCTCCTCATTCTTGATTCCACATGTATATCCAGGTAGACTGATTGCCGCTGAAGGACTGGATGGTTGTGGGAAAAGCACACAACTCCGGCTGCTCCAGTTCTGGCTCCAGGCCGAGGGGTATGAAGTCGTTCCCACCGAGTTGACACCCTCGAAACTCATCAAGCGCGCCTTGAAGGCTGGTAAAAAACAAGGTTCAATGGACCCTATGCTCTTGAGCATTCTGCACGCCGCCGACTTCGCCGAACTCTATGAGCGGGATATCCTGCCAGCCCTCAAACGGGGAGCAGTGGTACTGGCTGATCGCTACGTCTATACAGCGCTGGCGCGTGATTTAGCGCGTGGCGTCGAACGGAGTTGGATTGAAGATGTCTATCGTTTCGCCGCCCGGCCAGACCTGGGGATCTATTTTCAAATCAGCGCGGACCAATCACTTGAACGCACATTGAGTTCTCGTACACGATTGAAGTATTACCAGGCCGGTATGGACCTGCGCTTGAGCGGCGATCCAATCGCCAGTTTCCGCGCGTTTCAAGGTCGCATCTTGCGCGTGTATGAAGATATGGTTGGCGACCTGGGCCTGTTGCGATTGGACGCGACGTTACCTGTCAAGCAGCAGCAGAAAATATTGCGTGAAGCTGTAGACAGCATGTTAACGGCCTCGTTCGCAGAGTAGCTATTCATAGAGGAGGAGCAGTGTCAATGGCGGATGCACAGCAGCAGCTGAGTGGCCATCGCAAGGGAACGCCAGCATTGCTTCTCCCTGAGCGGCCGCGCTTGATCGTGCTGGAGGGTATTGATCTCTCGGGGCGAACCACGCAGGTGCAGCTACTCTACGATTGGCTGGCTGCGCAGCGCTACCAGGTTACAACGACTGCCTGGCGTACCTCACCGCTCATTGCTGATGTATTGGCGCGGGCGCGCAATCAGCCGCCGCTTAAGCCGCTCACCTATAGCCTGCTCTACGCGGCTGACCAGCTTGATCGCACGCAGAGGGTCATCAGGCCCGCGCTGCAGCGCGGAGAGATTGTGCTGGCCGATCGCTACATATACACCGCCTTCGCGCGGGATGCCGCGCGGGGCATCGATAGCTCCTGGGTGCACAATCTCTACCGGCACTCGGTGCAGCCCGATGTCGTTTTCTACCTGCATATCAGCCCGGAAGAGGCCGTACAGCGCCGTCTCGCGCTCCAACAGCAGCGCTTTGAAGCGCGCCACAAAAAAGAAGAAGGCGGGAAGCAAGGCAAAAAGGCGCAGGATAAAAAGGGTTCAAAGAAGGACGCTAAAGATACCAGGCAGCAGAAAGGGTTGTCGACGACTGCTCTAACCGCTCCGCAGCCATTGCTTTTAGCTGGGGATGCGCTGGAGAGTTTCCGCAATTTTGAAATGAGAATGTATAGTGAATACCAGCACATGCAAAAAGCGTTTGATTTTACCGTTATAGAAGGTAATCAGCCCATTGACCATGTACAGGCAACGCTGCGCCGTGCCATTATGCGTCTTTTACTTGAGATGTAGGAGTCCCTTAAAGTGATGAGTTGCAACAAAAGGGTGCGCGGCTAATACAAAGGAGCATCGTTCAGTGAGAATTTTGCATGTATCCGATCTGCACTACAAGGAGTCGCCCGAGACCTGGACGCTTTTGAAAGAGGCGGGAAGACAATTCGCCATGTTGCGTCCAGATATGATACTGATTACTGGAGACCTCACCAATGATGGTCTGGATGAACAATTCTACGGGGTGAAGCGCTTCATCAATGCGCTTGATTTCTGTACAGTACTGATGATCCCTGGAAACCGCGACCAGGCGCGCACAATCATCCCGGCAGCAGCAGAGCGCAGCGACCTGGAGTATTTTTTGCTGACACATCCCGAGCCTGTGACGCTCTTGGACGAAATAGACGCAATCGAGGATGTCAATCATGGTCGGCAGGGAAAATTTTTCGATCATTTCCAGGGCACGGAATTCTTTTATCGCGCAAATGGCATCGCCGCGGTTGGACTGAATAGCGAGCCAGATATTACACCGCGCCAGCTGGATATGATGGTACAGCATTTTAACAAGGGACGTCCGGGCGAGTATCGCATCTTCTGTGCCCACCATAGTTTTTTGCCGGTGCCTACGAAGAAGCTCAAACCCGGCGATGTCGTGCCGCGCTCAGCGGATATACTGCAAACACTGATTGAACTGAATGTTGATTTACTCTGTTGTGGCCATATTCATCGCAGCCACGTATGGGATCTTTCTGATGGGAGACATCGCCTGCTCTGTTGCAACGCCGGTTCACTGCTGGACACGAGCGGGAAGAAAGATAATGGCTTCCTGGAGATAGAGATCGAGCATGATCTGCGCATTGTGAAGCGCACACTTTTCTCCCATCGCACAGAAGTGCTCTACCATCGTCCTCACTTCGGTGAGATATTGCGGAGTCGGCAGCAGGTGTCGAGTGTGACAGGTGTATCAACTGATGAGAACGCTGCTACTCACCTACTCACTACGACAAGCGTGGCCAGTGCCAACGAAGGGCGCGCAAAAAGCAAAAAGGCAAAGGGCAAAAAGTAGTGTATTTGCCTTTTGCTGTGGAGGATAAAAACGATGGCAAATCGTAAGCAACCAGCTCAAGCAGAGGAACAGACAAAAAAATCCGTGAAGCTTGAGAAAGAGCTGCGCAAGCGTGAAAAATGTTTGCAGGACAAGCTGCTGGAAGCCCAGGAGAGACAGGTTAAAGTGCTGGAGCGTTTCATAAAAGCTGACACACGCCTGCGAAAGCGTACAGCTCGTGTAGAGCGCCTGGAAGAGCGTTTGGAGAGCGTGCACCAGCAACAGGCTGAATTGGCAAATCCGCGGCAATCCTCCGAAACGGATGTCTCCGAGGGCGCAGTCAGCGAGGGAGCGGCTCTTCCTGATACCCCTGTAGAAAGCTCCTCTAGCGCCCCAGTCCCTGAAGGAGAGCCATTTGAGCGGGTAAGGGAGGCACGAGCAGCAGCCGAAGCCGCCGAAGAGAACGCGCGGCGCGCCTCCGAGCGAGCGGCAGAAATCTCTTCTCGCCAGGAGCAGCCAGATTCACCGGGTTCAGGGCTTCACCCGGAGCAAGAACGGAGGGAGACGCAGTTCGAGATGGACCCGGCCAGCGCCGCTGTGCAAGAAGCAAATTACATCCCTGACGAGGCCGAGGAATCTGGCAGGGAGATAGGGGAGCCCCGGGAGCTAGAGCAGCCGGTGCAGCAAGAGCACACCGAGAGCAGCGAGAGTAGTAGTATTCAGGGTGAAACTGAGCAAGTGGAGAACCACTCAGAACCTGGCGGTATAGAAGAATGGGGTGTTGAGAGGCAACTGACGACTCCGCTTAAAGAGGAGAAGCACGCGAACCAGGTGAATCAGGGGCCTTCAGCAGCGGAACGAGCGCGTGTGGAGGAGATAGAGGAGGATGAGGAAGTAGTGGCGGCGGTCGCGGCAATGATGATCGCGGACGTGGCAGCAGCTTCAGCAGCCAAGGCCGAGGCAATCGCAGAGGCCTGCAGCGCGCGCACACGTGAGGCACGCCATGATGCTTTGCAGGCGGACCGGGTGCTGGAAGAGGTGCGTGCTGCTATCGCCAGTGGCGCTTTCAGTGGAGAGGATGCCAATAGATACCTACAAAGTGTGGAGCGCGAGGTTACACGCGCTCAAGCACTGCTGGCAGATGCCGAAGCCGCGGAAGAGCAGGCGCGCAACGTGGCTATGAATGCCGAGGCGGAGGCAGAAGTTGCTGAAGGTATGGCGCTGGCCGCCAGTGGTCATGCTGAAACGGCACTTGAAGAACATCCGGTCTCCACACAACCTCTTGTCAATGATGATGAGGGCCGCGTTCAAGATGCGTTTTCTATAGAAAAGGAAGCGCGCGAGGACGACGGTGATGAGCTAGACGATACCGAAGAGATGCCTGCGATTACTGAGCGGGAGAGAGGGTGAATGTCTCACGTCGCCAGGGCAGGAGAGAGCGGTGTAACCGATCTTAGCGCCGCTTCTATTAATTCCCTGCGTAAATGTCTCACGTCGCCAGGGCAGGAGAGAACAATGATCGGCCCGTGTCGCCAGGGCAGGGGCAAGCCCTGCCCGTACATTTTAATTCCGCTGCCATATGAAATGTACGGGCAGGGCTTGCCCCTGCCCTGCGCACCCCTGCCTTGGCGAAGAAGCTTACGTTCGCGCCTAAGGGGCGATCTCCTGTGGTTGCCCTGCTCCACCGCGTCGGTCCGTTGCCCTGGTTTGTATTTGTATCCTTTTGTTGGTGCGAATATGCGGGAAGTAAGGGAGGCTTCCTCTTCCTACGATCGGCTCCATATCTACGAGGCCGAAGTAGCACGGCGCTGGTTTGCCCTCCCGCCTGGCGTGCTTTTACCGTTGAGCGATGGCAAAACCTGCCAGCTCTTATTTCCCGGACACCCAGGTAGCGCCGCTGGACCGGACGTACTAGACGCGGTGTTACGCTTCCCCTGGCACGACGTGTCGTGTGTTGGTGCCATCGAGTTCCACGTGCGAGCCAGCGATTGGTATGTGCACCAGCACCACAGCGACGCCCGCTATATGCAAGTGATACTGCACGTGGTGCTGATCTGTGACCATCCATCTCCCGCGCTGTGCCAGGATGGGCGAGCTATTCCCATGTGCTCGCTCAATGACCTCGCGCAGCCGCGAAGAAGCTATCTCACTGCAGCGTGGCCATGCCAGCAGGTAATGCGTCAGTTGGACAAGCAGGAACGCAGCCGTATGTTTAGGCAGGCCGGTTTGCTGCGTTTTGAGCAGAAGGCGCACGCGTTTGTGGAACTCCTGCACAAGAGTTATCCGCAAAGCCCACCACAGGACTCACTACAAAGCCCATTTAGCGCCTGCGACCTCTGCTTGATTACCGCACTGGCCGAAGGGCTGGGTTATGGACGCGACCGCGCTTTTTTTCGTGCTGCCGGTCGGCACCTGCTCGGTTTGGGCCGTGACTTGCCGGAACCACTGGGACGTACCATGGATCCTCCACCTCTAGATAAGGGCCGATTGCGCGTGCTGCGCAAACTGGTAGAGCAGTGGCGCGTAGACAGCGCGTGGCAAACGCTGAGAGAAATGGTAAGTGCGAAACATACCAGCGACCGCCTGGACAGGTTGCGTGCCGTCTTTTATGGTCTGGGGACGGCAAGGGCGGATATCCTGATCTGTAATGTTGTACTGCCCTTCGCGATGGCTGTAGCCTTAATAGAACAGGATAGCAGTCTTGCCGCGCAGGCACAGGCGCTCTATACTGAGCATCCGGGGCTTTCCTCGAATAGAATTACGCGCGCGATGTGCGAGCAACTGCAATTGACCAGGGAACCAAAGGGTGCCTGCGAGCAACAGGGATTACATTACATTTACCAGCAAACATGCAGGGAGAAACGCTGTGAACTGTGCATGGTGGGAGAGAGAAAGTTATGACGCAACAACCAGGGGATGAAAGAGGAGGAGAGCAAGTAGGGAAAGCAGGAGAGGGAGGAGAAGGTGAACGAGAAGGAGAGCGACTGGCGCGTTTCCTGGCCCATGCCGGTGTCGCCTCACGCCGCCATGCCGAGGAACTGATCGCAGCAGGGCGGGTACAGGTCAATGGTGTAGCCGTGACTGCACAGGGCACGCGCATCGATCCCACGCGCGACAAGGTGAGCGTCGATGGCAAAAATGTTGAGATGGTGAGTAAGCAAGTCTACCTCATGCTGCATAAACCTATGGGCTATGTTAGCACTGCCAGCGACCCACAGGGGCGTCCAACGGTGCTCGATCTATTGTCTCCAGAGTTGCGCCGCCTGCGCGTCTATCCCGTGGGACGCCTGGACATCGATACCAGCGGACTGCTTTTGCTGACCAATGACGGAGATTTTGCCCTGCACCTCTCGCACCCGCGCTACGCGATGGAGAAGCAGTATCACGTTTTGGCGCAGGGCTATCCAGAGGAGAGGACGCTGGAAGCGCTGCGCAAGGGGGTGGAGATTCGAGAGGACGATGGAGGGATGCACAGGACAGCGCCTGCGCTGGTAAGACGATTACATAGAGTGGGGCCTGATTGCTGGATTGAGCTGAGGATACACGAGGGGCGGAAACGCCAGATACGGCGTATGCTTGCCGCGGTAGGGTACCAGGTGCGGCAGTTAATGAGGGTGGGAGTAGGGCCAATTGCGTTGGGAGATTTGGGTGAGGGCAAGTGGAGGTATTTGAGTGAGGAGGAGGTGGGGAGGTTAAGAGGCTTCGTCCCATAGAGCGGAAGAAGACGAGATGTAGAGAGGGGCACGCAGGGCAGAGGGGGCACGCAGGGCAGAGGGGGCACGCAGGGCAGAGAGGGCACGCAGGGCAGAGGCAAGCCCTGCCCGTACATTTTAGCTTGAATCAGCGGTATTTTTGGGCGAATACCGCTGATTTTCCCTGCTAATTATTTTTAAATGAACTGGCTTGAGCGGGAAATTGGCAATAGTAAGGAAGTGCTCTATGAATGTGACAAAAAGCGAGGTGCTTCATGAATGTGACAAAAAATGAGGTACTGATTATTGGCGGCGGCGTGATAGGCAGCTCGATTGCCTATCACGTGGCGCGACAGGGGCGGCAAGTGCTCGTAGTGGAGCGGTCGGAAGAGGTGGCTAGCGCGCCAGCGGCCTCGTGGGCGAGCGCGGGAGGTGTGCGTCGGCAGGGAAGACATCCGGCTGAAGCAAGGCTAGCTGTTGAGGCGATTGAGCGCTGGAGAACGCTGGAAGAGGAACTTGGAGCCGACGTGCAGTATCGCAGGGGAGGGAACCTGTTACTCGCTGAAACGGACGCGGAGGCCGAACAGCTTGTCAGTTTTGTGAGAGAGCAGCAGGAACTCGGTTTTACCGATGTGCGGCTGGTGGACCGCCAGGAGGTATCTGCGCTTGTGCCGGGCCTCCACGCTGGAGTGGTGGCGGGCAGCTACAGTCCCAGCGATGGACAGGCTGACCCTGCGCTCACCACGCGTGCCTTCGCTGCGGCTGCCCAACGTTATGGCGCGACCTACTGGAATGGGACGATTGTATTGGCATTATTGACAGAGGGTGAGCGAGGTGAGGGTGGTGAACGAGGTGGGCGAGGTGAGGGTGGTGAACGAGGTGAGCGAGGGGAGGGTGGTGAACGAGGTGGGCGAGGTGAGAGGGTTGTAGGAGTACGGACCGAGCGCGGAGAGATACGGGCTGAGCAAGTTGTGCTGGCGGCGGGTGCATGGAGCGATGAAGTGGCTCGCACTGCCGGGCTGCGCCTGCCGATCAAAACAACTGCGCTGCAAATGATCCTTTCGACACCGGCGCCACGACAGATGCTTCAGCCGGTAATAAGCGCGGCCAGTCGCATGCTTTCTCTCAAACAGTTGAACGACGGCTCGTTCTTGATTGGTGGCGGGTGGCAGGGCGATCCAACTCTTGAGCGACGTTCGTATACGCTGCGGAAAGAGAGTGTAGAGGGCAATTGGAGGACGGCTTGCGAGTTGTTGCCAGTAGTGGGGCAGCAGCAAATTGTGCGGGCATGGTGTGGTCTGGAGGCGCTGAGCATTGATGATCTGCCTTTTATTGGTCCGATTAAAGGGTTGAATGGGTTGACGGTCGCTCTTGGTTTCTCCGGTCATGGTTTTGCGCTTGCGCCTGCGGTTGGTAGAGTAGTGGCTGAGCAGTTGGTTGGGAATAGGACATCTGAGTTGGATGGGTTGGAGGCGACGAGAATGGGAGCTTTGAGGAAGAATAGGTAGTACATGACTATGATATAATTTCCCTATGACTCCATCAAAGAGCAAAGTAGTTACAAGAAGTTGACTTCGTTTACTGTCCGGTCATATGGGTTCAGTCCAGTTTCCCTAATGGCTACAAAGCGACACGGTAACAAGCCTTACCTGGCCACTCGAAATAGACCCACATAGAGTTGCTGGGAGCGAAAGGTCAACGCACGTGCTCCTCTTTTGGCATGGGTACAGTCAGAACGACACGGACGGGCACATCTGACAATCCACCGGATCAAACGTATTTCCACTCAATGCGCTCTCGAACAGCCTCGGCTGCCTGTGATAATATAGCAACCTACCAAAATCTTGTAGCATTGGTGACTATGTGGTATTGTTAAGATCAGGTTAGTGGGTTGAAAAGAGAAAGTTTTCATGAGAAGAAAGTATAAGAATCCTCCGCTTATCGAAGCTCTATGCGAATTTTACTTTCCTCCTGAAACTTTCCAAGATTTTGAAAGTATAATAAGCCTTATACCTCATGGGAAGAGTTCTTGCCATCAGTTGAAATGGGTTTTAATGTTTACCGAGAAGTTGTAAAACCTAAAGCCATCTATCGTATCGCTTTGCGCTATATCAACCGGATAGAAATCGCCAGGAATAGCATCGGTTTAGAGGAATATTTTGAGTTTCGGCCTTTTATTGGGCAAAAAATACTTCAAGATATTTCTGCGTTTAATTTAGGTATTCAAATTCCGCATGAAGAAGCTAGAGATGCTTTGAATATCCAAATGGCGAGTATCGATAGCGGATCACCAAATATTGTAGCTATAATGCTCGACCTCACATACTCTTTGGCTAAGTTAGAAAATGTTACTCTTGATAACATCAATGAATGGCTGAACATTGCCCATAATCATATTGAAGACGCATTTGAAGCTTGTATCACCGATCAACTCAGGAATTTGTTTGAGGAGGTAAAGTAATGCTAGATCATGCAACTCTCTCAGCGTCTCAAGGATCTTTGGCTCATTCTTCATCTAAAAATCACTCGAGAGATACGGATAAAACTCCAATAGTTGTTTCAGATTTATCGGCTACCCTGGATAAATTGCATAGAAATTCATTTGCTATGCAATTTAACACGCAAGACAGGTTGGAAATAGCTTCCAGTATAGCAATAGCGAAAATATCTGAAGCGAGGAATTCCTTGCAAGAAAAGGGCAATACAAGCTTCTTTTTATTTGTCGGTCAACTCAGGTTGCTAGAGCAAAGATATACTTTAAGGGAAAGAGATGATATTCTACGGTTACTTGAGAAGTACCCATATCTTAGTTTATTTTTGTTAGAAATACATAGACAGATTGTACCTTACTTTCCAATCGCTCAAATTTTTCTTAAAGCGATCATTGATCCTGAAGCAACTGATGAGTTTGAAGCCTCTGATGAAAATGAGAATCTAATAATCTCCGTCGTTACACATATGCAACCTCGTGAAGCACTTGACAGGCTCAAACAATTTTATAAAGATTGGTGGCTTAAAACTCCAAACAGGGCCAAAGTTAAAGAAAAGATCAGCTTCAATTTGGAGTGTGTATGAGTTTTGATTGGTCAGAATATCTTATTGTAGCAAAAGAACTCGCTAGCCAGACCACAGCCTCATTAAAAACTCGAAATAACATCAAAGTGATGTTACTCAACACAATTAGTCATGCTTACTATGGAACTTTCAAAAAAGTAGCTAAACCTTCACTGGATGAGGCAAAATTATGATGTGCTATCAGTCATGCTTACTACGGAGCTTTCCGAAAAGCGCGAAACCACTTACGGGATAAAGACGGCTATACTCCTTCTGCTCTCGAGCGTGGAAATACCCATCAAATTGTTATAAACCTGTTCGATAAAAGTAGTGATATGGATCGTCAAATGATAGGGCAATTTCTGCGCGATTTACGATCAGCAAGAAACAAAGCAGATTATGATGATGCTGTGCCCAATTTACCAGGTCACACAATGACTGTTTTGCTACAATCTGAGCAAGTGATTGATTTGCTGAAAACTTTATAGGAGCCTGCTAAGTTATGGCAATTTCCCAGAAAGTATCGATCAATGTACATTGGCACTGAGAGGTGACATGCAGCAAGCACAGCGTATCGCCATCGACGGGCCTGCGGGATCAGGCAAAAGCACGGTTGGGGAAGAGTTGGCGCGGCGATTGGGCTATCTCTATATCGACACGGGGGCTATGTATCGCGCGCTGGCATGGCTGGCACTCAAGGAGGGTGTCGATAGCACTGATGGGGCGGCAATGGAAGAGCTGGCGCGGCACGCGGAGATCGTGATCAGTCGCCCCAGGATCGATGATGGACGCCAGTACACGGTCACCGTACATGGGCAGGATGTGACCTGGGATATTCGCAGCGCCGCCGTGACCAATGCCGTCTCAGTCGCCTCTTCGCACAAGGGGGTGCGCGCTATTATCATAGAGCAACAACGAGCGATGGCACAGCGAAATGGTGTGGTGATGGTCGGGCGCGATATCGGCTCGGTGGTTTTGCCCGACGCGGAATTGAAGATATTTCTCACGGCCAGCCTCGAGGAACGCGCGCGCCGCCGTTATGCCGAGCTGATGGAACGTCATGGTACTGGTAATCCGGCCTTGCCATCGATGGAGACGGTGTTGGAGGACATACGGCGGCGCGACTATATTGACCGCGACAACTTGCGACAGGCCGAGGATGCTATCGTGGTTACCACAGATCATCTAGGCATTCCACAAGTATTGGAGGTCATCCTTCACCATTTGGAGAGCAATACATGAAGCAGGAACAAGAGAGCCTAAACACAGGAGCAACAGGGGCGGACCAAGGGGTGCAGCCAGTCAAGCCAGCTAAGTCCAAGCCGCAATTGAATTTATACGAACCCTACATTACGCCTCCAATACTGTACCACGCGACACGCTGTTTCGCGGTTTTTGTCTTTCATATCACGTCGCGTATTCGCTTGCGCGGGCGCTCAAATGTGCCGAGCGGCGGCGCGTTTATCATCGCGTCAAATCATCTTTCATGGACTGATATTCCGCTTATTCCCATGCACCTCCAGCGTAAAGTGGTCTACATGGCGAAGGAAGAGTATTTTAGCAGCAAGCTCGCCTGGCTGGTGCGTTTCCTGGGTTCGTTTCCTGTCAAGAGAGGTGAGGGCGATCGCCAGGCGCTGCGCGCGGGTGAAGAGCAGCTAAAGAAGGGCAATATCCTGATCATTTTTCCGGAGGGGACGCGCAGCCGCACGCGTGCCATGGCCAAAGCTCATGCCGGTATGGGTATGATCGCGCTGCGCAGCGGTGTGCCTGTTGTTCCGGTGGCGATCTGGGGTAGCGAAAACGCGTTGAAGAAGCTTGGCGCTGAGGTGACTATCTCGTATGGCGAGCCGATGGTGTTGACGCCGAAGGGTAAGAAGATTACCCGGGATGATATCGATGAGGCGACCGATAAGGTGATGCGCAAGATTGCGGAGATGTTGCCGCCTGAATATAGGGGGGTTTATAGTTCTCCTTCTGATGCTGTGTGATTCGCGACCTTCGGTCGCTTGCCAGGTTTTTTATTATGAGAGTATTTTATCATCTCATGTTGTAAGATATAAAAAGTGTGCTTGTCTTTTTGTCATGGAAACTTGATAAAATATACTACGAGCCGAGAAACAGCCTGTTGGCAGCGCCAACAGGCTGTTTCTCGGCTCAAGGGCTGGGCTCAAGGGCTGGGCTCAAGGGCTGGGGCAAGCCCAGCCCGTACATTTTATGCGGGGCAGATGAGAAAGAAGGGGCAGATGGGACAGAGGAAGCTATCGGGTTTGGCGGGAAACTCGTCGCGCTCCAGACCCTGGATGCATTGCTCCAGTTCGTCGTGGAGGCTCTGCTCTTTTTTGGGTGTCAAGGTAATGGGGAAGGTCTCGCCTGTACTCAAATTATGGAAGTGCAGTTCGAGGGGCTGGCCCGCGTGAAGCTGGCGATAGGCTTGAGCGTAGAGCAGCTCGCGCGTTCCGGCTGCCGGTTTTTCCTTGCGTTTCGCGAAGCGCGTGCGCATAAAGCGGACAGGAGTATCAGCTTGCTTGCCCGTTTCAGGTGCTTCGACGCGGTCAACCGTCAGATGTATCGTTTTGCCCGCTGCCTCTACCGTTAGTTCACGGCGCAGCTCCCAGTTGGTAGCGCCGCTGGCAAGCAGTTTGCCGTGCAGCAGTGCCGCGACCTCGTGGCCATGTCGCTCATAGAGGGCGGCAAAGGGGAGGGCTGGCCCTCCCAACTCTTGCCAGTGCTGACTATAGAGGCTCTGCGCCTCCTCCGCTGTGAACGCGTTTGCTCCCTGACCATTGGCCTCCGAAAGGTGCTTTTGTAAAGATTCGAGCGTTTTTTGGGTCGCTTGCCAGAAGAGCTGGTAGGCGTCTTCCTCGTTACGAAAGCCGTAAATGGTGCTGTACATATATTTGCGCGGGCAGCGCTGATACGTTTCGATGTTTGAACTCTTCAAGGTAGTCGGCTTTACCGCTCTGAGAAAGTCCTGGCTGGGCTGAGAGGAAGGGAAGGGGCGCTCTTCCTCTTGCTCGTCCACATCGACGGCCTCTTCTACCATGCCGCGCCACTGCAGCCGCGTAATACGCTCTTCAGTCAAATCGGCTAGTAGTGCTTCCAGGTAGGAGGTGGCCCTGGCCTTCTGCTTGCCGTTGCGTTCGCTATAGCTCAGCACGAGGTGGTCACGGGCGCGCGTTACCCCAACGTAAAAGAGGCAGGATTCGCCGCTCTCGTGGGCCGCTTTGCCTTCACTCGCGGCGGGCACCATCCCCAGCGGCGTAGGCACAGGATTGCCCCTGGCTTGCAAGGGGAAGTTGCGCTGTATTAAACCGGGCAGGTAGACAACGGGAAACTCCAGTCCCTTACTGGCGTGGACGGTCATGACACGAATGATATCCGGTTCCTCAACGTCATTTTCTTCAACCCCTTGCCGCTGGTTATCCCTGTTATCCCCACCATCCTGGCCCAGGCGCGCCAGGACATTCAAGTAATCGAGAAACCCCTTGAGTTGTTCCTGTATTCTCGGAGGAGGCCCGATCTGTTCGCCACGTTCCTCTGCCGCCAGTTCTAACCGCTGGCGCAACGCCTCTTGCTGCTGGTCGTAGCGCCGGGCGAGCTGTAAAAAAGCAAGATAATCGGACAACAGGGGTGTCTCCTGCGGGTTTACGGCTCCCGTTGCAGCCGCGCTTTCAAGCCTGTTTTCGGCATTAATCAGCAGATCACGCATGATGGAGGTTTCCACGCAGAGGTATTGGGCCAGGAGCGACCAGGCGTTGGAGGCGAAGCGGGCGAGTGATTGTAATATCTTTGCGAGGTGCGACAGCGCGTGGCGACCCTCGATGCTCATGCGTAATGGTGCATCGTCGTTGAAAATCAACTCGCCCAATGGACGGCGCTCTGCGTGGGCGGCCAGCAGCAGGATTTCGATATCGCTCTGCGAAAAGGGATGTTCGTCCTTGCGAGCCGTGCGCAGAATGCCCATGCCGCCTGGGTCAGCCAGCAGCAGCACAATGGAGAGGAGATCTTTAATGTGCTGCTGCGACAGGATGCCCCTTTTCTCGATCACAGGCAGACCTGCCAGTGTCAGGGCACGGGTAATTTTCCTCACCCATGCGCGCGTGCGGCAGAGCATCGCCATATCTCTATAGGCGTAGCCCTGCGCGTGCTTGTAGCGAATATCCGCGATTAAGCCAGCGAACTCGTTGGCGGCATCCTCCGCCTGTGCCAGTGTTATGTATGTCTCAGCATGGGTCGATCGTGCCGTTTGCACACCCGTTTGTACATCCCCGTTGGAGGACGCGTGATCGGGAGCAACTTGTGTATCCATGCCCACTTCCAACTGTCGCCAGCGAAATGACTCGGCCAGATGAACGATATCGGGGCGAGAGCGGTAGTTGCGGCTCAGCGGGAGCACCACCGCGCCAGGGAAGTCCTGCTGGAAATTGGCAATATTGGCCGGTGAAGCGCCGCGAAAGCCATAAATGGCCTGGTTCGCATCTCCGACCACCCATACATTGCGCTCTGCGCCCGCCAGCAGGCGCAGCAGGACACCGCTCGCCCGGTTGATATCTTGAAATTCGTCGACCAGAATATGCTGAAAGCGCTGCTGTTGTTTGTAGAGTACCTCCGTGAACTCTTGCAGCAGTTGGACCGCCAGCATGATGAGGCCGCCGAAATCGGTATCTCCCCGCGCGTGTAGCGCATCTTGATAGAGACTATAGATAGCAGCAACCTCCAGCGCTTTCTGCGCGCTCAACTGCGCCTCTTCGTCGGATGCGCTCTCAAGCATGCGCTGCCCCAGTTGGCGATACTGCTCGGGCGTTACCAATTCGTCTTTGGCACGCGAGATGGCTTTCAAGATATCCGGGAAATAATATGCGGGAGCCTGCAAGTTGCGGTAGTGGTAGAGCTGCATCTCTCCAGCCAGTTGGCGCAGCAGAAAATAGCCCTCCGTCTCATCGATAACCGTGAAGTCCGGTCGCAGCCCCACAAGTCCACCGTAAGTGCGCAACATTTCAGAGCAGAAGGCATGGAAGGTGCTGACGGTCGGGGTTGGCGTGTTGTGCTGTAGCGACAGTGCCAGGCGCTCCTGCATCTCCTGTGCCGCTTTGCGCGAAAAGGTCAGCGCTAAAATGTGCTCTGGCTGCACGCCGAGTGCATCTATCAAATATTCGGCGCGCCCGATCAGCGTACTGGTCTTGCCACTGCCCGGCCCGGCCACAATCAGCGCGGGCGTGGGTGCCTCGATAGCCGTTTGTTGAAACTCGTCGTATTGGGGTTTTGTGCCGTTACGGGATACGCCCGATGGTGATGCGATACCAGGACGATCGGTGATATCGTAGCGACCGCCATTGGCCGGGTGATCACCATCGGCCCGTCCATCATCGGCCGGGCGACCCCCCCCAGGGCGACCCCCCCCAGGGCGACCGCAAGGGTCGCCCCTACAATACAACGGTTGCGGTTCCACGTTATCGTTGGGGGATATGGGGGGGGCGGGGTTCGTATATAGTAGGGGCGACCCTTGCGGTCGCCCTAATGCGGTCGCCTGATCTGATCCTGTGGCCCCTGTTGATGCCGTGTCCATGGCTACTGTCGATGCCGTGTCCATGGTTAGCGTGGCGGGTTCGGTCGCCAGCCCTACCAGTCGATTGAGCATGGCGGCGTTGGATACGGCGAAGAGGCTGGCGAGTTGGTGCGGGGGAACGTGTCCATGCAAATAGAGGATCCTCACCTGTTCAAGGGGCATGAGCAGTTCGGCGGCGAAAATATTGGCGGCCAGTTCGCGTTCGCCGCGGGGATTGTAGGACTGGCCGATGCCCAGTATCTCCTGTAACAGTTCCTGCTCACTCTGTCCCACGACTTCTTCTTGCACGTCCGGATGCTGGCATGGGTCTGCACGCGATAGTTCGGGCAGTTGTTGGTATGCATGGGGAAGGCTCATAGTCCCCCCTCTCGCTCTGGACCACAGTCGCGCATGCATAGTGTCGCTGTGAAGCATGACGTGGCCCAGTTCGTGGGCCAGTGTAAAGCGGCGCAGTGATGCGGGGAGTGAGCGGCAGAGCCAGATCAGGTCTTCGCCTGGTTCCAGAAAGCCGTAGGTGCCCTTGGGATAATCTTCTGGATGAAATGAATCGACGTGCAGACCAAGCCAGGATACGAGATCATCTACCGGTGTTTTGCTGTCTGTCCAGCCTGGATGTGCGGCTTTATAACGTAGGAGTAGCTGGTGAGCTGCTGCCACGGCTGCCTGTCGTATCTGTTCATCCATCGCGATCCCCACAAAGTTCATTAGCATAGTGATGTTGTATTGTACCACAGTGTATCCAGCGGGTTAACTCTGCTGAGAGTCTTGCTTCGCCAGAGACGTAGTAACTTTGATATAATATAATGTAACAGAATGGGCATATAATTACTACGGTGCCAGGTTCACGAGGAGTTTTTTCTAATGGAGTCATCCGAGATACTCATAAAGGCCAGGACAGAGGCTGAAGCGCCTCCCGGTTGGGTTGTCTTGCCGCTCGCGCGCAGCAGCGTTCTTGTAAGCATAGCAGGGTGGTTTTTTGGCCTCGTGCTGGGTTTTGGGCTGTTGGCAATCATGGCTTCTGCCGTCATTCCCCACAACTACCAGTACGGCTTCTTCCCTGCCCTGTTTACCACGCTATTTCTGGGCTTATTCTTGTTTGTTGGCCTGGGGAGTCTGTGGGCACTTATCGTGGATGCAATGCGTTTGGTACAGGCAGACAAACACCTGATTGTGATTACACCCAACGAGTTTGTCAAACAGGAGGGGGAAAAAGTTATTCATGTGCCACTGACGAATGTACGCCATGTCACGGCACGCGGCGCTAAACCGCCCGATCGTTCGGCAAAGAGCGCTGAAAATCGGCTTGACCCGAACTCAGGGGAGAACGTGTTAAGTCTCTTCGCTGGGCGTTCCCTTACCTCATCCGGCATGCGCTGGCGACTGAAACGGATGCGCACGCCTACCACACTGGCCTTCGTCGATAGCCGCAGTGAGAATGAGGTGCTTGTCGTCGATGATAAATCACATGGTGATCCATTCATGATCGCTGCTCTTCTCAAGCAATATGCTGCCAGCGCGCAGAGCATTGCGTAGTAGCGGCAATATGCTGCCAGCGCGCAGAGCATCGCGTAGTGGCGGCAATATGCTGCCAGCGCGCAGAGCATCGCTTAATGGCGGCAACATGCTGCCAGCGCGCAGAGCATCGCTTACTGGCAGCAATATGCTGCCAGCGCGCAGAGCATTGCGTAGTGGCAGCAATATGCTGCCAGCGCGCAGAGCATCGCCTAATGGCAGAATATGCTGCCAGCGCGCAGAGCATCGCTTACTGGCAGCAACAGGGTGGGGGCAAGCCCCACCCGTACATTTTAGCTACGGAGTTTTTCATGCTTCTTGCCATCGATATCAGTAATACCAATATCAAATTTGGGCTGTACTCCAGCCAGATCATGGAGCAGCACTGGGTAGTTTCAACTGTGCGTCAGCGTACAACCGATGAGTATGCCATGGTGCTGAGCGATTTGACGCGTCACGTGGGCCATCAGCTCACCGATATCGATGATATTATCATGTCAAGCGTGGTGCCACCGCTCACACCGGTCTTCCAGGAACTGGCTCTGCGCTATTGTGGCAAAGAGGCCATTGTGGTTGACCACACAATGGATTTGGGGGTAAAGCTGCTCATCGATAATCCCTGGGAAATCGGATCGGATCGCATCGTCATTTCGTTGGCTGCCCATCACCTCTATGGCGGTCCGGCGATCATCATTGCCTTTAGCACCGCTACCACCTTTGATGTTATTTCGGCGGAGGGAGATTTCCTGGGGGGAGCCATCGCGCCGGGGCTGGTCATTTCAGCCGAGGCTTTGAGCAGCGCGGCCTCTCGTCTCTTCCGCGTCGATTTGACGCCGCCGCGTTCAGCGTTAGGAAAAAATACCATAGAGAATATGCAGGCGGGGATCATCTTTGGTCATGTCGGGTTAGTACAAGGCTTGATTAGCCGCCTGCGCAAGGAGATACCGGGCGTGACCGATGACAGCCAGGTGAAGGTCATCGCTCACGGCGGTCTGGGCCAGCTAATGGCGCCCATTATTCCAGAGATCCAACACGTCAATCAATTTCTACCCCTGGAGGGCCTGCGGCTGGCCTATGAGAAACTGCGTGGGTGAACAGGACAAGGGCGACGCAAGCGTCCCCACTCCACGTCCGCTCCTCTCCCGCCCCTACGGTGAAACGACTCTGCTATAATAGTGCTAGAGTTACTATCCATTTTGTCTTGCTTTGAAATATTCATCTCCTGAAAGACAATTCGTGGAGAGGTTATCAACGGCACAACCTACATTATTGGAATTGCGAGGAAGCGATGACGAATTTGAGCTATAGTGCGCAGAGAGAACAGCTTGTACAGGCTGCACACATGCTCTTCCGCGCGGGCGTTATGTCCCACAGTGGACACGGCAATATGAGCATGCGCTTGCCTGAAAGAGGGCAGATGCTGCTGACATCAACGGGCCAGATTACACAACTGACGCCGGAGCAACTGGTGGTGGTCACCTTTGATGGCGACGTGGTAGAAGGGTCAATCGATCCGATTGCGCGCGTAGCGATGTGCATGCCGTCATTCATACGCACTCACCGCGGGTGACGAGTTTCGCGCTCGCGCACAAGCCGCTGCCTTGTGTGTACGAGGCATTTCTGCGCTTCGGTATTACGGATGACATTCCGGTGGCACAGTGGGCGCCACGTGGGTCACGAGAGTCCGTTACGCATATTGTGGAGCAACTGGAGCGGCATCCAACGGTTCCGGCGGTGCTGCTGGGAAACCACGGACTGCTGGCCTTCAGCCGCGATCCGCTCGCGACCGCACAACTGATCATCATCATGGAAGAAGCGGCGCAACTTACGTTGGATGCACGGACGCTTGGCGGTGAACAAGCCTTCCCTTCTGATGCACTGGAGCAAGAACGCAGGCATATGCAGCAGTTTGGCTCGAAGCAGTAGCTATGGCCGGGGCAGCGCATTCGCTAGCGGGGCCTGGCATGCCGCGTTAATAGGCGCAAGGTATTACCGCTCAAAATGGCAGCCTGTTGGATGTCAGTGAGGCCAACGGCCGCCAGCGTCTCCTCAACATGGTTGCGTGTCGCGATTGGCATAATTGGCCAATCGCTGCCCACGAGCACGTGCTCTTCTCCAAGTAACTCAACAGCGAAACGTATTGCCGCGGGGTCGAAACCCATGGTGTCTACGTACAGGCGCTTGCGAGTGACGCTCGGCAGTGTTCCGCGCTGGCCGTGTTCATGATCGGCCAGCGCTGCGAAGAAGAAGGCCGCAACGCCGATCATGGGGATGACTATTTCCAGGCCGGGAAGCTCATCGAAGATGCCGCTGCGCAGCAAGGCCAGTAAGCTCACAGCCGTTTCTGTGCCGCGTGCCAGCAGGATGCCGGTGTGATCCAATCGTGCTGCCAGGCGCTCTGTTAACCCCGCCGGGCTGACGGGATGGACGAAGATCGGCACGCCCAGCGCCGCGGCCGTTTCCAGTGTTGGACGTGCCTCTGCCGCGTCGAGGTAACGATCTGCCTGCGCGCAGTCCACACAGATGCCCCCCATATGCAGTGACTGTACCGCTCGTTCTACCTCGCGGGCAGCGGCATCACCCTGGAAGGCGTCAATAGTGGCGAGCGCTAGCAGGCGTTGAGGATATGCGTCCACCAGTTCAGCGAAGTGGTCGTTGATACGCTGCATCATGTCAGTAGGCAATAGTTGACCTGGAGTGGTGATCAGAGCGGGCGGCGCGCTCAACACTTTGGCATCGATGCAAGCGTCGTCCATCGCATCGAGTTGTGCCTGAATGTTCGTGAGCAAGGGCCACGCCTGTGCGAGTGTACCCGGACTTTGTGGTGGGGGAGCTGGATACCAGGCAGGTGCGTAGTAATGGCTGTGGAAGTCGATGACGCGGGGAGAGGGTTGTGGCAGCATAGTATAATCCTATCGAAAATGCCCATAGATGAGCCATTCCGGCTCCCATAGATGCCATTAAGCTAATGTAGGATGATAATTTGCATCCTGTGTAAAGTCGAAGGCCTCGAAGAAATCGCCTAACTGCGCGTGACCATCGCGCGGGGGCGAGGGAGGACCAGATTGTTTGCCCAGCGCAGCATCGTTATTGAAGGCAGGCGTCGACGAATCGAACAGGTGATTGGCGCTCGCCAACGTTGGCAGGCCAAAGCGGCGTTCAATGAACTTCAGGATCGAGCTATGCTCGTACAACTGACCCGAAAGGTAGCCGCGCTTCGCCCAGGGAGATACAACGAAGGTGGGCACACGCATGCCCAGGCCATAGGCATCCAATTGAGGCGGCGCCACATGGTCGAAATAGCCACCCCCCTCGTCATACGTCAGGAATAACGCGGAGCTTGTCCATAAATTGGAGTTGATCAGAGTGTTGATCACACTCGCCATCTTCTTCTCACCATAGACTATGTTCAGGGGAGGGTGCTCGCTCGATAACGCGGCTGAAATGATGAAGCTTACCTGCGGTAAGGTTCCCTTTTTGACATCACTGTGATAATCATCTTCGCCGAAGTACAGGCGCTTATCCTTATACCAGCGTTTAAAAAAGGGCATCGCGTTGATGAACTCGATTTCAGGGGTACTGCCGAGGCCCAACAGACCCAGGTTATAGAATTTCCAGCTGATGTGGTGATCTTCCAGGAGATCTATGATGGTCGGCCAGTCCAGAAAGCCACGTGGAAGTTTGTGGTTCTGCGTAATACCGCCGGTGGTCCCGGCCCAGAGCGAAATGCGGTTCGGCAATGTCGGGCCGAGTTGATGACTGAAGTAATTGCCACACAAGGTAAATGAATCGGCCAACGCATAGTAGTAAGGAATATCTGAACCCTTGTAATATCCTAGCGCATTACTCCCATCCGTTGTATAAAAGCCATCCATTTTGCCATTATTCCATTCTTTGTGAATGGTGTGCCAGTCGTGGACGATATCTTTGGTGTCATGCAGGAGAAAATGATGGGGCTTAGCTGTGCCGCCTTTGCCATCAGGTTGTGAGTAGTTGGCTGGGATACCGAAGTTTCCAGCCTTTGGGTAATACCCAAAATAGGTATCGAAGGTACGATTTTCCTGGCAGCAAACAACTACATGTTTGATAGATTCAATACTACCGGGGCCTGATGAATTTAGCGTAGGTTGGTTAGCTGTACCGCAAGCATCCAGTAAAAGGCCGCCAACTGCAAGCGTACCAAGTTGTTGTAAAACGTTGCGCCGTGATTGGCGCTTAGCGAAATATTGTTGGAAATCCAAAGAGATGCCTCATTTCTACTTTAAGAACTGACTACTAACTCAGCAGAATAGTAGCAGAAAAAGAGAAACATTGCAAATTCAATAGCTTATTTTTTAACCCATCCCTGTGTAATAGCGTAGGTAGCGGCTTGCGTGCGGGTATCGCAGCCTAGTTTGGTGAGGATATGGCTGACGTGCAATTCTACTGTTCCCACGCTCAGGCTCAATGCCGTCGCAATCTCTTTGTTCATTTTCCCGGCGGCCAACTGGATAAGCACCTGCAATTCCCGCTGTGTCAGGCCCTGCACAGGCTGGCGTTTCTCTTCTAATGTACTGCGCCGTTTCTGTTGGGAATCCAGGCGAGTGCTGGTGCGCAAGGCCTGTACGGCTGCTTTGCCGGTGGGAATCTGCAGGCGTTCGTAGACAAGCAGTGCATCCTCTAGCAGGTGTTCGGCCTCTTCTCTGGCGGCTTGAACTAAGCTCCGATTGATGGAATATTTCTTTGCCCATGTCAACAGCAGACCCGCCAGGCACTGGGATGCCAGGGCTTGTTGATAGCGCCTCTTTAGCTTGCCCCAGGCTTCAACAGCTTGTCGCAACGCTTGCATCGCCTGCTCAATCTTGCCTTCCTTGATGTACATCGTTCCCTGGGCTTCCAAAAGAGCCGCTGCGCATACAGGATTATCAGTCGCATGCACAAGATCATGCAGTTCGGTCAACCACTGCCGGGCTTTCACAAGTTCGCCTGTTTCAGCATAAAATATGATGCCATCCAACAATATGGGCGGAATCACAAGGGTATCTTCAGTGGTTTTCCACCTGTTCAAAATGCGTTCGTAGTATGCTTGCGCCTGGAGGTGTTCACCTCGCGCTGTCTGCAGTTTGGCAACGCCCCACCACAGCTGGACGATATATATATATTGATCGAGAACTTCCAGCGTCGCTTGAATGGTTTGGAGGTACCCCTGAGCTTCGTCCAGTTCATTTCTTGCCAGCAGCAGGTGCACCAGAGCAAGGCCTTCTATAGCAAGAATGGCGGGTACATTCGCAAGTTCCATTTGCTTCATGCCAGCACGCAATAACTCGATCCCCTGTTCCCAGCGCTCCCCAGAGAAAAAGCGTTGCCAGCCGACGATGAACAATGGGCTGAGCACACCTGAACGCGTTTCAAATTCGGTTGCCTCTGCCAACACCTGCTCTGCTTCGTCTCCTCGCCCCCAAGATATAAGTACCCATGCTAACCAGGCGTAGCTGAATAGGATGACATCAGGGAGGTTGTACCGAAGTGCAACCTTGAGCACGCCGCGTATCTCGGCGATGCCTTCTTCAGCAATCGTCGCCTGCTGATTGGCCTTAATCCAGCCATGAGACAGATAACTCAATTGAATAGCTGCGTCTTTGCGTGGATCGGTCTGTGACTCATAGAGCGTAACACCGCGCTCGATCCAACGTAAAGCACGACGAAACTGACACTCATAGATTGTTTGGTACGTCGCTATAAGAGATATGATCACCAGGGTCTCTACACTCAGGTTTACTTGATCGGGATGTACAAAGGCTTCTTCAGCCGCCGTTTCTAACTCAGTCAGCATATCAGGCAAAGAGCTTTTAGCAAGGAACCAGCTGGGAAGGAGCATGTTTGCCATTACCTTCCGGGCCTGATAAGGTTGTCCGATGCGCTGGTAGCCCGCTTTGGCCATGCTTAGCCAGTGAAGTGTGCCCGAAAAATCGTAAACGGCCATGCTTACCATTCCAATGCGTTCCAGCAGTTGGAACCGTTCAGAACTATCCTCTAATAGGCTTTCCTGCGCCATATTCAGGTAGTAGCGCTCCTCGCGGAAGGCGAAGACGCGCCTGGCACGTTCTGCCTCGTGTAACGCATAGGGGCCAGCTTTGTCGGGAAGTCCTGCCTGCCAGTAATGCTCGGCCAGAAGTCTGTCAACGTTGTCTGGCAGAAGCAGAGGGGTCGCATTGCTCGCAGAAGTCGGCGTAGTATGTATCAACTCTTCGATGGTTTCCGCCACCATGCGATGGCGCATGTGGCGTTCAGGAGCTAGCATCTGATCGTACATTGCTTCACGTGTGAGGGTATGGCGAAACTGGTAGCGCTCGTGCTCGTGAAAAGGCAGGCTCTCCGGTTGGGTCATGTTGACCTCACTAATCAGTTGCGCATTCATGGCTCTGCGCAGCACCCCAAGCAGTTCACGCTCGTTCAATCCGCTTAAGGCGGCGAGCAGGGGAAAATCGAAAGCACGGCCAATTACGGCGGCGTAGGCCAGTATCTCCTGGTCGGCAGCAGGTAATCTCACAAAGCGTTCGAGTATAGCGTCGGTCAGTGAAGAGGGCAGCCGGGGCTTCATAGTAGTAGGGTTGAGCCAGGCTTGTGACTGCATTTGCAGTTGCCCGCTAGCCGCCATGGCGCCCAACAATTCCTCAGTAAAGAAAGGGTTGCCTTCATCCCATTCAAAGAGAAAATCTGCAAACTCCTCTGTCACTGGCTGTCCGAGGATAGTGCTCAAACAATGCCAATGTTCGGTAGAACTGAGAGGCGTTAGCTTGATCTCAGAGGCTTGCCGTTGTATGTGCAATTGTAATAACAAACGGCTCAAGGCGGGATTATCAGAGAGAGCTTCAACGCGATAGGTGACCAGGATCATTATGGCAGTTGATTGATCAACAGGTGTCAATGTTGCAGTGTTCGCATTCATGCCAAAGCGTTGAGCAAGAAAAGCAAGCAGCTCCAGGCTAGTTTCATCGGCCCAGTGCAGATCTTCAAGAACGAGCAGAAGTGATCCCTGGGTACTGCGTTCTAACTCCTGCAATGCGCTCAGGATGCAATGAAATACCACCTGCTGGCTCTGCACCGTGGTACCATCAGGCGTAAGTGACGGAGAAAGCTCTGGGAATAGCGAAGCCAGTGCGGGGAAAAGTTGAGGTAGGGAGGAAAGGGACGGGTGCTGGGCGACCTGAGAAGGAGCTAAGGTTCTGTATAGAGAAGTGAAGTAGCGGCGGAAGGCATCCAGGAAGGGGCCAAAGGGGAGTGCCTGGTCCTGGAGGATCGCCTGGCCGAACAAGACCCGCGTATGCTGCGCCCGGCTCTCCTTCATGAAGTACCGGCAGAGTTTTGTCTTGCCTAATCCAGCTTCACCTGCCAGCAGCATCATTTGGGGTCGGCCCATAGCAGCCCGTTGCATAGTTTCGCGCAAGTCTTGCAATTCATTTTCGCGTCCCACCAGTTCACGACACAACAGGGATTTGGTACTTGAAAGAGGTTGCATGCTGCACCTCCTCTACTTTGAAAAGTAGAGTCTTTTGGGATACATTGCTCAACTACAGCTAAGGCTCATCCTCTCGAGAGGCAGGTATTAATCGGGTCATTCTCATTATACTTGTTCATTTCTCTCATGTCTATAGGTTTTCACATAAAAATATATCATTTTCTATAGGAATCTCAATGCAACTAAAAACTCATGTATGCTTAGCCAGTAATACCATGTTTATTACAGACATAGTGCAGCTTCGCGACATAGTTTCAGGGAGACTTATCATATAAGGTTAGTACTGACAATGATTAAACGATTCTTAGAAGGTCATAAATATAGGATTCCTTAGTTGTATTGACTGTAATAAGAGGTTACATTTTAGGGGGGGCTATAAAGCTAGAAAAAGATGCGAACTTGCATCGTCTTTATGGTAAAACAGAATTAATACCTGCATGCGTTAAAACGACATGCTTAAAGAGTAGAAACACTTACCAGTATGCACAAACAGTGAGAGGAGAATCTTTTATGTCATCTGAACAATTCAAGGTAAAAGGCAAAATCGAGGAAATCTGGGGCGACTGGGATACGTTGGGATGTTGCAACAGCTCGGTGTTATTCCTTTAATGGGATAGATCGAGCAAGCGCACTGCTCAACTATCGCTGGCGCTACCTGATAGGAACCATGGCATAGGTTGATAGCCTATTCAGCATGAGCTGAAAGGCAAGGAGATCGAAAGTGATGAGTGTCAGCATGGATGAAGCAGTCAGCCAGATGAAGCTGACGGTACTCGCAGACCTCAGTACCCATGAGCTGCAGCGGTATCGTAGAAAAGAACCTTTTGATGATCGTTTCTGTGTGGAGATCTTACGCCGCGCCCTCGTAGATCAGATAGATGACGCCTGGTTGGTGCTGCAACAGTGCTTCAGCGAGACCATCCGGTGCTGGTTACACAGTCATCCCAGCCGGGATGTCGCACTGTTGCGAGACTCAGAAGAGAACTACATTGCCCAGACTTTCTCGCGCTTCTGGTATGCTGTGCGCGATCAACATATAGAATTTTCCACGTTGTATGTTGCTTTGAAATATCTGAAAGCGACCCTCAATGGGATTATTATTGACACCTTGCGTTCCCACCTGCGCTTGCGCTCGCGGGAAGATCCCTTCATGCAGCAAGGTTGCTGCCAGGAACTCATAGCAGAAGACTCTCTGGACAATCAAAGCGTCTGGAACAGCATCCAGTTGTTGCTCCCCGACAAGCGTGAAAGACGCCTCGCGTACCTGCTCTATTACTGTGGACTCAAGCCAAGAGACATCGTCATCCTTTGTTCACAGGAATTTGACGATGTGAAAGACATCTATCGTCTGAACCATAACATCGTCGAGCGATTGCGGTGCAGCAGGGATCGACTGCGCTACCTACTTAGTGATGCTGAATGAGCAGTGTGAGCCAGGAATCCTGTCGCTGAAGATCGTCTACATTGTTTCGTCTGTAAGAATGATGAATATGTCTATCTCATAAGCGTCAAATAAGGTACGAAGTTCCTTATTTGACGCTTATTGGATGACCGCAAGGGTCATCCCTACTATATACGCCCCCCACCCCAGGTGTGATGTGCAGCATCGCGCCGTGTATAGTAGGGATCAACATTGAGTGCCAGCGAGCTGTGGACAATGATCGGCCTTACTCCAACTTCTCAAAGGCTACAAGAATTCCAATTTCCCATGTCTGTAACTTCCCAATTTCCGTTTATGTACTGAAATGTGAAGGTATGAGTTGCAGTATCGGTGGTTACAGCGGGACTTGAAACCTTTGCGAACTTGTACTGTGCACAAGCTAAGAATTGTGGTTGATCTGGATTGCCCGTCTCACTATTGTACCTTATCCCGTTAAAACCTTGAATGATATTCTTACCAGCAAAGTCACTTTTATACTGATAGTAGTATTGTATGTCTACTTCAGCAGCACTGTATGACGGCAGGGGTATAGATGTGGCTGTCGATATTGGGGTAGAGGTATCAGTCGAAGCAGAGGAAGGCACAGTGGGTGTGCTTTGAGCCTGAGTCGTTACTACAGCAGCGTTATTCGTGCTGGAAAGACGATTGATATTCTGAAGATAGAAGAAGCCAAAGCTAGCCATGAGCACCAGTGCCGCTAATCCGATGAGGAGTATGGCCGTTCCAGCTGGGATCCCTTTGCTTGCAGGTGGTGATGCATGGGTTTCAGTGATGTTCGATGCAAAAGATGAAACGGGAGGTGCGGGAGGTATAGGCGTCATTCTATCACTATTACTTGATGAGAGTATGGTTTCTCTGGTCACATTTGGGTTCGATGCAAGCATTGTGCTGTCTCTATTATCACTTGCTGAAGGAAGCTGTGTTGCGTCTGTCTCTTTCACCGACAATGTGAGGATCAAGGTCCCTCGTGGCCCTCCTTCATAGGGAGCTTCGCCCAGACCATTGAGACGGAGTACTTGACCATCATAGGCCTGTGCGGGGACAAAGACACTTTCCCGCCTTCCACCTGGGAGGGTCAATGTTCGCTGTGTCCCGAGAGCTGCCTCGGCCCTACTGATGGCAAGGGTGGCCGAAAGATCGCCACGGCGCAGAGTCACTGGGGCCTTCCCTCCTGTTGAGACATCCACGCCCTTCACCGCTTGCGTTAACGCAGAGGCGAATGCCGCGATCGATGGAAAACGCTCTTCGGGTCGTTTCGCCAGCGCCTGCAAAATAACGGCATCGACGCCTTTTGAAAGCAGTTGATTGAATGCGCTGGGCGGCTGTGGCTGCACATTGAAGTGCTGGTACATCACTTGCTCCTGGCGTCCTCCAAACGGAGCGTGCCCGGCCAGGAGTTCGTAGGCCATCACGGCCAGCGCGTACTGATCGGTGGCATAGACGGGTTCACCGCTCCATTGTTCAGGAGCCATGTAGGCGGGCGTGCCGCGAATGGAGTGACTGATGCTCGCGGTCACACTGCTTACCCTGGCGATACCAAAATCCGTCAGCAGCACATCGGGGCGGTGTGGATGCTCGGTGGTGAGACGAAGAAGGAAATTGGCCGGTTTGACATCCTGGTGCACGACCTGGTGCTCATGGGCATACTGCAAGGCATCGGCAGCCTGCTGAATGAACGAGAGCACATCTTGAACAGGGAGTAATTCAGTGACTCCACGCTGTTGCAGCCAGTCGGCAAGTGAGCCCTCTGGCCGATACGGCATGACGATGTAGGTGAGGGTGATGCCGTTGACGATTTCTTCGCCGTAGCCAAAGAGCGGTAAAATGTGGGGATGATCAAGCCGGGCAATCGCTTTGGCTTCCCGTTGGAAGAGGCGCAGCGCATCGGTGGCGCTATTCCCATGAGGATAGGAGGCCACGTCGGTGCGACTGACTTTGATCGCGACTTGCTGACTGATGCGAGCATCTTCTGCGAGGTAGACTTCTCCCATGCCGCCGCTGCCGAGCAAGCGCAACAGTCGATATTGCCCGAGTTGCACTCCTTCTAAGGCCATTGGTCACCTCACTTCAAGCAAGTTAGGATTGTAGAGATTGCACACGTATGAGTTGTACAAAGTATAACATGCATAGTAGGAAAATAATAGTGCAGAAGTGGGCCTTTTGATTGAATGAGAGCTTAATGGCCGGAAGTGCTATTTGTGTGATATCATGTGGGGAATGATCTATTTGTACAGAAAAAGGTAGCTTCCTATGAGCATCGATGGCTCTCTTACGCAAGCTTGGCTTCACGTTTGAAGGGAATTTGCGCCAGCGCTACGTCTTCCGCGATCACTTTGAGGACGAACATTGCTTTGGATTACTTAAAGATGAATGGCTGAAAGCAGGGTCAAAAAACGGCCGTTTTTTGACCCTGCTTTGAAATTACTACATGCTGTAGTTATCGCGAGGCACGCGACCTCCAACGAGCGATAGCTATTCCTATGCAGGCAAACGATGTAACAACGAGCACCATCTTGGCTACAGCAAACCAGCGTGATCCGAGCAGCCGTTCCATGTTTGCAATCTGTTCATCCAGATTCGTAGCCTGCCTCTCTACCGGGCCTTCCAAGGGTTCCACAACCATTGCTCCACTGGCCAAAGCCGTGATCCCGACCGGTAATGGCTGATCTACCAGAGAAGCAAAGTGCGATGTTTGGAACATGCAACACTGGAAACTGGTGATCTGATCATGCGTCCCTTTTGTCGGGTCATGCGTCCCAAACATCACGTTGTTTGGGTCATCGGAATGTGTGAGGTCAGCCAGGTGACCCATCTCATGGACCATGACGGCTCCGTCACCACCGGCAGCTATCTTCACCCAGTTGGTGGCAGGGTACGAGCATCCATCTGCACCATCGACGCTGTTGACAAAGTACACGGTAATAGCAGAACAACAAGTACAGGCATTGGCAGAAAACCAGACAAAGGAGTCGCTAAACAGCCCTGAAGCATCACATGTGGTACCAGTGAGGAACTCTGGTTTCCGTACCACTTCATTACTCACGACAACCAGCTTGATATTACAGCGACGAAGAATGGTAGCAGCATCACGTAATGTGTGCTCAACTTGCGCTTCGGATCGAACAGGCTTGCCTTCCTTATCTGCTAACACCTTAATACACACATTAATCTGTTTGGCTGGTTCCAATCCGAGCAGGCAGAATAACAACTCAGGGCCTCTGGAAAACCAGTCAATAATCCAGCAAACCCACTTGAAAATGTAGTAGATGTATTCGAGTATGACTTCGATCCAACTGATGATACGGTCAATCACATTATGACAGACCCAATTCCAAACAGTTTGAACGACTTCAACCAACTTCGTAACCCAATTGCACAACGCGTCAAGAGGCCAGGGCAACCAATCACATACCTTCTTAAGGACTTTGATGACTGTACGGATTATTGAACTTACCCATTCACAAACGGTGCGCACTACATCTCGCACTACCTGTACAAGCGTCCGAATGAAAGTGATCACTGGAGTTAGAATCAAGGAGCAGAAAGACATGCTGTTTCTCCCTTCATATTCAATGTTTCCTTACGTTTTTTCTAATGTATAGACGCCGAATACGTATCAATTTAGGGTTCTCATTTACAGTAGGGTGCATAGGCCATCGTCGAGGATTATCTGATCGGGAAGTCACTCCACCCCTTTGTCCCATTTTCTGTATTGCATTTTAGTATGCATATGGTAATCTATATTCAATGAGCTCATTCTCTCTATCGAATGCACCTTCTGAGCAATGTTTGATTATAGTAGGAGACGTTATGGATTACCGCATCGCCCTCTCGCCCGAACTTGACATACAACCAGCCGATTTTGTCACAGCCTGGAACGACGATACAGAAGCTCATAATGAAGCCTCCGCCTCTCTTTCTCCCTCTTCTGGCGCGCAATTCGACCCTACACTAATTACAGATGTGCTCCTCGGTGTTACTACTGGCATGGCTGGCAATGCCCTTTACGATCTCATCAAGAAATTCCTGGTCAAACAGGGTGTGCGCAAGCATACACATATTGAGGAAATGAAAAAGCCCGACGGCACCCGTTTGTTAGTAATAGACATCGAAGAAAAATAACACGATTTGCTGGTGGCAGATGCAAGGAGTAGGGAATGGCAGTCATACGCATCCGCGAAGTTCCTGGAAGTACAAACGGCTCAAGTGCCGTAGTAAGCTTTGATCACGGAGAAGAATATCCTATCACTATCAAAGACCCTTTCTCAGAAGCTGACGAGAAGCAGCTTGAGTGGTACTTTGAAAAGTATTTGCGTTACCCCTTTATGCGCAAGGTTCAGGCCAAAGCTGCCGCGGATAGCATTATTGCCTATGGCGAAGCGCTCTTCAAGCAGGTGTTCGCCGATCCTGAAGCGTACGTGGCGTATAAGCAAAGGCTGCAGGCTGGATTGCATACGTTGCAGATCGAGATTGCTGGCTCACCGCAGTTTCATGCGCTCCACTGGGAGTCGCTCAAGGACCCGAAGCTTCCGCAGGCTTTGGCTCTTCAGGCAACGATGGTGCGCCAGAACCTCAAGCCACAGGTTGTGCATGCAACAATACGATCCTCACCCACCATCAATCTATTACTCGTCACTGCTCGTCCGTATGGCAAAAGGGATGTAGGATACCGCACCATCTCGCGCCCATTAGTAGAAGTATTGCGCCAGGCGAACGTCCCTGTGCGGGTCGAAATCCTGCGCCCGGGAACCTATAAGGCGCTGGAAAACCACCTGCGCCAGGTTTCAGGCAAAGAGGGAGAAGGCTACTACCATGTGATACATTTTGATGTCCATGGCGCATTACTCAGCTATAAACAGGTACAGCAACAGCCCGAGGCCAGCCGTTTCCAGTACAACGACCGCTATGCGCGCCCGGATATGCAGGAGTACCAGGGCGTCAAGGCTTTCCTCTCATTTGAGGGCGAGAAGGATACGACATCGGACCTGGTAGAGGCAAGCGAACTGGCGGATTTGTTGGTCAGTCACCAGGTACCCATCGCTGTTCTGAATGCCTGTCAATCGGGCAAACAGGTGGGCGCTAGCGAAACCAGCCTGGGTAGTCGGCTCATGCAAGCTGGCGTGCAACTCGTGCTGGCGATGGGGTATTCGGTGACGGTCAGTGCCGCCGAGTTGCTCATGAAGACGCTCTACAGTCAGCTTTTTGCCAGCACTGATGTGTCGGTTGCGATCCGCTCTGCTCGTACAGAGCTCTATAACCATAAAGAACGGCAGGCATACTTCGACCAGAAGATCGACCTGGAGGACTGGCTACTGCCCGTTGTTTACCAGAACCAGGCGCAGCACTTGAGTGTACGGGAGTTCACGCCGCCGGAACGAGAGGAATTTTTCGCAAGAAAGGCTGCGCTGTCACGCAGCGCACCTCCCGAACCTCGTTATGGATTTGTTGGTCGCGACCTGGATATTTTACAGCTAGAGAAGTACCTGTTGACCCGGCGCACTATCCTGCTGCTTCGTGGTATGGGCGGTGCTGGGAAGACAACGCTGTTGCAGCACCTGGGCGCCTGGTGGAGCTCGACAGGCTTCGTTGAGCAGATCTATTATTTTGGCTATGATACACAAGCCTGGTCGCGCCAGCAGATCATGGTTACTATTGCCCAGCAGTTGCTCGGCCTGGCGAAATACTACGGTGACTTTCAGCCGCTCTCGCTTGATGCACAGCAGGCTTTCCTCACCCAGCGCCTGAGAGCGGAGAACCACCTGCTGATCCTGGATAATCTTGAATCGATTACCGGAGCGCATCTTGCCATTCAACACACATTGCCACAGGAAGAGCGGGATGCATTGCGCCGCTTCCTGACCGATCTCGTCGGAGGTCGTACCCTGGTTTTGCTCGGCTCCCGTGGGAGTGAAGACTGGCTGGCGCGGGAGACATTTGACGACAACGTGTACGAACTGGGAGGGCTGGATCCTGAAGCAGCCTCCGTTCTGGCTGAGCGTATTCTGGAGAAACACGATGCCACGAAGTACCGACAGGATACTGAATTGCTAGAACTCCTCAAAATATTGGATGGTTTCCCTCTGGCTTTAGAGGTGGTGCTGACCAACCTGGCTCGTAAGACGCCGGAAGAGGTGCTCACTGCTCTACAAGTTGGAGATACTGTCAAACTGAACACTGGCGACAGCGAGAAGAAGACAGAGAACATCCTGCGCTGTATCGACTATTCCCACAGCAACCTCTCACCCGGGGCACAACAACTGCTGCTCTGTCTCGCTCCTTTTACCTCGGTGATTGACCAGGGGGCGCTAGCAAATTACACCGCACACCTGAAGCAACAGCCCGCGCTGGCGTCGCTGTCCTTTGAACTGTGGTCAGAGGTATTACAGGAGGCAGCGAACTGGGGTCTGCTCAGCCCTGATCCAGCTATGCCGCGCTTCCTGCACCTGCAGCCGATTTTCCCGTATTTCCTGCGTAACCGCCTGGAGACAGCCGAGCTGTCGCCTATGCGTGCTTCCGTAGAGACAGCGTTTCGCCTTCATTATGACCGGCTCGGTGATGAACTATACGGTCTTCTTAAGTCAAAAGAGCCGCAGGAGCGGCAGGTGGGTCAAGTATTGACGTCATTGGAATACACGAATCTGTCGACTGCTCTGGATCTGGCTTTGGTAGCACAAGTCTCAATTATCAATCTACGTCTTACCCTATCAACATACCTTGACTCCACTCAGGAACAGCAGCGCGGGCTGGAACTGGAAGAGTCTGTTCTGAAGCGTTTGGAAGCCTATCCTCCTGAAAAGTTGGCTGGTATGTTGGGTGTTGAGCTGGTTGGTGTCATCGACCGTATTGCAAAACGGCACCTCCTCCTCAAGAATTATAAAGAAGCAGAATCCTTGTATCAAAAGGCATTAGATATTCATCTCAATTTGAAAATTTTCGATGCTAATCAACTGAAGAAGAGAAGTGCCTCTATTTACCATCAATTGGGCAGGGTGGCCGAGGAGCAGCGGCAGTGGGAGCAAGCAGAAGCGTACTACCAGCA
>JRHI01000132.1_pt1 | contig 80348 bp, 91 predicted proteins | sample 215371 | NCBI WGS metagenome assembly JRHI01 (sample SAMN02929681, study PRJNA255918) | sediment metagenome | biome: cave system; feature: Ice Cave; material: Sediment; isolation source: sediment from deep within a dark volcanic ice cave with no known source of... ... | reverse complement strand
GCCTTGGACTTCCAGCCCCAGCCGAGGTAGTCGCAGAGGCCCATGGCGCCGGTGGGGTTGTTCGACATCGCGTGGATGCCGCCGTAGGTCGCGCAGGTGCCGATCGCGACCACCGCGAGCGCCTTCGGTGCAAGCCGGTCGATCCACTCACACGTGGTGATCGGCTGGCCGGTGGTCGGGTCGGTCCCGAGCGCCGCCCAGTAGCCTTCCTTCTTGATCTTCTCGTTGGGGACCGAGCCCTCCATCACCAGGACGAAGGGATCGAGCTCGCCGCGCTCTGCCTGGTAGAAGAACTTCATGAAGTCGTCGCCGACCTCATACGCCAGCACCGGGTTGTGGAGGTGCACGGTGGGCAGGCCCGGGATTGCGCCGAGAAGGACGTCCTCGATGCTGGGCTGCGTCGCCGCGGTCACCGAGACCGAGTCGCCATCGCAGCCGAGCCCCGTCGTGATCCAGACGACGTGGACGTCCGATACGGCGGAAGGTACCTGCGTGGACCTCCCGTACGGTACTGCAGCTGTCGCCATGCCACCACCTCCTCGGTGTGCCCGCCTTCTCCGTCAGCGGCCCTGCCGCCCGGATGACCCTGGAAATTGCTCCGAACGCAGCCACGTCACAAGCCCGCGACGGCATGCGGCGTGGATCGCCGGAACGGGGCCGACTGTGCGCCACCCCTGTTCCGATGGTCAATACGTGGGTCTTGCAGGTAGCAGGCGGACTCGGTAGATGCAGCATGCATGTATCGACAACCCCGACGACAACGACTCGCACAGGGAATCGACGCTGGATTGCAGGAGTCGAGCGTCGACGCCGAGATCAATGCGGCGTCCGCCGCGTCTGCCGGGACCCGCGCGCGGGACCCGCGTCAGAGGGCGGGCTGAGGGATCGGGCACTCCTCGGCCACGGCCGGCACGCTGACGGCGGCACCGTTGGCCGAACCGTTGGCCGAACCGTTCACCGGAACGCCGCGCAGGTGGGCCTGGCGGTCGCGCTCGTAGCGCTCGAGGAAACCGATGAGCAGGCCGCGAACCTCCTCCAGCCCGCGCGCCCAGTGGGTGAGCACGGCCCGGCCGTCGGCGGTCATCTCGTAGCGGCGCCGCTGCGGGCCGCTCGGCGAGGGCTCCCAGCGAGAGGCCACGAGGCCCTCGTCCTCCATGGCGTTGAGGACTCGATAGATGGTTCCGGCGTCCCAGTGGGCACCGCTGAAATGGCTCAGACGATCCCGCAGCTCGTACCCGTAATCCGGCTGCTCGTCGAGCAGCAGGAGCAGGCATGGCCGCAGGAAGTTCTTCGGCTGGCACGGTGCCGACCAGGTCCTCGCCCGCACGTCCCCCCCGGTCACGGCGCTCTCCACCCCAGGGTCCGTCCTCTCAACTCAACTCCGCACCGGCAGCGCGGGCTAATCCTATCCATCCACAGGCCGTGTGCATAGGGGGTCCCCCGGACTCCCCCGAGCCGTCCCCCGATCGGGGGAGGCCGAAGCTGCCACGAGCTCGTGGCGCCCCCCCTGCCCGGGTGACGCGAGGGAGGGTACCCTGTGGATATGAGCATCGCCGAGACACCCATCCTTCTCTTCGGAGAGAGCTACCACCACCCCAACATCTTCTACCGGACCGGCTTCCTCGCCCCCGATCCCGTGGTCGTGGTCGACCGCGGCGGCGACGACACCGTCCTCTGGACGAGCCGGCTGGAGGAGGGGAGGGCCCGCAAGGAGGCCAGGGTGGGCCGGGTGCGCTGCACCGAGGAGCTCGACTGGGCCGAGAAGATGGCCAGGGCGGGGGCCGAGCAGGACGCCTGGGCGGTGCTGGTCGAGAGCATCTGCCGCGCCGAGGGCCTCGGCGGGGTGCTCGTCGACTCCGACTTCCCGACGATCATCGCCGACCACCTCCGCGGCCACGACCTCGAGGTGCGCCCCCGCGGCGACCTCTACCGGCGGGAGCGGCGGATCAAGACCGCCGCGGAGGTGGAGTGGATCGCCGCCACCGAGAACTCCGGCATGGACGGCCTCCAGCGCGCGATCGACGTGATCGCCGCGGCCGAGATCCGCGACGGCCTGCTCTGGCACCAGGGCCGGCCGCTCACCGGCGAGGACCTGGTGCTCGCGGTGGAGAGCCGGCTGCTCGAGCTGGGCTGCACCACCAGCGACTCGATCTGCTGCGGCGGCCCCGACTCCGCCGATCCGCACCGGCGCACCAGTGACGTCATCCGCGCCGGGCTGCCGATCGTGCTCGACATCTTCCCCTTCCACAAGACCACCCGCTACTGGGGCGACATGACCCGCACCGTGGTGCGTGGCACCCCGCCCGCCGAGGTGGAGGCGATGTGGGAGGCGGTGCTCGAAGCCCAGCAGGCCGGCCTCGACGCCGTCCGCCCCGGAGCCAACGGCCGCGACGTCCACTACGCCTGCTGCGACGTCTTCGCCCGGCGCGGCTACGGGTCGCTGGCCAAGCCCTACCGGCACATCGAGTCCGAGGCGAAGTTCATCCACGGCACCGGCCACGGCCTGGGGCTGGAGATCCACGAGTACCCCCGCGTCGGCGACGTCGACGTCACCCTCGAGGTGGGCGACGTGGTGACCGTCGAGCCCGGCCTCTACCACCCCGGCCTCGGCGGCGTCCGCATCGAGGACCTGGTGGTCGTGACCGAGGACGGGTACCGGAACCTGACCACCCTGCCCAAGACGTTCCGGCTGGACTGAGGGCCCCCTCCCGGCCCGGCTCCGCCGAGACTGCTATCCTCGGCGGGCCCCGCGACCGCGGGGCGTGAGCCGCTTTCCTGCGCCCGGCATCGACCGGGCGTCGAAGGCCATGGGAAAGGAGGTGCCGCGCGTGCTGCGCGAGTACGAGTTGATGTATGTCGTCCGCCCCGACCTCGACGAGGACGGGCTGCGCGGCGCCGTGGAGGCCGTCCAGACCCTGGTCGAGGGGCAGGGCGGCGAGGTGACCACCACGACCCCCTGGGGCAAGCGGCGTCTCGCCTACGAGATCGCCGGGCTGCGCGACGGTCACTACGTGATCGTCGAGTTCCGGGGCGACGGCTCCAGGGTCAAGGACCTGGAGCGCGCCCTGCGCATCAGCGACCACGTGATCCGCCACATGATCACGATCGCCGTGCCCAAGCCCCCGGAGGGCGAGCCCAAGGAGCGCCGGAGTGACCGGGGCGCCGCCGCCGAGGATGGCGACGACGTGGAGGTCTCGGGCGAGATCGACGCCGAGGAGATCGAGATCGAGGACCTCGAGCTCGCCGCCGCCGGCGACGAGGACGAGACGCGGGAGGAGCGCTGATGGCCGGGTCCCTGAACAGGGTGATGCTCATCGGTCGCCTGACCCGCGACCCCGAGCTCCGCTACACGCCCAGCGGCACCGCGGTGTGCCAGCTGGGCCTGGCCACCAACCGCTACGGGCAGGATCCGGCGTCGGGCGAGCGGCGCGAGTTCACCGAGTTCCACGACGTTGTGGTCTGGAACCAGGGCAACCGCAAGCTCGCCGAGCTCTGCGGGCAGTACCTGCAGAAGGGGCGCCTCGTGTACGTGGAGGGGCGCCTCCAGACCCGCTCCTGGGACGACCAGCAGAGCGGGCAGAAGCGCTCCAAGACCGAGATCAACGCCCAGGACATCCAGTTCATCGACAGCCGCCAGGACGGCGCCCCGATGGGCGGTGACGCCCCGATGGGCTCCGGCCGTCCCGCACCGGTGCCCGGCGGCGGCGGCGACGTCGATCCCGACGACATTCCCTTCTAGAGAGACGCATGCCTGACTACGACCGCCGCCGCCATCGCAAGGTGTGCTCCTTCTGCCTGGAGCACGTGGACCACATCGACTACAAGGAGGTCTCGCGCCTGCGGCGCTACCTCACCGACCGCGCCAAGATCCTGCCCCGGCGGATGACGGGCATCTGCGCGCGCCACCAGCGGCTGCTCACCGTGGCCCTCAAGCGGGCCCGCCACATGGCGCTGCTGCCCTTCACCGCCGACGTCCGCTGAGGGCTCGGGGGGACGGCGGCATCCCCGCCGTCACCCCCGCCCGCGGGGTCGGCGAAGCCGGTGTCCCAAGTACACTGGCCCCGGCCGACAACCCCTCTCATCGGAGTGCCATGGCTTTCGAGCAGCAGCTTCGCGTCCCCGGTCCGACGCCGATCCCGGAGCGGGTGATGCGCTCCGCGGCGCGGCCGATGATCAACCATCGCGGCCCCGACGCCGCGGTGATCATCCGAGAGCTCGTCGACGGGCTGCGCTGGGGGCTGCAGACCGAGAACGACATCCTTCTCTTCCCCGCGAGCGGCACCGGCGGCCTGGAGGCGGCGGTCGCGAACCTGTTCAGCCCCGGCGAGCCCGGGCTCTTCTGCAGCATCGGCAGCTTCGGCGACCGATGGGCCGACATCGCCACCGCCTACGGGGTCGAGCCGGTGCGGCTCGAGGTGCCCTGGGGCGAGGCCCTCGACCCCGAGGACGTCGACCGGGTGCTCGCCGAGCATCCCGAGATCGAGAAGGTCTGCGTCACCCACAACGAGACCTCGACCGGCGTGGTCAACGACATGCGGGCCATCGCCGCGGTGGTGAAGGGGCGGGGCAAGCTGCTCGCCGTCGACAGCGTCAGCGGCGCCGGGGTGATGCCGCTGCCGGTCGACGAGCTCGGCCTCGACGTGGTGGTCACCGCCTCGCAGAAGGGGTGGATGGCGCCCCCGGGGCTGGCCATGATCGCGGTGAGCCCGGCCGGCCACGCGGCCGCGGCGGCGGCGCGCTGCCCCAGCTTCTACTTCGACTTCGCCCGGCAGAAGGGCTTCATCGACAAGGGCACGACCTACACGACCCCGCCGATCAGCGTCATGTACGCCCTCCAGGAGGGGCTGGCGATGATGCGCGAGGAGGGGCTGGAGAACGTCTTCGCGCGGCATCAGAAGGTCGCCGACATGATGCGCGCCGGGCTGGGCGCCGTCGGCATGCGCCTGGTCGCCCCCGAGGGGTACCGGAGCAACACCGTCACCGCGGCGCTGTCCCCCTTCCCGGCGGAGGCCGGGCTCAAGGCCTGGCTCACCGACCTGCGCGTCAAGCACGGGCTGGTGCTGGCCGGTGGCCAGGGGCAGCTGACCGGAAAGATCTTCCGGGTCGGCCACCTCGGCATGGTCGAGGAGCGGGATGCGTACCACATGCTCGCCGTCATCGAGCTGGCGCTGCTGGAGCACGGGGTGCTGAGCCGCGTCGGCATGGCCGTCCCCGCCGCCCAGATGGTGGCGCGCGGCACCTCCGCGACCCTCTCGGCCGAGGCGCTGGGACCGATCGGCGCCCCCGCCTGAGGCGCCGGGTGACTGCCACCGACACCCCGGCGGGGATGCAGCTGTCCCTGGACAGTGAGCAGCCGCGCATCCTGGTCGCCGATGCCATCGCCGACGACGGCGTCGAGCGGCTGCGGGCCGCCGGCCGTGTCGACGTCGACACCGGGCTGAGCCGCGAGCAGCTGCTCGACCGCATCGCCCAGTACGACGCCCTGGTGGTGCGCAGCGAGACCCGGGTCACCGCCGAGGTCCTGGAGCGCGCCATCCGGCTGCGCGTGGTGGGCCGCGCCGGGGTGGGCGTCGACAACATCGACCTCGAGGCCGCCACCCGCGCCGGTGTCCTGGTGCTCAACGCCCCCACCGGCAACACCGTGGCCGCCGCCGAGCACGCCGTGGCGTTGATGTGCGCGCTGGCCCGCAACGTGGCCCCGGCCGACGCCTCCATGAAGGCGGGCCGCTGGGACCGCAAGCTCTTCATGGGCTCGGAGCTCCGCGACAAGACGCTGGGGCTGCTCGGCCTGGGCAAGATCGGCACCGAGGTGGCCCGCGCCGCCGGCCAGGGCCTGTTGATGCGGGTGATCGCCCACGACCCGCTGCTCACTGCCGAGCGCGCCGAGAAGGCCGGGGTCACGCTGGTGGACTTCGAGACCCTGGTCCGCGAGAGCGACGTGCTCAGCGTCCACGTGCCTCTGACGGACCAGACCCGGGGCTGCATCGGCGCCGCTCAGCTGGCCGCCATGAAGCCCACCGCCCGGGTGCTCAACGTGGCCCGCGGCGGAGTGGTCGACGAGGCCGCGCTGGCCGCCGCGCTGCGCGCCGGCACCATCGCCGGCGCCGCCGTCGACGTCTTCACCAGCGAGCCGCTGGCCGCCGACAACCCGCTCAACGGCGCCCCCAATCTGCTGCTCACCCCCCACCTGGGGGCGAGCACGCACGAGGCGCAGGTCAACGTGGCCTTCGACGTGGCCGACCAGATCGTCGCCGTCCTCGGCGGCGGCGCCGCCCGCTACGCGGTCAACGCGCCCTCCATCGACCCCGCCGAGCTCGTCGCCCTCCGGCCCTATCTGCAGCTGGCCCACGCTCTGGGCTCGCTGGCCACCCAGCTGGCCGGCGGCAGCCTGCGCAAGGTCACCGCCACCTACACCGGCGACCTCGCCCGACGCGACTCCATCGTGCTCACCGCCGAGGTGGTGCGCGGCCTGCTGGCGCCCTACACCGAGACGCGCATCAACCCCATCAACGCGCGGACGGTGGCCGAGTCCCACGGGATCGCGGTCGAGGAACGGAGCAGCACGCGGCGCAACGACCACTGGGCACACAGCATCCTGCTCGAGGTCCGCGGCGCGCGGACCATCAAGCTGGCCGGGACCCAGTTCGAGGGCGAGCCGCGCATCACCGGCATCAACGGCTATCGCACCATGATGCCGCCGGCCGGCCGCTTTCTGGTGGCCACCAACAGCGACCGCCGTGGCGTGGTGGCGAAGGTCACCGGGCTGCTCGCCGAGGGCGAGATCAACATCGCCAACGTGGAGCTGAGCCGCGACCGGCCCTACGGCCGCGCGCTGATGTGGGTGCAGACCGACGAGGCGGTGCCCGACGACCTGCTCCTGCGCCTGCGCACCGACGCCGGGCTGGAATCGATCCAGCGCGTCACCCTGTAGGCGGGCGCCGTGGCCAGCGTGAGCCCGCTGCGGGGGATCCGCTACGACCCCGGCGTCGTCCCCCTCGGCGACGTGCTGGCGCCCCCCTACGACGTCATCAGCGACGCCCAGCGCGAGGAGCTCTACGCCCGCGACCTGCGCAACGTCGTCCGGATCGACTACGGGCGCGAGTACCCGGGCGACGTCCCCGGCGAGAACGACCGCTACAGCCGGGCCGCGGGCCACCTCCAGGCCTGGCGCGACCTGGGGGTGCTGGTCCAGGACACGCGGCCGGCGATCTACGTCCACGAGCACTACTTCACCACCCTCGACGGCCGCTCGCTGTCCCGTCGCGGGCTGCTGGCGCGGGTGCGGGCCCTGCCCTGGGGGGAGAGCGACGTCCTCCCCCACGAGCACACGCTGCGCGGGCCCAAGGAGGACCGCCTGCGGCTGATGCGGGCCACCCGGGCGCAGACCAGCGCCGTCCTCCTGCTCTGGGACAGCGCCCCCGGCATCGACGCCGCCCTCGAGGGGATCATCTCGGTGCCGGAGACCGGCCGGGCCATGACCGAGGGCGAGGTCAGCGGTGAGGGCCACCGCTTCTGGGTGGTCGACGACCCCGAGGTGGTCAGGGCCCTGACCGCGGCGCTGGAACCGGCGCGGCTGTACATGGCCGACGGCCACCACCGATTCGAGACCGCCGCCGCCTACGCCGCCGAGCGCCGGGCCGAGGATCCGGGGCTGAGCGCCGGCGACGACAGCCAGTGGACCCTCGCCTCCATGTGCGCCGCCACCGACCCCGCCATGGAGCTGCTGCCCACCCACCGCCTGGTGCGCCCGGGACCCGGCCTCCCCGGCACGCTGGCAGAGCTGCTCGAGCGCCTCGACCACGGCTTCGAGGTCGTCCCCCGCGCCACCCTCGCCGGCGCCGCTGAGGGCGCCGCCGAGTTGCTCCGCATCGACGGCCGGGTGGCGATCGCCGTCTCGGCCGGCGACGGGGCGGCCATCCTGCACCGGCCCCGCCCGGAGGACCCCTCGCCCCGCAACCGCCTGGACGTCACCGCCGTCGAGGCGGACATCCTGGTGGGCGCCTGCGGGCTGGACGCCGAGCGCATCGCCGGCGGCGCCCTGGCCTACACGCGGACCGTGGCCGGGGCGGAGGCGGCGGTGCGCGCCGGCGAGGCGGCGCTGGCCATCGTCCTCAACGCCTGCTCCACCCAGGAGATGATCGACGTCTCCGACGCCGGCGAGCAGATGCCCCAGAAGTCGACCTACTTCTACCCCAAGGTGCCGACCGGCCTGGTGCTCAATCCGCTCTGAGGCGGATCGGAGGCGGTCAGCGGCCGCCTGGAGGTCCGCCCGGTCCCGTAGGATCGGCCGGCATGGGCAAGCGGATCACGGTCTACCTCGAGGACGACGTCATCGCGGCGCTCAACGAGCACACCCAGGCATCGCCCCTGAGCCGCAGCGAACTGGTGACGGCGGCGCTGCGCCGGTTCCTCGGCGAGGAGCCGCCCCGGGTCCCCCGGCCGGTCCCCGACACCGCCCTGGCGCGCCGCATCGCGGCCGGAGACCTGCCCTCGCGACGCCTCGACGGGCGCACCGTCCCGGCCCGCGGAGCACCCTGGAGCAACTGAGTCGACCGCCCGCGGCGTTTTGCGGGCCCGGCAACGCGGTATCCAGCCGACACCACCAGACAGGAGCTGATCCGACCGTGCCCACCTACGGCTACCGCTGCACCGCGTGCAGCAACGAGTTCGACCTCTGGCAGAGCATGCGCGACGAGGCACATGGCGACTGCCCGAAGTGCGGCGCGCCGGGCAAGCGGCTCTTCTTCGCCGCCGGCATCGTCTTCAAGGGCACCGGCTTCTACAAGACGGATTCACGCTCGAGCGCGACGGGCGGCACCAGTGGGTCCGGCGGCTCCTCGGGCGCCGGCCCGGCCAAGCCCACCACCCCCCCGACGGACGGGAGCTCCGGCTCCGAGTCCGCCTCGCCGGCCGGGGCCGGCACCGGCGCCGCCACCACGACCACGACCACCCCCGCCCCCGCCGCCGCCCCCTCCACCTCGGGCGACTGATCGCCCGGCCACGCCACGATCGCACCACCCCGCGATCCCAGGAGAACCGTATGCCGCACCCCATCACCGTCACCGACGCCAGCTTCCGCGCCGAGGTCATCGACAGCGACGTCCCCGTCCTCGTCGACTTCTGGGCCTCCTGGTGCGCACCCTGCAAGATGATCGCCCCCCTGGTCGAGGAGCTCGCCGGCGAGTACGAGGGCCGCATCAAGGTGGTCAAGGTCGACATCGACGCCAATCCCGTCAGCCCGGGCCAGTTCGGCGTCATGAGCATCCCCACCCTCCTGCTCTTCCGCGACGGCAAGGCCGAGAAGCGGCTGGTCGGCTACCAGCCCAAGGCCAAGCTCAAGGGCGAGATCGAGGGCATCCTCACCTCCTCCGCCTCGGCGTAGCCCCTCGCGGGGGCGGATGGGTCCAGGTGGGCCCCGCCGTCTTCAAAACGGTCGGGGGGCGCGCCCGCCGCGTCCCCGGAGGGATCGTTCCCCTCGCGCCCCCGCCACCCGGCGCCAGCGCCCCGGACCAACGCAGCGGACGATCCCTCCGCGCAAGAGTCGGCCGGCCCTGCCCGTTGACACCTGTAGGCGGACCCTGCCGAGCGCGGGCGGCACTCCGCTCCCCCCCGATCGTGCAGCGAAGTCGGGCATTCACACCAGGGACTTGCAACCGTGCTAGCGGTGGGGCGATGAGTGAGGGAATGAGCGCTCAGCTGGTCGACGACGGGCTCGTGACCAGGGCGCAGGAGGGAGATCGGGAGGCGCAGAGCCGGCTCGCCGAGCAGGTCCGCCCGCTCGTCCAGCGCTACGCGCTCCGCTTCCTGCGCGACCCCGCCCGGGCCGAGGACCTGGCCCAGACCGCGCTGATGAAGGCCTTCAGCCACGTCGGTGACGTGCGCAGCCCCGAGGCCTTCCGGGCCTGGCTGCTGCGCATCACCCGCAACGAATGCCTCAACGAGCTGGCCCGGCACCGCCACCCTACGATCGCGCTCGCCACGCTGGAGGAGCAGGGCCAGGACATCGAGGCGCCGGCCGGCGGCGATCATGACCCCGAGGAGGCGCTGGTCCGAGCCCAGCTGGGCTCGCTGGTCCGCACGGTGGTCGACGGGCTGCCCGACCACTACCGCCGCACCCTGACCATGCGCGCCCTCGAGGACCGCACCTACGAGGAGATCAGCGAGGCGCTGGGCGTGCCGGTGGCGGTGGCCCGTCTCTGGTACTGCCGGGCCCGCAAGCGCTTCCGGCAGTCCTTCGTGGCCGTCGTGGTGGCGCGCCGCGATGTCCCCGCCTCCTGCCTGGCGATGGCCGACGGCATCGCCGAGCTGATCGAGGGTGCCCTCGAGGCCGCGCCGAGGGCGCGCGTCCTTGACCACCTCGCCGGATGCCACGTCTGCCGCCAGACCGAGGACGAGCTGCGGGCCACGGCGTTCCGCGCGCCGGCGCGGGCCTGGGTGCTGGGGCTGGGACTGGCCCAGCTCCCCGCCCGCTCGGTGCACGGCGCCGGCCACGCGGTCGGCGCGCTGCGCAGCGCCGGCGGCGTCATCCGCATGGCCAAGGTGGCGGCGGCGACGAGCGCGGCCGCCGTCGCCGTGGCGGTGCCCGCCGTGTCGCTGCTCCAGTCACCGGGCTCGACGCCGGTGGTGGCGCCGGCCGCGGTGGGCCCGGCAGGCCTCCACGCGGGCGACGCCTCCGCGCTGCGCCGCCCCGACGGGGTCTGGACCGCGCTGGGCGTCGCTGCCGCCACGCCGGCCCCCGCCGCCCACCAGCGCACGGCCGCCGGTTCGCTGGACCAGGTCGGTCACCTCGCCTCCACCGTCGACCTCGCCGGCATCGTCAGCGTCGCGGGGACCCACGCCGGCGGCGCTGCGACCACCGTTCACCACGTCGGCGAGCAGACCCTGGCCACCATCGCCATCCTGGTGGACCCCGCCCGCGATCACCGGGCCGCCCCACCGCCGGCAGTGGCCGGCGGTACCACCCTGGCGGCGCCGCCCGCCGTCGCCCTGCCCTCGCTGGGCCTCGGGGTCCGCCCCGGCCACTGAGGGCTAGGTGTCGACCAGCTGGAGGACGTCTCCGGCGAGGTGGATGGAGCCGCAGACCAGCACCACGCCGTGATCGCCGGCGAGCAGGCGGGCGGCGGTGAGCGCGTCCGGTAGCGAGGCGATGGCGCGGGCACCGGGACCCCAGCTGCGCGCCAGGTCGATGGCGCGCGCCGCCCGGGGGGTGCCCGCCTGGGTGAAGAGCATGGTGGCCCGCAGCGGGCGGAGTGCATCGAGGATCCCGGGCACGTCCTTGTCGGCCATCAGGCTGATCAGCGCCACCAGCGGCCGCTCCCCGACCAGCTCGGTGACGGCGGGCACGATGGCGGCGGCGGCGGCGGGGTTGTGGGCGCCGTCGAGGAGCAGCGCCGGTTCGCCCGCCAGCCAGTGCAGCCGTGCCGGCCAGCGCACCGAGCCCAGGCCACGCGCCACGGCGGCCTCGGTGAGCGGGTGACCCCGCGCCGCCAGCGCCCGGCAGACGCCGACGGCGACGGCGGCATTGTCGATCTGAAAAGCCCCGCGCAGCGGGCAGGTGGCGTGCACCGACCAGCCGTCGACGTTGACGTCCACCTCGACGCCGTCCATGCCCAGGCTCCGGCCCCCGTGGCGGATCTCCTGGTCCAGGGCCCACACGGGCCCGGCGCCGACGGCGGCGGCACGCTCGCGGACCACCGCCTCCGGGCTGCCCGGCGCGCCCACGACGACGTGGTCGCCGGACTTGACGATGCCGGCCTTCTCGGCGGCGATGTCCTCGACGGTGTCACCCAGGCGAGACCGGTGGTCGAGGGCGATGCTGGTCACTGCCGCCACCCCGGGGTCGAGCACGTTGGTGCTGTCGAGGCGGCCGCCGAGACCGACCTCGCAGATGAGCACGTCGGGACGGTGGGCCGCGGCCACCAGGATGCCGAGGACGGTGAGGAGCTCGAACTGGCTGGGCTGGCCCACCGTGGCGGCCACCTCCTCGACCGCCGGCAGCATGGCCTCCACCTGGCGGGCGAACTCGTCGCCCGCCACCTGCTCGCCGTCGACGACGATGCGCTCCCGATAGCTGCGCAGGTGGGGCTTGACCAGCAGGACGGTCCGCAGTCCGGCCGCGCGGCAGGCGCTGTCCACCATTGCGGCCACCGAGCCCTTGCCGTTGGTGCCGGCGATGAGGGCGCCACGGAGCTCGCGGTGGGGATCACCGAGGACGCGCAGCAGCGCCTCGGTGCGCTCCAACCCGGGCTTCATCCCCGCCAGCTCGGGGCCGGCGGAGACCAGGGCGTCGAGCGCCTGCCGGTAGATCAGGGACATCCGGGCATTGTAGGGAGCCGGTCTCGGACCCCCTGGGTCAGCCCGGGTTGCTGCCCTCCCTGTCTCGAACGATCATGACGCTGGTGGACTTCACCAGTGCCGCCACGCTGTCGCCCTCCTTGAGGTCGAGATCGCGAGCGGCGTCCGCGGTGATCAGGGCCACCACGGCGTTGTCGCCCACCTGGACCTCGATCTGGGCCACCAGGCCCTCGATGCGGACGCTGCGGACGGTGCCTGGGAGCCGGTTGCGGGCGCTGGCCTGCAGGGTCATGCGGTCGCCTCCGTGGACGGATGGGTGAGGTCGGGTGGACTGGCCGCGAGCCGGCGCCGGACGCGCAGGGCGAGCTCGAGGGCGAAGCGGACGTCCGGGTCGTCGAGTCGAACGCCGGCGATGTCCTCGATGCGCGAGCGGCGGTAGAGGACTGAGTTGCGCAGCAGGAAGAGCCGGCGGGCGGCCACGGAGCTGCTCCAGCCGCTCCGCGCCAGGACCGCGACGGTGTGGACCAGGTCACCGCGGTGGTCGGCGTCATATGCGATCAGCGGCCCCAGCAGAGTGTCGATCAGCGACCGCGCCGCCACCTCATCGGCGCAGACGGCGGCGGCAGCCCGCTCCAGCAGCCCCTCGACGTCGGCATCCTGGGCGGTCACGCCACCGCCCTGGCCGCCGTCGCCTTGAAGCTGGCGAAGACGCCCACGCCGGCGCTGAGCCCGAGTTCGGTCACCGCCGCGGCGGTGACCTCGGCGACCACGTCGGGACGGCTCTCCACCAGCACCCGGACGCCGCCTCGGTGGGGGGTGAGCTGGCCCACCGGGCCGCGCAGAACGTTGCGCGCGCTGCCGTGCGGCGGCTCGGTGGAGAGGGTGATGTCGCGCGGGTCGACCAGGACGGCCGCGGCCGCGCCGACGCTGGGCGGGACCTCGACGTCGACCAGCGCCTCCATGCGGACCGGGCCGGCCGACACCGTGGCCAGGTCCCCGTGGCGAGCGGTGCACGTCCCCGGCAGCCAGTTGTGGCCGGCGAGGGCGGCCACCGACGCGGTCCGCGGCGCGGCCAGCAGCTCGGCGGGTGTCCCGCGCTGGACGACCCGGCCGCCGTCGACGACGGCGACGGCGGCACCCAGCTCGAGCGCGTCCCTGGCGTCGTGCGTCACCAGCACCGTGCAGCCGGACTGCCGGCCCGCGACGGCGCGCCGCAGCAGGCGGCGCACCTCCCCGCGCGCCGCCGCGTCCAGCGCCGACAGCGGCTCGTCGAGCAGCAGCAGCGGGGGATCGACGGCCAGCGCCCGGGCCAGTGCCACCCGCTGGCGCTCGCCCCCACTCAGCGAGGCGGGTCGCCGCGCGCGGAGCGCGACCAGGTCGAGGAGCTCGAGCATCTCCTCGAGCCGCGTGCGCCGGGCCGCCGGGGCGGCGCCGCGGGCGGCAAGACCGTAGGCGACGTTGGCCGCCACGTCGAGATAGGGAAAGAGGACGCCCTGCTGCGGGACCAGCCCCACATGGCGGCGCCGGGGGGGCAGGTCCACCCCGGTGGCGCCGTCGAACCACACCACCCCGTCGAGCTCCACCCGGCCGCCTTCCTGCGGGTGGAGGCCCGCAACGCAGCGCAGCCAGGTGGACTTGCCCGCCCCGTTGGCGCCCAGCACCACCAGCGGGCAGCCGGGGTTCGCGTCGAGGTCGACGTCGACGGCCAGGGCGCCGGCGCGCGCCGTCACTGCCGCCAGGAGCACAGGGGTGAGACTACCCCGTGCCCAGGGCGGCACGGGGACCACGCACGGCGAGCAGGACGGCGAAGCTGGCGGCGGCGAGGAGCACGGCCAGCGCCACCGCCCCGTCCGGATCGCTCTCGAAGGCGATGTAGATGGCGCTGGGCATGGTCTGGGTGCGGCCCTGGAGGTTGCCCGCCACGGTCACGGTGGCCCCGAACTCGCCCAGCGACCGGGCCGCGCTCAGCACCGCGCCGCTGAGCAGCGCGACCCGCACCTGCGGGAGGGTGACGGTGAGCAGGACCCGCCAGGGCCCGGCCCCCAGGCTGGCCGCCATCTCCTCGAGCCCGCGATCGACCCGCGCCAGCCCGGCGCTGAGCGCGTAGACGTAATACGGCAGGCTGACGAAGGCCTGCGCCACCACCACGGCGGCGAAGGTCAGCGGTACGTGCAGCCCGAGCACGTCGAGCGCGTCGTGGTAGGGGCCGGTCCGCCCCAGGGCGATGAGCAGCGCCAGCCCGGCCACCACAGGTGGCAGCACCAGGGGCACGCCAACCAGGGCGTCGAGTGCGGCTCGGCCGGGGAAGCGCCCGCGGGCCAGGGCGACGGCCAGCGGCGTCCCCAGCGCCATCACCGCGGCCAGGCTGAGGGCTGTGGCCTCCAGGCTGACCCGCAGGGCGTCGCCCACCACCGGATCGGAGAGGGCCCCGGCCAGCTTGCCGGGGGTGGTGTGGAGGACGAGAGCGAGGATGGGCAGCGCCAGCCCGACCGCGGCGAGCGCGGCGGGGACGGCGATGGCGAGGCGCACGCTCGTCGGCGAGGGCCGCGCGCGGGCGCCCCGCCGGCTCGGCCGACCGACGGTGGCGGCCATCAGCGCCGGGCGCCGGTCAGGTGGGTCACAGCGGCGGGAGGAAGCCGGCGCCCTGCAGCGCCGCCTGCGCGTCCGGCCCCAGCAGGTAGTCGACGAAGGCCTGCGCCTGCCTGGGGTGCGGCGCCTGGGCGGAGACGGCAATCCGGTAGGTGGCCAGCGTCTGGTCCCGGTCGGCGATGGCGACGCTGTCCACATCCTTCACGCTGGCGGCGTCGGTGGTGTAGACGATGCCTGCGTCCACCTCGCCGCCCTCGACCTTCTGGAGCACGGCGCGGACGCTGGTCTCCTTGCTGACGGTGTTGGCCGCCAGGCGGGCGGTGAAGCCGGCGGGCGCGTCGCCGGACTGCTCGGCCTTCTGGGCCGTCTGCGCGGCGAACTTGCCGGCCGGCACCGAGGGGTCGGCCAGAACCACCTTGACGCCGTCTCGGCCGAGGTCGGCGAGGGCGGCGATGTGCGCCGGGTTGCCCCTGGGGACGACCACCACCAGCCGGTTGCGGGCCAGCGTCCTGGGCGGCCCGACCAGCCTTTTGGTGACGGCGTCATCCATGTGGGTGGTGTCGGCGCTGATGAAGACGTCGGCGGCGGAGGGGGCGTTCTCAAGCCTGGTCTCCAGCACCTGGGTGCCGTCGAAGTCGGGGGTGACAGTGACCCCGGCGTTGGCCCGGCTGAAGGCCTGGTCGATCCCGGGCAGCACCGGCGTCAGGCTGGCGGCGGCCAGCACGGTGAGCTCGGTGCTCGCGGGCAGGGCCGCGGCGCCGCCGCCGCGGCCGCCGGCTGACGAGGTGGCGTCGGAGCCGCAGCCGGCCAGGGGCAGGACCAGGCCGGCGAGCAGCGCGCCCAGGGTCGAGGTGAGGCGGGTCCGCCGGAGCATCCGGCCGACACTGAGACGCCGCCGGCGCGACCGCAATGGGCAGACTGCCAAGAGGTCCGCTGCCGGGTCGGCACCGGTCAGCCGGGGCTACCAGGGCAGGGCAGGCGCCCCCTGCGGCCGCCGGCGGGCCGCCAGGATCAGCGCGTTGCGCATCAGCATGGCGATGGTCATGGGGCCGACACCTCTCGGCACCGGCGTGAGCAGGCCGGCGACGGGCTCCACGGACTCGCGGTCGACGTCGCCGCGCAGCCTGCCGTCCACTCGCGTGGTGCCGACGTCGATGACGCAGGCGCCCGGCTTCACCCAGTCGCCCCGGATCATGCCGGGGCGGCCGGTGGCGGCGATGAGGATGTCGGCCTGGCGGCAGACGGCGGCGAGGTCGCGGGTCCGCGAGTGGCAGACGGTGACGGTGGCGTCGGCGTTGACCAGCAGCAGTGCCATCGGCCGGCCCACGATGACGCTGCGGCCGACCACCACCGCGCGGGCTCCGCGCGGCTCGACGCCGTGGGCGCGCAGCAACTCCATGCAGCCCTGCGGCGTGCAGGGCGTGACCCGGGGACGCCCCGCCGCCAGCCGGCCCAGGTTGGCGGGGTGGAAGCCGTCGACGTCCTTGTCCACCGCCACCGCCTCGAGCACGGTGCCGCTGTCGGCGTTGGGGCCCAGCGGCACCTGCACCAGGATGGCGTCGACGTCGGCGTCGGCGTCGAGCCGGTGGACCAGTTCGAGAAGCTCCGCAGTGCTGCTCTCCACCGGCGGGGTGTGGACGGTGCTGCGGATGCCGACGCGCTCGGAGGCCCTGGCCTTGCCGCCGACGTAGGTCGCGCTGGCCGGGTCGGAGCTGGCCAGCACGACGTGCAGGGCGGGCGGCCGCCAGCCGGGGGCGGACGCGATGAGGGCGGCGACCTCGGTCTCGACCTGGGTGGCGACGGCGCGCCCGTCGATGATGACTGCGCTCATACGTCGGTCTCCTGGGCGCCGGTGGCGGTGGTGCAGGACGCCCGCGCGGCGGCGGTGAGCTCGGCGATGACGGCATCCAGCGGCAGGCCGCGCTCCCGGGCGATGCGAACGCAGTCGTCGAGCTCCGGCCGGGCGTCGACCACCCGCCCGCCGAGCAGCTTGCGCTTGATGCGGACGCGCCCCAGGGCGGTGTCGAGGTCGGCGCCGTCGCGGCCGGCGACCATGCGCGCCGCCTCTGTCCGGCGGACCCCGAGGGTGGGGCTCTCCGCCAGCAGCAGGGCCGCCACCGCCGCCTCGCCGCCGGCGGGCACCAGGACGTGGAGCACGTGCCCCGGCCGGCCCTTCTTCATGGTCGCCGCCACCACCCAGGCGTCCAGGGCGCCGACCTCCAGGCAGCGCGCCGCCAGCGCGGCCACCACCGCCGGGGAGGCGTCGTCGAGGTTGGTGCGCAGCTCCACGCAGGGGTCATCGAAGCCCGCCTCGGGGCCGCGGGTTCCGGCCTCTGTCAGCGGATCGCCGAGCCAGCAGCGCACCAGGTTGGGCCGCAGGGGGTCGTCGCGGCTGCCGGCGCCGTGGCCGACGCCGCGCAACCGCAGCCGCGGTGGGGCGAAGGTGGCGAGGGTGGCGAGCAGGGCGGCGGCCGTCGGCGTCACCTGCTCGACGCCATCCACGCCGGGGACCAGCGGCGCCCCGGCGGCGGCCAGCAGGCGCAGCGTGGCCGGGGCGGGCAGCGGCAGCTCCCCGTGGGCGGTGTCCACGTGGCCGGCGCCGGCGGGAAGCGGGCTGCAGCGCAGCGCGGTGACCCCCAGGACATGGAGGGCCGCGCAGACCCCGACGATGTCCACCAGGGTGTCGGTGGCGGCCAGCTCGTGGAGATGGACGTCGGCCTCCGGAACGCCGTGGAGCGCGGCCTCGGCCGCGCCCAGGGCGCGGAGCGTGGCCAGCGCGGCGTCGCGCACCGGGCCCGGCAGCCCGGCGTCCTCGACGGCGGCGATGCAGGTGGCCAGCGTCCGCTCGGGCGGCTCGGCGGAGCCCGGGACGATGCGCAGCAGGGCGCCACGCAGCCCGGCGCGGCGCACCTCCGCGACCCCCAGCCGGACGTCGACACCACAGGCGCGGACCGCCGCCTCGACCGGCTCGAGTGGGCACCCGGCGTCCAGGATCGCGGCCAGCAGCATGTCGCCGGCGGCGCCGTTGACGCAGTCCAGATAGGCGAGCGCCGCTCAGCCCTCCGTGCCGCGGCGGTGGAGGGTCACACCGAAACGCTCGAAGCCGCCGCGCACCGGCGGCTGCTTGCTGACCGTGACCGTCACCCCCAGCGCCCTGGGCACCCCCAAAAGCTCGGCCGCGATGGCCTCCGCGAGCGCCTCGAGCAGGCGGTACTGCCGGTTCTCGACCACATCGCGGACCAGTTGGAAGCAGCGCAGGTAGTCCAGCGTGTCGGCGACCGCGTCGGTCCGGCCGGCGGTGGCGAGGTCGGCCTCGATGGCGACGCTGACGCGGATGCGCGCGCCGAGATTGCGCTCGGCGTCGAGGTCGCCGTGGTAGCCGTAGAACTCCATCCCCTCGAGGAGGAGCCTGTCCTGGGCCGGCATCGCGAGGATTCTCGCAGGCCGGCCCGCGGTCAGCCGGCCTTGGCCTTGCGGGTCACCGGATCAGCGTGCATGGTGCGCTCGGTGTGGTCGACGGGGTTGATCATCACCACCTCGAACAGCTCCTCGAACTCGCACTGGAAGAGCTGCATGAGTGCCTGGCGCAGCTTCGGCCCAGGATTGCGGGTCCCCGCCTCGAGGGCGGGAATGTAGTTCTGGGTGACGTTCAGCCGCCGGGCCAGCTCTCGCTGGGTCAGGTGATGCTTGTCGCGCAGGGTGCGCAGGCCGGTGGCACGGACTTCGACGTTCATGTGTGGCATTGTCGGACCTGCGTGTGTGTTTGTCAACGCGTCACTCCGGGTTCGTCCACTACACGGATGCGAGTGGGGCTTCGCGTTCCGGCTGCTCGGATATCCTCGGCCCATGTGCCGGGTGTGTCAGAAGCGTCCCGAGGTTCCGGGCGAGCGCTACGACCGCTGCGAGGCGTGCGCCAAGTCTTCCCGGATCGCCTACAAGTTCCGCATCGGGGTACGGGCCTCGGGCAGCATGGTGGTCCGCGCCGGCGAGCTCTCGCCGCGCGCGCTGCGCCAGAAGCTCCACGCCCAGCTCGACGGCTATGCGGGCAAGCCGACCGTCAAGCCGCACCTCGCACTCCACGATGTCGAGATCGTCCTCGCCAAGGACCGGCTGGAGAGTGTCCGGGTTGCCGCCGCGCTGGGCGGCAAGGACGCGGAGGTGATGGCCGCCCTCAAGGCGGCGGCCGAGCGCACCGACGCCGCCTGGTAGAGGGCGCCGGCGGCCGGCGGCTAGCCGTTGGCCAGGCGCCAGCTCAGGTCGGGCCCCTCGAGGGACGCGGTCGTCACCGCCGACCACGTGGCGAGGGTGCGGCCGCCGACGCTCACTGTGACACCGCCGACGACCGCGCCGGCCGCCAGCGGCGCGGCCGCCGGCGCCGGGGTCGCCGCCACGTCCAGAGCCTGTCCGGCGACCAGCACGACCGGCGCCCCGCCGGTGCTCGGGCCCAGCGCCACGCCGCTTCCCGCCCCCCATGGCGCCGTGACATTTCCGGCCACGTCTGGCCTCAACGTGGCGGGCTCGACCCAGTGGTACAGCGCCGCGGTGGCGGTGACCACCCGGGCGGCGGCGGTGAGCGCGTCCTGCAGCTGGGGCTGTCCCAGCACGGCGCCCACCAGCAGCAGGGTGCCGGAGGCGTCGCCCGCCGGCGCCCCCACGGCGGGGCGGCGCGCGGCGAACAGCAGGCAGCCCCCGGCGGCGTTGGTGGAGCCGGTCTTGATGCCCAGCCAGCCGGGCTCCGTCGACAGCAGGCTGTCCAGGTTGGTGATGGCGGTGCCGTCGGGCAGGGTGGCCGTCCGGGTCGACACCAGCTCCGCCAGCGCCGGGGCCTGCAGCGCCGCGGCGCCCAGCAGGACCAGCTCGTCGGCGGTGGAGACGGTGGCGTCGTCGAAGCCTGCCGGGTCGGCGAAATGCGTGTGGGTCATGCCCAGCGCCTGAGCACGGCTGTTGAGCAGCCCCAGGAAGGCGTCGGCGGAGCCGCCGATCCAGCGGGCCAGCGTACCGGCGATGTTGTTCCCCGAGGGGAGCAGGAGGGCGAGCAGCAGCTGGCGCTCGGTGAACGCCTCGCCCACCGACACCGGCACCACCGAGCCGCCCGCCGCCAGGTCGTCGCGATAGAGCGCGACGTCGGCGGCGTCCATGCGGTACACGGGACCGTTGTCGCCGGGGACCAGCGGCCGGTGCTCGAGCGTGACCAGCGCGGTCATCACCTTGGCCACACTGCCGATCTGGCGCACGCGCGCGCCCTCCTGGTCCACGGCGCGGGAGGCGGCGTCGCCCCCGACCAGGCGCTGTCCGCTCACCACCAGCGCCACTGACCCCGACGCCGGTGTCGCCGGACCGCCGGTCGCCGCCGCCACCGGCGTCAGCGGCGACGGCGCCGACACCACCACCGTCGGCAGCGGCGGCGCGGCGGTGACGCGGCGCACCGCCACCGCCGCGGTGACGATGAACACCAGCGCCAGCGCCAGCATCACTGCGGCGAGGATGCCGAAGCGGCCGCGCTGAAGCTCCCGGTGCCCTGGCCGCGGGAATGACGGCGGGGGGCGTCGGGCGCGCAACGCCGGCGGCGTGCCTACTTCTTGGCGGACTTGCGCGAGGAGGTTTTCCTGGCCGGACCGCGCAGCGCGGCGTTCATGGTCGTCGACGGTGAGAAGCGGACGGCACGGTGCGCCGGCACCTGAACGGGCTCGCCGGTCCGCGGGTTGCGCCGCGTGCTGGCGGCGCGCTGCACGGGCTTGAAGGTGCCGAACCCGTGGATGCGCACCTCGTCACCGGCGATGACCGCGGCGCTGAGGGTGTCGAAGAACCACTTGATCTCGTCGCGCGCGGCCACACGAGTGATCTCGGCACGCTCGGCGAGCTGGTCGGCGAGGACCTCCCTGGTCAGGGTTGCCATGCGCAGAACTCCTTTGGGTATCAGGCAAAACGGCGCGATTGTAAGCGTACGCGCCGGATGTGGGGCTGGCCGGCGTCACGGTGGCGCGGACCGGCGTCAGAAGCGGAAGTCGTAGCGATCGGAATGGCCCTCGATGGTGGCGTCACGCGAGGCCACATAGGCCCTCTCCACAGTGGGCATCATGCGCAGCAGCCCGCGGATGTGCCACAGGGAACCCTTGAGCTTCACCCGCCCGCCGAGCAGCGCTCCGAGCGCGCCGGCGTGGCCGCGCAGGATGGCGTCGAATGTGTCCGCGTCACCGCTGAAGGTGAAGGTGGCGTCCTGGGGATCGTCGCGCGTCAATGTCACCGCGCCGCCGTCGCCCACCGCGTAGCGCAGCCGCGGCAGGCGCCGGTCGGTGATCACGTAGGCGAAGCTCAGTCCGGCGCACCGCCGCGACTCGGCGCTGCCCGACATCGCCGGTGCCATTCGGTCGGCGATCTCGTCGATGAGCGCCACCGGCACCTCGCCGGCGCGCCGCAGCACCCTGCGCCTGGTCCCCTCGGCCACAATCGGAGGACTGTAGTTGGCTGCCCCACCGGCGTGGCCTGAGCCGGGCGCGCTATCGCCAGACGCGCTTCATGATCACCCGCGCCAGCTTCTCGGGGTCGTGATGCGTGGAGACGGTGGGGCTGGCGACGTCCGCGAGGATGTAGTGCACGGGCTTGGCGGCGGCGCGCTCGCGGTCGAAGACCACCCGGGTGATGCTGCCGTCCTCCACCGCCGACGCCGGCAGCGGCAGGCTGTGATTGCTGTTGGCGATGACGTAGTCGAAGACGTTGCCGCCGACGTGCTCCTCGATCACGTCGAGATGGCGGCTGACGTTGAAGCCGTGGGTCTCGCCGGGCTGGGTGGCCACGTTGCAGACGTACACCTTGACCGCCGGCGAGGCACGCAGCGCCTCCACCATGCCGTCGACGAGCAGGTTGGGGAGGATGGACGTGTAGAGCGAGCCGGGCCCGACGATGATCAGCTCGGCGTCCAGGATGGCCAGCTCCGCCTCGGGGTTGATGGGCGGGCTGGGCGGGTCGAGGAAGACCCGGTCCACCGGGGTCAGCCCGTGCGGCACCCGCGACTCGCCGACGCGGATCTCGTCGCCGGCGGTGGCGCAGAGCACCACGTCCTGCAGCGTCGAGGGCAGGATCTGGCCGCGGATGTTGAGGACGCGTCCGCTGGCGGCGAGCGCGGTCTCGAAGTTGCCGGTGATCTCCGCCATGGCCATGATGAAGAGGTTGCCGAAGCTGTGGCCGCTCAACGACCCCTCGCCGGTCCAGCGGTGCTGGAAGAGCTGGGTCATCAGGGGCTCGGTCTCGGCCAGGGCGGTGAGGCATTGGCGGAAGTCGCCGGGCGGCAGCACCCGGTACTCGTTGCGCAGCCTGCCGCTGCTGCCGCCGTCGTCGGCCACGGTGACGATGGCGGAGATGCGGTTGGTGTATTTCTTGATGCCGCGCAGCATCGCGCTCATGCCGGTGCCGCCCCCGATGGCCACCAGGCGCGGGCCCTTGCTCTGCAATCGCGAGCTGTAGATGCGGGCCGCGATGCTGGTGCCGGTGCCGCCCAGGCTGAGGAACGGCCCCAGGACGCTCTGGCCGAGCTTGTAGACGGAGAGCATGAGCATGCCGACGCCGATGGCGGCGAAGAGCACGGCCCGCACCGCCCGCGGCAGGAACTGCAGGGTGAGCGGCTGCACCCAGTCGGGGAAGGTGACGTCGGCGCTGTAGACGGCGCGCAGTGCGTAGCCCGCACCCAGGCTCAGGATGACGATGCTGGCGAAGAGCAGCAGGAGCCAGCGCTTGACGTAGATGCCCGGCCGGAACCAGAGCCGCACCGCCTCCCCGCGGCGGCTCGGCGCCACCGGCTCGGCGCGTGGCAGGCCCGAGGCGGGCGCCGTCAGCGGGTCGTCGACGCTCTCGAGCGGCCGGTCCGGGAGCCCGACGGGCTCCGGATCCGGAGTTGGGGCGAGGGCCATGTGTCGGCATCATGTCATCCCTGGCTCCGACCCGGCCCGCCCTGGCGGGGGTCGCTGAGGGTCACTCCGTGGCACCGTGCCGGCCCCCTCCGGGGGCCAACCCGGAGCGACTGGTAGCATTGCCCCCCCGGTAGCCGTACGGCCCCCCCCGACCCCGGCGGTCCCGACCGAGCGAAAGGAGCTCAGACCATGACGAACGAAGGCCAGGCAGTGGAGCAGGAGCCGGCGGCCCACGGGGCGCACCAGTCCCAGCAGAGCCACAACGGCCCTGCCGGCCAGACCGGGTTCGCCGGCGCCGGCGAGATCCGCGCCGTTCCCGTGCCCGCCGGCTCGGTGAGCTTCGGCGAGCTCACCTCGGCTTTCGTCGACGGCCCCAAGCTGCTTCGCTTCCTCGGGGACCGCAAGCACACCGGCGCCGTGCTCGACGCCGGCGGCAACCGCCTGCAGGTGGCGGTCCTCCACGACGGCGACATCCTGGCCATGGTGTCCAGCAGCGGCGCCGAGGCGCGCCGCCTCGACTCGCTGACGCTGCCCACGCCCTCGACCGCGGCCTCCGAGGAGCACCAGCTCACCGTCCTCACCTATCGCCCGGAGATCGCCATGGCGCTGGGCCAGCTGGTCAACCTGCCCGAGCGGTTCGAGCGCATGCACGGCTCCTTCGTCGACTTCCCCTCCCTGCTCGGCTTCCTGCAGCGCGAGTCGGCCAACGGCGGCGTTCGCATCACCACCCACGACGACACCGGCGTGGTCCTGCTGCGCGGTGGCCGGGTGCTCGGCGCCTACACCGCGCGCAAGCCCGAGCTGGAGGACGCGGAGGTGGTCTTCGACCTGGCCAAGGCGTCGGACTCGGAGATCGACGTCCACGTGGGCACCCTGCAGGTGCCGCCGCCCTCGGTCGCGGTTCGCTCCGTCGTTCGGTAGACCGCCGCCGGCCGCGGGCAGCGGCAGCTTTGAGGGACGGGCAGGCCAAGCGTGATCTTCCTGAGTGACTTCCTGCGTTCCGACGTCGTCGACCTGAACCAGCGCACGGTGGGCAAGGTGCGGGACCTGCAGGTGCACATGCAGGAGCCCTATCCCGTGGTCACGGCGCTGGCGGTGCGCTCGCGCGGGTCGCTGCCCAGGGTCATCGACTGGCAGCACGTCCGGACCTGGGACGACGGGGAGGTCAGCCTCAAGGTCGCGGCGGCCGATCTCACCGAGTTCGCCGGCAACCCTGAGGGCATCTGGCTCAGCCGCGAGATCCTCGACAAGCAGATCGTCGACACCGACGACCGCAAGGTGGTCCGCGTCAACGACCTCCAGCTCCAGGGCCGCGGCGACCAGATGCTGCTGGTCGGGGTCGACGTCGGCACCCGCGGCCTGCTGCGGCAGCTCAACATGGAGAAGCTCGGCCGCCGCGTCTTCCGCGCCACCGGCCATGACCTGCAGCAGCGCATCGTCGCCTGGGACGCGGTCGACCCGGTGCGCAGCGACGAGCGCAGCGTGCGGCTGCGGATCAGTCATCAGAAGCTGGCCAAGATGCACCCTGCCGACATCGCCGAGATCGTCAGCCAGCTGGGCGGCCGGGATCGCGACGCCATCTTCGCCTCGCTCGACGACGAGCTTGCCGCCGACACACTCGAGGAGTCCAGCGAGGAGGTGCAGGCGCAGATCCTGGCCCGCCTCGACGACGAGCGCGCCGCCGACATCCTCGAGGCCATGTCGCCGGACGAGGCCGCAGACCTGCTCGGCGACCTCAGCGAGGAGCGCCGGGAGCAGCTGATCTCGCGGATGGACGAGGACGAGGCCGAGGATGTCGAGGAGCTGCTGGCCTACGAGGAGGACACCGCCGGCGGCCTCATGACCACCGAGTTCGTGGCCGTTCCGGTCAGCCTCAGCGCCGAGCAGACCATCGACCGGCTGCGCGAGCTCGAGCCCGACGCCGAGTCCATCTACTACGTGTACGTCGTCGACGCCGACGAGCATCTGCTCGGCGTCCTCAGCCTGCGCGACCTGATCGTGGCCCGGCCGCAGACCCCGATCGGCGAGCTGATGATCAAGCGGGTCATCGCCGTCCCCCTCGACGCCTCCCCGGGCGACGTGGCCGCCGCCATCCACAAGTACAACCTCCTGGCGGTGCCGGTGGTCGACGAGGAGGACCGCATCCAGGGGATCGTCACCGTCGACGACGCCCTCGAGGAGGTCCTGCCGGAGCGGCTGAAGCGACGGGCCCGCGCGCTGTGAGCCGGAGGCGCAAGTGCCGAAGTCGGAAGTGCCGAAGTCGCGGGCACCCCAGGCCGCAGCGGCCCTCAGGGACCGCGCCCGCGCCGCGGTGAGCTTGCGGCGGGCGCGCGGTGGCGACAGCGGCCCGGAGGAGGAGGAGGAGCGGCGCGCGCCGCGGCGGCCGCGGCGGCTGGCGGGCGTCTACCGCTACCTCGCCATCGTCGGACCGGGACTGATCGTGGCCAACGCCGGCAACGACGCCGGCGGCGTCTTCACCTACACCAACACCGGGTCCAAGTACGGCCTCGGCCTGCTCTGGACCTTCATCCCCATCCTGATCGCGCTGATCGTGACCCAGGAGATGGTGGCCCGGATCGGCACGGTCACCGGCAAGGGGCTGATGGACCTGATCCGCGAGCGCTTCGGCGTCCGCTGGACGCTCTTCGTCTCGGTGGTGGTGCTGGTCGCCAACGGCGGCACCGTGCTGGCGGAGTTCATCGGCGTGGCCGGGGCCATGGGCCTGCTCGGCGTCCGCAAGGAGGTGGCCGTCCCGGTGGCGGCGCTGCTCATCACCGTGGTGGTGCTGCGGGCCAACCGCAAGCTGGTGGAGCGGATCTTCCTGGCGCTGGGGCTGGCCTTCGTCAGCTACATCATCACCGCCATCACCGTGCACCCCGACTGGGGGGCGGTGGCCCGGGCGCTGGCGCCGACGCTCGACCACCCCGCGGTCAACCCCGGTCAGACGCCCTACACGACCGACGTCATCACCCTGATCGGCACCACCATCACCCCCTACATGCAGCTCTTCCTGCAGAGCAGCATCGTGGACAAGGGAACCAGCGAGAAGGAGCTGAGGTTCGCCCGCGCGGACGTCATCACCGGCTCCGTCTTCGCCCAGATGGTGGCCGGCTTCATCGTCATCACCACCGCCACCACGCTGTTCGCCCACGGCTGCGTGCAGGGCACGTGCTTTCCGGGCAACGACCTGGGCAGCACCAGCGACGCGGCGCTCGCCCTCCAGCCGCTGGCCGGCGAGCATGCCAAGCAGCTCTTCGCCGTCGGTCTGCTGGGGGCGTCGCTGCTGGCCGCGGCGGTGCTGCCGCTGAGCACCGCCTTCGTCATCTGCGAGGCCTTCGGAGCCGAGCGCAGCGTCCAGCGGCGATTTCGCGAGGCACCGCTGTTCTTCACCCTCTTCCTGGGCATCGTCGTGGTCGGCGCCGGCGTGGTGCTGCTCATCGGCGAGGGCTCGCTGACCAAGGTGGCGATCGCCACCCAGACTCTGGACGGCATCCTGCTGCCCATCCTGCTGGTCTTCATTCTGATCCTGGCCAACGACCGGCGGCTGCTCGGCCGCCACGGCAACCGGCTCTTCAACAACGTCATCGCCGGCGCTCTGACACTGGTGCTGACGGGCCTCACCGGCTACCTGGTTCTGACCCCCTTCCTTCCCTAGCAGGCTTCGGTGACTGGCGCCGGCCCGGACGGGACGCGCAGCCCGAGGGTGCCGAAGTCGGAGATGGCGGCGGCGGCCCGGAGCAGCCCGGCGTCGAGGGCGTGGAGGAAGAAGGCGTCGTCGTCGCGCTCGGCGGCGGCGCAGGCGGCGAGGAAGCCGCCCGCCAGGGTGTCGCCGGCGCCGGTGGGGTCGACCACGGGTTCCACCGGGCGGGCCTGCCGGCGGACGATGGCGTCGCCGGTGACGCAGGCGGCGCCCAGCGGGCCCGCCTTGACGATGACGCAGCGCAGCCGGCCCCGGTTGAGCAGCGAGGTGGCGGCGGAGCGCCACTGGTCCTCGGGTCTGCCGGTCAGGGCCGCCAGCTCGTGGCGATTGAGAAAGAGGATGTCGGAGGCCTCGGTCACCGCCCGGACGGTGGCGGCGTCGGCGCCGATGTGGACGGTCATGGAGTCGCTGCCGACGAGCCGCCAGTCCCCTGAGCGCACCACCGCCAGCTGCTGGGAGGGCAGCATGGAGCCCAGGAAGAGCACCGGGGCGGCCAGCGCGCCGGCGCTGAGCCGCGCCGACCAGAGGTCGGCCGCGCCCTCGTCGGCGTCCTCGCTGGCCGTGGTCCAGCGGCTGAAGTCGTGAACCGCACGCCATCGGCGCGTCGGCCCGTCGAGCACCTCGAGGCCGGCGAGCTCGACGCCGGCGCCGTCGAGCGTCTCGTGGACCAGCGCCTCGCAGTCGGCGCCGACCCCGCCGCAGAGGTGCACGCGCGTGACCGGCGCGGCGGCCAGCGCGAAGTAGACCGCGGAGCCGCCGAGCAGCGCCTCCGCGTGGCCGCGCGGGGTGGTGATGTCGTCGAGGCACACCGTCCCGGCCACGGCCAGCTCCCAGGTCATGGGAGGTCCTACAGAGCCTCTTCAGTGGCAGCGTCGGGGACGCGGAACAGCGGGATGATCTCGGCGAGGCGTGGCTGGCGCTCCTCCACCCGCTCGCGCAGCAGCGCGGCCTGGGCGAGGAAGAGGACGTCGCTGACGTGGTCGGGGTGGCGGTCGATGCCCAGCCGGTCGCGCAGCTCCGGGTCCACGGTGCGGACGAAGCGGACCACGCCCGCCCAGACCTGGGTGGGCAGCAGCGGGTAGCCCCGCAGGCGGCAACTCTCGACCGACCCCAGGAGGAGGTCCGACTCGCGGAGCCGTCGCTGCGAGGCCAGCTCGCGACCCCGCCGGAAGGCGGCGGCCCGCCGCAGGTGCGAGAGCTCGATGGCCGTGCGCGCCAGCGGGCCGAGCGAGGGGCTGAGCGCGCGATCAGGCGCCATCGGCGCATTGTGCCTCACCCGAAGGACAACGACGACACGCTCCGCTTGTCCCAGCAGCCACCGCGCGCCCGAAGGGCGTGAGGGGGCCGGCTGCTAGGCCCCCGTTGACGGATACGCCACGGTCCGCCAGCGTCCGTCCACCTCGACCAGGTGCACGGTTCGGCGCATCGGCCGGGTGGACTGGCCCGTCCGGATGGAGTATTCGACGTCGAGCTCGGCGACCCCATCCCAGACGGTGCCGCGCTCCGTGTCCTCCCAGGTGTCGAGGGCGCGCACGTCGACGATCCGTGCGCCGGCCACCCGACGGCCGACGTCGGCGTGGGCCACGGCGAAGGCGGTGATCGAGCCCCACGCCGCCTGGCAGGGCGGTGCCAGCAGCGCCCAGGCGCGGTCGAACCGGCCGACGCGGAGCAACTCGATGTGCAGGAGCTCGCAGAAGGCGGGATCCGAGGTGCCGGCGGCGCGGCCGGCGCGCAGGCGGCCGGAGGCGGAGCTGCCGGCCACCAGGACGGCCACCCGGCGGGCCAGACGGGCGTCGTCGCGCGCTGCCACGGTCTCGACCAGGGTCTCGGTCCGCGCCTCGCCGGGCCGCCACCAGGTTCGGGTGCCGGCGTCGACGAGGACCGTTGGAGGCGGCGGCGTGACCGGAGCCGGCGGCTCCTCGACAGCGCCGGGGGCCGCCCGACCCCGCCGCAGCCATCGCCACGCCCGGTTCCAGCCCCGGGGGGAGGGCTGAATGAAGGACACCTACACCACGTCGTCGAGCAGGGCCACGACCTCGGCATCCACGGCGGTGCCGCTGAGCAGCAGCGCCTCCAGGCGGTCGCGGAGCTGCAGCAATGAGTCGATGGGCATGTCCCGCAGCCGGCCCTCGACCCGATCGATTCGGGCGGACACCCCCGAGCGACGCCGCGGGGCGCGCGCGGCGCCGCCACCCGCAGGCGGAGCGGGCGGCGCGACGAGCTCATCGCTGCTGGGCGGCGCGATCCGGCGTGCCACGCTCGATCACCTCCTCTTCCGGCCGGCGGTAGGCCGCCGCGCCGGGCCAGCGCTGATCGTACCCGAGGATCGACAGGCCTCCGGCGCCGGCCTGGGGAAGCGCCCGGCTCGCTCAACCCACGGCCGGGTACAGGGATCCGGAGCGCCTGTGATCGACTCGATGGCGACCGGCCCGGACCGCTACCATCGGAACGGGATGGGAACACTGAGCCGGTCGGCGGATATCCTGGTCGTCGAGGATGAGACCCAGCCAGGGCACAAGTCCCTGGAGACGCTGCGAGGGGCGGGGCACCGCGTGCGCTGGGTGCGCACCGCGCGCGACGCCCGGGCGGTGCTGCAGGAGCGTGCTCCCGACGTGCTGGTGCTCGACCTCACCCTGGAGACCGACGGCCTCGAACTCCTCCAGGCGCTCCGCTTCTCGCCGGACGACCCCCGCGGCGGCATCGTCGTGCTGGTCGATGCCGGCGACACCCACAGCCGCGAACGCGCCCACCAGCTCGGCGCCGCCGCCGTCCTCAGCAAGCCGCTCGACACCGGCGCGCTGGCCGCCACCGTCTCCGACCTCGTCGACTGGATGTAGCTCTCGCCACTGATTCCCTTCCCGGGTGCCGCGGCTACCCGGTGCTGAGGCCGAGGACAAAGAAGGCGGCGCTGGCGGCGGCCCAGAAGGCGATCAGCCCGCCGAGGTAGAGCGGCACCTCGCCGCTCTCGGCGAACCAGGCACGGATGCGCGGTGCGGTCATCACCGCGATGACCAGGAGGTCGAGCAGCACCACCAGGGCGCTCACCAGCACGGTGGCGAGGTCGCGCGCCGACTGGTCGGTGACCAGTGTGACGGTGAGGCTGACGCTGGCCAGGACCACGGCCATGATCAGCACGATGATCTGGGCCCGCCGCACCCAGCGGCTGCGGCGCGTGATCAGCAGGGTGCCGATCAGGAAGACGGCGACCGCCAGGGCGGCGTAGGCCAGGGCCTGGAAGATCTGCACGGCCACCGGGATGTCGACGGTGCGGCCGTTGACCTCGCGGTGACCGGCCAGCACCGCCAGCGCGTCGAGGAGCGCGAAGACGGCGAGGAGCATGTCCCAGGTGGCGACGACGATCAGCAGGGCTGGACGTTCGCCGTCCTCGCGCTCTTTCTGATTGGGGCGCGGCGGCGTCCGCTGGCTGATGGCCACGGTGACCCATGGTATTCGGCCGCCGGTCGGACACGCTCGGGCGGATGCGCGGAACGGATGACTACGCTTGCCCACCATGGCACCTCGCATCGCCGTCCTCGACGGAGACCAGACCGGCCAGGAGCTGCTCATGGAGGCGCTCCGGGTGATCGCGCCCGACGTCATCGGCATCGACCTGGACCTGCAGCACTTCGACCTGTCGCTGGAGAGCCGGCGAGCGACGCGCAACCAGGTGGTGCTCGACGCCGCCCAGGGGATGGTGGAGTGCGGCCTGGGCCTCAAGGCGGCCACGGTCACGCCCGAGGGGCGCGGCGACGTGGGCAGCCCCAACGCCATCCTGCGCGAGAAGGTCAACGGCAAGGTCATCGTCCGGACCGGCCGGCGCATCCCCGGGGTGGCCCCCATCGCCGGCGTGAGCGCCCCCATCAGCGTGGTCCGCATGGCCGTGGACGACGCCTACGGGGCCACGGAGTGGCGCGAGGGGGAGGGCGACGACGAGATCGCATTCCGGACCGAGCGCATCACCCGGGGCACGTGCCGCGCCGTCGCCGAGTTCGCCTTCGAGCACGCCCGCCGCACTCACGCCCGGGTCTTCGGTGGCCCCAAGTTCACCGTCTCACCGGTCTATGAGGGGATGCTCAAGGAGGAGATGGACGCCGCCGCGGCGCGCCACGCCGACGTCCCCTACGAGCCGCAGCTCATCGACGCCACCTACGCGCTGCTGCTCACGCAGGACGGCGACGCCCTGGTCATCCCGGCCCTCAACCGCGACGGAGACTGCCTCAGCGACTTCGTGCTCCAGCTCTTCGGCTCCATCGCCGGCAGCGAGTCGATCCTGCTGGGCTTCACCACCCCAGGCTCCACCCCCGACGTGGTCATGGCCGAAGCGCCCCACGGCACCGCGCCCGCACTCCAGGGGAAGAACATCGCCAACCCCATGGCCATGATCCTGGCCGCGGCCGCGCTGCTCCACTACATCCGTTCGGAGCCGCGGGCCATGCTCGCCGCCCGGGCCATCCTGGAATCGGTCTTCGAGGCGGTGCGGGCGGGGATCAAGACGGCCGACCTGGGCGGCCACGCTCTGACCGACGAGTTCACCGATGCCATCATCGAGCGCACTCGGGCCAAGCTCGAGGTCTGGAGCGCGCTCGGCGTCTGACCCGGGCGCCGGCTCGCTTCCGCTCAGGGACTCGACGCGCGGCCCGGCCTATACTCCACCGCCCGTGGACATCCTGGCGCTGATGCGCGAGCGCGCTCGCGACTACGACTGCCCCAAGTGCGGCGTCTCACTGACCGGCTGCGAGCTGGCCATGCTGCCCGACGAGGCCCCGCAGTTCACCGTCCAGGTGACCTGCGTTGCCTGCCACATCAGCTTCGTCGTCGTGCTCCAGGTGCGCGACCGCTCCGGGATGGCGGTCGTGCCCGCGGCCCCCGCCGGACCGCCCCCGGCTCCGCCCATCGAGGCGGACGAGATGCTCGACCTCCACGAGCTGCTGCGCGACCACCGCGGCTCGCTGCTCGGGCTCCTCGGGGTCGGGGGCTCACCCCGTCGGGGGGCTCACGCCGCCCCCCGACTGCCCCGGCAGGAGGAATGACGGTCTGACTGGCGGATGACGGCTCCGCGCCTGGCGCTGCGCCGTGGTCGTCGGGCTGACGCCCTGCGACCGGGAAACCCAGGGCGGTTCAGGCGGTGGCGGGGACCGCTTGGCGGACGCGGCGGACCGCGTCGATGACCACCGGGGCGGCGCGCTCGATGTCGGCGTCCGTGGTCGTGCGGCCCAGGCTGAGGCGCAGGGCGCCCGCCGCCAGCACCGGGTCGAGACCCATGGCGGCGAGCACATGCGAGGGCATGTGGGCGCCGCTGGAGCAGGCGGAGCCGCCGGAGGCCTGGACGCCCGCCTGATCCAAGCGGGTGAGCAGCACCTCGGTGGAGACGCCCTCGATGGCGAAGGTGGCGAAGCTGGGCAGCCGCGGTGCCCCCTCGCCGGTGAGAACGACGCCGGGCAGAGCGGTGACCACCAGCTGGCGCAGCCGGCCGGTCAGCTCCTCCAGCCGAGTCCACTCGCGCTCGCGCTCCGCCTCGACCAGCTCCGCCGCGACGCCGAGGGCCACGATGCCGGCGACGTTCTCCGTCCCGGCGCGGCGGCCGCGCTCCTGGCCGCCGCCGCTCAACTGCGGCGCCAGCGCAGTGCCGCGCCGCACCGCCAGCGCGCCCGTGCCCTTGGGGCCGTAGACCTTGTGGGCGGCCACGCTCAGCAGGTCGACGCCGAGGGCGTCCATGTCCAGGCGGAGTTTGCCCAGCGCCTGCACCGCGTCGGTGTGGACCAGGGTCCGCCGGTTGCGCCGCCGCACCAGATCGGCGGCCAGGGCGACGTCCTGGATGGTGCCCACCTCGTTGTTGGCCAGCATCATGCTGACCAGTGCGGTGTCCTCCTCGACCGCGGCGGCCACCGCCTCGGGGTCGACCAGGCCGCGCCGGTCGCAGCCCACCACCGTGACCCGGGCGCGCCCGCACTCCGCCAGGTGCTCGGCGCACTTCATCACCGCGTCGTGCTCGATGGCGGTGATCACCAGGTGGCCGCCGCCGCGGCGGTCGAGGACGCCGCGAATGGCCAGGTTGTCGGCCTCGCTCCCGCCCGAGGTGAAGACGATCTCTGCGCCGGCGCAGCCCAGCACCGCGGCCAGCCGGTCGCGGGCGGCGTCGACGGCATGGCGGGCGGCGCGGCCGGCGGCGTGGATGGAGCTGGGGTTGCCGCAGGCGCCGCGGAGGTGCGGCAGCATGGCGGCGAGCACCTCATCCGCCAGCGGCGTGGTGGCGGCGTGATCGAGGTAGACCGGAGGTTCCAGCGCCACGCCGCCAGTGTATGCCCGGTCGGAGGGTGTCAGCCCGACGACACTGCGCAGCGCGATGTGCCGAGCCGGCGAGTTTCGAGCGCGACCGGCGGTCGGGCGGCTCCGGCCCCCGAGCGCGCAGGGTCTTGGCATCTGCGGCGTTGCACTGGGTACGGCGCGAATCAACTCCGCCTGCGGCCGGCGGTCACGCGCGTCAGTCAGAGGAGATCACGGACATGGCGATCATCAGGGTCGACCACGCGGAGCTCATGGCAAGGGCGTCGGACATCGGCAACTCCGCAGCCCAGATCGAGAGCGAGTTGCAGTCGCTGGGCAGCAAGATCGGCGCCCTCGAGGGTGACTGGGAAGGCGAGGCTCAGGTGCAGTTCGCCCAGTTGTTCGCCACCTGGCAGAAGGGCGCCGCCGAGGTCCACCAGGCGCTGCAGGGAATTCAGCGACTTCTCAACCAGGCGGGCATGTCGTTCGGCGACACCGACTCCAGCGCCGCCAGGTCGTTCAGCATCCGGTAGGCGCTGCCCCGGCGGCAGCCATCGTGGCCGCCCACCCGCGGCGCGCCGCGCAACCGTCCCCGGTCGCGGGTGTCAGCCCGACGACCACGGCGCAGCGCGCAGCGCGGAGCCGTCATCCACCCAGTCAGACCCTCATTCCATCTGCCGGGGCAGTCGGGGGGCGGCGAGAGCCCCCCGACCCCTGGTAGAATTCCGACCGTGACAGTCGGAATCGGACGCCCATCCCCGTTCAGCATGCGGGTCTCGTCGCGCGCCCACTACGGGCTGCGGATGATGACCGAGTTCGCCAAGGCGCACCCCGACGGGCGCCGCCTCAGCCTCACCGAGGTGGCCCGCATCGAGGGCCTGCCGCTCGCCTACCTCGAGCAGCTCGCCGCCCAGCTCCGGCGGGGCGGCCTGGTCGAGGCCACCCGCGGCGCCCACGGCGGCTACACGCTGGCCCGCCCCCCGGCCGAGATCTCGGTGCTCGACGTGGTCACCTCGGTCGAGGGCGAGGTGGCCCCGGTGGAGTGCGTGGCCCACGCCTACGAGCCGGGCAGCTGCGTCCGCGAGGGCGACTGCGCCAGCCGCTCCCTCTGGCAACGCCTCAAGGTCAGCATCGACGCGGTGCTGAGCGGCACCTCGCTGGCCGACCTGGTCGCCGACCACGCGCTGGTCTCGGCGTTCGCGCCCGCCGACGCCTGTGACGAGGACGATCCCTTCCTGACCACTCCCCTGACCGCCCCCGTCCACCCCGCAGAGGTTGCCCATGCCCGCTGAGCCGAAGACCCTGGTCGTCGAGGACCTCCACGCCAGTGTCGAGGGCAAGGAGATCCTTCGAGGCATCGATCTCACCGTCCCGCAGGGCGAGATCCATGCGCTCATGGGGCCCAACGGCTCGGGCAAGAGCACGCTCGCGTACACCCTCATGGGCCACCCGCGGTACCAGGTCACCAGTGGCCGGGCCAGCTTCGGCGGCACCGACCTGCTGCCCCTGGGCGCCGACGAGCGCGCCCGCCTCGGACTCTTCCTCAGCCTCCAGTACCCCACCGCCATCCCCGGGGTGACGGTGATGAACTTCCTGCGCGCCTCGCTGCGCGCCCAGGGCAAGGAGGTGCCCGCCAAGGAGTTCATCCGGCGGGTCAAGGAGGAGATGGCGGCCCTCAACATGGACGGCTCCTTCCGCGGCCGCTACGTCAACGACGGCTTCAGCGGCGGAGAGAAGAAGCGCAGCGAGATCCTCCAGCTGGCCCTCCTCAAGCCCCAGCTGGCCATCCTCGACGAGACCGACTCGGGCCTCGACGTGGACGCGCTGCGCACCGTCGCCGAGGGCGTGCAGCGCCTCGCCGGACCCGAGATGGGGCTGCTGGTCATCACCCACTACCCCCGCATCCTGGAATTCCTCCGCCCCGATGTGGTCCACGTCCTGCACCAGGGTCGCGTGGTCACCAGCGGCGGACACGACCTGGCCAAGCGCATCGAGCGCGAGGGCTACGAGACCATCCTTGGTGCCGGCGCCACCGCCGCCGCCGCCGCACCGACGCCCGCCGGCGTGACCGGCTAGGGGAAGAGAGAAACATGGCAGTCGAGGCACGCGACCTCACCAAGGATTACCAGTTCGGCTTCCACGACATCGACGTGTCGGTGTTCCGGACCGAGAAGGGCCTGTCGGCCGAGGTGGTGGCGGCCATCTCGGCGCACAAGAACGAGCCGGAGTGGATGCTCCAGTTCCGGCTCAAGGCCTACGACCACTTCATGAAGCGGCCCATGCCCGACTGGGGCGCCGACCTGTCCGGCATCGACTTCGACAACATCTACTACTACGTCAAGCCGATGGAGGAGATGGGCCGGACCTGGGACGATGTCCCCGACTCGATCCGTCAGACCTTCGACAAGCTGGGCATCCCCGAGGCGGAGCGCAGCTTCCTGGCCGGCGTCAGCGCCCAGTACGACAGTGAGGTCGTCTACCACAGCATCCGCGAGGATCTGGACAAGCTCGGCGTCATCTTCGGCGACTGCGACACCGGGCTGCGCGACCACCCCGAGATCTTCCGCGAGTACTTCGGCAAGATCATCCCGGCCAACGACAACAAGTTCGCCGCCCTCAACAGCGCGGTGTGGAGCGGCGGCTCCTTCGTGTACGTCCCCAAGGGGGTCCGCGTCGACGTCCCGCTGCAGGCCTACTTCCGCATCAACAGCGACAACATGGGCCAGTTCGAGCGCACCCTGATCATCGCCGACGAGGGCTCGTTCGTCCATTACATCGAGGGCTGCACGGCGCCGACCTACAGCAGCGACTCGCTGCACAGCGCGGTGGTCGAGATCATCGCCAAGCCCGGCGCCCATGTCCGCTACACGACCATTCAGAACTGGTCGGACAACGTCTACAACCTGGTGACCAAGCGGGCCTACGCCTACGAGAACGCCAAGGTGGAGTGGATCGACGGCAACCTGGGCAGTAAGATCACCATGAAGTACCCGGCCATCTACCTGATGGGCGAGGGCGCGCACGGTGAGGTTCTGTCGGCGGCCTTCGCCGGCCCCGGCCAGCACCAGGACGCCGGCGCCAAGTGCATCCACGTGGCCCCCAACACCACCTCCAACATCGTCTCGCGCTCCATCAGCAAGGGCGGTGGCCGCACCTCCTACCGCGGCCACATCCGGGTCCTTCCCAAGGCCCACGGCGTCAAGTCCTCGGTGCGCTGCGATGCGCTGCTGCTCGACCCCCAGTCGCGCAGCGACACCTATCCCTACATGGACATCGAGAACCCCGACGTCCAGATGGGCCACGAGGCCACGGTCAGCAAGATCGGCGACGAGCAGATCTTCTACCTGATGTCGCGCGGGCTCAGCGAGCAGGAGGCGACGGCGCTCATCGTCAACGGCTTCTTCGAGCCCTTCGTCAAGGAGCTGCCGATGGAGTACGCGGTCGAGCTCAACCGGCTGCTGGCGGTGCAGATGGAAGGCAGCGTCGGCTAGGTGCTCGAGCTGACGAGCTCGGGGCTGGTCGGCCCCGAGGCGGTGGAAGCGCGCCTCGCCCGTTCCACGCCGCGCATCGCCGCGCGGCGGGAGCAGGCCTGGGAGATCTACTCGCGGCTGCCGATGCCGTCGAGCGCTCGGGACGAGGACTGGCGGCGGACCAAGCTGCGGGGGCTGGAGCTGGAGAGCTTCGTTGCCGAACCGGGTCAGACCGACCATGGCGAGGCGCTGGTGGCCCACCTGCGCCGCCTCCGCGACGAGATCGACGGCGAGTCGGCCTTCGTGGCCTCGACCCGCAACGGCGTCCGCGCCGTCGAGGGGCTGGACCGCCTCCACGCCCAGGGGGTCATCGTCTGCTCGCTGGAGCGCGCAGCCGAGCTGCATCCTGACCAGCTGGAGCGTGCCCTGTCGCTGGTCTCCGCCGCCGAGGCGGAGCGCAGCGGCCATGGCGGGGCCAAGTTCCTGGCGCTCTGGAACGCGCTGTGGCGCGGCGGCGTCTTCGTCCACGTCCCCGCCGGCGTCGAGGCCTGCGTGCCGGTGGTGGCGGCCCACAGCACCGGCGGCGACCATCCCGCGGTCTTCCCCGCCACTCTCGCCGTGCTGGAGCCGCACAGCTCGCTGACCCTGATCGAGGTGCACGCCTCCCCGGCGGGCGACGCCCCGCTGCTCAGCGACGCCGTCAGCGCCCTGGTGGTGGGCGACGGCGCCCGGCTCGACCACTGCGTCCTGCAGCGCTGGAGCGCCGGCGCCTGGCACGTCGCCCACCACCGCGCCACCCTGGGCAGGTCTGCCACCCTGCGGCAGTTCACCGCCACCCTGGGCGCCCGCCTGCAGAAGACCTACGTCGAGGCCCTGCTCGAGGGCGAGGGCGGCGACGCCCGCATCAGCGGCGTCTGTTTCGGCGGCGGCACCCAGCATCTCGACCACCAGTCACTGCAGGCGCATCGCGCCCCGCACACCACCAGCGACCTGCTCCTCAAGGTGGGGGTCCGCGACCGCGCCCAGAGCGTCTACAGCGGGCTCATCGATGTCGAGGAGGCGGCGCAGCACATGAGCGGCTACGTCCAGAACCGCAACCTGATGCTCGACCGCGGCGCCAAGGCCACCGGCATCCCGCGGCTGGAGATCAAGGCCGACGACGTGCGCTGCAGCCACGGCGTGACCGCGGGCCACATCGACGACGAGCAGCGCTTCTACCTGCAGGCGCGTGGCATCACGCTCGCCGTGGCCGACCGCATCATCGTCCGCGGCTTCATGCAGGACGCGCTCGACCGCTGCCCCCACCCCGGGTTCGCGGCCCTGGTCGGCGGCCTGCTCGATGAGGTCGTGACCGGGGTCGACCGGGCCGGGGTCGGCGCCGACGAGGCACCCGAGATCGCGGCGCTGTGAGCGAGAACGGCTTCGTCGCCATCGCGGCGGTGGACGACATCCCACCGGGGCACGCTGCCCGGACCGAGATCCACGGGCGGCCGATCGCCATCTTCAACGTCGGCGGCGAGTTCCACGTCCTCGACGACACCTGCTCGCATGCTGAGGCCTCACTCAGCGAGGGCGACCTCGACGTTCTCCACTGCGCCATCGAGTGCCCGCTGCACGGCAGCAGCTTCGACCTGCGCACCGGGGATCCGCTGACGCTGCCCGCCGTCGAGCCCGTCGCCGTCCATCGTGTCGAGATTCGTGACGGCGTGGTCTGCGTGGTGCTCACCGAGGAGGTCTACTGATGGCGGTGGTGACCGGGGCGCTGGACGTCGCCAGGGTCCGCGCCGACTTCCCCATCCTGCAGCGGCGGATCGGCGAATCGCCTCTGGTCTACCTGGACTCGGCGGCGACCTCGCAGAAGCCGGTGCCGGTGCTCGACGCCGTGACCGGCTATTACCGGACCAGCAACGCCAACGTACACCGCGGCGTGCACACCCTGGGCAACGAGGCCACCGACGCCTTCGAGGCCTCGCGCGTGCGCGTGGCCCGCTTCGTCGACGCCGATCCGCGCGGGCTGGTGCTGCTGCGCAACGCCACCGAGGGGCTCAACCTGATGGCGGCGTCCTACGCGCAGACGCTGCAGCGCGGCGACCGGATCGTGCTGACGCTGATGGAGCACCACAGCAACATCGTCCCCTGGCAGCTGGTTGCCGAGCGCCACGGCCTGGAGCTGGCCTGGATCGGCGTCGACGACGAGGGTCGGCTCGACCTCGACGGCGCCGCCGAGCTGTTCACCTCGCCCACCCGCGTGGTGGCGGTGACCCACCAGAGCAACGTGCTCGGCACCATCAACGACCTCGCCCGCATCACCGAGATGGCCCATGCATGCGGTGCCATCGTGGTCGTCGACGCCTGCCAGAGCGTGCCCCACATGCCGGTGTCGGTGGCCCGGTTGGGGGTCGACGCCCTCGCCTTCAGCGGCCACAAGATGGTGGCGCCGATGGGCGCCGGGGTGCTCTGGGCGCGTCCTGAGCTGCTCGAGCGCATGCCCCCGTTCCTCGGCGGCGGCAGCATGATCGCCCGGGTGGAGCTGGAACGCTCGACCTGGGCCGAGGTGCCGCACAAGTTCGAGGCCGGGACCCCCGACGTGGCCAGCGCCATCGGCCTGGCGGCGGCCTGCGACTACCTCGACGCCGTCGGCCTCGACGCCATCCACAGCCATGAGCTCTCGCTGGTCGGCCACCTGATCGATGTGCTCGACGAGGTGGGCGTGGTGGTCCATGGGCCACGCAACCTGAGCATGCGGGGGGGTGCGGTCAGCTTCACCATGGGCGAGATCCACCCCCACGACATCGGCACCATCCTCGACCGCCAGGGGGTGGCGATCCGCGCCGGCCACCACTGCTGCCAGCCGCTGATGCGCCGCCTCGGGGTGCCGGCGACGGCCCGCGCCAGCGTCTACCTCTACACCACCCACGAGGAGGTGGATGCCCTTGGAGCCGCCCTCGACGAGGTCAAGCGGATCTTCGCCTGAGCATGGCCGCCCCTTCGCTCGGGTAGAATTCCTACTGTGACAGTCGGAATGGCGACCAGGGACACCTTCGAGGACGAGCTCTATCGCGAGATCATCCTCGACCACTGGCGGACGCCACGGCATCACGGCACGCTCGATCCCGCCGACGTGCGGGTCGAGGGCTACAACCCGCTCTGCGGCGACGAGGTGCTCCTCACCCTGCAGCTGGGCGACGGCACCGTGGACGGCATCGCCTTCTCCGGTCACGGCTGCTCGATCAGCCGGGCCTCGGCCAGCATGATGTGCGAGATGGTCTCTGGCCTCCCCGTCGGCGAGGCCAGAGAGCTGATCGGGCGCTTCCGCTCCATGATGCTGGAGGGTGGCGACGCCGACCAGCTGGACCTCGGCGACCTCGAGGCGCTGCAGGGCGTGGCCCGGATGCCGGCGCGGATCAAGTGCGCCGTCCTGGCGTGGAACGCGCTCCGCGAGGGGCTGGACCGCGGCGAGAGCGGCGCTGGAGCCATGGCCTCGGTGACCACCGAGGCGGAGGGAAGCCTGTGACCACCGAGAGTCCGACCAACTGGATCGCCGACGAGAAGGGCGAGACCAGGCCGGCGCCGGCGCCGCCCTCTGTCCCGGCCGCGGACGGCCCGCGAGCCAGCAGCGAGGAGATCCTCGACGCACTGAGCCAGGTCTTCGACCCCGAGATCGGCATCGACATCGTCAATCTCGGCCTGGTCTACGAGGCCGTGCTCGACGAGAAGGGTGTGCTGACCATCGACATGACCCTGACCTCGCCCTACTGCCCGATGGGCGGCATCATCCAGTCGCAGGCGCACGCCGTGGTGGCCGGCCTCCCGGGTGTGCAGGACGTCGCCATCAACCTGGTCTGGCAGCCACCGTGGGACCCGCGCACCATGGCCTCGGAAGAGGCCCAGCTGGAGCTGGGCATCTACTGACCGGTCAAGGGGGGCCAGCCCCCCTTTCTGTGATCCACGAGCAGAGCCCGCGGATCACAACCCCCACGGCGGTCCCTGCGGGCCGCCTCTGTGTCCAGCACTGGGCTTGACCCTACCCCGTGCCCTACCCGGTGACGGTGACGCTGCCGATCATGACCGGCTGATGGAAGGTGCAGATGTAGCTGTAGGTGCCGGCGGTGGTGAATTTCACCTGGTACTTGTCGCCGCCACTCATGGTTGCCGAGGTGATGGCCGTCTGGCCGCTGAAGGTGACGTTGTGGGGGACGCTGCCCTTGTTGTCCCACTCCACCACGTCGCCGACCTTGACCGAGACGGTGGTGGGGGTGAACTTGAGGTCGTCACTCTCGGCGACGGTGGCGGCGGCGGTCGCCCCGGTGGCCTTCTCCCCCGCGGCCGGCTTGGGCGTCGCCGAGGCCGCCGGGCTGTTGCCGGGAGCCACCGCGACGGCGGCGAGCGACGGCGGGGCGGTGTGCAGGATGGCGGCGCCGAGATTGGCCAGCTTCTGGGCACGGGAGAGGCCACCGCTGGCCTCCGAGGCGGTATAGGCGATCGAGATGACGACGTTGCCGCCCTGGATGGTGAGGGCGGCCGCCTGGGCACTCTGCTGAAGGAATGCCTCGCCCCCCCCGATGGTGACCGGGGTGGCGTTGTCGGTCAGATCTGTGAGCTCCTTCACCTGGCCGGTGAACTGGACGGTGCCGGCCTTCTGCGGCGGGTAGACGCTGACCACCACGGCGGGCAGCGTCTGGATGCTGAAGATGCATTGATCGACGGCGATGGTCTGCGGGGCACCGCCGATGGCCGTCGACAGGGTCGCGACCTGGTGCGTGCCCTTGGGGACCGGCACCGGGGTGACCGAGGGGGCACCAGGCGAGGGCGCGGGGGGCGCGGGCTGGAGGATGGGCACGATGTCCGCGGCGCTGAGCAGGCTGCAGGCGGTCTGCCCGGCAGGGATGCTGACCGTCGGAGCCTTGCCCGCGGGGCCGTCCTTGGGCTGTGCGTCCTCACACCCGGCCAGCAGCAGCAGCGGCACGACGAGGACGGCAAGGCGCGCGGCTCGGGACATCGAGCGCGAAGTCTACGGTTTCACCCCGTGGCCAAGACCGGCACCGGCCGCGGCAGCGGTGATCCGTCCGGGCAGCAGTGGCGTAGCACCCCATGACGATGGAAACCGTGGGGGCTCTGGTGAAGGTGACGGACGAGGAGATCTGCGATCTCCTTGAGCATGGGTCACCAGAGGGGATCGAGGCGTTGTACGACCGTTACGGCCGCCTCGGCTTCTCGCTGGCGCTGCGCATCCTGGGGGACAGCGGCAGCGCCGAGGACGTCGTCCAGGAGGCGTTCCTGGCCATGTGGCGCCGCTCCAGCACCTATCGCCCCGAGCGGGGCAGCCTGCGCACCTGGGTCTGCTCCATCGTCCACCACCGCGCCGTCGACCGGTTCCGCGGCCGTTCCGGGCGGGCTCGCCAGGACCTCCCCATCGAGGCGGCTCCCCCGGAGGCCCGGCTCAGCGACACCTGGGACCAGGTGGCAGCGGAGCTGGAGCGCCAGGACATCCGCACGGCGCTCGAGAAGCTGCCCGGTGAGCAGCGGCAGACCATCGAGCTGGCCTACTTCGGTGGCTACTCGCAGACCGAGATCAGTGACCTGATGCGCGTTCCGCTGGGGACGGTCAAGGGTCGGACCCGTATGGCGCTGCGCAAGCTGCGCGGCACCCTGGAACCGTCCGCACCGCAATGGAACCTCGCTTGATGCGTCCACTCACCTGCGACCTGGCCGACCTCCTCCTCGCCGCCTACGCCACCGGCGGGGTCGGGCCCGACGAGCACCGCGCCCTGCGGCGTCACCTCGTCGGCTGCGCCCCCTGCCGCGCCAGCGGCGCCGCCTACGTCCGCGCCACCGACCTGCTGCCGCTGGTGGTCGACGAGGTCGAGCCGCCGGCGGCGCTGCGCAGCCGCATCCTGGCCGCGGTCCATGGTGAGGTCACCGGCGCCCCCCAGCCCCGGCCCGAGGGAGTCCTGCGGCGCCTCTGGCAGCGCATCCCCTCCGGCCGCTCGCTGACCCTGGGCGGCGCCTTCGGGACCGCGCTGGCCACCGGCGTCGCCGTCCTCGCGCTGGCCACCCACACCGGCAACCCGGCGAACTCCACGCCGTCGGCGGCATCCGCCGCCGTGGTCGTCACCCACGCCTGCGGCCTCACCGCCGATCCCAGCGCCTGCGGCACGCTCCGCTACGACCGCGCCGCCAAGCAGGCCACGCTGACCATGACCGGGCTCTCCCAGATCCCGGTGGTCGCCGGCCAGTCGCAGGGGATCTACGAGCTCTGGCTGGTGCGCCCCAACCACTCGACCGTGGCTGCCGCCTTCCTCACCGAGTCGCCCGACGGCTCCACCTGGTCGGCGGTCATTGAGGGCGACATCTCCAGCTACGTCTCGCTGGCCATGACCCGGGAGCCCGCGGGCGGCAGCCCGGTGCCCTCCGGGACCGAGCTGCTCCGGGTCGACCTCAGCTCCTAGGCCTAGGAGGCCGTTGAAAAACGGAGGCGAGCGATCCGCCAGGCTGGCCGGCTCAGCTCACCAGTCGATGCGGCGGCGGTCGGCGAAGCCGGTGTCGCGCGGGTGCCACCAGCCGACCCGCTCCTCGCCGAGGCGCCAGCACAGGTACACCTCCTGGCCCGCGTGCTCGGCGGGAAAGTCGATCAGCCCCGAGCGCGGGTCCTTGATCACCACCCCCAGCGCCGCGATCTCGCCCGCGACCTGGCTGAGACCCTGACCCGCCGCTCCCACCCGGCGGGCCGCCGATCCGGCGCCGTTGCCGCCGTTGAGCCCCTGCAGCGTGGTTGCGGCGCGGCCCGCGTCCAGCTCGCGCACCATCTCCTGGAGCCGTACCAGGAGGGGCCGGAGGGTGTCGAGGAGGGCCTCCGCCTGCGCGCGGGTGAAGAGCCGCTCAGGCATCGAAGGCCTCCGCCGCCATCCAGTCGTCGAGAGTCTCGCGGCGGCGCACCAGGCGGTGGCTGCCGCCGGCCACGAAGAGCACCGCCGGGCGGAGGGCGGCGTTGTAGTTCGACGACATGCTCATGGTGTAGGCGCCGGCGGCGGGCAGGGCGACGAGGTCACCGGCGTGCAGCCGGGGGAGCCGGGCGTCGGTGACCAGGATGTCCGTGGATTCGCAGTAGCGGCCGGCCAGCGACACCGTCTCCATCTCCGCGCCGTTCCGCTCCACCACCACCAGCGGCTGGTAGACCGCGCCGTAGAGCTTGGGGCGCAGGTTGTCGGCCATGCCCCCATCGACGCTCACAAAGGTGCGGACACCGGGGATGACCTTGCGGGCTCCCACCGTGTAGACCGCCACGCCGGCGCTCCCCGACACGCTCCGCCCCGGCTCCATGCACAGGCGCGGCAGCGGTAAGGAGTTATCCCTGAATTTGGCCGCAACTGTCGAGAGTACCCGGGCGCTGAAGTCGGCGACGGGCATGGGCTGGTCGGCGTCGGTGTGCGCGATGCCCAGGCCGCCGCCCACGCTGACGGTGCCGGCGACGAAGCCGAGGCGCTCGCGCAGCTCGGCAAGCAGGCCGGCGATGCGGGCGATGGCGGCCTCGTGGGCGGCGCTGTCGAGGAGCTGGGAGCCGATGTGCATGTGGAGGCCGATCAACTCCAGGTTGGGCGTCGCCAGGGCCCTGACCACCGCCTCGGCCGCCGCGCCGGTGTCGATGCTGAAGCCGAACTTGCTGTCCAGCTGCCCGGTGCTGATGTGCTCGTGGGTGTCGGGCTGGACGCCGGGCGAGACGCGCAGCAGCGCGCGGAGCGGGGCCACGTCCCGCAACGCCGCGACCAGGTCCAGCTCCTGCTCCGAATCGACCACCAGATGCCCGATGCGATGGCGCGCCGCCATCTCCACCTCGGCACGGCTCTTGTTGTTCCCGGGGAAGCCGACGGCAGCCGGGTCCATGCCGGCCCGAAGGGCCAGCTCCAGCTCGCCGCCGCTGACCACGTCGATGCCGCACCCCTCCTCGATGAGCAGGCGGACCATGGCGACCCCGCAGTACGCCTTGGCGCTGTAGAGGACGTCGCCGCCGGCGGGCCACGTCGCCAGCGCGCTCCGGTAGGCGCGCAGGCGCGACCGCATCGTCGCCTCGTCGTAGACGTAGAGCGGTGTGCCGTGCTCGGCGGCCAGCGCGGCCAGGTCACAGCCACCCACGGCCAGGTGGCCGTCCGCGCGACGCTCGGCCGTGTCCGGCAGCAGCATGGGGATCCTCGGGCGGGGGGTCGCAGCCGACGGAGGATCGCACAGTGCGACTCCCCACGGCGCGTCCCCGCGGGCGGCCTCCTGACGGGTACCGTGCACGCCTGGAGAAGCGCCGAGCGCCGGCCGCTGACAGTCGGCGTCTGGCACCAGTCATCTAGAATGGCCGCGCGTCTCGGCCGGCCGGCCCCGCCCGTCCAGGAAATCGACGCACGGGAATCGTGGGCCGCGGTACTTCCAGAAAAGGAGGAACCTGCGTATGGACTATTCGAGTACCAACTCTGTCCCGACCAGCGCCGAGGTGAGCAGCTGACCGCCGGGAAGTGACGGAGCCAGGAGACGCAGCGCCGGCAAGCTCGGTGCGGTCTCTCATCTCCAGGCGTTGATGACGGGGCGTCCATCCTTGACGGGGTGGGCGCCCTGTCTGTCGCTCAGGGGGCGCCGGCGGAGACACGCGCGCGCCCGAGGCCGGGACCGTCAGGAGCGGGCGACGGCCGTCCGGACCTGGGCCGCGCGCGTGGCCTCCGACGGCGACGGCACCAGCTGGTCGCGCTCGATGTAGCCGTGCGTGCCGTCCGGCAGGCGCACCTTGACGAAGGTTCCCTCATTGCCGACGGCGACCAGCCGGACGGCGGTGTGGACGCCCGGACCGCGGGCCGAGTCGTACCGTGGCTCGAGGTGGACGTGGTAGAGCATTCCCGCCCACGAGGCCACCAGGGACACCGGCCCGTCCGGGATACGCCGGTCGCGGTAGATGCTCAGCCGGTCGACCGAGCCGCGCTCGAGGAGCGAGAGAAGCTGGAGGGCGCGGGCCTGCGTGAATGGACCCCTGCTCGCCTCCACCGCCACGGCGGTGCCTCCCGGGCCCGGCGTGGCCTCGGCGGTGACCCAGGCCACGGGGCGCTTCCAGAGCGGGTTGCCGGCGTCATCCAGACGCTGGCGGCCCTCCGCGTCGAGGAGGGCCAGCGGCACCCACTGACCGAAGAAACCCTTGCGCTCGACCTCCACCACCCGGGCGCAACCCTGGCTGACGAACTCGAACCGGTAGGGATGGGTGCCGCACATCTGCTCCATGGCCGCGAAGATCATCCGGGGGGGCGCCGGCGATGTGGTGCGCCAGGTCTGGAGACGCGGCAGCAGCTTCTCAGGCATCGACCGCGATTGTAGGCAGGCCGGTGCCTGGCGGAGCACCGGCTGGAGGCGCCCACCGGCGGTGGCGCTCTATGGTGGTCCCCCGAATGGTGAGCAAGCGGGGAGGCCGCGGCCCGGCGGCCACCGGCGGACGGGACGGCGACGCCACCCCGCGCCCACTGGCGGGCCGCCGGGCGCTGCTGGTCGGAGCCCTGGCCCTCGTCCTGGCGGTGGCCTTCCCGCTGCTGCTCGCCACCGGGCGGTACACCAGCGACCAGCTGATGACCTACTACGCGCTGATCGTCGTGGCCCTGCTCTGCCACTTCGCCGACTGGCGGGACGGGGCGCTGCCCCCGGCGCGCGGAGGCATCGTTGCCGACTCATCGGCCCGACCGCGGTTGGGGTGGCCTCCAGCGCGGGCCGAGGAGAAGCCGCTCGGCGCGCTGCCGTTCAGCGCCACCAGCCTGATGCGCGGGCTGGTGTTCTTCCTCACGCTCACCTTCCTGCTGCTCGGCGCGGTGGAGCTGCTCGGAGGTCTGAGCGGCCAGTCGGGCACCACCACCGGCGGGACGCATCTCACTCCAGCCGACCAGGCGATCGGGGGCGGCCTGCTGGTGCTCGGCTCCGGCCTCGCCCTGCTGGTCGAGTTCACCGGCACCAGCCGGATCCCAGGTCTGCAGCACCTTCGCGAGGACCGTCCGATCTCGTGGTTCGCCGTTCTGGTGGTGACGATCGCCTTCGCCCAGCTGCTCTCGCCCACCTCGGGGACCGCCAGCGTGGCGTCGGCGATCGCCACCACGACAACTGCCGCCGATCTGATCACGGGGTCCCTCCCCTTCGGAATCATCGCGCTGCTGGCGGTCGGTCCCCTGGTGGCGCGCTCCCCACGCGAGGCGGCGCTCCGCCTGGCGCTGGTGCCGGTCCGCCCGGCCTGGCTGCTGGTGGGCGTGGCGGTCGGCATCCTGCTGGTGCCCGCGGTGGACGGCATCTTCACCCCGCTGCAGAACCATCTCCTGCCCCAGGACTGCATCCTGCAGCAGACGCAGGTGCAGCAGAGCCTGGCCGGCGGTGACTCGGGCCGCGGATGGGTGGCCAATGTCGCCATTGCTCTGGCCGCAGGCGTCGACGAGGAACTGCTGTTCCGCGGGGTCCTTCTGCCGCGGTTCGGCCTGCTGCTCTCGTCCCTGCTCTTCGGCGCCTTCCATCTGCAGTACACCTGCCATGGGCTGCCCGCCGTGGGTGACCTGGAGATCGTGGCCCTGGGCGTGGCCTTCGGGCTGGTGCGCATCGGTGGCGGCCTGACGGCGGCCATCCTCACCCACGCGGCCTATGACGGCTCGATCCTGCTCAACCGCATCGTTCCGACCCCCTCGGCCGCGGTCTCCGTGATCCTGGCGGCGGCCCTCGCCGGTGGCCTTGTCGCGCTCATCCGGCGGCGGCCGGCGACCGAGGAGTCGGCGGCGAGGGATGCCCCGCGGGATACCAGCTGAGCGCAGACACGGTGGGTTTCACGTGGAACAGCTGAGAGTTGTCCACAGACCCCTGGGGATCTTCATCAGACGTGAATACGAACGCACCCCCGGCCTGTGGACAAGCCCTGGAAAAGTCGACACGTGACCGGGGTCAACCGGACGGGGGGGATGGGCCGCGCCGGCCGGGCCAGGCCGGCAGCGGCAGCGACCGCCGCCCCGGTGACCGTCCGCCGGGTCCCGACCGTATCATCGCCGCCAACGTGACGCCCCGCATCATCGCCGTCGCCAATCAGAAGGGCGGCGTGGGCAAGACCACCACCACCATCAATGTCGCCGCCGCGCTCGCCGACATGGGCCGGCGCGTCCTGGTGGTGGACGTCGACCCGCAGGCCAACGCCACGTCGGGTCTCGGCATCCCCCGCGAGGACCGGCTGCGCAGCACCTACGACGTCATCGTCCTCGGGCAGCCCATCAACGAGGCGCGGCTCCCGACCGCCATCCCCAATCTCGAGATCGTGCCCTCCGACATCGCCCTCGCCGGGAGCGAGATCGAGCTGGTCGGCCTCCCCCGCCGGGAGCTCCGCCTGCACTACGCGCTCGACGCCCTTGACGGCGACGACCTCGACTACGTCCTCCTCGACTGCCCGCCCAGCCTGGGATTGCTCACCGTCAACGCAGTGGTGGCGGCGCACTCGCTCCTGGTGCCCATTCAGTGCGAGTTCTACGCCCTCCAGGGGCTCAGCCTGCTCACCCACACCATCGACCTCCTCCGCCGCGAGCTCAACACCCGCCTCGAGGTCGAGGGCATCGTGCTCACCCTCCACGACCCGCGCCTGACGCTCAGCAATCAGGTCGTCGGCGAGGTCCGTCGGCGTTTCCCCGCCGAGACCTTCGACACCGTGGTACCGCGCAACGTGCGCCTCAGCGAGGCCCCCAGCCACGGCATGCCGATCAGCCGCTACGACCCCACCTGTCGGGGCGCCACCGCCTACCGCCAGCTGGCCGCCGAGCTGGATGCGCGGGTCGCCGCCCGCCGCGACCTGCCCGCCGTCAGCGGCGGCGCCCGGTGAGCGAGACCCCGCGCCGGCGCGGGCTGGGCCGCGGCCTGGACGCGCTCCTCTCGTCCTCGGCCCGGGAGGCCACGCCCGAGCCCGGCGACGAGACCACGCTGGCGGTTGTCGACCTGGCGATCCACGCCGTCGAGCCCAACCCCGAGCAGCCGCGCCACGACTTCGACCCCCTCGGGCTCGACCAGCTGGCCGAGTCCATCCGGGTCCACGGCATCCTCCAGCCCATCGTCGTCGAGCGTGACGGTCGCGGCGGCTACCGGCTGGTGGCGGGTGAGCGCCGGCTGCGTGCCGCCCGCCTGGCGGGGCTCAGCAGCATCCCCGCGGTGGTCCGGCCGGCGGCCGACTCGGCGCGCCACAGCCTCGAGCTGGCCCTGGTCGAGAACCTCCAGCGGGCCGACCTGACCCCGCTCGACGAGGCGGCCGCCTTCTCGCGACTGGCCGACACCTTCGGCCTCAGCCATGACGCCATCGCCCTGCGCGTGGCGCGGAGCCGGCCCTCGGTGACCAACGCCATCCGCCTGCTCCAGCTGCCCGCCCAGGTCCAGCAGCTGCTCGCCTCCGGCGCCATCACGGCGGGCCACGGCCGGGCCCTGCTCCCGCTCGACGACGTGGTGGCGGTGCGCCTGGCCACCCGCGTGGTCGAGGAGCAATTGAGCGTCCGTACCACCGAGCGCGCCGTGGCCGACGCCCTGCGGCAGCGCCAGTCGGTGCTCACGCCGCCGCCGCCCCCATCCGGCGCCACCTCCGCACCGCCGGTGGCGGCCGGCAGCGCGGGCGACGCGCCGCTCACCCGCGGTCTGGAGGAGGCGCTGGGCACGCCGGTGCGCCTGGAGCGCCGCCGCCGGGGTGGCCGCCTGGTCATCGAGTTCTTCGACGACGACCAGCTCGACGGCCTCTACCGCCGCCTCGGTGGCCGCGACCTCTAGGTGACCCAGCAGCTATCGCACGTTATTGACATGAGCTGCATTATCGCGTACTGCATTGACATCTGAGGCCACCGACCAGGTCGGCGATGGCGTCGCAGTGGAGATGCACGACGTCCGCGGCGACCGCATCGGGGCTGCCGCCCTGTACGCGCTCCTGCGGCTCCGCAGCCAGATCTTCCATGTCGAGCAGGACTGTGCCTACCTCGACCTCGACGGGCGCGACCTGCTGCCCGGCACCCGTCACCTCTGGCTGGCCGACGCCACCCCGGCTTGCGCGCTGCGCATCCTCGACCCCGCCGCCGCCGGCGACGACGCCTGGGTGATCGGCCGGATGGTGACCCGCGCCGACCGCCGGGCCGGCGGCCTCGGCGCCGGCCTGATGCTGGCCGGGATCCGGCGCGCCGGCCGTCCCCTGGTGGTCAACGCCCAGGCGCGCCTGGAGGCCTGGTACCAACGCCTCGACTTCGTACGCGAGCGACCCGACCATGTCGAGGACGGCATCCCCCACGTCCGGATGCGCTACCGGGGCGGCGAGCCCGGACGGCGTCAGCGTCGCTGACGCCATCCGGGGCAGGCCGGGTCAGCCCGTGGGGCGGTCCGCCGAGCCCGCGAACCGGGCCTCGATGGTGGGCACGTCGAGGTTGCTCAGAAAGGCCTCGATGTACTTGGGACGCTCGGCCGGCTTGTAGTCCAGCAGGAAGGCGTGCTCCCAGACGTCCATGACCACCAGGGGCTTGAAGCCGGCGATGTTGCCGTCCTCGTGCAGCGTGATCCAGTGGTTGCTGATGCGACCCGTGGCCGGATCAAGGTAGGTGATCGCCCAGCCCACGCCGCGCATGGCGCCGACAGAGCTGAAGTCCTTGCGCCAGTTGTCCACGGAGCCGAAGTTGGCGCCCAGCGCCTGGCCCAGCGGCGACGACTCGTCGACCCCGCCGCCGCCCCCGCCGGTCAGGTTGTCGAAGTACCACTCGTGGAGGACCATGCCGTTGTACTCGAAGCCCAGGCGTCGGGTCAGCTCGGCATATGCCGGAGTGCCGTTCTTGCCCTCCTGGAGCATGGCGTACAGCTGCTCGTTGAGGGTGTTGGTGTTCTTGACATACCCGGCGTACAGGCCGAAGTGCACCTCCAGCGTCTTGTCGGAGATGCCGTTCAGACCGCTGAGGTCGAACGTCTTGGGCTTGTAGGGGTTATCGGTCAGCAGCGCCATACCGTCCTCACACGCGTCGGGGGATGGCGGACCCCACGAGCCCGCCGCAACCCACCCATTGTGGCAGAGGGGGGACGGGACCGAATTCTCCCGGCCCTGTAAGGCAAAAGCGGCCGCCGGCGCGATGCCGGCGGCCGCCTGGAGCGAGGGGTCGGGTGGCGGCGGTCGCCTAGCCCTTGAGGCTGGCGGGGTCGGCCGCCATGTCGGTGGCGATGTTGGTCAGCGGGACCGGGTACATGCCGAGAACGAAGTTGAGGATGGCGATGTGCTGCGCCTCGACCGGGGCGATCGTCAGAGCGATCTTGCGGTTGGCCTTGTCGGTGACCAGCCCGGAGCCGGCGACGTAGGTCTCGCAGGCCACCGTCTCCAGCGTCAGCGCCAGCTTGGCGACGTCGACGATGGTCTTGAGCCCGGGCAGCGCGCCCTGGACGACGGCGTTGTACTTGGCATTCGGGGTCGTGACCTTGGGCAGCCCCGCGGAGGCAAGCGCCGCGTTCCAGCCGTCGCCATGATCCTGATGCTGCATCTTCGCGGTGGTCGCGAAGGCGCCGAAGGAGGGGGGCACGGCGCCGAACGCGCCCTGACCCGCTGCCTTGAGGGCAGTGTCGTAGGTGCCGACGGCGAGGACCTCGAGGCTGGCGGCGAGCTGCGCCACCACCAGGTCACCGCTGGCACCGCCGGCAGTCCCCGAGCCCGCGCCGGTGTCGGCGCCAGTCGAGCTGCTGCTGTCCGAGCCGCAACCGGCCAGGATCAGTCCGGAGCCGACCACGCCGGCGGTGACGAGGCCGCCGGCCATGAAGTTGCGACGGGTGGCGTCGATGTGGACCGCGCGACGCACGGTGTCCAGGTGCTCGCCGAGGGACTCGGTGAACTCGGACAGCGCGGAGAGCATCCGGGGACGCACCTCCTGGTGCATCTCGTCGAGCTCCGCCGTCAGGGCGGTGAGCTCGCGCTCTGTGATCTGCATGTCGTTCCTCTGATTGTTCATCTCGTCAGCCTCTACTTGACCGCGCCTTCGGCGGCGGGGCGAGCAGCGGCAACGCCGTAGAAGCTCTTGGGGAACCCGACCGAGCCGGCCGCGGCGGGCAGCTTGGTGAGATCCGGCGGAATGGCGATCAGCTGGGGGGCGCCGGCGTCGACCAGCGCCTTGACCGCGTTGAGGACAGCCACGTGCTGGGCCTCGACCGGAGCGATGCTGGCGAACGCGGCCTGCGAGTTCTTGTCATCGACGGTGCTGCCGAAGACGATGTACGTCTGGGCGGCGGCGTCCTCGAGGGTGATGGCCAGGCCGAGCACGTCGGTGGGGCCCTTGATCTTGCCCAGCGCCGGGGTCACGACCGCGTCGAACACGGGCTGGTCGACGCCCGTCTGGGGCTTGCCACCGAGACCGGCCGCGGCGGCATTGAAGGCCTTGGCATGGTCGGTGTGCTGCTGGATGGTCATGACCACGAAGGCCTTGACCACCGGGATGGCGGCGCCGCTGACGTTTGGATCGAGGCCAGCCGCCTTGGTGTACACGGCCACCGCGAGGTTCTCGATCGAGGCCGCGGTCTGCAGCATCATGATGTCGGACGAGCTGTCGGCGCTGACCATGGTGAAGGCCTTGCCGAACAGCCCGGCGCCGATGCCGCCGAGCGAGCCGGCCGCGAAGAGGCCCTTGCGCAGAAAGGCGCGCCGTGCGGCGGGATCAACGTCGCCGGTGCCACGGGCGCGGCGCTGCCTGCCGAGGTCGACGATCTCCTCGAGTGCCGAGTTGGTCTGCTTCATGCCGGAGCTGTGGAGGTCCTGCGACTCCTCGAGGAGCTCCGTCATCCTGCTGTGGTCCAAGGTCACGCGATCGCCTCCCTAATGGGGGAATTGGGGGGTTGGTATCCGTCGAGACATACGCCGGCACCGCCCGCCCGGATCACCGACCGCCCCCGCCTCGCGGCGGCGTCGCCATTCGGCCACAGCCGCATTGCCGATTCCGGGCCTCGCGGGGGCCACTGGTAGAGTGGCGGGGTGACCACGGCCGATCCACCACGTCCCGCGGTCGACGACGTTGTCATCCCGGCGCCCCCGCCGCCGCCGCGCTCGCGCCGTCGCCTCGCCCGCCTCCGCGGCTCGCTGGTGCGCGACATCGTCGAGGTGCTGGCCCTGGCGCTGGCGCTCTACGTCATCATCACCTTCGCCCTGCAGACGGTGCGCGTCGACGGCACCTCGATGGTCCCGACGCTGCAGAACGGCGACCTCCTCTTCGCCGACAAGCTGAGCTACCACCTGCACGCGCCCGGCCGGGGCGACATCGTCATCCTGCAGCCGCCCACCGACCCGACCAAGGACTTCATCAAGCGCGTCATCGGCATTCCCGGCGACGTCCTCGAGATCAAGCCCGACTATCACCAGGGGAACGACAAACCGCACGCCGCCGTGCTCATCAAACCCGGCGGCCAGGGCGACTTCCAGGTGGTCGACGAGCCCTACCTGCCTGACCAGACCAGGGATCCCTGGGTGGACACGGCCAGCTGCTGCACGGCCGACGGCCACTGGAGCCCGCAGCCCAACCCCATCACCATTCCCCAGGACCAGTACTTCGTCCTGGGCGACAACCGCAACGCCAGCAAGGACTCGCGGGTGATCGGCCTGATCCCGCGCGACAAGATCCTGGGCCGCTCCTGGGTGCGCATCTGGCCGTTCAACCGGCTCGGCTTCATGGGCGCCGGCCCCACGCTGACGGCCATGGCGGTGCTGCCCCTGCCCATCGGCAGGGTGCTGAGGAGGCGTCGCAAGCGCGGCCGGCGCCGGACCGCCGCAGCCTGACCGCTCGCCGGGTCAGCCCGCCGGCTGCTCGTGGACCCAGGCGGCCGAGGCCGACACCCAGCTCACCAGCTCGTCGGGGCCGAAGAACAGCGCGACCTCCTGCTCGCCACGCTCCGGTGAGTCGCTCCCGTGGACGGCGTTCATGCCGAAGTCCAGCGCCAGGTCGCCGCGAATGGTCCCCGGAGCTGCCTTGGCGGGGTTGGTCGCCCCCATCATGGTGCGCACCGTCACCACCACGTCGGGGCCCTCGAGAACCATGGCCACCACCGGCGATGAGGTGATGAAGGCGATGAGGCCGGCGTAGAAAGGCTTGCCCTGGTGCTCCGCGTAGTGCCGGGAGGCGAGCTCCTCACTGACTCGCATCAGCTTGAGCCCGGCGAGGTGGAGGCCGCGCCGCTCGAAGCGGCCCAGAATCTCGGCCACCAGGCCACGCTGCACCCCATCGGGCTTGACCAGCACCAGGGTCCGTTCCATCGCTGTCTCCAGGTCAATTGCGGTTGAGGACGCGGAGGAAGCGGTCGGGGCGCTGGAAGGGGCCGATGACGGCTCCGCGCAGTCCGGCGCCCAGCGTCTCGGCGGCGAGGCGGCGGATGTCCTCGACGGTGACCGCCTCGAAACGCTCGACCACCTGGGCCGCGGTCAGGATCTCGTCGGTGAGCAGCTCCTGCTGGCCCAGGTAGTTGCAGAGCGAACTGGTGCCCTCCAGCTGGACCAGTAGCCGGCCGGTGGTGTAGGCGCGCACCTTGTGCAGCTCCGCCTCCGAAACCAGCTCGGTGGCGAGGCGCTCCAGCTCCACCACGGCGGCGTCGAGAGCGGCGGCGGCGCGGCGGGGCTCGCAGCCGATGTAGATGGCCAGCGCGCCGGAGTCGCGGTGCTTGACGGTGAAGGCGTGGACGTCGTAGACCAGGCCCATCTCCTCGCGCAGGCGCAGGAAGAGGCGCGAGCTCATGCCCTCACCGAGCAGGGTGGTGAGCAGGTCGACGGCGAAGCGGTCGGGGTGCACGTAGGAGGGGCTGCGGGCGCCGAAGCAGAGGTTGGCCTGCTCGGTGCGGCGATTGACCAGCCGCAGCCGCTCGGCGTCCCCGCTCAACTCGGCCGCCGGTGAGGGCGCCCGCCTCTCCGCGGCGGAGTACCGGCCCAGGCAGCGGTCCGCCGCCTCCAGGGCGGCCTCCTCGGAGACGCCGCCGGCGATGCTGACCACGACCGTGTCGGGGTGGTACTGGCGCTTCAGGAAGTCGAGGCAGTGGTCGCGGTCCAGAGCGCGGACCGTCTCCTCCGTCCCGGCGGTGTCGCGGCCGAGCGCATGCGCGGGCCACATCACCTCCTCGAAGAGCGTGCCGACGTGGTCCTGGGGGTTGTCGAGGTACATCCGCAACTCCTCGACCACCACGTCACGCTCCTTGGCCAGCTCCACCGGGTCGAAGCGCGAACTCCAGATCATGTCGCCGAGGACGTCTGCGGCCAGGCCGAGGTGCGCGGCCGGCACCTTGGCCCAGAACATGGTCATCTCCTTGTCGGTGGCGGCGTTGAGCACCCCGCCCACGCCCTCGATGGCCTCGCTGATGGCGCGGGCGTCGGGGTGGCGCTCGGCGCCCTTGAAGACCATGTGCTCGATGAAATGGGCCAGACCGGCCCGCTCGTCCGGCTCGTGCCGGGAGCCGGCGGCGACCATGACGCTGACCGCCACCGAGGCGCGCTCACGCATGGGCGCGGCGATGACCCGCGCCCCGTCCGGGTGGCGGATGAGGCGATATCCGCCGTCCTCGGGCACGGACGGGGAGTCTAGGGGACTGGTGTCAGGGGGTGGGTTGCGCCGCCGGTCGAGATCAGGCGGCTTCACGGATCACCTCCGGACGAGCCACCAGCAGGGCGTCCTGGAGCGGCGAGCCGGTGTCCCGCTCGCGCAGGACGAGCACGGTGAGCAGGTCGCCGGCGCGCCAGACCAGGGTCGTCTGAGCCACGGTGACCCCCTGGTCGGTGACCAGCTGGACGATGGCGTGACCGCCGTCCGCCAGCGGTCCGGTGCTGCTCGGGATGGCCCCGCCGATGGCGTCGAGGTGCCGGCCGAAGGCGGCCATCGCGGCTGCCGCCTCGGCGCCATCGCCGAAGCGCAGCACGGTGGTGGTGACGTCGATGGGCCCGACGGAGGTCCGCAGTACCGGAACGCTGCGGAAGTAGCGTGCGGTGGCGCCCTCGCGAAATCCGCCACCMCCCAGCACTGCCTCCAGCGCGGCGTCCCCGCCGGCGGCGCCGGCGGCGTCCAGGGCGGTCGCCGGCGTGGTCACCGTGAAGCCCGGCAGCGGCATCTCGTCAAGCCGCAGGAGCAGGCCGGCCACCGCGCCGGTGTGGGCGGCGCGCGGCGAGGCGGTCGGCGTCGGGCCGCCGGCGGTCGGCGAGCCGGCGCAGGCGGCCAGGGCCAGCAGGCAGCCGCTCAGCGCCACACGGCCGAGGTGACTGACGAGACGCTCAGTGCGGACCGCGCCGCTCGCCGTAGGCCGGGCGCGAGCCGCCGGCGACGCCGCCGGGACCGGGCCGCCGGTCGGCGAAGCGGTCGCCGCCGAGGCGGTCGCGGCCGAAACCTCCCGGCGCCCGCCGGAGCTCAGGCGGCTCGGGCAGATCGGTCTGCGCCGGCCCGGTGGGGCTGATGGTGATGCGCCGGTTGGGGTCGGCACCGGCCGACTCGGTCTTGACGCCCTCGTCCAGCTCCAGGGTGATGTGGACGACGCGGCGCTCGTAGGCCTGCATGGGGTCGAGCGTGTACTGCTGGCCGGTGCGCTTGACGCGGTGGGCCAGGCGCAGGGCCAGCTCGCGCACCTGATCCTCACGCCGCGCGCGGTAGCGCTCGACGTCGAGGATCAGCCGCCGGCCGTCGGCCTCGTTGTCGCCGGTCATGAGGTTGAGCACCGTCTGCAGGGCGCGCAGATTCTCGCCCCGCCAGCCGATCAGCAGGCCCAGATCGTCACCGCTGATGTCCAGGATCACCGGGTGCTTGCCGGTGTCGGCCTCGCGCGGCACGGCGGTCACGCGTCGCACCGTGACCTTGGCCGGGATCTCCATGCGGATGAGGAGCTCCTCGAGGAGGCCGCGCGCCCGCGCCGCGTAGTCGTCGAGGACGCGCACCCGCACCCTGACCTGGCCTGCGTTGAGCAGCCGCTCGCCCGGGACGGGGCGCGAGCCACCGCTCAGGACCTCGACCTCGACCAGGTCGCGGGTGGTGCCCAGCCTGGTGAGAGCGCCGGTGACGGCCTCGCTGATGCTGGAGCCGCTGCTCTCGACCTCGGCCGCCGGCGTCTCCGGGGCCGCGCTCGGAACCGCGTGCACGTCAGCGGGCTCGGTGGTGGTATCGCTCACCGTGGTCGACCTCCCTCCGTCCTCAGCGGCCACGCCGTCGCTTGCCACCGCGGGCGGTATTGCCACTCCGGGCGGCCGGCGGCCTGGCAGCCGGCCTGGCGCCGGCCGTGGTGGGACGCGCCGCCCCCTTCCCGGTCTGTACACGTCCGTTGCCGGCCGCCGCCCTGGCCCGCGCCGTGGCCGGTGTCCTGCCGTTCGCGGCGGCCTTGCCGTTGGCCCCGGCCTTGCCCGGGGAGGGCTTGACCGGCCTGGTCTCGACGGCGTGTCCATGGTGGCGGCTGCTCTCGATGACCTTCTCGGGCGGCTGGTTGTAGGAGAGCGCGGTGACCCGCCCCGCACCCGGGAACCAGGGCGGCACCGGCAGGGTCCCCCAGCCCAGCAGGTACCACTCCTGGGCGATCATCACAAAGCTCTGGGTCATCCAGTACAGGGCCAGGCCCTGGGGGAAGAGCAGGCCCATGACAAAGACCATGAGCGGCGCGAAGTACGCCATGTTCTTGCCCAGGGAGTACTGCTGCCGCTCCTGCGGCGACATGTTGGCCCGCTCGGGCTGCATCATGATCTTCGACTGGACGAAGGTCGCCGCCGCCGCCAGCGCGGGCAGAAGGAGCACCCAGGGATGGGTGACGAAGGCGCCGATGGCGAAGTCCCCGGCCGCCTCCTTGGCGCTCTTGTTGAGGTCGGCGATCCAGAGGAAGCTGGTGCTCCCCACCTGGCCGGAGGCGTCGCGGATGCCGTTGTAGAGGCCGCCGAGGATGGGCAGCTGGATGAGCAGGGGAAGGCAGCCGCTCATCTGGCTGAGCGGGGAGATGTCGTGCTCCTTGTAGAGCTTCATCATCTCCTCCTGGAGCACCCGGGGCTCGCCCTTGTACTTCTTGCGCAGGGCCGCCATCTCGGGGGCGATCCGCCGCTGCTCGGCCTGGATGCGGCGCTGGGTGCGCAGCTGCCAGCCGAAGAGCGGGAAGAGCAGGATCCGGATGGCCAGGGTGACCGTCATCACCGCCAGACCGAATGACCCGATGGCCTTGAGCGGGCCCAGCCCGGAGTAGAAGCTCTCCATGTGAACCAGCGCCCACTCGATGGGGCCGGCCAGGGCGGTGTAGATCAGGGTCAGCCAGTGGAATGGGTTGAGGGCGTCGGCGGCCCCGTCGGCGAGCAGGGTCACGCGGCGTTCCTCTGGGCGCGCTCGGCTCGGAGCGCGCGGCGGCGACCTGCCCAGCTCATGTACTCGTCGGGCACGGGGTCGTAACCGTGACCACCCCAGGGGGCACAGCGCGCCAGCCGGCGGATTGCCAGCCACCAGCCTCGGCGGACGCCGAAGCGTTGCAGCGAGTCGATGGCGTACTCCGAGCAGGTCGGCTGGTACCGGCAGCTGCTGAAGAGGGCGAAGAAGGGCGACAGCGTCCGGCGGTAGACGCGGACCAGCCCGACGCTGAGCGAGCTCATCCCGGGGGCCCGGGGGCGGCGAGCCGGGAGCGGGCGCCGCTCAGAGCGCGATCCAGGGCCGCGGCCAGCTGCGGCCAGGGAGCGGTGGCGGCCTCCCGGCGGGCCCCGACGACGACGTCGAGCCCGATCAACTCCTGGAGCCGGGGCCGGAGCGCGGCACGAAGCCGCCTGCGGATGCGGTTGCGGACCACGGCCGAGCCCACCTGGCGCGGGATGGCATAGCCCACGCGGGCCGCATCGCCCCCGTTGGGACCGACCGCCACGCGCAGCGGTGCGCAGGCGCCACTGGCCCGCCGTGCCCGGACGGCGGCGAAGGCGGCCCGGCCCCGGAGCCGGTGCCGGCGATTCACCGAACCGGTGCGGGGGTCAGAAGCCGGCGGCCCTTGCGGCGTCGCGCCTTGATCACCGCCCGTCCCCCGGGGGTGGCCATGCGGACACTGAAGCCGTGGGTCTTGCGCCGGTAGCGCTTCTTGGGCTGGTACGTGCGCTTCAGAGCCGTGGTCTCCGGATTCTCGGTGGTTCGGGATCACACGCCCGGCCGAGGGCGCAGGTGCGCCGCCTCGTGCATCGGGGGCAGGGGCATTGAGTATAGCAGCAGCCCGGCGCGACCGAACGCCGTCAGCAGGCCTGCGGCAGCCGCAGCGCGCGCCTGCCGGGACGGGCGTAAGGGTGGCGCCGTCGTCGTTTGGCACCCGCAATGTCCCCGAGCGGGGTATCAGGCGTAGACTCCGCCAGCGCCCGGATCGACGCGGCCGTGACACCAGCCGGCGGGCCCCGGACCAGCCGGCGGTCGGGAGTTTGTCCACCACTGTGCACAAGGTGTGCACAACGCCATTTGCGCTCCCGGCGCGGCGGTGTCTGTGGTTCTCTGAATGGCGCGGTGGACCCGTCGCCCCGTCCTGTCATCCCGCTGCGGGAAGGAGGTTACCAGCGCATGGCGATGGACCTGCAGACGCGTTCGGGAGGCTTCGACGCCCGCCACATCTGGACGCTCGCGCAGGAGGAGCTCAGGGACCAGATCACCCGCCCCAGCTTCGAGACCTGGCTTCGGAACACGGTCGTGCTGGCCTTCGAGGACGGCCGGCGCTTCGTCATCGGGGTCCCCACCATCCTCGCCCGCGACTGGCTGCGCGAGCGCTATGCCGCCATCATCCGCGACACCCTCTGCGGGCTGGTCCAGCGTGACGTCGAGGTGGTCATCGACGTCGATCCCGCCTCGGGGCCGCCCCCCGACGAGCCCGCCCCCTTCACCGCCGAGCCGGAGGCGCCGGAGACCGACACCATCGGCGCCAGCGTCGACGCCCATGTGGTGGGCAGCAGCGTCGCCCGCCTCAACCCCAACTTCACCTTCAGCGGCTTCGTGGTCGGCAACAGCAGCCACTTCGCGCACGCCGCCTGCCGCGCCGTCGCCGACTCCCCGGGCCGCGCCTACAACCCGCTCTTCCTGTACGGCGGCGTGGGCCTGGGCAAGACCCACCTGATGCACGCCATCGGCCACGCCGTGCGCGACGCGCACACCAAGCGGGCGCCCAAGGTGGCGTACGTCACCACCGAGAAGTTCGTCAACGAGATGGTGGTGGCCATCCAGGAGCAGTCGCAGCCGCAGTTCCGCGCGCGCTATCGCACCGTCGACGTCCTGCTCGTCGACGACATCCAGTTCCTGGCAGGGAAGGACAGAACTCAGGAGGAGTTCTTCCACACCTTCAACGCCCTCCACGAGGTCGGCAACCAGATCGTCATCAGCAGCGACCGCCCGCCCAAGGACATCCCCACGCTCGAGGACCGGCTGCGCTCGCGATTCGAGTGGGGCCTGATGGCCGACATCCAGCCGCCCGACTACGAGACCCGGCTGGCCATCATCAACAGCAAGCTGGGCCCCAACAGCCGGCTGGTCCCCGACGATGTCTGCGCCTTCATCGCCCACAAGGTGCAGAAGAACATCCGCGAGCTGGAGGGGGCGCTGATCCGCGTCCTCGCCCACGCCTCCATCAGCGGCACGCCGGTGACCCTGGAGACCTCGCAGACCATCCTGCGCGACATCATCCCCAAGGACGACAGCGCCGCTCCCATCAGTGTGGAGACCATTCAGAAGGTGGTGGCGGCCTACTACAACCTCGATGTCGAGGAGATGAAGGGCCTGCGTCGCGACAAGCACATCGTCTTTCCGCGCCAGGTGGCCATGTACCTGATCCGCGAGGAGACGGCGTCGTCCCTCCCCGCCATCGGCCGGGCCTTCGGCGGCAAGGACCACACCACCGTGCTCCATGCCTACGAGAAGATCGCCGAGCTGAACCGCGAGGACGCGCGCCTGCAGCAGTCCCTGCGCGACCTGCGCGCCCGCATCCGGGCGGTGCCGTGAGGCCGGGAGCCGGCGCTGGACAGGGCTGTGGAGAACCGCCGGAGACCCGGTGGGGAAACCCGCCGCCGCCTCCGCCCGGTGGACAGATGGGGGACGCGCTGGCGTCTCCTCCACAGGCCCAGGCAGCCCGGCGGAGTGGATCCGAGTACGAGGGGGTGGGTTTTCCCCAGAATGCACCCTTCTACTACGACTACTTCTCTCAAGACTCGCAGTCGTCCCTCAGGGGAGCCTGGTGACAACTGACCTCACGAGGACCACAACCGCCATGAAGTGCACCGTCTCCCCGTCGGCTCTCGGTGCCGCCCTCAGCCTGGTCTCCCGAGCCGTCTCGCCGCGCTCGACGCTGCCCATCCTCGGCAACGTGCTCTTCGAGACCGCGGGGGACGGCCTGCGCCTGTCCGCCACCAACCTCGACCTGACCATCACGGCCACGGTGGCGGCGGAGGTGGTGGACGAGGGCCGGACCACGGTACCGGCCCGGCTGATCACCGACTACGTGGCCTCGCTGGTCGAGGCCCCCTGCACTCTCGAGCTCGATCCCGCCACCCACATCCTGCGGCTCAGCTGCGGCATCCACCGGTCCAACATCCACGGCATCGACGCGGTGGAGTTTCCGCCGCTGCCGTCGCGCGAGGGCGAGGCGACGCTCGAGATCGACGCCGGCGAGCTGGAGTCGGCCATCGGCCAGACCGCCCTGGCAGCCTCCTCGGATGAGGCGCGACCGGTGCTGACCGGGGTCAAGCTGGAGCTCGAGACCACCCGGCTGACGCTGGCCGCCACCGACGGGCACCGCCTGGCGGTCCGTCATCTCGAGGTCGAGGGCGGCCCCCAGGAGACCATCAGCGTCATCGTCCCCGCCCGGCATCTCGCCGAGGTGGCCCGGGCGGTCAACGCCGGACGTCCGCGGGTGGGGATCACGGTGAGCACCCAGCGCAACCAGGTGTTCTTCACGCTCCGCGACCTGGAGATCTCCTCGCGGCTGATCGAGGGCAACTATCCCAACTACGCCCAGGTCATCCCCGGCGACTCGACCACCACCGTCACCGTGCCCGCCGCCACCCTGCTGCGCGAGACCAGGACCGCCAGCGTTCTGGCCAAGGATGCCGCCAACGTGGTGCGCCTCTCGGCGCGCGACGGGACGCTGACCCTGATGACCCAGACCGCCGAGGTGGGCGACGACGAGGCGCCGCTGCCCGCCGAGGTCACCGGCGAGGACGTGCAGATCGCCTTCAACGCCCGCTATGTGCTCGACGCGCTCGGGGTTCTGGACGCCGAGAAGGTGCGGCTGTCCTTCAACGGACCGCTCTCACCGGGCCTGATCCGCCCCGTCGGCCGCGACGACTACATCTACATCGTCATGCCCGTGCGGGTGCCGATGTAGGTCAGCCCCCCTGGTTCTCCAGGATGTTGAGCAGGTCGTCGGCGTGCTCCTCCTCGACCGCGAGGATGCTCTTCATCAGCTGGGAGGTGGTGGGGTCGCCGTCGGCGAGCCAGCGGATGATCTCCTGGTAGCTGGCGATGGCGATGCGCTCCGCGATCAGGTCCTCCTTGACCATCTCGATCAGGTCGTCGCTCTCGTCGTACTCGGAATGTGACCGGCCGGCCAGGCCTTTGGGGTCGAAGTTGGGCTTGCCGCCGAGCTCGCTGATTCGCTTGGCGATGGTGTCGGCGTGCCCCTGTTCCTCGCCGGCGTGCTGGAGGAACTCGGCCGCCACGGGAGCGGCATTGAGGCCCTTGGCTGTGTAGTAGTGGCGCTTGTAGCGCAGCACACAGACCAACTCGGTGGCCAGGGCCTCGTTGAGCACCTCGATCACCCGGGGGAGGTCGGCGCCGTAGGAGTCGGTGACCGGGCCCTTCTCGATGTTCTGCCGGGCACGCTCGCGCAGCGTCTTGACGTCCGTGAGGAACTCGGACACGACATCTCCTTCCGGTGCATTTGGGTGCGTCAATCCCCACTCTAGTCAAGCGGTACCGGCGAACCCCGGTGGCGACCCCGCGGTCAGCCCCGCCCCCGGAACCGCAGCCGCCGCACCACCTCGGCGCCGAGCCGATCGTTGAGGGCGGCGATCAGCGCCGGCGAGTCGAGCTGCAACTGGTGCGCCAGCGCCGAGTGCGCCGTGGCCACCAGCAGGCTGCCGCGGTCGAGCGAGACGGCTTCGCACATGGCCGCCGCCTGCGGGCCGACGAGGGCCGCGAACTCAGTGCGAATCCGCTCCTCACGCACCTGCTGGCGCACCCCCGCGCCGAGGCCGCGGAGTGCCCGGTCGAGCAGGTCGGAAAGGCGGCGCTCGTCGGTCACGGGCCCACCATCGTGATCCGCCCGGCGGCCACGTTGAACTGGCGCAGCTCGCCCAGGGCGGCCAGCTCGGGGGGTGCGGCCTCGGTGGTGGTCAGCAGCGCCTGGGCCCCGCGGCCGGCGCCCAGCCCGGCGAGGAGGCGCTGGCGCCGGTCGGCGTCGAGCTCGCTGAGCACATCGTCGAGCAGGAGCACCGGGGCCAGCCCGGCGACGGCGCCGAGGTGGCGGACCTCGGCAAGCTTGCAGGCCAGGACGGCGCTGCGCTGCTGTCCCTGGGAGGCGTGGCCACGGGCCGGCCGCCCGTCGAGCAGGATCTCGACGTCGTCGCGGTGCGGCCCGGCCACGGTGACCCCGCGGGCCAGTTCCTCGGCCGCCCGGCGGCCCAGCGTCGCCTGCAGCTGGGCTGCCGCCGCCACCGGGTCATCGAGTCGCTCCGGCTCGCCCGACCGGGCCGCCGCCGGCGCCTCGCCGGCGTCGTCGCGGTCGGTGGCGTAGCGAAGGGCCAGCTCCTCGCCGCCGTCGCTGAGCTCGAGCAGCGCCTGGCGCGCCAGCGGCTGCAGGGCCCTGACCAGGCGGTCGCGATGGACCCGGACGAGGCCGCCGCAGCGGACCAGCTCGGCGGTGAACTGGGGCAGCTCATGGCCGGCGCTGGTGCCGGCGCGGAGCCGGCGCAGCAGGGCGTTGCGCTGCTCCAGGGCGCGGCGATAGCGCAGCAGGTCCTCGGCCGCCCGGGGGTGGAGCTGGCTGAGCAGGATGTCGAGCAGCCGCCGCCGGCCCTCGGGCCCCCCCTTGACCAGCTGGAGGTCGTCGGGCCAGAACAGGACCACCGGGCAGAGGCCCAGCAGCCGCCGGGCCGGCCGCGGCGAGCCGTCCACGGTGGCGGTGCGGACGGCGCGCTCGTCCGGGCCCTCGCCGGCGGCGCGGGTGATGCGGACGTCGACGGTGGTGGGGCCGTCGGGACGCAGAATCCGCCCCTCGACACGGCCCACCGGCTCGCCCCAGCCCACCAGCTCGCCGAGCGTGGCCGCCCGTGGGGAGCGGGACAGGGCCAGGGTGGCGACGGCCTCGAGGAGATTGGTCTTGCCCTGGGCGTTGCGGCCGCAGACCACATTGAGCCCGGGGCCCAGCTCGATGGTCTCGTCCGCGTAGTTGCGGAAGTGGAAGACGCGCAGGCGCTGGACGCGGCAGGCGGCCGGGGCGGCACCGGCGGTGGTGTCCGGCGGCTCGGCCAGTGCGCCCGTCATGCCCGCGCCGCCTCGACGCCCCCCTCGGCCAGCTCGCAGATCAGGTCGGCGATGCGCCTGGCGGCCGCGGGGCGGGCGGCGTGAGCCAGGGCGTCCCGCATCGCCGCCAGCGCCGGCGAGCCGGGGGTCGAGAGCTCGCGCACCGCATCCACCAGCTCACGCCTGCCCGGCACCCAGCGCCCGGTGCCGGTGGCCACCACGAAGCCCACGTTGCCGCGCTCCTGGCCGGGGACGTACGAGGTGAGCAGCATCGGGGTGCCGGCGCAATGGGCCTCGGCGATCGTGGCCGGTCCCGCCTTGGTCACGGCCACGTCGGCGCTGCGCAGCCACTCCGGCATGTTGTCGACGAACCCCCGGACCGAGAGCCGGCCCGGCCGGGGTGCGGGCAGGGCCTCGAGCCGGGAGCGCAGCGTGGCGTTGCGCCCACAGATCACCACCAGCTGCAGGTCGAGCCGCTGGCGCAGCAGGGCGCGGACGCGCCGGTGGAGGCCGCCCGAGCCCTCCCCGCCGCCGCTCACCAGCACGGTGAAGGCGTCGGGCTCCAGACCCAGGCGGAGCCGCAGTGCGCGCCGCTCGGCGGGGTCGAGCCGTGGCGCGGTGAAGCCGTTGGCGACGGGCAGGCCGAGGTCGAAGCAGCGGTCGGCGGCGATGCCGGCGCGGCGGCAGTGGTCGAGCCCACCGGGCGACGGCGTGACCACGGCGTCCACGCCGGTGCAGGTCCAGGAGGCGTGGATGTCGACCAGGTCGGTGACCACGGTGATGACGGGCGGCCGGGGCCGGTCGAGGCCGGCGACGACGCGGGCGCTGACATGGTTGAGGAGCGGGTGGAAGGAGACCACGGCGGCGGGTCGCACCTGCTCCATGAGCCGTCGCAGCCCGGGCTCGACGAAGCGCAGGAAGCCGCCGCGCAGTGCCATGACCGCCGGCCGGTTGTCGGTCGCCCACCAGGCGGCCCCCCAGGCCCAGGGAGCGCGGCGGATCAGGGGCGCGTAGGAGTTCACCGCCCGGCCGACCACGCTGGGCGCCTGCTCGTCGAAGGGCCGGCTCAGCACGCACTCGTAGCGGTCACCGTGGCGCGCGGCGATGGCGGCGGCGACCGCCACGGCGCTGGCGCGGTGGCCCCCGCCGGTGTCGGCGAAGAGCAGCAGCAGCGGCCGTCGGCCCGTCCCCGCGGGCTGCCGCAGGGGCTTCCCGGTGGTCATCGCCGGCTTGGCCGTGAGGGAGTAGCCCGCCAGCATGTCGGATACCCTAGCCCCTGAATGGACACCGGAGCCGCCGCCTACCCCCGCTCGGCGAGTGCCATCGCGGTTGTCTCCGCGCACGCCTCGCCGCTGGGCAGGCTGGGCCGCGGCGAGAACGGCGGCATGAACCTGGCCATCCGCCGGCTCAGCCAGGAGCTGGCCGCGCGCGGCGTCCCCAGCGACGTCTTCGTCCGCCGCGACGACCCCGACGCGCCCACCGAGCGACTCATCGCCCCCGGCTCGCGGCTCGTCCTCCTCGATGCCGGGCCGCCCCGCCCACTGCCCAAGAGCGAGACGCTGCTGCATCTGCCCGCCATGACCCGGGCGCTGCTGGAGCACGCGATCAGTGAGCGTCGGACGTACCGCCTGGTCCACGGCCACTACTGGCTGAGCGGCTGGGTGGCCAGCCGGGCCTCGCAGCGCTGGGGGGTTCCCTGGGTCCAGTCCTTCCACACGCTGGCGCGCCTCAAGGCCCAGGTGGGCCTGCCGCTGGAGGCCGAGCGCGCCGAGGTGGAGGCGGTGCTGGTCCGCGGCGCCGACCGGCTGGTGGCCCACAGCCCGGCCGAGGCGACCGCCCTCGCCCAGCTCTACGGCGCCGATCCGGACCACGTCTGCATCGTGCCACCGGGGGTCGACGTCGATCTCTTCGCCCCGCGGCCGCTCACCCCGCTGCGAACCCGCCACGCCACCGGCGGCCGCCGGGTGGTCCTCTACGCCGGCAGGCTGGAGCGGCTCAAGGGGCTCGACCTCCTGCTCGAGGCGGTGGCGCGCCTGGTGGTTGACGGCGCCCGCCCGGACCTGGTCCTGCTCTGCGCGGGTGCCGACAGCGGCGACGGGCGCAGCCAGTCCGCCCATCCCGGAGGCGAGCGCGGCCGGCTCGAGGAGCTGACCGGCCGTCTGGGGCTGACGGACTGCGTCCGCTTCCTCGGCGCCGTCGACCCCGACGAGCTCTCCGGGCTCTACGCCCTCGCCGACGTCGTCGCCGTGCCCTCCATGACCGAGACCTTCGGGCTGGTGGCGCTCGAGGCGCAGGCCAGCGGCACCCCGGTGGTGGCCTGCGGCGTGGGCGGTCTGGTCGAGATCGTCGAGGATGGGGTCACCGGGCGCCTCGTCGACGGCCGCGACCCGGCTGACTTCGCCGCCGCCCTGGCCGGCATCCTCGACCGGCCGCAGCTCCGCGCCCGCATGGGCGACGCCGCGCGCGAGCGGGCCGCCACCCTCACCTGGGCCCGCTCCGCCGAGCGGCTGCTGGGGCTCTACGACTGCGTCGAGGAGCCCGAGGTCCACGCCCTCGCCGCCTGCGGCTGTCTCTGAGCGCACCCGCAGGCACGCCACGTCACGAGATCAGGACCAGCAGCTCGCGCAGGTCGGCGACCACCGGACAGTCGAGGGCGACCTCCCCGCCGCCGCCGAGACCGTCACGCCGGGTGAAGTCGAACATCCCCGGCCGCCCGCCGCGGCTGCGGTCGATGAGGATTCCGGTGATCCCTGCGGCCCGCGCCCCGAGGACGTCGGCGACGTAGTTGTCGCCGACGTGGACCGAGGCGTCGGGGTCGGCCCCGGTGCGGCGCAGCGCCTCGCGGAAGATGGCGACGTCGGGCTTCTGGGCCCCCACGGTGGTCGAGATCACCAGGCTGTCGAGGTAGCCGTCGAGCTCGTGGGTGGCGCAGATGGCCACCAGCGTGTCGGTGAAGTTGGAGATGATCGCCAGCTGGAGGCCGGCGGCTTGCAGCGCCGTCAGCACCTCATGGACCTCGGGGAAGACCTGCCAGGCTCCCGGCGACCAGAAGTTGGCGGTGAGCCGCCGGGCCATGCGCTCCCGGTCTGCACCGCCGGCCACGCCCAGGTCGGCGAGGATCAACTCGTTGTACTCCTGCCAGAAGGCGTGTGCCTCGGCCATCGAGCTCTCGAAGGAGCGGCCGGTGCGCAGCGCTTCCCGGTAGAGCACCTCACCGGCGTGGAGCGCGCGGCGGACCAGCGCGGCATCGACCGCCAGCCCCAGGTCCAGGCAGTCGCGCAGGTAGAGCTCGGGGACGCTGGGGTGGATGTGCATCAGTGTGTCGCCGAGGTCCAGGAACACCGTCCGTAGCGGCGGCGCGCCCGCGGGCCGGAGCGGCAGCCGGGCCGTCATCCGCCCAGCGACACCGCCACCGCCTCCAGGCCGGCGCCGCCGCCGAGCGACGTCAGCTGGACCGGGTTGCTGCCGTCGACGTTCATGCCCCAGGCCTGGACCCGGCCGGTGGCGTCGGGCCGGAGAAAGCCGATACGCCGGCCGGAGATGTCGGTGACCACGGTGGACAGATCGCTGTCGCGCGGGCCGGCGGCCAGCGCGGTGGAGCTGCCGGAGAGGCCGGCCCGCACCAGCGAGGTTCCGCCCGCCGCGCGGTCGATGCCCAGCAGGGTTCCGGCGTCGATCCAGGCCACGGGCGTGAGTGTGGGGCTCAGCAGCTGCGGTTCCGAACCGTCGCGCAGCCGCACCGTCCAGGTTCCCGCCTGCAGCCGTGCGCCGGGGGCGGGATCGACGCGCACCGCCAGCGTGTCCCCGCCCGCCGAGAGCGCCGGGGCCGAGCTGCCCGCGGGCAGGCCCGGCACCGGGTAGCGCAGGCTCAGCCGCGGATCGGCGAGCTCGACGTGCGCGGGCTGGCCGGGGCCGCGCACCTGGAGCGCCAGGGTCGAGCCATCCGCGCTCCAGGCCGGCGGAGCGTCGAGCGGGTCGCCGTGGGGCAGGTCGCGGCGGCTGCCGCGGGCCACCGTGTACAGCTCGACCCCGCTGCCGCGGCCGTAGGCCAGGGTGCTGCCGTCGGCGGACCAGCTGGGGTGGGCGGCGCCGGTGGCCACCAGTGTCGTCGCCAGCGAGGGCAGGTCGACCAGGATCAGCCGGTCCGGGGCCGTGCCGGCGGTGTCGCGCTCCACCACCGCCACCTGCCCGCCGGCCGGCGACAGCGCCGCCTCCAGGTAGCCGAGGGCCGGGCCGCCGGCCGCCGGACAGCCGGGCACCAGGCAGCGCGGCGCGGTCAACAGGGTCACGGCGGAGCTGGGCTCGCCCACCTGGTCAGGCCCCAGCCGGGTGAGCAGCAGGACCGAGGGCAACTCGCCGTCGGCCCTGGCCGGCACCACGGCGTGACCCGAGGTGCTCAGGCCGCCGGCGGCGAAGGCCACCTGGACGCTCGCCGCCAGTGGCTGGAGATGCTCGTCCGCGGCCGTGGTCCCGACCGTGAGGCTGTAGTTCTGCCCGGGGGAGAGCAGGCGGCCAGGAAGCACGACGAAGCGGGAGTGGTCGCCCTCATTGACCGTCACCCGGGTGCCGGGGATGTCGGGGATGAGGTGGATGGCGCGCTCGGTGACGGCCACCGCCATGGCCGAGCTGAAGGTCACCACCAGCGGGCTGTCGACCGGCACCGCCGTGGAGCCGTCGCCGGGGGAGGTGCTGCGCACCACCGGCGCGCCGGCCACGGTCAGCTCCCAGCCGTGATCGAGATCGTTGGTCACCCCGCCGGCGTCGCGAACCCCGGGGTCGAGGTGGAGGTGGTACGTGAGATCGGGCTGGAAGAGTGCGCCGGTATGGAGAAGCGTGAAGGTGGTGGCCGGGTCGGACCAGACCACCCGGCAGGAGGCATCCGCCGGGGCGCGGAAGGCCAGACCCAGGTCGCAGCCGGGCAACGGCGGGTCGACACGGAATCGGCTCGCCACCGAGGACTTGTCGACGGGGTGGTCGAAGGCCACGCGAATCGGCTCGTCCGCGGGCACTCCCCGTGAGCCGTTGGCCGGACTCAGGGAGGTGATCTGTGGCGGCGCGCCGGCGCATCCGGCCAGCAGCGCGGCCATGACCACCACCCCCACTCCCAGGACGAGGGCCGGATGCCCGCTACCTGGCGCCGCCCGGCCGTGAATCAGTAGATGACGCGCAGGGCCGCCTCGACGTCGATCCCCTCGGGCGAGGCGGCCGTTCCGCTCTTCACCTCGATGCGCGCGGGCCGCTCGGCGGCGAGCGCGTTGACCGAGGCCGGCGCTGTGGTCAGCTCGCGCTGGGACTGTGTGTAGGCACCGAGGATGGCGCCTTTGCGCAGCAGGATGACGCCCGTCTCGGTGCCGCCGGCAACCACCAGCGAGCCGTCGATCCGCTCCTCGGCGAGGTACTCGAGCAGCGCCTCGAAGTTGATGAAGCGGCCGAGAAGGCCGGTGAAGAGCGGCGGCGCGGTCAGCAGCTGGGCCAGGGAGACCACCGTCTCCCCGCTCAGCTCGATGACGTCGAGCAGCCCCTCGCCCTTCTCCATGCGGGCGCGCAGCTTCTGGAAGGCGTCGACCCCCTGGAAGATGGACCCGTCGCTGAACAGCGAGTCGAGGACGTGGCCGTCGTGGAGCAGCAGCACACCGCTGAAGTCGGCGCCGTCGAGACGCACATAGCCGGTCAGCTTGTCGGTGTCGAGGGTGCGCAGCAGCTTGGGGAAGTCGACGAAGGCGCTCTTGAGCCCCTCATAGATCGGCTTCCCGCTGGGCAACGGGTAGAGCTCGCCCATGGGGCCGGCGCCGGGATTGCCGTACACCTGGCGACTGGGGACCGGCTGCGTCGCCAGTGCGGGTGCGGTCATCGAGGCCTCCGTGCGGCTGGCGACAGGCGGCGGCGCCGCCGCCCAGGCCGGGCGCGGGGGCGCGGGCGGCTGCCGGGGCGGGGCCTGCGGTGCGGGAGCGAGCGGGGGGGTCGGCATCCGGGGCGTGGCCTCGATCGGGGCCGGGGCCTGGGACCGCGTGGAGGCCGCCTGCGCGTACTGCGGGATCGAGACGCCGTTGGAGGCGGGGGCAATCCCCCGGTTCTGGGCCTCGCTGACCAGGTCGTTGGTGGCGGCGCGGATAGTCTCGTCGGCCGGCAGCTTGGCCCGTGGATCGAATGTGAAGGAGCCGTCCGGCCAGGTGAGCGCGGTGATCACCGCCTCCTCGCCCTGGCCCAGGTCCCCCGCGGCGTGGAACAGATGCCCGAAGAGGAAGTAGAGACTGCAGCTGGAATCGCCGCGGCGAACGGCGAGTGTCCCCGTGGCGCGCTCGGACTGCATCGTGTCGAGCAGGGTCGCGAGGCTCGTCTGAGCCAGGGAACCGTTGGTCTGCATCTCGCTCCCATGTCGCCGCTTGCGTCGGACCGTGCGGGGCGCGCGCGAGCAGTTCGGTGGCGTGAACCGGGCTCGTATAGTAGCAACGGCACACACTTCGAGCGTCGAGATGGCCATGTTGCCGGGCCAGAGGCCTGGCGGACCGCGCCGCGCCGCCCTCCGAGCAGCGTGTCGCAGAGGAGGCAGACGCTGAGCACCCCGGCCGCCCCGGCCGCCACCGACACCGCCGCGGGGCCGGGGTCTCCCGGAGCGCAGCCGCCCGAGGCGGAGCGCTGGGACCGGCTGCTGCTCGCCTGGCCGCGGGCGCATCCGCTTCAGTCGCACGGCATGGGGACGGTCCAGGCCGCCATGGGCTGGGCGCCGCGCCGGCTCGAGGTGTCCCTGCCGGGACGGCCGCTCCTGCCGGTCCAGGTGCTGGTGGGCTCGCCCGCGCCCCATCTCCCCTGCCGCCTCTACGTGCCCAAGGGCCCGGCCTGCGCCCCTGACGACGCCGAGGCCTGGGCGGGAGCGCTCGCCGCCGTCGAACGCCTCGCCGCCGTCGAGCAGGCCGCCCTGGTGGAGATCGAGCCCAGCGCCTGGGAGGACGACCTCGAGCCGGTGCGCCGCCGCCTCGGCCCGGGCTGGGAACCGGCGGGCGCCACGCGGCAGCCCGCCGCCACCGCCGTCGTGGACCTCGAGGGGGGCATGGAGGCGGTCCTGGCGCGGATGCGCCCCAAGGGCCGCTACAACGTGCGCCTCGCCGCCCGGCGGGGCGTGGAGTGCGCCGCCGTGAGCGACCCCGCCGAGGCCGGCGCCCTGCTCGGGCCGCTGCTCGCCGCCACGGCGGCGCGCCAGGACACGCACCTCGCCGACGCCGCGCACGTCCGCCGCGTGGTGGCCGCCATGCCCTCGGCCCAGGCCCTGGTGGCCCGGGTGGAGGGTGAGCCGGTGGCCGGGATCGTGCTGCTGACCTTCGGCGCCCAGGCCGTCTATCTGTATGGGGGCTCCAGCGACCGGCATCGCGACCGTCAGCCCTCGGCCGCTCTCCAGGCCTTCGCCATGGAGCGGGCGCTGGCCGCCGGCTGCAGCAGCTACGACCTCTGGGGGATGCCCCCCGACGCCGACCCCTCGCACCCCTGGCACGGGCTGCGCCAGTTCAAGCTCAACCTCGGCGGTCGCGATCGGCGCTCGGCGGGGGCGATGGTTCGGGTGAGGCGGCCCGCCGCCGCTCGCGCCCTCGAGGCCGGCGACCGGCTTCGCGAGGTGGCCAGGGGGGCGCGGTCGAGGGTGACGGCGCGCGTGGCTCGCCGGGTGGCGGCACGGCGAACGTAGAATCCCGGCGAGGAATGGGAGACACGTGAACGGCAACCGCAAGGTGCTGGTCGTCGATGACGAGGCGCTGATCCGCAAGACGGTGCGGCTCACCTGCGAGAAGGAGGGGTACACCGTCGACGAGGCGGACACCGGCAAGGGCGCCCTCGAACGCCTCGCGCAGGTCAAGCCCGACATCATCCTGCTCGACCTCATGCTGCCGGACATCAGCGGCTTCGATGTCTGCCGCGACATCCGGCGCCTGGGCTCCCGCGTGCCCATCATCATCCTGAGCGCCAAGACCGAGGAGATCGACGTCGTCGTGGGCCTGGAGATCGGCGCCGACGACTACATCACCAAGCCCTTCCGCCCCCGGGAGCTGCTGGCCCGCATCGCGGCCCATCTGCGCAAGGCCACCCAGGTCACCCAGCTCGACGACGACGGCCGCATCGCCTTCAAGGACCTGACCATCGACCTCAACGAGCGCCGGGTGTACAAGGGGCTCGCCGAGGTGACGCTGACCCACACCGAGTTCGACCTGCTCAGCTTCCTCGCCGGCAACCCGGGCAAGGTGCTCTCCCGCGAGAAGATCCTCAACAGCGTCTGGGGCTACGAGTACCCCATCGAGACCCGGGTCATCGACGTCCACGTCCGCAACCTCCGCCGCAAGATCGAGGACGACCCCAGCAACCCCCGCCACATCCTCGCCGTCCCCGGGGTGGGGTACCGCTTCACGGCGGTCAGGTGACGTCCGCGTCCCTGCGCGCGCGCTCTGGTTAGACTCCCGGCCGTGGCGACACCTCCCATGCTCGAGCTGCCGAAGCCAGCCACCGCCGGGCGGCCGCAGCCGGACCCGGCGACGGCGGTGGCGGTGATGTTGATCACGCTCACCGCGCTCGGCCTCGCCCTGGCCGCCGTCCTGGCCGTCTACGACTGGCGCACCCCGGCCGCGGTCCGGCCGCTGATGTGGTCGGTGATCGGTGTCTTCTTTGCGGCCGTGGGCCTGATCGTGCTCGGCGGCGTGGTCCGCTGGGTCCGTCACGGCGATTTCAAGTAGGTGGCCGACCGCCAGAGCGGGAACGGCGACCCCAACGGCGCCGACGGGGCGGCGGCTCAGGAACGCGGCGAGCCCTTCCCCAGCTACGAGGAGCTGGCCAGCGATCTGCTCGAGGCGCTCGACGATGCCGGGCTCAGCATCGAGGACGTCCGCCATGAGCTGGAGCCGGGCAGCGGTGAGCGCCGCTTCGAGTGCACGGTGCGGCTGACGCCGGGGGAGCCGCCGAGTCGGTACCACGCCCACCTGAGCTTCACCTGGGACGCGCTCATGACCTACATCGCGGCCTATGGCGGGGGCGCCGACTGCGACATCTACCACGACGACGACGAGGAGACGGAGTGCCCCCACCGGACCCTCCAGCCGCAGCCCTTCGTCGAGATCGAGGCCGAGTTCGTCCTCGGTGACGGCGGCTACGAGCTGCAGGACGTGGGCGAGGTGACCGGCTGGGTGGGGACCGTCCAGAGTCTGCTGGGCAAGGTGTTCCCCGAGGACGACCGGCCCAGCGTCCATGTCGGCCTGGCCGCGCTCGGCAGCAGCGTGCTGGTCGAGAAGCTGACCGCGGAGCACAGCTGGCTCCTCGACTTCGACGACGCCCCCGACTTCGGCGAGCTGGCCCGCTCCGTCCAGGGCGCGCTACGGGTGATCCCCCAGCTGGCCGACCGGCTGCCGATCTAGTCCATACCGCCCCGAGCGCTCGGTGAATGCCCACCCGTCCGGGTGCCGGAGTGCGGGGTCGAGCTCGGCGAGCAGGGCGCAGAGGAAGGGGCGGTCGCCCAGCGCCGGATGCGGCACCTGGAGCTCGGCCAGGGCCACCCGCGTCTCCCCGGTGGCGCCCAGCAGCAGGAGGTCGGCGTCGGCGCGCCGGGGGCCCCAGCGGACCGTCGGGCGACGGCCGGCCAGGGTCTCGGCGGCCCGGCATCGCCGCAGCCACTCGGTGGCGGGCAGCGGCGGGTCCGTCTCCAGGCGCAGGACCTGGTTGTGGAATGGCGCCTGCGCGGCCATCCCCCAGGGCCGAGTCAGCAGCTCGCCGGAGGCGGCGGCAATGCGGACGCCGTCGGTGCCGAGTGCGGCCCGCAGGGCGGCGAGGGCGCGGCCGCGGTGGCCGACGTTGGCGCCCAGCGCCACCCAGGCCACGCCGGCCGCGGGATCGGTTGCAGCCTCCTCCACGGCGACGCTCAGCCGGTCGGGCCCGGAGCGGGGGCCCGGGTCAGGTCCGGCGGCGTGCCGTAGATCAGGGCGTCGGCGACGCGCAGCGCGCGCACCGTCTCGGCGACGTCGTGGACGCGGACCATGTCGGCGCCGGCCTGGGCGCCCATCACCGCCATGGCCAGCGAGCCCTCGAGTCGCTGGTCGGGCGTGGGCGTCCCGGATTCGGTCGCGGTCAGGAAGCCGATCGTCGATTTGCGCGACGCGCCCAGCAGCAGCGGCCGGCCCAGCCCGCGCAACTCGCCCAGCCGCCGGACCAGCTCCAGGTTCTGCGCCGGGGTCTTGCCGAAGCCGAAGCCCGGGTCGACGACCACGCGGTCGAGGTCGATCCCGGCTGTCCAGGCGGCCTCCAGCGAGCGCCAGAGACCCACGCACACGTCCTCCACCACATCGTGGCCGCCGGCGGTCCCGCGGCGGTTGTGCATGACGACGAGCATCAACTCGGGGTGGGCGGCGCAGAAGGCGGCCATGGCGGGATCCCCCCGCAGTCCCCAGATGTCGTTGACCGCGGTGGCGCCCGCCGCCACCGCCGCCGCCGCCACCGCCGCCTTACGGGTGTCGATGCAGACCGGGACCGAGAGCCGGTCGGCGAGTTCGCCGACCACCGGCAACACCCGGGCCAGCTCGGTGGCCTCGTCCACCTCCTGGCTGTGGGGCCGGGACGACTCGCCGCCGACGTCGACGATGTCGGCGCCCGCCTCGGCCAGTGCCAGTCCCCGGGTGACGGCCTCCTGGGTGGCGGCGACGCCGTCGCCGCTGAAGGAGTCGGGGGTGACGTTGAGGATCCCCATGACCAGCGTCCGCCGGCCCGTGTGCAGCTTGAACCGGCCGGCGCGCAGCGTCCGCACCATGCGGCTCCTCGTCGTCAGCACGGCGCCGATGGCGGCGCCCAGCGCCTCGGTGCGGCGGCCCCATTCCTGCAGGCACTGGGGGAGGGCGCCGATGGCCTGGAGTGGCCCCAGCACCACCGCCCGGGCGCCCTCGCGGTCCAGCAGCACGCGACCGCCGAGCCGCTCGACCTCGCGCTGCAGGACTCGCGACTCGTCGGGCTCGAGCCCGCGGATGGCCAGGACCTCGGTGGCCCCGTGCTGCGCCAGGTGGGGGAGCAGGTCGTCGCCGCCACCGAGGTGGGCCATGCCCGCGTGGAGGCCGCCGGTCAGGTCGGGGAGCAGGGACCGGATCGCGTAGCGCGCGGCGTCGGCGGCGCGGACCTCCATCCGGCGGCTAGCCGGCCGCGTCGTCGGCGGGCGCGAGGTCGGCGGGCTGCAGGTCGCCGACGACGGCGCGGATCGGGACCATGACCCGGCGCCGGAAGATGCAGACGCGCTCGCCCCGCTGGTTGTGGGCGCGGGTCTCGACGTGGACGACGCCGCGGTCCGGCTTGCTCGACGACGCCCGCTTCTCCAGGACCGTCGTCTCGGCGTAGATGGTGTCGCCGTGGAAGGTCGGGTTCTCGTGCTTGAGGGACTCGACCTCGAGGTTGGCGATCGCCTTGCCGCTGACATCGGCCACGCTCATCCCCAGCGCCAGCGAGTAGACGAGGTTGCCCACCACGACGTTGCGCTTGAACTGGGTCCTGATCTGCGCGTAGTGGGCGTCGAGGTGGAGCGGGTGGTGGTTCATGGTGATGAGGCAGAAGAGATGGTCGTCGGCCTCGGTGATGGTCTTGCCCGGCCAGTGCCTGTACGTCGCACCGACCTCGAACTCCTCGTAGTAGCGACCGAACTGCACGGCGAGCGGCTCCCGTCAGAGTTGGCTGTGGCGGCGTGAGAGTAGGCGACGCGGCGTCGCCGGCGGCTGTCGATATCGCACGATGCCGTTCGTCGTCCTTCCGACAGACCGGCACAGGACCGGTCCCACCGGAGCAGGAATCATGGACTACACACTTCTGATCTACGTCGACCCGAGCGAGTACGCCTCCATGAGCGAGGCCGAGCTGGGCGCCATGATGGCCGCCTACGGCACCTTCACCGAGGGCCTGGGTGCCAGCATGAAGGGCGGTGCTCCGCTGCAGCCGGTCACCACCGCCTCGTCGGTCCGCGTCCGGGACGGCAGACGCCTGATCACCGACGGGCCCTTCGCCGAGACCAAGGAACACCTCGTCGGTTTCTACCTCGTCGGCGCCGACGATCTCGACGCGGCCATCGAGCTGGCCTCGCGGATCCCCGACGCCGTCCGCGGCACCATCGAGGTGCGACCCGTCCTCGAGATTCCGGGGATGTGACCGGCGGTCTCCGTTGAGCTGACGACGAGGACATGGGCATGGAAGCGGGCGGCGCGGTCGAGGAGGCGTTCCGGCGGGAATCGGGGCGGGTCCTGGCTGCGCTCGTCCGCGCCTTCGGCGACCTGGACGCCGCCGAGGAGGCGCTCCAGGATGCGTTGCTGGTCGCCCTGCAGCGATGGCCGGTCGACGGGGTTCCGGAGCGGCCCGCGGCCTGGATCGTGACCACCGCCCGGCGCCGGGCCGTCGACCGCCTCCGGCGCGAGATGCGGCGGCCGGCGGTGCAGGCGGCGGCCCAGGGCCTGCTGTCGCTGGCCCGCGAGGTCGAGACCGGCGACGTCGACCCGCTGGGCGACGACCGGCTCACCCTGATCTTCACCTGCTGTCACCCCGCCCTGCCGCTCGAGGGTCGGGTCGCGCTGGCGCTGCGCAGCCTTGGCGGACTCTCCACGGCGGAGATCGCCCGGGCCTTCCTGGTCCCCGAGGCCACCATGGCCCAGCGGCTGGTGCGGGTCAAGGCGAAGATCCGGGCGGCGCGGATCCCCTTCCGGGTGCCCCCTGCGGAGGCCCTGCCCGAGCGGCTCGACTCCGTCCTGGCGGTGCTCTACCTCATCTACAACGAGGGCTACTCGGCAACCTCGGGCGACTCTCTGGTGCGCCGCGGGCTGGCCGGCGAGGCCATCCGGATGATGCGCATCGTCGCCTCGCGCCTCCCTGCCGAGGCCGAGGCGCTCGGGCTGCTGGCCCTGATGCTCCTCCATGACTCCCGCCGCGACGCCCGTGAGACGGCCGACGGGACGCCGGTCCCGCTCGGCGAGCAGGACCGCTCCCGCTGGGACGCCGCCGAGGTGGCCGAGGGGCTGGAGCAGCTGGCAACCGCGCTCCGCCGGCGCCGGCCGGGGCCGTACCAGCTGCAGGCGGCGGTCGCCGCCTGTCATGCCCGAGCGGCGACCGCCGACCTCACCGACTGGCGGCAGATCGCCGCCCTCTATGCCGAGCTGCGGCGCCGGGCCCCGTCGCCGGTGATCGAGCTCAACGAGGCGGTGGCCCTGGCCATGGCGGGCGACATCGAGGTCGCGCTGGCCCGCATCGACGGACTCGCCCGCGGTGGCGAGCTGGCCCGTTACCACCTTCTTCACGTGGCCCGGGCCGACCTGCTGCGCCGCGCCGGCCGGCCGGTGGAGAGCGCTGCCGCCTATCGCCGGGCGCTGGAGCTGACCGGCAACGCCGCCGAGCGCCGCTTCCTCGAGGCGCGCCTCGCCGAGCTCGGCAGCGCTGTCTAGCCGGTCCCGTCCTCGGTCCAGGCGGGAAGGCGCACCCAGAAGGTGGAGCCCTCGCCCGGCTCCGAGGTGACGCCGATGGTGCCGCCGTGGAGCTCGACGGTGTGGCGGGCGATGGCCAGGCCGAGGCCGGTGCCCTCGCCGTCGCGCTGGCGCGACTTGTCGGCCTTGTAGAAGCGCTCGAAGATGCGCGCCGCCTCCTCGCGCGGGATGCCGCAGCCGGTGTCGGTGACGCTCAGCTCCACCATCGGCGGCTCACCGCCGCCGGCACGCGCCGAGACGGTGATGCTGCCGTGCTCCGGGGTGAACTTGATGGCGTTGTGGACCAGGTTGCGGATCACCTGGGCCAGGGCGACGTCGTCGCCGCGGACCGTCGGGACGCGCTCGGGGAGATCGAAGTGGAGCTCCACCCGGCGCTCGCCGGCCAGTGGCCGGAGCCGTTCGGCGGCCGCGAAGAGCCGGTTCATGGGCACGGCCGTCATCACCGTCTGACGGCGGCCCGACTCGGTGGCGCTGAGCTCGAGCAGCTCGCTGACGATCTGGGCCATGTGGACCACCTCGAGGCCGATCTTGCCGACGAACTCGGCGGCCACGTCCCGTTCTTCGAGCGCGCCCTCCTGCAGGGTCTCGACGAGGAGCTGGATGGCGGTGATCGGGGTGCGCAGCTCGTGCGAGACATTGGCCACGAAGTCGCGCCGCACCGTCTCCAGCCGGCGCAGGCGCGACTCGTCCCGGAGAACCATGACCACCAGCCGAGGCCGCTCGCCGGCCTGGCCGCCGACCGGGATGCAGCGCGCCACCACGTGCCGGCCCTGGGCGGGATCGGCAAGCTCGCGGACCACCTCCTTGCCGTCCGTGGCACAGGCGCTCAGCATCAGTGCCAGCCGGAAGTCCTTGACCGCCTCGTCGAGCCGCACCCCGGCCGGGAGGTCGCCGAGCCCCAGGAGGGCGGCGGCCGCGGGGTTGACGTAGCGCAGCTGCCGGGTGCCGGTCTCGACCACCAGCACGGCCTCGTCGAGGCGGCTGCCGATGGCGGCAAGGAGGCGGTCGTCGGCCCCGTCTAGCGTCGCGGCGGACGGCGGGGGCGAGTTGGTCATGGAGCACCAGACTGGCGGCCGGACACGTCCGTCCGCGTGGATTGGGGGGGTGGAAAGGTTAAGAGCCGATGGTGGTTCGCCGGGAGGCCCGGCACGACGCCGGCGGTCTCGGGGAGGCTGCGCCCCAGGCCGGCCCGCTCCGGCTATCTTGGCGCTGTCGCCGGGCCCCGCCGTCGCGGGGAGGTCTGGCCGTGGCGACGCTGTAAGGAACACCATGCAGGAACGCGACGGGCGGGACGTGGAGGGGGCCAAGGAGGCGGCCGGCCTGGGCGCGGCGCCCACCGCCGGCGGCAGTCGGGCGTTGACCCGGCCCCGGGAGGTCAAGCTCGAGACCAAGGGCGTCAACCTCTACTACGGCAGCTTCCTGGCCTGCCGCAAGGTCGACTTCTTCGCCGCGGACAAGGAGATCACGGCCATCATCGGGCCGAGCGGCTGCGGCAAGTCCACGCTGGTGCGCAGCCTCAACCGCATCAACGACCTCATCCCCGGCTTCCGGATCGAGGGCGAGATCCTCATCGACGGCGTCGACATCAATCGCAGTGACACCGACGTCATCGCCATGCGGCGGCGCATCGGCATGCTCTTCCAGCGCCCCAACCCCTTTCCGACCTCGATCTACGAGAACGTGGTCTACGGGCTGCGACTGGAGGGGCGCCGCAGCCACAGCCGCAGCCAGCTCGACGAGGTGGTGGAGCGCAGCCTGCGCCGCACCGCCCTCTGGGACGAGGTCAAGGATCGCCTCAAGACCTCCGCCCTGGGGATGTCGGGCGGCCAGCAGCAGCGCCTCTGCCTGGCGCGCTGCATCGCCGTCGAGCCCGACATCATCGTCATGGACGAGCCCTGCTCGGCCCTCGATCCCATTGCCACGCTGCGGATCGAGGAGCTGATGCGCGAGCTGCGCGGCTCGGTGACCATGGTGATCGTGACCCACAACATGCAGCAGGCCACCCGGGTCAGCGACAACACCGCTTTCATGCTCATGGGCGAGGGCCGGGCCGGCGAGCTGATCGAGTACGGGCCCACCCAGGAGCTCTTCAACCGGCCCCGCGATCGGCGCACCGAGGACTACATCACCGGTCGATTCGGATGAGCGAGGTCCGCGAGCACCCCCACCGGCACCAGCTCGACAAGGAGCTGAGGCGGGTCCGCGACATCGTCGGCGCCATGGGCGACCTCGTCGATCGGGCCATCTCGCGCGCCGCATGGGGTCTGGTCCAGCGCAACGTCGAGATCAGCTCGGCGGTGATCGCCGCCGACGGTGACATCAACGACTACCAGCGCGAGCTGCGCGAGCTGGTCTTCCAGATCATCCTCACCCAGCAGCCGGTGGCCGGCGACCTGCGCGAGATCATGGGCTTCCTGCACATGTCGGCGGAGCTGGAGCGCATGGGCGACCACTGCGTCAGCATCGCCAAGATCGCCCGCAACCTCAGCGACCTGCCCGAGCTGCAGCCGCAGGTGGACATCCAGAAGATGGCGCAGTTCTGCCAGGAGCAGGTGCGCGACATCCTCAACGCAGTGATCGCCCGCGACGCCGAGGCGGCGCGCTTCGTGGCCGCCCGCGATGACCGGGTGGACCGGATCTACCACCGCCTCTTCGACGAGCTGGTCCAGCTCATGACCGAGGACGGTGACAACGTCTACCGCGCCACCAACATGGTGTTCGTGGCCCACCACCTCGAGCGCATCGCCGACCGCGTCACCAACATCGCCGAGGACCTGATCTTCACCGAGACGGGGATCATCGAGGACCTGGGCTGATGCCCAGACGAATCCTGGTGGTCGAGGACGAGGAGAACATCCGGCACACGCTGCGCTACAACCTGATCAAGGAGGGCTTTCTGGTCAGCGAGGCGCGCACCGGGCCGGACGCGCTCACCCAGGCGCGGCGGATGCGTCCCGACCTCATCCTGCTCGACCTCATGCTCCCCGAGCTGGGCGGGCTCGAGGTCTGCCGCATCCTCCGGCAGGAGATGACCTGTCCGATCCTGATGCTCAGCGCCAAGGGGGCGGAGATCGACAAGGTGGTCGGCCTGCAGGTCGGCGCCGACGACTACGTCACCAAGCCCTTCTCGCTCAGCGAGGTCATGGCCCGCATCACCGCGCAGCTGCGCCGGGTGGAACTGAGCGGCAAGGACGTGCGCAAGGGCGAGGAGG